>Ga0181533_1000936_pt1 | contig 38677 bp, 36 predicted proteins | sample PEATcosm2014_Bin_45_FD_119772 | JGI IMG/M metagenome (GOLD analysis project Ga0181533, IMG submission 119772) | Peatland microbial communities from MTU Mesocosm Facility, Houghton, MI, USA - PEATcosm2014_Bin11_60_metaG | ecosystem: Environmental > Terrestrial > Soil > Wetlands > Peat | place...
GTCGATCGCCTCGGGAAACAAAAGGGTTTGCGAACGGTCGATTCCGGATATGTGCGCCATGACGCGATTCTAGTACAACGCATGCACCGATGGAATCCGGTCAACGAGAGTTTCCACACGGTCCGCTTGATTAATGCACGTTTTCCCACGATGGCTACGAAAGCCGTTCCGGCGCGCAGGCAGTCCTTCGACCACCCCTCCCCGCTGGTTCACCCCCCAAACAACTTCTCAAAAAAATTCTTCTCCTCGCCCCTCGGCGCGCGTCTTTCCCCGCGCTTCGTTCCGCCCGTTGGAATATCCTCCGGCGGCAGCAGAGCCTCGAGCCCGTGCACGGGCCTTTCCGCGCTTTGATCGCCGGCGCCCTCCCGCGAGGCCGCGCGGGGGCGGGGGGGCAGTGGGGCTTGCGGCTCGGCGCGCGGCGGCGACGACGCGGGGCCGGCTCCAAACAGGTTCAGCACGGAATCGGCGAGCCGCGCCGGCTCCGGCGCCGCCGCCGGGCGCCAGACGCCGGATGGCAGAGCCGCGACCGGGACGCCCTGATGCGCCGTCTTCATGAAGCGGCTCCAGATCTCGACCGGCAGATTGCCGCCAGAGGCCTTTTGCGTCGGGGAATTGTCGTCGTTGCCGAGCCACACGCCGGCGACGAGATGGCTGGTGTAGCCGACGAACCAGGCGTCGCGCCAATCCTGGCTGGTGCCGGTCTTGCCGGCCGCCTGCCAGCCCGGCAGTTCCGCCTTGCGCGCGGTGCCGGTGAGCAGCGTCTCCTCCATCATCGAGTTCATCATCGCCACATATTCCGGCTCGATGACCCGGCCATTGGAGCCCGTCTTGCGCGCATAAAGCTGCTTGCCGTCCGCCGTGCGGACACGCGTTATGATATGCGGCTGCACGCCGATGCCGCCATTGGCGAAGGGCGCATAGGCCGAGACCATCTCCAGCGGCGTCACCTCCGACGTGCCCAGCGCCAGCGAGGCGTTGGGCTGCAAGTCCGAATTTATGCCGAGGCGATGCGCCGTGCGGACGACAGCCTTGGGGCCGACCTCCATGCCGACGCGCACCGCCACCGTGTTGAGCGAGAGCGACAGCGCCTTGGTCAGCGTCACCGGGCCGAAATATTCGCGGCTGTAGTTTTCCGGCTGCCAGCCCTTGACGTTGATCGGTCCGTCCTCGCGGACGGTGTCGGGCGTCAGGCCGTGCTCCAGCCCGGTCAGATAGACGAAGGGCTTGAAGGAGGACCCTGGCTGGCGCTTCGCGGCGACCGCGCGGTTGAACTGGCTTTCGCCATAGTCGCGCCCACCGACCAGCGCGCGGATCGCGCCATTGGGATCGAGCGCCACGACGGCGCCTTGGGAAACCCCGAATTTGCTTCCCTTTTTCGCGAGCTCCTCGGTCAGCGCATGTTCGGCGGCGGATTGGAGATTGTGATCGAGCGTCGTCGTGACGACGAGGTCCTGGTCGATCGCGCCCACTGTGTCGGCGAGCACGTCCATTACATAGTCCGCGGCGTAGTTGATCGAGCCGGCGCCATTGCCGCGATGGGTGCGGGCCGGATTGGCCAGGGCGACCTTGGCCATCGCCTCGGTGATATGGCCCTCTTGCGCCATGGCGGTAATCACCTGCGCCGCGCGTTCGCTCGCGCCGTCGGGGTTGCGGTCCGGCGCGAGCTTGCTCGGCGCCTTCATCAGCCCGGCCAGTACGGCGGCCTCGGCCAGCGTCACGGCTTTCGCGCCGTGGCCGTAGTAGCGCTCGGCCGCCGCCTCGACGCCATAGGCGCCGGAGCCGAAATAGACGCGGTTGAGATAAAGTTCGAGAATCTGGTCCTTGGAATATTTATGTTCCAGCCAGAGCGCGAGAATCGCCTCCTGAATCTTGCGCGAGATCGTGCGTTCTTGCGTTAAAAACAGGTTTTTGGCGAGCTGCTGGGTCAGCGTCGAGCCGCCCTGCATGCCGCTGCGTCCGGTGACGTTGCGCGTCAGCGCCCGCACGATGCCGAGCGGGTCGATTCCGAAATGAGAATAAAAGCGGCGGTCCTCGATGGCGACGAAAGCCTTGGGCAAATAGGGCGGCAGTTCCGAAAGCCGGACCGCCGCGCCGCCGGTGTCGCCGCGATTCGCCAGCAGTTCGCCATCGGAGGCGAGGATGGCGATATTGGGCGGGCGCTTGGGGATGGCGAGCTGATCGATCGGCGGCAGCTGCGAGCCGTAATAGACGAAAAGCCCGCCGGCGCCGATGGCGCCCCAGAGGCCGAGCACGAGGGTCCAATAGATCAGCCCGCCGAACAGGAAGCCGGAGCCGCGATGCGCGTTTTTGCGCGCGCGGGGGGGCGTTTTTGCGTCGTCATGCGCGTTTTTTCGCGCGCCGCGCCGTTCGGCCCGAAGATCGTCGTCCCGTTCGTCGTCGTCGAAAGCCGGTTCGCGGCGTCTGTCGCTGCGCGCCATCGGATCTCCTGCGGCGAATCTCCCGCCGGGGCTGGGAACATGATTGATAAAATGTAACGCAGGCGTTTTAAGGGCCGGTTAAGGATGGACGGGCCGCGTGGAGCGTCTTGAGCCACGCTCGACAGCCTCCGGGAAGCGAGTGGCGACAGTCCGCCATCGCACGCCAAGGATGTGCGCGGACGCCCGACCGGGGTTGATCGCCAAGGCTATCGTCTTGTTCGCGCGGCAAAAGTCTTCGAAAGCATAGTCTTTCTTCACGGCGCATGCTTTTTTCTGGGGCGATGTTCGTCTGGCGAATTTGGGGCGGGGGCGGGCGTTGTTTATAAGCGGCGGGGGCGGAAGACTATCGTCTTTCACCAACGCGCCATTGGTCGCGTCTGCCGCGATGGAACGCTTGCAGCCTCGTGGCGCGGGGCGGCTCTGAAATCCATGAGTGAATTCGCCAAGCCGCCCCTGCAATCGCGGAAACCGATCCCGCGCGGCGCGTGACGCATTAAAAAACCCGGCCACAAGGGCCGGGTTTTCATCGATCAATTCAGTCGCCTAGGCGAATCAGGCGTGGCCGATCAGTATTTCGCGACGACCGGGGCCGACGGGGCGAAATTGAACAGGTAGTTCACGCCAACGCGCACGACGTTGATCTCCGGATGATGGTTGTTGCCCAACTCCCAACCGGTGTAAGCGCCATAAATTCCGCTGCTGGCGAGATCGACATAGAGATATTCAAGCTTCGCCGACCAATGCGGGGCGAACAGCCACTCGACGCCGCCGCCGGCCGTCCAGCCGGTGCTCGTGTTGCTCTGCTGGAAGGCGGTCACGCCGCCATAGGCGAAGCCGGCCGTGCCATAGAGCAGCAGGGTCGGGGTGACGAGATAGCCGGCGCGGCCACGCACGGTGCCGAACCACGGCAGACCGAGATTGCCGCCATTGCCCGTCGCGAGAGGCGAGAGCAGGCCGGTGCTCGAGCCCGCATAGGGGCTGGTATACGCGCCAGCGTAGTTGCCCTGGTTGCCGCCGGTGATGCTGGTTCCCTGGAAGTCCGCTTCGGCGCCGATCACGAAGGAATTGCCGAACTGGTAATTATAGCCAATCTGGCCGCCGCCGACGACGCCGCCGGTGTTGCTGTTGGTCTGGCCGCCGCCGGGCAGGAAGAACAGGTTCGGGCTGGCGCCGGGGTACGGCGTGCTGCCGATGCCGTAGGTCGTGTCGGCGTAGGGCAGATAGCTGTTGTTGTTGCTGTTGGCGCTCCAGCCGCCGCCGATGTTCAGGCCGACATAGAAGCCGGTCCAGGTGGCGACTGGCGCCGGCGCGAGGTAGACCGGCGGCGCTTCCTTGCGCGACGGAAGATCGGCTGCGAACGCCGACCCGGTGGCGATCGCCAACGCGATCGCGGCAGCGGAAAGCAAAGATGTTTTCATGGCGTGTCTCCAGAACAGAACGACTGTCTAACGCATCGCGCCTTCCCATGCCTGGCTGGGATCTTTAGATGAGGGCGTAATGTCCATTCTTCGTTGCAGGTTTCTGTGAAACGATGCTCCCGCCATCCAATAAAGGCAACACGCCATGTTGTCGCTGGCTATGCTTAGTTGAGCGGCGTGACATTTTTGCCACACCCGCTTTTCGCGATGAAGATGTTTAAAATCCTTAAAGCCACTCTATATCGACTGCTCAATTAGTGATTCGGCCTCGACGACGGATTTAGCCGGATCTGGCCAGATGACATAGGCGGGAGCTAAGCATTGTTGCTCGACGCATCACGGCGCCGGCGATCCGCCCTCGTAACTTATGCACAACTCCCTCCCTTCGCCCCGCCGGTCCCTCTTGCGCTAATCGTCCAGCCGCGCCAAAGTCCCGCCCCCCGGCGCCCGCCTTGGAGCCGCCGTCCACAGAGGCCAACGGAATTTCCCTCCATGAAGGTCACGATCGAGAGAGCGGCGCTGCTGCGGGCGCTTGGCCATGTTCACCGGGTGGTGGAGCGGCGGACGACGATACCGATCCTCGCCAATGTGCTGATCGAGGCCGCGGCCGGCGAATTATTGCTCAAAGCCACCGATCTCGATCTCGAAATCACCGAGCGCGTCGTCGCCGACGTGACGCAAGAGGGCGCGACCACTTTGCCCGCCCATACGCTCTATGACATCACGCGCAAATTGCCGGAAGGCGCGCAGGTTTCGCTGGAGGAGACCGGCGAGCAGGGCCAGCTGACGCTGCGCTCGGGGCGCTCGCGCTTCCAACTGCAAACCCTGCCGCAAAGCGATTTTCCGGAAGTGACCTCGGGCGAATTCGGTCATAAATTCTCGCTGCCCCCCGCCGAACTGAGGCGTCTCATCGAGAAGACGCAGTTCGCCATCTCCAGCGAGGAGACGCGTTATTATCTCAACGGCATTTTCATCCACGTCGCGGAGATCGAGGGCCGCTCGCTGCTGCGCGCCGTCGCGACCGACGGGCATCGTCTGGCGCGGCTCGAACTGCCGGCGCCGGAAGGCTCGATCGGCATGCCCGGCGTTATTCTGCCGCGCAAGGCGGTCGGCGAAATCCAGCGTCTGATCGAGGACGCGCAGGGCGAAGTCACGATAGAGGTTTCCGCCAACAAGATGCGCTTCGCCTTCGGCGAGGCGCTGCTGACGACCAAGCTTATCGACGGCACCTTCCCCGATTACGGGCGCGTCATTCCCTCGGGAAACACCAAGCGGCTCACGGTCGAGCGCGACATGTTCGCCAAGGCGGTCGACCGCGTGTCGACGATCTCGTCCGAGCGCGGCCGCGCCGTCAAGCTCGCTCTGTCGGAGGGCAAGGTGGTGCTGTCCGTCACCAACCCGGATCAGGGCTCGGCGGTCGAGGAACTCGAAGCCGATTACGACAGCGAGCCGATCGACATCGGTTTCAGCTCTAAATATCTGCTCGACATCGTGAACCAGCTCGACAGCGACACGGCCTTGTTTTTGCTGGCTGATCCCGGCTCGCCGACGCTCATCCAGGATCGCGACGGCGCGAGCGCGCTTTACGTGCTGATGCCGATGCGGGTTTAGCGCGCCCCTTGCGCATGGATGCTTACTCCTTCCATCCCAGCGATCGCTCGACCGCCTTTTCCCAGGAGGCGACGAGGCGCTCGCGCTGGGCCGCGGTCATCACCGGATTCCAACGGCGGTCTGGCCGCCAATGGGCGGCGATATCCTCGGCGCCGCGCCAAAAACCAACGGCGAGCCCAGCGGCGTAAGCGGCGCCGAGCGCGGTTGTCTCCAGGCTGCGTGGTCGCACGACGGGAACACCGAGAATATCCGCCTGAAATTGCATCAGCAGTTCGTTCGCCGCCATGCCGCCGTCGACGCGCAACTCCTTTAGCGCGACGCCCGAATCCGCGGCCATCGCGGCGAGCACCTCGCGGGTTTGATAGGCGGCCGCCTCCAGCGCGGCTCTGGCGATGTGCCCTTTGTTGGAAAAGCGCGTGAGGCCGGCGATCACGCCGCGCGCGTCGGCGCGCCAGCGCGGCGCATAGAGGCCCGAAAAGGCGGGCACGAAATAAACGTCGCCATTGTCCGCGACGGAGCGCGCCAGCGCTTCCACGGCTTCGCCGCTGTCGATGATCCCGAGATTGTCCCGCAGCCATTGCACCAGCGCTCCGGCGATGGCGACGGATCCCTCGAGCGCGTAAACGGGCTTCGACTCGCCGAGCTTGTAGGCGAGCGTCGTTAGGAGGCCCTTGGCGGAGATTCGCGGCGTCTCGCCCGTGTTCATCAGCAGGAAGCAGCCGGTCCCGTAAGTGTTCTTGGCGTCGCCCGGCTTCAGGCAGACTTGTCCGAGCAGCGCGCCCTGCTGGTCTCCGATCGCGCCGGCGAGCGGAACGCCCGAAAGACCGACGCTCCCGTCGGGCGCCCCGGACGGCCCGTCTTGGCACGGGCCGTAAAATTCGCTCGACGAGCGAATCTTCGGCAGGCAGGCTCGGGGGACGTCGAACAATCGCAGAATGTCTTCGTCCCAATCGAGCGTCGCGAGATTCATCAGTTGCGTGCGAGAGGCGTTGGTCGCGTCGGTCAAATGTCGCCCGCCGCTCGGACCGCCCGTCAGATTCCAGATCAGCCAGGAGTCAATCGTTCCGAACAGAAGCTCGCCATTTTCCGCGCGCGCTCGCGCGCCGGCGAGGTTCTCGAACAGCCAGACCAGTTTGAGTCCGGAGAAATAGCTCGCTAATGGCAGGCCCGTTCGCGCGCGCAGACGATCCGTTCCGCCTTCTTTCGCAAACCGCGCGACAAGGGCCTCGGTGCGCGTGTCCATCCACACGATCGCATTATGCAGCGGCGCGCCCGTCGCCTTGTCCCAAAGCACGGTGGTCTCGCGCTGATTGGTCACGCCGATCGCGGCGAGATCGGATTTGGAGGCGGAGGCTTTCGCCAAGGCTTCGTCGATCACCGCGAGCGTGTTTCGCCAGATCTCCGTCGCATCGTGCTCCACCCATCCGGGCCGCGGGCAGATCTGCGCATGCTCGCGCCGGGCGAGCGTCACGACCTCGCCAGCTTCGCTGAAGAGGATGAAGCGCGTGCTGGTCGTGCCTTGATCAATCGCGCCGACGTATTTGGCCATTGTGCGTCCGCGTGAGGTCGGAGTCCGCGCCGGCGGCAGGATAGCGAGTCCGCGGCGTTTCGCGCAAGCGCCCGACGAGCGCCAAGGGAATTAAACGCCAAGGGAATTATCGGCGCGCGCTCTGGCGCTTATCCACGCGCGGCGCTACATTGTTTCCGCGGTGCTGCGGGGTGCGTGTTGGACTTTAATTCCCCGGGGCCTTATCGATCTCTATGGGAGCTGTCCCTGGTCTCGCCCGTGGGCTTGGCCATATGGCGCCCACCTACTCTGTAGGTTCCCGGGATCGACGTCCCACGGCTCATGTGGCCCGCACCCGTCTCTCCCGCCTCACTCCTTTGGCCAGCGAACGCAAGATGACCGAATCGAAGACGACGCTGCGCCGACACGCTCTCGCCCGTCGCGATCTCGTCACGCCGCAAGAAGCGCATGACGCCGCCTCCGCGATGAGCGCCCTGGCGTTGGCGTTGGTGGAGAAGCTCTCGACCGCCGGCTCCGCGCCGGTCGTCTCGGTCTATTGGCCGATCCGCAGCGAGCTCAACACGCGCGCGCTGATCGAAACCCTGTGCGAGCGGGACATCAAGGTGGCGCTTCCAATCATGATGGCCGTCAAGCGCCCGCTCCTGTTTCGCGCCTTCACGCCAGGCGACGAACTGGCCAAGGGGCCGTTCGGACTGAGCGAACCCTCGTCCGACAAGGCGGCGTTGGAGCCGAACATCGTCTTCGCGCCCTTGGCCGCCTTCGACCGCAAGGGATATCGCCTGGGCTATGGCGGCGGTCTTTACGACGCGACGCTAAACGCGTTGCGCGCGAAACATCCGGTCACCGCGATCGGCATCGCCTACGCCGTGCAGGAGGCGGACGTCATTCCCACCGAGCCTCACGACCAGAAGCTCGATTTTATCGTCACCGAGCGCGAGACGATCCGTTGCGCGTGAGACCCTAGACGATCGCATCCGCCGCGCGATTGTCGACCCGGGCCGTCATCCCGCGCGATCGGATGATTTTCCTCGCATGGCGTAAAACTCTTTCCCGCCCGCCGGCGCGATCCGTGCCATCGCCTTGACTATAAATGATTAAACACGTGCGCGGAGATAAAGCCGCGGCCGGAAATATTCGCCCGTTAACTAAAGTTTTCGACCCGTCGTTAACCGCTGGGTAGCAATCTCGCGTCGAAGCCTGTCCATCGAGGCGGGCGTCCATGGACTCCCAATGGCTCGTCGCGTCACACCCCATCTGCTCGTTCTTTCGCCGGTCTTGCTGGCGGCGGCTCTTTCGGGCTGCTCCCTGCCGGCGAAACCGCAGCGTCCCGCATGGCGCACCCAGGCGGAAAACGCCTGCCTCGCCCAGCGACGGGTGCAGCCTTCCGCCTATGTGCAAATCGCCAACGAGATGGACGGCCCCGGCATTTGCGGACTGACGAGTCCGTTCAAGGTCACGGCGTTGCAGGGAGGCGCGGTGGCCTTCAACGCCAGGGCGACGTTGGATTGCCCCATGGTCGCCGAACTCGACGAATGGCTGGCGGATGTCGTGCAGCCGGCGGCGCAAGCGCGTTTCGGCCAGAGCGTGGTTCAGATCAATTCGATGGGTTCCTACGCCTGTCGCGGCATGAACAATCAGAGCAACGCGCCGCTGTCGGAGCACTCCTTCGGCAATGCGCTCGACATCGGCGGCTTCGTGCTGGCGGACGGGCGCCAGATTTCGATCGTGCGCGACTGGACGCGCGGCGATCTCACGACCCGCGCTTTCCTGATGGATGTTCACGGCGGCTCCTGCCAGCACTTTTCGACCGTGCTGGCGCCGGGCTCCAATCCCTTTCACTACAATCATATTCATGTCGATCTGGCGATGCATGGACGCGGCGGCAAACATGTCTGCAAGCCGGTCCCGCACGAGATCGCCGTTCCGCCCGTCTCCCCCTTGCTGGTGACCAAGGGCCCGGCCCCCGTCGACGACGAGGACAGCGACACCGGCGAAGCGCCGCCCCGCGCGGCCTTCGAGGGCGGGAGAGCGGCGAGTCTCGACGCGCTCACGGCGCCCCTGCCGCCGAGGCGGGGCGATTACACAGGAAACTGACGGACGCCCGCGCCGTCGCGGGAAGTCGCGCGATTCGCCTTACGCGATCTGAACTCTCGCCTCGCCCCGGGTCTCGCCAAGCGTCTCCAGAACCTTGGCGACGATCGAGGGCGCGTCAAGATGGGCCTTGGCGATCATCTTGTCATAGCTGTCCTGGTCGATGTAGCAGTCGGGCAGGGTCATGCTGCGGAAGCGAAACACGCCGCGCGTCCCGTCGAGCAGGCCGTCCTCGGACAGCGCCTGGAACACCTGCGAGCCAAATCCGCCGATCGAACCTTCCTCGATCGTGATCAGAACCTCGTGCGAGGCGGCGAGGCGGCGCACCAGATCGCGGTCGATCGGCTTGGCGAAACGCGCGTCCGCGACCGTGGTCGAGACGCCGTAGCTCTCCAGCTCGTCGGCGGCCTTCAGCGCCTCGGCGAGCCGCGTGCCGAGGCTCAACAACGCGACCCTGGAGCCCTCGCGCAACACGCGGCCCTTGCCGATCTCCAACACTTCGCCGCGTTCGGGCAGTTCCACGCCGACGCCTTCGCCGCGCGGATAGCGGAAAGCAATCGGGCCGTCATCATAATGAACGGCGGTCGTCACCATATGGGTCAGTTCCGCCTCGTCGGCCGCGGCCATGATGACCATGCCCGGGAGACAGCCGAGATAAGCGAGATCGAAGGCGCCGGCATGGGTCGGCCCGTCGGCGCCGACGAGCCCGGCGCGGTCGATGGCGAAGCGCACCGGCAGATTTTGGACCGCGACGTCATGCACGACCTGATCGTAGCCGCGCTGCAGGAATGTCGAATAGAGCGCGCAGAAGGGCTTATAGCCCTCGGCGGCGAGACCCGCCGCGAAAGTGACGGCGTGTTGTTCGGCGATGGCGACGTCGAATGTGCGCTCCGGGAAAGCCTTGCCGAAGATGTCGAGGCCGGTGCCGCCCGGCATCGCGGCGGTGATGGCGACGATTTTTTCGTCGCGCTCGGCCTCGGCGACGAGGCTTTTACCGAAGACGCTCGTATAGCTCGGCGCGTTGGCCTTGGGCTTGAACTGCTGTCCGGTGGCGACATCGAATTTATTGACGCCGTGATATCTGTCGTCCGAGGCCTCCGCCGGGGCGTAGCCCTTGCCCTTCTGGGTGATGACATGCACCAGCACCGGACCGTCGTCCTTGTCGCGCACATTCATCAGAACGGGCAGCAGATGGTCGAGATTATGACCGTCGATCGGCCCGACATAATAGAAGCCGAGCTCCTCGAACATCGTGCCGCCGGTGATGAAGCTGCGCGAAAACTCCTCGGCCTTGCGCGCCTTGTCGTAAAAGAAGCGCGGAAGATGGCTGGCCAGCTGCTTGGCGGCGTCGCGAATGGAGCGATAGGCGCCGCCCGAAACGAGCCGCGCGAGATAGGCCGACATGGCTCCGGTCGGCGGAGCGATCGACATATCATTGTCGTTCAAGATGACGATCAGCCGAGAATCGAGCGCGCCGGCGTTGTTGAGGGCCTCATAGGCCATGCCGGCCGACATCGAGCTGTCGCCGATCACCGCGACGACGTGATTATCGCCGCCTTCGAGATCGCGGGCGATGGCCATTCCGAGGCCCGCCGATATCGACGTGGAGGAATGACCGGCGCCAAAGGGGTCGTATTCGCTCTCATGGCGCTTGGTGAAACCGGAGAGCCCGCCGCCCGCGCGCAGCGTGCGTATGCGGTCGCGGCGACCGGTCAAAATCTTGTGTGGATAGGTCTGATGTCCAACGTCCCAGATAATTCGGTCGCGCGGCGTGTCGAACACATAATGCAACGCAACCGTGAGCTCGACCACGCCAAGTCCGGCCCCCAAATGTCCACCTGTCACCGAAACGGCTTCGATCGTTTCCCGCCGCAACTCATCTGCCAGTCTATGTAGTTGATTTGGCGGTAGTTTCCGCAATTCGTCCGGCGTCGAAATCCGGTCTAGAAGGGGGGTCTTTGATGTGGTCAAAGCAGCTTCTCTACTCTCGGATAGGTGTAAGGGCCGGCCATTCAACACAAGTCGCCAAAGGACGGGCTTTAGGTCGAAAGACTTATTCAGCCATACACCGGTTAGGGCGGCGGTAGCAAATCGCAAGGTGCCGCGGCGCGGAAGCTCCAAACTTCGTCGCGTCCGCCCATTCGAAGCCCGAATTTGCTTTTCGCCGTCGACAGTCGGCTTGAACACAACTGGCTCGAACGAAGCGCCCGCCCGCCGAAGTCAGCCGCGATTCGCGGACCGCGCCGGTCCAGCGGTTTCGCTCCGCCTCGGAAGGAAAGCTCGCGCGCGAGAGTCTCGACGCCCTGGCTTGCCCCGAAACGAAAGTCGGCTTAAAAGCCCCTTGCGCCGACGAGGACGTCTCGTCAGGGCGCTTTTTTTCGTTCGCGCTGGCCCTTGCCGGCGCGATCCTCGAGCCAAGAAGACCGGAACACAACCCGCCGTGCCCGACAGAAGCGTCTTTTCGTGGACCAATATCGGTATTTCGGTGGCCGGCGGGCTCGCGGGAGCGGCTGTTTTCGCCGTGCTGAGCAAGGGAACCTTGGCGGGGTTCCTCCTCGCTCATCTCGCGCCGCTGCCAATCATGATCATCGCGCTCGGCCTTGGCGTCGGTCATGGCGCGACGGCGGCGATCGTCGGAACCGTGCTTCTCAGCATCTGGCCGAACCCGTTGTTCGGCATGGCTTACGGCCTGCTGGTCGCGCTTCCGGCATGGCTTTCCTGTTATGCGGTCGCGGGCGCGCCTTGGCGTCGGCGCGATCTTCTGACCCGGAATGTTTCGTCGTGGGCCGTGCTGGCGCAAGCCGTGACTCTCTCGGCGGGCATCGTGTTTTTCTTAGGAGTCACGGCCTTCTCGCAAGGCAAGCTCGAAGAGCCCTTGTCCTACGTGCAGGGGCAGTTTTATTTCGAGCTCGACGCCATGCTCAAGGAGCATCGGCTCGGCGACGATGTGACGGTGCAGGATCTGACCCGCTTCACGCAGTTGTTCCTGCCCGCGGCCTTCGCGGGCTACGGGCTGTTGTTGCAAGCGCTCAATCTTTGGATCGCCGGGCGTCTGACCAAGATTTCCGGCATGTTGAAACTTTCCTGGCCCGACATAGCGGCGGACTTCGCGCTGCCGCGGCTTGTCGCGGTCGCCTTCGTCCTCGCGTCGGGCTTCGCCGCGCTGCGCGGATTTCCGGGCGTGGCGGCGCTCGCGATCGCTGTTCCGCTCGGGCTGGCGCTGGCTTTCCAGGGACTCGCGGTGACGCATTTCTGGCTGCGGGGATCGAAGTCCGGCGTCCTCGTGCTGTCGATCCTCTATTTCTTCCTCGGCGTGCTGGGCCTGCCGATGATCCTGTTCACCTTGCTTGGGATGCTCGACGCCATGCTGAATTTTCGCGAGAGAAAGTCAGCCGCCGACGCTAAGCAAAGCTTACCCCAATAACCCCATCGACGACATCAAGACACTCGGAGAACAACCATGGAAGTCATTCTGCTCGAACGCGTGGCCAAGCTCGGCCAAATGGGCGAAACCGTGCGCGTGCGCGACGGCTATGCGCGCAACTTTCTGCTCGCCCGCAAGAAGGCGCTGCGCGCCACCGAAGCCAATAAAAAGCACTTCGAGACGCAGCGAGCGCAGATCGAGGCCAATAACCTGACCTTGAAGAAGGAGGCCGAAGCCGTCGCCGAGACGCTTAACGGCCAGAGCTTCGTCGTGATCCGGCAGGCCGGCGAGAGCGGTCATCTTTACGGCTCGGTCGCGCCGCGCGACATCGCTGAAGCCGCGACCGCCGGCGGCTTCACGCTGAACCGCGACCAGATCGTGCTGAACCATCCGATCAAGGCGCTGGGCCTGCATGCCGTGCCGGTGCATCTGCATCCGGAAGTGGACGTGAAGATCACGATCAATGTGGCGCGTTCCGCCGAGGAGGCCGAGCGTCAGGCGCGCGGCGAATCGACGATCGAGTCGCGCGAGGAGGCGTCGATGGACGACCTCGGCCTCGAAGTCGGCGCCGCCTTGGCGGAAGCCGGCGACGTCGAGCTGTAAACCGGTCTCGCCCGCCCTTGGACGGGTGAAGGGGCTCGCGTTTCCTTGCGTCTTGGGGCAGGGAGAGGTTGAACGAAGCCGCCAATCGCGCGGCGGATCGGCGAGGCCGCGCGATTGGCCTCCCTGTCCGAGAGGAGTTGGGCGCCACGACCCGCTCCAGGACAGGGGTCTTCCGGATGCTCAAGATGAGCGCTCCGCGTCGTCGCATGATCGAGGACATGACGGGCGCGCGATCTTTCGCCGGCGGCCCAACGGTCCCGCATCCACGCGGCATCGTGGTTCAGCCGATATTTAGGCCATTCTCCTGACCACCGGGGCTGGAGGATGTTCGCGCCTCGCGGGCGCATTTGGTCTCCAAGGGATTTCCCTGGGCGTCGCTCGCCGGTTGGTCCGCGCGTCCCGCTCTTCCATGGCGCGACGCTCGATCAAGATACGATGTCGGATCGCTCACGCCCGCGAGCGCTCCCGACTGTCTTAAGCGAAAACTCTGTATATTACGGCGAATAGCTCCGAGGCTATGGTTGCGTCTGGGCGCCGATCCAGGGAATTTCTTTTCCCGTCGAAGTCCTTGGCGTTCTCTTCCCACGAGACTATTTCGTCGCGCCCGGACGCCCGCTCGTCTCCACGACTCTCAGGCCGCCGCCCTCTTTCTTCGCGGCGTCGCCATTGACGACGGCCTTCATGTTTGGCGACGCCTTAAACACGACCACCTGGCGCGGCTCTATCGGCACTTTCGCGCCAGTGCGCGGATTGCGACCGGCGCGTTCTCCCTTGCCTCGCACGATGAACGAGCCAAAGTCGTGCAATTTCAATGTCTCGCCTCGGCTCAGCGTCGTCACGATCTCGTCGATGACGCCATCGACCAGTCGCTTGGCTTCCCGCTTCGAGATGTTCCCGCACTTATTTGCAATCGCGAGGGCGATGTCCTGGCGGGTGAGGGCGACGACTTGGGGGCGCCGGTCTTTGCGCGCGGCTTCGAGCGCGGGAGCTTTTGGCTTGCGAACGCTTGGCCGCGAAGGTGCTTGGAGGTTGCTAGCGGGTGACATGGCCTCTACTCTATGGTTGCCGATCTGCCTCTGCGCGAAGCGCCTTCATTTCGGAGAAATGGGCGCTGGGCCAAGGATTAAGCTGACACTGCGCGAGCCGTTGACTTTGCGGAAGTGCAAATGGTCACCAAGGCGCCATGACTTTCGACAGGGTCTTCGAAGAATGTCGCTCGAAATTCACCATTTTGCATGCTAAAGCCTCGGCGGGGCCGAATTTGCGTTACTGTCGACTTCTCTTTGGCATAAGTCTTCGTTCGAGCGATGTGCTCGCGAGCACGTCGCGCGCATTCATTTGCGAATAAAGGCCCTCGTTGCGGCGACGAGGGGGTCGCGCGAGGCGAAGGCCGGCGTCCGACGAGAGAACTTGGGCGCGCAAACAAAAAAGGCGCCCTAGATGTTCGTGGAGCATTAAATACTCGGGGTATTAAGTAATGACACGAACAGCTTAGAGATAGACTAGCGCAATAATCGGAAAGTTCATTGGAGGCTTAGGAAGATGGAGCGCGTAAAAGGGGAAGCGGGCGAGTTGGACGAAGCCGCGGGCGTCGCGTCCGCGCCGGATCCAATCGAACAGGTGCGAGAACTGCTGTTTGGCGAAGCGAAGCGAACGACCGAACAGCATTTTCAAGCGCTGGAGGAAAAGCTGGACGCGATGCGGGCGGATTTTCTGGCGCGCTTCGCGGCGCTGGAAGGCCGGCTCATCGATTTGTCGCGCGAGACCGAGCAAAATCAGGAGGCCTCGATCGACGCCATCGGCTCGGCGATAGCTCAGCTTGGCGCCACCGTGCAGAATTTGAGCCTACGGCGAAAGGGCGGCTGATATGGCCGCCCCCGGCGGAGAGAAAGAGAATTTCGAGAAGCTAAGAGCGCTATTGCTGGGGGACTCGTTTGCGCGTCTCGAGTCCATCGAGACGCAGGCGCGGCGCTTGGACGCTTATGTCGGCGACAAATCGCGCCTCGAGGCGGCGACGGCGGATATTTTAGTCGAAGCGTTTCGCAAGGCCGAGGTCGCGCGGCACAAGGAACTCGCGAGCGCGGTCGCGCCGCTGGTGGTGGCCGCGATCCAAAGCGAGATAAGAAACTCCAAGGACATGATGGTCGAGGCGCTCTATCCGATCACCGGGCGTCTGGTGACCGCGGCTGTCGCGAATGCGTTTCGCGATCTCGTCGATTCGCTCAACCAGCGCATCGACGCCATGATTTCCGCCGACGTGTGGCGGCTGCGCTTTCGGGCGCTGGCGACCGGGCGTTCCTTGGCCGAAGTTGCGCTCGCCGAAGCGGACTCGGCGAAGGTCAAGCGCGCGCTGCTGCTTGAACGCGGCAGCGGGCGCGTCTTAGCGTCCTGGCCGCGGGAAACGCGGGGCGGCGACCATGACGAACTGACGAGCGGGCTTATCGCCGCGATCACCGAATTCGCAACGACCGTTTACGCCGATCGCGGCGGCGAACTGCGGATGCTCGATCTCGGCTCGAGCCACGTCTTTTTGCGCGCCTCGGCTCGAGTCATCGCCGCCGCCGAATTCGCTGGCAAGCTTTCGGGCGCGCGCGAGCGTCGACTCGACGAAGCCTTTCTGAGAATTGTCGAAGCGCATGAAAAGGACGAGCAAACGCCGAGCGCGACCACGCTGGGCGACGAGCTGGGCGAGGCGCTCAAGGAGGGGCCGGCCAAGCCGGCGAGCAAGACGCCTCTCGTTGTTGTCGGCTGCGCCGTCGCCGCGCTGGCGCTATGGGGCGCGTTCAACCCGGCGACGCGCGCGCTGCGCGACTATCGCATTTCCAAAGCCTATGCGGAGGCGCTGAAGGCGCATCCGGGCCTCGCCAATTTTCCACTGAGGCTCGAAATCGACCATAAGGACGAGCGCGTCGTCTTGCGGGGGCTTTCCGCGGACGAAAGCGAGCCGCAAGCGCTGCTCGACGCGATCGCGCCGGCGGCGCTGCCCTATCGCGTCGAGCGCGACGTTAAGACGATGGCGACGACGGAGAGCGCGCGGGAGGATAGCGAGAGGACTCAAGCGCGGCTGGCGCGAATTCAATCGGAGTTGGAGCAATCCAAGGCGTCGCTGGATGAGTTGCGCGCCGAACTCGACGCCGCGCCCTCGAGACTGCATCGGCTGATCGATCACTTCGGCGTCTTTTTCACCGAGCAGGAGAATCTCGTCGATCCGGCCGCCGCGAACGCCGGTCTCGACGAACTCGCGCGGTTGCTCAAAAACAGCGACGAGGAGCTTCGCGTCGTCGGATACGCCGACGAAGTGGGTTCTGCGGCGTCTAATCGGGCGGTGTCCCGACGGCGCGCCGAAAAGGTCGTCGCGATGCTGGTCGAACGCGGCGTAGCGCGCGACAAACTCGCGATCGTGCCGCGTTCCACGCTGGTTCCGATCGCCGAATCCGGCGTCGGAGCGGCCAGAAGCAGGCGCGTCGCGTTCGAGCGCGCGTATGACGGCGAGTTTGGCATTCGATGATTTCGGCGAAGATCATGCTGCTTGGGGACATCGGCGTCGGCAAGACGTCGCTCGCGCGCCGCTGCGTCTTCGACAAATTCGACGCCGACTACAAGACGACGATCGGCGTCGACGTGCTGACTCACGATATCGAGCTCGGCCCGGAATGTGGACGAGAAATTCTACGCCTCGTGTTGTGGGACACCGACGGCGATTTCGGCTCGCGCATTTTCGAGACGGTTTATCTCGCGGGCGCTTCGGGGGCCATCATCGTCGCCGACGCGTCGCGCCCTGGCACGCTCGTGAAGACGACGACGCTATCCGAGCGTTTCGAGGAACATTTTCCCGGTCGTCCGGTCGTAATGATCGTCAATAAGATCGATCTCGCGAGACCGTCCTTCGAATCTGGCGCGCGGGAACCGCGCGATGTGCTCTATTCCAGCGCCAAGACCGGCGAAGGCGTCTCTGAACTCTTCCAGACATTGGGCGCGGCGGTGTGGCGTCGAGCGCGTTAACGGACCGGACCGCCGAGAATTTCGCGATCACGACCTTGCCGATAGCGCCTTGATCGCCAGCTCCGTGCGGCTGCGCAAATGCAGCTTGGCCAAAATCGTGCTGACATGGTTTTTCACCGTGCCCTCGGCGAGTTTCAGCTCTCGCGCGATTTCGCGATTGCCCTTGCCGGCGGCGACGCCGGAGAGCACGGACTTCTCGCGCTCGGTGAGCAAATCCTCTCCCAGCGACTCTCCCGTGCGCTCGGGCCCCTTCACGCGACGAAACTCGCCAATGATCTTCTCGGCGACGCGGGACGAAAGGCGCGGCTCGCCGCGGGCGGCGGCGCGGATAGCCTCCACGATCTCGCTCTCCTCGGCGTCCTTGAGCAGATAGGCTTGAGCGCCCGCCAATATGGCCTCGAACACGAGATCGTCGTTCTCGAAGGTCGTGAGCATGATGACGCGGATTTTCGGATTGTCGCGCAAAATCGCGCGCGTGGCTTCGATGCCGTCGAGGCGCGGCATCTTTATGTCCATCAGAACGATGTCGGGAGAATAAGCGCGGGCGGCGCGAATCGCCTCCGCGCCGTCGCCCACCGCCGCCACGACCGCGATGTCGGGCTCCAATTCGAGCAGCCCCATGAGCGCTTTGCGGATCATCGGCTGGTCTTCGGCGATCAGCAGCCGGACCAATTGATTCTCGCTCACCCATGCCTCCCAGTTGAACCCGCTTCGCCCTGCAACCAATTTAGCGATGCTTTCCTGTCTGAAAGATGAACGAGCGAGACAGCCGGCGTTCATATCCGTTCAACTAGGTTGACGTTGTCTTCGGAAAGTAAGCGGGCGTTGAAGGCTCGCCGCAATCGATGGTTAACCGGGAGAGCCAGATGTCTTCGAAATCTGTCAAAGTAATCGCCGCGGCCGCGCTGATCGGCGCTCTGTTGACCGCGCCGGCTTTCGCCGACGGCTGGGGGCGCGGCGGCGGATATTTCTGGGGCCCCGCCGCGGCCCTGGGTTTCGTGGGCGGCGTCGTCGCCGGCGGCGCCCTCGCCGCCGCTCAGCCCGGCTATCCCGCCGGCTATGGCGTCTATGACGAACCCGCGCCAACTTGCTATTTCGCGCGCCAACCCGTGGTCGATGGCTGGGGCAATCTTATCAGCTATCGCCGAGTCCGCGTCTGCGAGTAGCACGCCGCCGAGCCCCCCTCCGCGTCGTGCGACACCCGTCGTCCATCTTCCCTCCCCGCCCGCGTGGCGACGGGTTTTGGCCTCCCGGACTCCCTCCGGGAGGCCTTTTTGTCACATGCGTCGCAGGCTCAGCGCCTTGCCTTCCTTGGCGTCGCGGCGCCAGACGCCGTCCGGATGGTGTTCGAAGAAGGTCTTGTGCCCCTTGCGCGCCGTCAGCGCGAGCCGGCCCCGCTCCAGCGACCAGGCCACGGGGTCGAAAATGACCACGCCGTTGTCGCGGCACGCCGGGGCGAGCTGCGCCTTGTTGCCGCCTTGCGCGGGTCGCGCCTCCAGCGTCAGCATGCAGCCGGTGTCCCGGTCCTCGGCGCGCAATATCGCGTAACGACCGGCTATGTCCCCGGTCCGCGGTTCCGCGGCCGTCGCGGTCAGGGACGAGAGAAGCGCGACGGCGATCCAAAAACCGCGCCGCCAAAAACCAAAATCAGGGGAAATACCGCCTCGTAACGAAGGGGAAGTGAGCGTCATCGAGAGTCTGCTCCGCGAATGCTTTTGAATCGGAAACGCATTGTGCCCTTTTCGGAGGCGGCGGCCAAGGGGTAGAATTGTCGTGTCATGGGTGTGTCCGCGCCGCCGCGGACTTGGCGCGCTGGACCTCGCGACAAAGGGACGCACGCCGCGAGGACGCTTTGCCCGCCAGGCCGGGTCGTTTAGATTGGCGGGCCAATTCTTTACGCTCGCTCTTCGGCGAGCGCCAACGACGAGACGCCGCGCATGAATTCCGCTTCCCTGGCGCTCGCCGAACGCGCCGCGCCACGCTACACGAGCTACCCGACCGCGCCGCATTTTTCCGCGGCCGTCGGTCCCGAGCAGACGCGCCATTGGCTCGGCGAACTTTCGGAGGCGGCGACGCTCTCGCTTTATTTTCACGTCCCTTTTTGCGCGGAGATTTGCGCCTATTGCGGCTGTCACACCAAGGCGCTGCGACAGGATGCGCCGCTGACGGTCTATAAGGAAACTCTGCTGCGCGAGATCGAACTCGTCGCCGGCGCGACAAGGGCGCGGCGAGTCGTCGGCATTCATTGGGGCGGCGGCACGCCCGGGATGTTGGGGCCGGCCCGATTCCTGGAAATCAGCGAGAGCATCGCGCGGCATTTCGATGTCGGCGCCCATACCGAACATGCGATCGAACTCGACCCGCGGCTGCTGGCCGAGCCGCTGGTCGAGGCGCTGGCGCGCGCCGGCGTCGATCGGGCCAGTCTCGGCGTGCAGGACTTCAATCCGCATGTGCAGGAGGCGGCCGGGCGCGTTCAGCCTTTCGAGACTGTCGCGCGCGCCGTGGAGCTGTTACGCCAGGGCGGCGTCGAGGCTCTGAATTTCGATCTGATGTATGGGCTGCCTCATCAGACGCGCGAGGATGTCGCGCGCACGGCCTCGCTGGCGGCGGGGCTCGCGCCGGCGCGCCTCGCGGTGTTCGGCTACGCCCATGTGCCCTGGTTCAAGACGCATCAAAAATTGATCGACGCGGCGGCTCTGGCCGGCGCCGCCGAGCGTCTCGCCCAGGCCGAGGTCGCGCGCGAAACGCTGGAGGCGGCCGGCTATGAATCGATCGGCCTCGATCATTTCGCCCTGCCGGACGATCCGCTGACGCGGGCCGCGGGGCAGGGGCGTATGCGCCGCAATTTCCAAGGCTACACCACCGACGCCGCCGACGCTCTGCTGCCCTTCGGCGTCTCCTCGATCGGACGGCTGCCGCAAGGCTATGTCGGCAACGCCGCCGACAACGCCGGCTGGCGCCGTTCGATCGAAGCCGGGCGCTTCGCCACGACGCGCGGCCTCGCCTTCACGCCGGAGGACATCGCGCGCGGCGCCGTGATCGAGCGGTTGATGTGCGATTTTTCCGTCGATTACGGCGAGGAGGCGCGGGCTTATGGCTTTGCGCCGGAGGCTTTCGACGCCGCCGCGCCGGGCCTTAAGGCGTTGGTCGAACAAGGGCTGGCCGAGGTCTCGGGGCGGCGCGTCGCGATGACGCCGGCGGGCCGGCCATTTGTCCGTCTGGCGGCGGCGGCCTTCGACGCCTATCTGGAGAGCGGCGCCGCCCGCCATTCGGCGGCGGTGTAGCCGCCGCGTTTGGCGGCGCTGTTAAGGAGGCCGTCCATGTCGCCGCTCACGCTCTTTCTCGCCAAGCTGCTTGGCGCCGTGCTTATCACCATGGCCGCGGTTTTGGCGGCGCGGGGGCCCGCCATCGCCCAATTGGCCAAACGCATGATTTCCGACGCCGGCACGGTCATGTTGGCGGGGTTGCTGCGCATCGGCCTGGGACTGGCGATCATGATCGGACACGATATCTGGACCGGCGGCGCGCTGCCCGTCGCGGTGACGCTATTCGGTTGGGCGCTCTATTTCAGCGGCCTGCTGCTTCTCCTCGCCTCGCCGGAAAGGCTGATCGCGATGGTCGACGGCATGAAGCTGGAGCGCAATCTGCCAGCATACGCCCTCGGCGTCGGTCTCGTGGGGCTGTATTTTTTGGGCGCGGGGTTGATCGGCTAGGCGTGGCGCCAGAGCCTCGGCTTCGCGATGCGCTTGGAAACAGTCGCGGCGCGCGTTAATCCTACGTTCGACCCGACTCCATTTCGAAAGCGTCCCATGATCACGCTCTATTGTTTTCGCCGCGCCCCCGGCCTGCCTGATATCAGCCCCTTTGTCGTGAAGGCGATGCTGCTGCTGAAACTCGCCGGGCTGGACTACGAAGAGAATCGCAACGGTTTCGCCAAGGCGCCCAAGGGCAAGCTGCCCTATATCGACGACGAGGGAACGCTCGTCGCCGATTCCACCTTCATCCGCTGGCACATCGAAAAGACTCGCGGCGTGGATTTCGACGCGCATCTGACGCCGGAGCAGCGCGCGGTCGGCTGGGCGGTCGAAAAAATGTGCGAGAATCACCTCTACTGGATTTTGGCGCGCGGGCGCTGGCTCGACGACGCCAATTTCGCGCGCGGACCGGCCAAGATATTCGAGGCGGCCCCGGCGTTGATGCGGCCGATCATTAAATGGATGGTGCGCCGCAAGGTCACCAAATCGTTGCATCTGCAAGGCATTGGCCGCCACAGTGGCGAAGAGGCGGCGCGGCTTGGCGTCAAGGACGTGGAGACGCTGGCGACGGTGCTTGGCGACAAGCCCTATCTCTTCGGAGACGCCCCTTGCGGCGCCGACGCGACGGTGTTCGCCTTCGTCGCCGGCGTGCTCTCGCCCACATGGGAGTCGCCGGTGCGCGACGCCGCGGCCGCGAAGCCCAATCTCGTCGCTTACCGCGACCGCCTCATGAGCAAATATTTTCCCGACTTCGCCTGAAATGGTCGGCGCGGCGACAAAAAGCCCGGCGGCCATCGGCGCCGGGCTTTTTTGGTTTCCTCCGCGCGGCTGGCTTAGCCGACGATTTCGTTACCGGAGAAAAACTGCGCGATTTCGATCGCGGCGGTTTCCGGCGCGTCGGAGCCATGGACCGTGTTCTCGCCGACGTTCAGCGCATGTTCCTTACGGATCGTGCCGGGGGCGGCGTTGGCCGGGTTGGTGGCGCCCATGACCTCGCGGTAGCGCGCGATGGCGTTTTCGCCTTCGAGCACCTGCACCACGACGGGGGCGGCGGACATTTGTTCCACGAGTTCGCCAAAGAACGGACGGTCCTTATGCACGGCGTAGAAGGTTTCCGCCTGCTTGCGCGTCAGATGCACGCGCTTTTGCGCGACGATGCGAAGGCCCGCGCCCTCGATCAGCGCATTGACCGCGCCGGTGATGTTGCGCCGCGTCGCGTCGGGCTTGAGGATGGAAAAAGTGCGTTCGATCGCCATGGGCGCGCCGTCTCATTCGTTGGAGTTTCAGGAAAAGCTGGAGCGCCGCGCTTATAGCGGGCGCCTGGCGCATGGGCAAGGCTAACGATAAGCGGCGGCTATCCCAAGAAAATCGCCGGCGAGCAGGCTGGCGCCGCCGACCAGCGCGCCGTCGACGTCGGCGAGGCTCATCAACTCCTTGGCGTTCGACGGCTTGACCGAGCCGCCATAGAGGATTCGCGCGCGCGCGCCTTTGCCGTCGCCGAGCAAGGCGTCGAGCCTTTCCCGCGCGAACCCGTGCATTTTCGCCACGTCTTGCGGCGTCGGCGTCAGACCCGTGCCGATCGCCCAAACCGGCTCGTAGGCCAGCGCGAGACGCTCCGGCGCTATGTCGGGGGGGATCGAGCCGGCGATTTGGCCCGCGACAATGGCCTCGGCTTCGCCGGCCTCGCGCTGCGCCCGCGTTTCGCCGACGCAGACGATGGGGGTCAATCCGGCCTCCAGCGCCGCGAGCGCCTTGGCTCGCACCAGCCCATCGCTCTCGCCATGGTCGGCGCGCCGTTCGCTGTGACCGACAATGACGAAGGCGGCGCCGGCGTCGGCCAGCATTCGGGCCGAAATATCGCCGGTATGCGCGCCGCTCGCTTGCGAATGACAATCTTGCCCGCCCACGGCGATTCGCGCCGGCGCGGCGATGGCGGCGGCGGCGGCCAGAAGCGTCGCCGGAGGGCAGATCAGCAAATCGAGATTTTCCCGCAATATCCCGTCGTAGCCGTCGGCGACGCGTTCGATCTGAACGAGCGCCGCGCGCAGGCCGTTCATTTTCCAATTGCCGGCGAGCAGCGGACGGCGTGCGAACGACATGAAAGACTCCGGGAAGGCGGTTCGTGACGCGACAAAAGAGCGAAGCGGAGTCTTGAATCCCCGATTCGCGAATCTTTACACTCTAGCGCTTGCTCAATGCTGGCGCTTGCGCTTCTTGTCCATATCCAGGGATTTTCCGACGATATGCTTGTCGCGGCCGATCACATGAGCGCTGGAGCCGACGATGAGCGGGTCGGGACCGGTGAGAATGTGATGATCCTTGTTGGGATAATCGAGGCTCGCCAGAAAATGCTGCATGCAGTTGAGCCGCGCGCGTTTTTTGTCGTCGGATTTGATCACGACCCAGGGCGCGTCGGCGGTGTCGGTGAAAAAGAACATCGCCTCCTTGGCTTCGGTGTAATCGTCCCATTTGTCGATCGAGGCCCGGTCGATCGGCGAGAGCTTCCATTGCTTGAGCGGATCGGTCTCGCGTGAGCGGAAGCGTCGCACCTGCTCTTCTCGCGTGACCGAAAACCAGTATTTGAACAAGGATATGCCGGAATTGACCAACATGCGCTCGAGATCGGGACATTGCCGCATGAAGTCGAGATATTCATTGGGCGAGCAGAAGTTCATCACGCGCTCGACGCCGGCCCGGTTATACCAGGAGCGGTCGAAGAACACGATCTCGCCAGCGGCCGGGAGATGCTCGATGTAGCGTTGAAAATACCATTGCGTGCGTTCGCGCTCGGATGGTTTTTCAAGCGCCACCACGCCGGCGGCGCGGGGATTGAGATGCTCCATGAAGCGCTTGATCGTGCCGCCCTTGCCGGCGGCGTCGCGGCCCTCGAACAGCACGACGATGCGCTCGCCGGTCTCCTTGATCCAGCTTTGCGCCTTCAGCAGTTCGACCTGGAGCGGCAGCATATGCTGGAGATAAAATTTTTCGCTGAGCCTTGAGCGATAAGGGAATTCGCCGCTCTCGAAAGCGTGACGGATGGTCTCGGAATCGGCGCGCTTATGGCGGCGTTCGGCGCCCTCCTCGGCAGCGTCGTCCGGGCGTCGCGGCGCGGCCGGCTCGGGACGCGCGGCGGGAGACGTCTGGCCTTGCGCGCTGGCGGCCTGCGCGGGGCTCTCAAACACTTCGTCCATTCTCGATCGGCCTTTCGCAAGATGCGCCGCGAGTCGCGGGAAATCCGGTCAGTCTCGCGTTATTATGACAGTTGTGCAACTGCGCAAATCGACGCGGGCCAAGCCGGTGGCGGCGGAGCGCCCGCGACTGTCAGGCTCGCCGAAGCGCGGATAAGTGTTGACCTCGCGCGCGCGGCGCCGGAAAAGGCGCCTACTCGCGAACGAGCGGATCCCCGCCCAGGCTTCAACGATCTGCCGCTGAGCCATGCGACGAACAGGTCACGGACGGAACCCATGGGAATGAAGCGCGCAAACGCGTCGTCGCGGGCCGGCGCCACGGCGGCCGCCGCTCCCCTCGTCGCGGCGGCGCTGGCCCTGTTCCTTTGTCTCCCGGCGCGGCCGCTGCTGGCGCAAAGCGCGGCTCCGACGGTTTCGCCGCCGAGCGGCGCCGCCGCTCCGCCGGCCGCGCCAGCCGCTCCGGCGCCGGCGCCTCAACTCGGAGCGCCAGTTCCCCTGGCTCCCAGTTTTTCGCCCACGCCGCCCGCCGCCGCGCCCGCGAGCCCCGCCGAAGGGGCGGCCGCCCCCGCGCCGGAGGCGGCGATAACGAAACCCAAGCCCAAACCTAAACCCAAGCCCGCTCCCCCGCGCGAAACCGCGCTTTCGGACGACCCCACTCCGGTTTTGCAGCCCGAGACCTTCTTCGCCACGTCGAAGGCGTCCGAACGTTACGCCATGATCGCGGACTCCGGCGGCTGGCCCAAGGTCGGCGTCGCGCTGCATCCGGGCTCCAAGGGCCCCGCCGTCGCGGCGTTGCGGCGCCGTCTCGCCGCCGAGGACGATAGTATTTCCGGCGCGAGCCCGGTCTGGGACAACGGGCTGACCGCCGCGGTCAAGCGCTTTCAGTTTCGCATGGGCCTGCGCCAGACCGGCGATGTCTCCGGCGCGACCCTGCGCGCGCTCGACGTGCCCGCCGCGACGCGCTTTCGCCAACTGGCTTCCAGCGCGCAGCGGTTGGCGGGCGTCGATTTCCCGTTCGGACCGCGCTACGTCGTCGTCAATATTCCGTCGACGGCGGTTGACGCTGTGGAGAACGACCGCGTCGCGCGTCGTTACGCCGCGATTGTCGGCGATGTCGAACACCACTCTCCGGAGGTCATGGCGAAAATCGTCGCCGTCAACATCAACCCGACCTGGACCGTCCCGAGTTCGATCATCAAGAACGAGATCGCGCCGAAGATGTTGAAGGACCCTGGCTATTTGTCCCGCGCGCGCATTCGCGTGCTCGACAATCATGGCGACGAGATCGACCCGCGCCGCGTCAACTGGTCGAGCGAGAAGGCGCTGAACTACACGCTGCGCCAGGACAGCGGCGCCGGCAACTCGCTGGGTTCGATCCGCATTTCAATGCCCAATCCTTACGCCGTCTACATGCACGACACGCCGTCGAAAAATCTCTTCGCGAACGATTATCGCTTCCTCTCGCACGGCTGCGTGCGGGTGCAGGGCGTGATGGATCTCGCCGCCTGGCTGCTGGAAGGCGCGGGCGGGCATTGGGACAAGGACACGATCACGAGCAAGATCGCCAGCGGCGAGCGCGAGGAGGTGCGCCTGCCGCGCGCCGTGCCGGTGGTGTGGGTCTATATGACGGGTTGGGCCTCGGCCGACGGAACCGTGCATTTCCGCGATGACGTTTACGGCGTCGACGAGGTTGGCGGGCAGGCGGAGCGGTAGGGATTTAGGCGAGAGCGAGCGTTCTTGCTCACTCGTCCTCCGATTCTGCTATTCCAAACAGGCGGTTTCCGGTCTCGCGGATCGCCGGCAGGCGCGGGTCGCTGGGGTCGTCGAGCAGCCACTGCGCGCCGACCATCGCGCAATATTGCACGAAGGCGAAGGATTGCGCGTCTTCCACCTCCGGCCGCATTCGCCCGATCAGGCAAGCGAGGCCCTCGACGCGGGCGCGATCGACTTCCTTGAGAATCTCACGGACGATAGGCTCGCTCGCGGCGAGACGGCGGATTTCGCGCTCGAAACGAAAATCGATTTCGAATGGACGTTCGCGCATGAGTTTCCGCCATGCCTCTGGCGTGGCGTTCGAGGCATAGCGCTTGCCCTCGACCTCAATCGCCTGCTCGCGCCAGCGCTCCATCAGCGCGCGCACAAAAGCGTCGCGGTCGGCGAAATGGTGGTAGAAGCTGCCGCGCGTGCGCCCGGCGGCCGCCGTCAGCCGCTCGACGGTCAGCGCCGGCGGACCTTCCTCGGCCAGGAGGCGCGTCCCCAGCGATAGCCAATCATCTTTTTTGTAGCGGGTGCTCATGCCTCATCCCATTGCGCGTGGGACAACTTTACAGGCGAAAGGCTCTTGCCATAACCATACTATTTGGTATGGTATGTAGCGTTGGCCTTTTCAATGGAGAGTCCACGATGTTTCACGATCCCGACTTCATGCCTTTCACTCCGCGCGAAAAGCCGAGCATTCGTGCGAATTTACGCAACTTTCTCGAAAATTGGCCGCCGGCCGCCTATCGCGAGGGCTTTACGAGCTTACCCGGCCTTTGGCCGTTGATCCCGAAAACGAATTTCTTGACCGATCCCGAACTGATCGAGGAAATGCTGATTACTCGCGCAAACGCCTTCACGCGCGACTTCATGACGGCGCGCGCGCTCTCGGGGCCGGTCAATCGAAACAGCCTGTTCTTCGCGGAAGACGCGGATTGGAAGTGGCAAAGGCGCGCCGTGGCCCCCGCCTTTCGTCACGAAAACATCTTGGCGCTGGTTCCAACCTTCGCGCAATGCGCCAAGGCGCAAGCCGAGGAATGGCGCGCCCGCGCGGCGTCCAAGCCCATCGATGTCATGGCCGCGATGTCGCGAACCACTTTCGCGGTGATCGAACGAGCGGTGCTGGGAGAGGCCGACTCGCTGGACGAGGAGAAGTTCCTCGAAGCGTTAACGCCGGCGCTCGCGAGCATGGCCTGGCGGCGGGTCTATGCGCTTGCAGGCCTGCCGGATTGGACGCCGCACCCCGGCTATTTCAAGGCGCGCGCCGCAGCGGACCATCTCTATCGGGAAACCGCGAAGCTCGTCGCCGCGCGGCGCGCGTCCGGTTCCGCCCGCCACGACCTTCTCGGCCTGTTGCTGTCGGCGCGCGATCCCGAAACCGGCCGCACGATGACCGACGCGGAACTCATCGGCAATCTTTATACTTTCATGGTCGCTGGTCACGAGACTTCGGCGGTTGCATTGGGGTGGAGCCTCTGGCTGCTCGCCAAGGATCAGGCGTCGCAAAACCGCTTGCGCCACGAGGTTCGACAAATCGCCGGCGCGCGCGACATCGGTCCGGTCGAGGTGGAAAAGCTCGCGTTTACGCGGCAGGTCATCCAAGAATCGATGCGGCTGTTTCCGCCGGCGGCGGCAATCGGCCGCCAGCCGCGCGAGGACACAACGCTCGGATCTCGCAAGGTTTCCAAGAAGGAGCCGATCTATGTCGCGACCTGGTGCCTGCACCGCCATGAAAAACTCTGGGACGAGCCAAACGGTTTCGATCCCGACCGTTTCACGCCGGAAAAGGTGAAGGCTCGGCATCGCTGCGCCTATCTGCCCTTTGGCGCGGGGCCGCGCATCTGCATCGGCATGAGTTTCGCGATGCTGGAGATGGTCGCGATGCTCGCGACGCTCGTGCGCGATCTTCGTCTGGAGACCGTTCTCGGCCATCGCCTCGAACTCGAGCCGAGCTTGACGACGCGGCCAAAGGGAGCGCTGCCGGTGATCGTCGCGCCGGCCTGAGCGGCGTTAACGAGTCCCCTCCGCGCCAGAACGCCGCGCGCGCCCATATTGCGCCTTGGGCCAAATGTCGGCATGAAGGGGCCAGATTTTCCCACCCTGGCCTTAAGAGCGATCATCATGACCACAGCAACGCACACCGACACCGCCAACTGGCTCTCCGACGCCCACGCGGCGCTCGAAGCCGTCGAGGCGCTTTACGGCGAGGCGTTGGCCTCCGTGCGGGCGCGCGTCACCAAGGACGGCAAGCTGTCCGCCGAGCTGATCGAGGCCGATCAGCACGCCGCCCACGGCCTCTCCTGGTTCGCCACATATAAGCAGGGTCTTAGCGAGCTCGTCCATTACGCCGAGCGCCTGTCCGCCGAGGGCGCCTATGGCGAGACCGAGCAACTTTTGACCCGAATCGGCTTCGCCGAATTTCTGGCGCAGGTGTTTGGCGGCATTCCGATGAGCCAGGGCGAGATCGTCCGGCTTTCCGATTTTGGGCTGTCCTGCGAGCAGATCGCGGCGCGACGCGACGACGCCGTGACCCGGCTCGTGCTCGAAGGCAATACGCCGGCCAACCGCGCTCGCCTCGCGCAACTGATCGATCATCACGAAGCGGCGGAGACCATCGGCGCGACCGGACTCGACGATACGTTAGAGGCGATCCGCTCGGAGATGCGTAAATTCGCGGCGGACAATGTCACGCCCTTCGCTCAGGAGTGGCACGCCAAGAACCAATATATCCCGCTCGACGTGATCACCGGCCTCGCCGATCTCGGCGTCTTCGGTCTGACCATTCCGGAAGAATTCGGCGGCTCCGGCATGGGCAAGATCGCCATGTGCGTCGTTTCCGAGGAACTGTCGCGCGCCTATATCGGCGTCGGCTCGCTCGGCACGCGCTCCGAGATCGCCGGCGAATTGATCCTCGTCGGCGGGACGCGGGCGCAAAAAGAGAAATATCTGCCAAAAATAGCCTCGGGCGAAATCCTGCCCACCGCCGTCTTCACCGAGCCCAACAATGGCTCGGATCTCGCCGGGCTGCGCACGCGCGCCGTCTTGGATGGCGGCGTTTACAAGGTGACGGGTAACAAGACCTGGATCACCCATCCCGTGCGCGCCGATTTGATGACGCTGCTCGTGCGCACCAACCCGAACGAGAAGGGCTACAAGGGCCTCTCCATGCTGCTCGCCGAAAAGCCGCGCGGGACCGACGAGAATCCCTTCCCCGCCAAGGGCATGACCGGCGGCGAGATCGAGGTGCTGGGCTATCGCGGCATGAAGGAGTTCGAGATCGGCTTCGACAATTTCGAGGCGCCGGCGGAGAATCTGTTGGGCGGCGTCGAGGGCAATGGCTTCAAGCAACTGATGGAGACCTTCGAATCGGCGCGCATCCAGACGGCGGCGCGGGCGCTCGGCGTCGCGCAATGCGCGTTGGATCTCGGCCTGCGCTACGCCAAGGAGCGCGTGCAGTTCGGCAAGCCGTTGTTCGCCTTCCCGCGCGTGTTCGACAAGATCGTCAGCATGGCGGTGGAAATCCACATCGCCCGCCAAATTACTTACTTTGCCGCGCGTGAGAAGGACGAAGGCAAGCGCTGCGACCTCGAGGCCGGCATGGCCAAGCTGCTCGGCGCGCGCGTCGCCTGGGCGGCGGCGGACAACGCGCTGCAAATCCACGGCGGCAACGGCTTCGCGCTGGAATATCCGGTCTCGCGCGTGCTCTGCGACGCGCGCATCCTCAATATTTTCGAGGGCGCGGCGGAGATTCAGGCGCAGGTGATCGCGCGGCGGCTGCTGGAGGGGTGAGCGGGGCGGGGCTCGGGCGGCGCGTCACGGCCATTTCACGCTCGGCGGCATCGACGAGAGGATCGACTCGACGTTGCCGCCGGTCTTGAGGCCGAAGATCGTGCCGCGGTCATAGAGCAGGTTGAACTCGACATAGCGCCCGCGCCGGATCAACTGCTCCTCGCGGTCGGCCTCGCTCCAGGGCGTGGAAAAATTCTTGCGCACGATGGCGGGATAGACGTTCAAGAACGCCTCGCCCACATCGCGCGTAAAGGCGAAGTCCTTTTCCCAGGCGGAGTTTTCCGCGTCGCCGGCGCTATTGAGGTAATCATAGAAAATCCCGCCGATTCCGCGCGGCTCGTCGCGGTGTTTGAGGTGGAAATATTCGTCGCACCACTGTTTGAGCCGCGCGTAATCGGCGACCTCGCCATGCGCGTCGCAGGCGCGGCGCATCGCCGCGTGAAATTCGACCGTATCGGGATCGTCCTGGACGCGGCGTCGGTCCAGCACCGGCGTCAGATCGGCGCCGCCGCCAAACCACGCCTTGGTCGTCGCGACGAAGCGCGTGTTCATGTGCACGGCGGGGACGTTGGGGTTCCAGGGATGCGCGATCAGCGAAATCCCGGTGGCGAAAAAGCGCGGGTCTTCGGCGGCGCCGGGAATTTGGGCCGCGAACTCCGGCGCGAAAGTTCCGAACACCGTCGAGACGTGGACGCCCGCCTTTTCGAACACGCGGCCCTTGAGAATGCCCATGCGCCCGCCGCCGCCCGGCGCGCCGGTGTGATCCGCGCGGCTCCAGGGCGAGACGGTAAATTTTCCGGGCGCCGGCGCCTCGGGCGCGAAAGGCCCCGGAGCATCGTTCTCCAGCGCCTCGAAGGCGGCGAAAATGCGCTGTTGAAGCGCCTGGAACCACCGCTCGGCGGTCTCTTTGCGTAACTGCGACTGGTCGAGCGCGATGGTCATGGCGGGCCTCCGATTGGAGCGCGGTTGTGTCGCCGCGCCGCCCGCTTGTCAATTTATCGCGATGCGCGCCGCGCGACTCACCATTCCCCGACCTTCGCTTCGAGCGAACCGGGAACCACCAGAAAATCCTGGTGATCGCCGCAGGGGAGTAACGGATCGTGGTCGCAAATCGCGGGAAAGAGGATTGGCGTCGCATAGGCCGGGGTCGCCGGCTTTGGCTGCCCCAAAATTTTGCACTGCCCGGCGTCGGTGAGGTGGAACCACCAAGCGTGACGCCTGTCGGCCGGGATCAGGAACCAGAGTGTGTCGCCGTGGTCGTGGAGCTTGTCGCCGCGCATCGTTCCGCCCTCCCCTTGTTGCGAAGATAGTGCGCAATCCGGGGCAAGCAATCGAGACGCCAGCGCCCGCGCGTCAGCCCATCCGCGTCTGCCGCAGCGCTTCGCCCAAGACCATCGCCGCCGCGACGGCGACATTGAGCGAGCGCATGCCGCCCTGCATCGGGATGGCGACGGCCAGGTCGGCGCGAGCCGCGACTTCTGGCGGGACGCCGGCGGATTCGCGTCCGACCATCAGAATGTCGCCACTTTCGAAACGGATGTCGAAATAAGAGGCGGACGCCTTGGTGGTCAGCAGCACGAGACGGCGCGGCCGCGGCCCTGAAGTCCTCCATTGCTCGAAATCGGCGAAGGAGGCGTGTCGCGCGAGCTTCACATGATCGAGATAATCCATGCCGGCGCGGCGCAGATGCCTGTCGCCGGTCGCGAAACCCGCTGGCCCGATAATGGCCGCGTCCACGCCGAGACAGGCGCACATGCGCAACATTGTTCCGGCGTTTTGCGGAATGTCGGGCTCGAAGAGGGCGAGGGTCAGCGCCATTGGCGCGAAAAACGCGGTCATTTTTCGCGGTTGAGCTCCCCGCGGCGAAAGGTCTCGCCGTCTCCCGTCGCGGTCGCCTCGATGGCGGGGCGCTTCCCGCGAGCCTAGGTTTCGCCGCAGCGCAAACTTGTGTCAAGGTGGCGAAAATGGCGGCGTGGCGCCGTCAAATTTGAGGCTTGCCGAAATTTCCCTTTGCCGCATTGTGGACAAGGCGGAAGATTGGCGCCACAAACCGGCGGGCCCGCCGGGTGAAGGCCTTCCGCCGCGGCGGCGGGTGGAACGACAGACCGCGCGGCGCGTAGGAATTATGGAAGGGTCCAGAGTGAGCGACGAGACCATTGCCGAGCCCAAGCGCCGCGACATTCTCTTCATCGCCACCGGCGCCATGGCGACCGTGGCCGCCGGCGCGGCGGTGTGGCCGCTGCTTGATCAAATGAACCCCGACGCGTCGACGCTGGCGCTCGCCTCAACCGAGGTGGACCTCTCGGCCATCGTGCCGGGACAAATCGTCACCGTGAAATGGCGCGGCAAGCCGGTCTTCGTGCGTCATCGCACGGCCTCGGAAATCGCTTCGGCGGAAAACACGCCACTCGCGGATCTGCCCGATCCCCAAGCCGATTCCAAGCGCGTCAAAAAGCCCGAGTGGCTGGTCGTTATCGGCGTCTGCACGCATCTCGGCTGCATTCCGCTCGGCCACGAGGGTGAATTCGACGGCTGGTTCTGCCCCTGTCACGGCTCCACCTACGACACTTCGGGCCGCATCCGCAGCGGTCCCGCCCCCACAAACCTCGAAGTGCCGGACTATGTCTTCGTCACCGACGCCAAGATCAAGATCGGCTGACCGGCTCCGCCGGCCTCCGCCCGCCTGCAACCTCAAGCGCCAGGGACGAGTTTCATGAGCGGACCCTCCAAATATACGCCCCAGAGCCCCTTCGCCCGCTGGCTCGAACGCCGGCTGCCGATCCTGAGCTTCATGCACGATTCCTTCGTCTCCTATCCGACGCCGAAGAATCTCAATTATATGTGGACCTTCGGGGCGATCCTGTCGTTCATGCTGGTCGCGCAGATCGTCACCGGCATCGTGCTCGCCATGCACTACACGCCGGAGACGACGCTGGCCTTCGACTCGATCGAACACATCATGCGCGATGTGAACTGGGGCATGTTCCTGCGCTACGCGCACGCCAACGGCGCCTCGATGTTCTTCCTCGCCGTGTATCTCCACATCTTCCGAGGCATGTATTACGGCTCCTACAAGGAGCCGCGCGAGCTCTTGTGGATTTTGGGCATCGTCATTTTTCTCGCGATGATGGCGACGGGGTTCCTTGGTTATGTGCTGCCTTGGGGACAGATGTCCTTCTGGGCCGCGACGGTCATCACCAATCTGTTCTCCGCCATTCCCGTGGTCGGCAATTCGATCACCACCTGGCTGCTCGGCGGCTATTCGGTCGATAATCCGACGCTCAACCGCTTCTATGCGCTGCACTATCTGTTGCCGTTCATTCTGGTGGCGATTGTCGCGATCCATGTCTGGGCGCTGCATGTGACCGGGCAGAACAATCCGACCGGCGTCGAGGTGAAGGACGAGGAGAAGGAAACCGTGCCTTTCACGCCTTACGCCACCTTCAAGGACGCGTTCGGCATCGGCGCCTTTGTGGTGCTCTACGCCTGGCTGACCTTCTTCGCGCCCAATTACCTCGGCCATCCCGACAACTATATCGAAGCCAATCCGCTGGTGACGCCGGCGCACATCGTGCCCGAGTGGTATTTCCTGCCCTTCTACGCGATCCTGCGCGCGATCCCGAACAAGCTGCTCGGCGTCATCGCGCTGTTCTCGGCGGTGATTATTCCGGCGGCCTTGCCCTGGCTCGACTTTTCGAAGGTGAAGTCGGCGCGTTATCGGCCCTGGTTCGCCAAGGCGTTCTGGGTCTTCGTCGCGGTCGGCGCCGGCCTTGGCTATCTTGGCTCCCAGCCGGCGGAAGGCGGCTTTCTGATCGCGGCGCGGGTGCTGACGGCCTACTACTTCTTCCACTTCCTCGTGCTTTTGCCCGTGCTCGCCAAGTTTGAAAAGACCCGGCCAGAGCCGGCGTCGATCGCGGCGGCGGACGCAGCGGCGGACGCGGTTGTCGAGGATGCCGCCCATGTTTAACTGGCGCCGTCGACCGCGAAGCGGACACAACATCGAGAAGCGGACTATGCCGATGAGGAACATGGGTTTTGGCGTGATCGCGCTGGTGGCGTTGACCTTGGCGGCGCCCTCCATGTCGCTCGCCAACGAGGGCGCCAAGCATGAGGAGCGGCCGCGGCACTTCAGCTGGAGTTTCGCCGGATTCCTAGGGCGTTACGATCAGGCGCAGCTGCGGCGCGGATTCAAGATCTATAGGGAAGTCTGTTCGAGCTGCCATTCGATCAAGCTGCTCGCCTTCCGCAATCTCGGCGAGCCGGGCGGCCCCGCTTTTCCGGCGGAGGAAGTCGCGCAGATCGCCGCCAGCTATAAGATCAAGGACGGCCCCAACACGGCCGGCGACATGTTCGAGCGCCCAGGACGCCCCAGCGACCGCTTTCCGCCGCCCTTCGCCAATGAGCAGGCGGCGCGCGCGGCGCTGGGCGGCGCCTATCCGCCGGATATGTCGGTGCTGGCCAAGGCGCGCGGCTATTCGCGCGGCTTCCCGACCTTCCTGCTCGACGGACTTCCAGGGCTCGTGTACCAGGAGGCGGGCGTCGACTACATCGCCTCGCTGCTGCTGGGCTACGAGAACGCGCCCAAGGACGTGGCGCTCTCCGACGGGCAATACTACGACGTCTACATGCCCGGCCGGCGGCTCGGCATGATCCCGCCCTTGTCCGACGGCGCCGTGACCTATGACGACAAAACCCCGCAAACGGTGGAGCAATACGCCCAGGATATCGCGGCCTTCCTGATGTGGTCGGCGGAGCCGCATCTCGACCAACGCAAAAGCATCGGGCGGGGCGTCGTGGGCTTTCTCGTCGTGTTCGCGGGCTTGCTCTATTTCGTGAAGCGCCGCGTCTGGGCGTCGGTCCACCACTAGCGCCGGACAAAATCGCGGCGGTCGGCCGCCGCGCAACCCCAGGGAGCCGCGGTTGCGCGTGCTGATCGTCGACGACCATCCGATCATCGTGGCGGGCTGCGCCGCGATGCTCGCCGGCGAGGGCGACATCGAGGTCTTCGATGCGCGCGACGCCGAAGCCGGGCTTGCCGCCTATGTCGCGCATGGTCCCGACGCCGCCGTGGTCGACATCGCTCTGCCCGGCGCCTCCGGCTTCGAGCTGACGCGCAGAATCCTGCGCCACGATCCGCGCGCGCGCGTCGTCGTCTTCAGCATGAACGACGACGCGATCTTCGCCGCCCGCGCCATCGAGGCCGGCGCCAAGGCCTATGTCACCAAGAACGACGATCCCTACCTCTTGCTGCGCGCTCTGCGCGAGGTGATGGCCGGCGGAACTTTCATCCAGCCGAGAATCGCCGACCGCCTCGGCGCGGACGAGAGCGGCGCGAAAAGCCCGCTCGATGCGCTGAGTCCGCGTGAATTGGAGATTTTGCGCATGCTGGGCGAGGGTCTCGGCCTCGCGGAAATCGCCGACGCCACGAGCCTTTCCTACAAAACCATCGCCAATTCCTGCGCGCTGATGAAGCGCAAGCTGCGCGCGCGCACCTCGCTGGAGCTGGTCCGCATCGCGATGGAGCAAAGGCTGGTGTGAGCGCGCGGTTTGTTATGACGCGTTCGCTGAACGCGAGCCGGTTTTCGCTTCGCGCGAAAACGCTTTAAAACGGGCTGATCGGAAAATATTTGAGAAAAAGCTCGGCGTAGACGCCGCGCTGGGCGAGGCGGGCCAGCGCGTAATCAAGCGCGCGCCGCAGGGGCGTCGCGCCCTTTTTGACAGCTATGCCGAGGCCGTCGCCGAAAAACTTCGCGTCCACATAGGCGCCGTTGGAAAAGACGCAGCAACTCTCAGCCTCCGCCCCGTTGAGCCAGAACGACAGCGACACCGCGTCGCCGAACAGCGCGTTGACGCGCCCGTTCTTGAGAGCGAGCCGCGCCAGCGCGGCGGTCTCGTATGGCGCGATCCGCGCCTTTGGGAAAAAGATCTTGAGATAGGCCTCGTGCGCCGAGCCGGCGACCACGGCGACAAGCCGGTCGTCCAGAACCTCCGGCGTCGCCGGGCCAAGCACGGTGTCCGCGCGCGTCGCGAAACGTCCGGGCATGATGAAATAAGGTCCGGTGAAATCGACCTGGGCGCGGTTCTCGTCGTTCATCGCCAGCGCCGCGATGATCGCGTCGGCGCTGTTGTCGCCGAGCGCTGGAATGAGCAAATCCCAGCGTCGGCGCTGGATCGTGCAGGTCAGCTCCAGCTCCTCGCAGATCGCGCGGGCGAGATCGACGTTGAAACCCGCGAGCTGACCGTCGGCGAGCACGAAGTTGAACGGGGGATAATCGTCCTCGGTGACGAAGCGCAGCTGGCGCAAGCCGCCGAGATCAGGCTTTTCCAGCCTGTGCGCGGGATCCCAAAAGGTAGGCGCGCCACTCTCCGTCGCGCGCGCGGAGCCGGCGAGGGCGAAGCCCAAGGCGGCGGCCAGCGCGAGCGCAACCCTCACTTACATTCCTGCGCGACGCGGGCCAGCGCGTCCGATAGGCCCTTGAGCGAATAGCTGTCGACCGTCGTCGTGCCCTTGGCGGAGGCGGCCTTGACGAGGAGTTTGGAGCCCGTCTTCAGGGCCTCGACGAACTCCTTCTCCTTGGCCGGGTTCTTCACCCAGGCGTTCAAGCCCTTGGTGACGAGTTCGAACCTGTCGTCGTCGACGTCGGCGGTCGCGGCCCCGCCGTCCTTGGTGGCGTAGCCGAGATTGATCGCGACTTCGTTGCGCACGCCCTCGCCGGGGCGCGTGGAGATGAAGATGAAGGCCTGCGTGTCCTTCATCTTGGCTTTCGGCTGGCGCTCCTTGGGCGAGCCGAGCGCGTAGCAGGTCTTGTCCTTGCCGGCCGCCGCATAGGCGCCCCAGTCGCCGTAACTCCCGAGCTGCTCGGGCTTGCCCGCGCCCTTTTTGGCGTCCTTCTTGTCCGCCTTGTCGGCGGCGCTCGCCGCGTCGGGCTTAGGTTTAGTCTTGGCCAGGGCGGGCGCGCCGGCGCATAGCAGCGCGGCGCCCGCGAAAGCGAGCAGCATGGTCCGGAACGCGCCGGGGCGAAAGGGTTTTGACGAGTCGTTGCGCATCATGGGCGAAGTCTAACGCTCGAAGGTTAAGCGAACAAGAGCAGAGCCGTTTCTCACGCGTCCTTCTTCGCGGCCATCAGATAGTTCACGTCGGTGTCGCGGCTCTTGCGCCAGCTTCGCGTGAGCGGCTGGAAGGTCATGCCGGCGCGGTCGATCTCGCGCATTTCGGCGTGGCGCAGCCATCCCGCGAGTTCGTCGGGGCGCACGAATTTATCGTGGTCGTGCGTGCCGCGCGGCACCCACCGCAGCAGATATTCGGCGCCGACGATCGCCAGCGCGTAACTCTTGAGCGTGCGGTCGATCGTCGCGAGGAACAGCAGGCCGCCGGGCTTCACCAGCCGCGCCAGCGTGGCGACGAAGGCCTTTTGTCCCTCGACATGCTCGATCACCTCGAGCGCGGTCACGATGTCGAAAGTCGCGCCGGTCTCGGCGAGCGCCTCGGCGGTGACGTTGCGATAATCGATATCAAGCTCGGACTTTTTGGCGTGACGCTTGGCGACCGCGATATTGTTGGGCGCGGGGTCGATTCCGGTCACGCGCGCTCCGAGTTCGGCCAGCGATTCGGCCAAAATGCCGCCGCCGCAGCCGATGTCGGCGAGCGTCAGCCCTTCGAGTGGCTGCGCCGAAAAACGGTCGCGATGCAGATAGCGCACCGCGAGATCGCGGACATAATCGACGCGGATCGGGTTGATCTCGTGCAGAATCCCCATCCTGCCCTTGGCGTCCCACCAGAGATCGCCAAGCCGGTTAAAACGGTCGACGTCAGCCGGATTGACGCTGGCGGAAGAGGGACGGGGAGTTTGGTCGGGCACGGGAACCTCGTTCTTGCGGCGTTTTTTTCGCACGGGAGGAGGGGGTTATAGCCTTTTCGCGCCAAAGCGGAAAACGGCGGGCGCGTCCCTTCTCCCGCGGGCGGGAGAAGGGACGCCCCGGCCCACGGATTTCCGCTTTTCGCCCCAATCGGTTTATAACCCGCGCCTCGCGATTCCCGCTCTCCTCCATTCCGGTCACCCATGTCACGTCTGGTCATGAAATTCGGCGGCACCTCTGTCGCCAATGTCGAGCGCATCAGAAATGTCGCGCGGCATGTCAAGCGCGAGGTCGCGGCGGGCCATGAGGTCGCGGTGGTGGTCTCGGCCATGTCCGGCAAGACCAACGAACTTGTCGCCTGGTGCAAGGAGGCTTCGCCTCTGCACGACATGCGCGAATATGACGCCGTGGTCGCCTCGGGCGAGCAGGTGACGGCCGGGCTGCTCGCCTTGGCGCTCCAGCAGGCGGGCCTTCCCGCGCGCTCCTGGCAGGGCTGGCAGGCGCCGGTGCTGACCGACGACGGTCACGGCTCCGCGCGCATCGAGCGTATCGAGCCCGCCGGCATTCTCGACGGTTTTTCACGAGGCGAAGTGGCTGTCGTCGCGGGTTTCCAGGGCGTTCACGCCGAGACGGGCCGCATCACCACGCTGGGACGCGGCGGCTCCGACACCAGCGCGGTAGCGCTGGCGGCGGCGATCAAAGCCGACCGCTGCGACATATATACGGATGTCGACGGCGTCTACACGACCGACCCGCGCGTCGTGCCCAAGGCCCGGCGCATGGACAAGGTGGCCTTCGAGGAAATGCTGGAGATGGCGTCGGCTGGCGCCAAGGTGCTGCAAGTGCGCTCGGTGGAGGTCGCGCTGAAGCACGACATGCCGACCTATGTGCGCTCCTCCTTCGACGACCCCGACCATCCAAAGAGTGGAACGCTGATCTGCAAGGAGGAGGACATCGTGGAAGCCCAGGTCGTCACAGGCATCGCCTTCTCGCGCGACGAGGCGCAGATCACCTTGCGGCGCGTCGCCGACAAGCCCGGCGTCGCGGCGAGCGTGTTCATGCCGCTGGTCGAGGCCGGCATCAACGTCGACATGATCGTGCAGACGATCTCGCAGGACAATATGACCGACATGACCTTCACGGTCGGCGCGGCGGATTACGACCGCGCCCGCGCGCTGCTCGAGAAGTCGCGGAGCGACATCGGCTACGCCGCGA
>Ga0181533_1000940_pt1 | contig 38578 bp, 33 predicted proteins | sample PEATcosm2014_Bin_45_FD_119772 | JGI IMG/M metagenome (GOLD analysis project Ga0181533, IMG submission 119772) | Peatland microbial communities from MTU Mesocosm Facility, Houghton, MI, USA - PEATcosm2014_Bin11_60_metaG | ecosystem: Environmental > Terrestrial > Soil > Wetlands > Peat | place...
CTGGTGGTCTCGGCGGCATTTCTGCTGACACGGCCTCAACCTGTGCAGCGGGCGAACGATGATGCGGCCGACGACGTTCTCCTGCAGCAAGTGCAGAGTGATATTGAGCGTGACTATCCGGCGGCGCTGGCGCCCGCCGTGCTTATAGATGAGGAGCGTAACTCAGCGCTCTCGGCCGGCGCCGGACAAAGTTCTAATCACTGATTGGAAGGGAGCAACTGCAATGAAGAAGCACGTAGCACAGGTCGTGGTAATCATGTTGGCCTTCGCCTGGAGCGCGGTCGCACAAGGCGGCCCTGGTTCTGGTATGGGTCACGACCCGCAGATGGGAACAATGCCCTGCCCGATGATGGAAGGTGGCGGCCACGGCATGGGGCACGGCGCGGGTCCCGGGATGGGTCATGGCGGGCCGGGGATGGGGATGGGTGGCAAGTGGTGGAAGAATTCCGAGCTGGTTAAGAAACTTGGCCTTAGCGAATCGCAAGTACAGCAGATTGAGAAGACTTTTCAGGACCATCGCATGCAGTTGATCGATCTTCGCGCCGCGCTCGAAAAGCAAGAAGCTACTCTGCAACCGCTGGTAGATGCCGAGCATCCGGACGAGGCAAAAGTGACCGCACAGATCGACAAGGTAGCTCAGGCACGCGCCGACCTGGAGAAGTCGCACGCCAAAATGTTACTGGCGATCCGGCGGATTCTCACGCTTGAGCAATGGAAACAGCTGCACGCGCAAGGCATGGGACCGATGCGGGGCCCGCGGATGATGGGCGGCAATAAAGCAGGTCCCCCGGGACAGTAGAGCCTGACGGGATTTTCGGGACTTGCAGAATCGGCCACGTCGTGCCAAGCCGATTCTGCAAGCCAATGAGGAGCTCCCCGCGTTTACCGGCGTGGCGTGCCGGTCGGCCCATAGACTACCGCTCGCCAGAGGTGCTCCAATGCAGCAGAAGAAGACAATCTTGAGTAGTGCGATCGTGCTTTACTTCGTAATCTGTCTGGAAATCCTGATCATGATCAGTCCCTTTGCGGGCTTCTTCTATTCGGCCTTTAACCCCTTTCTTCTCGGGCTGGCCAGGTATCCGGCGACCCGTTGGCTAAGTTCTTTCTTTTTCGTTCACTTGGTCGCGCCGCCTAACGGATTTCTGCAATTCCTGCGGGTTATGGGCTCCGTTCTCTTTGTAACGGGGATTGTCGTGTTTCTCGTTTGCGCCCTTCAGGTTTACGCCAGTAAGTTTCTTAAGACGGGCCCTGCCTTGAAAGCGTTGTATTCCGTGATCCGGCATCCCCAATACCTCAGTCTCGCCATTTCCGGCGTCGGACTCGCCATTCTGTGGCCGAGATTCCTGGTTGTGGTTCTCTGGATTGGGATGGTGCTCGTTTATTACCTGCTGGCCAAGGATGAAGAACGACGCATGCTCAAGCAATTTCCAGAGCCGTACCAGAAGTACATGGAGAGTTCGGGGATGTTCTTGCCGAAGAGAATAGAGCAATCACTTGGCTTTTCCACCACGGCCGGCAAGGTTGTTCTCTTTGTGTTGCTGTCTTCATTTGCCCTGGGTGGCGCTTTTCTTCTGCGGGATTACACCATAGCGCATTTGCCTTTGTGGTCGGAGTCGAATGTGGCTGTGCTGCCGATCATGCCCCAAGATGAACCGATGCTCGAACATCGGATGGCCTACATACTTAACCTCGAAGAGGTCAAGTCGAAATTGCATGGCGGCGAATCTTATCTCGTTTATTTCATGCCACCCAAGTATGTTATGCAAGGTCTCATCGGCGATACCGGGGGCGACTGGCAATTGTACAAACAGCACCACACGATCAGCATGATCACCGACTTTATACTCCATCCTTCCGGCCACATGGCGGGGCATTCCATGCACGGGGATGCGAGCCATTCAGAACACGGCATGGAGTCTGCAACCGTGAGGAGACTGATCTTTGTTACCGTATCCGGTGCGACGACCGGCAAGAAATTCGATCCGTTCGCCGTCAATGCGATTCGAACGCCCGAATTCATGATTGACGTAGATGTGCATGATCTCCAGGTTTTAGCGTCGAAGGATCTCCCTGTAGAGACCGCGTGGGGTAGACTGCCAACGCCGACTTTCTGAGCGCCATCCGCCAGCGCGTACGTCGCTGCGATCAGCTCACAGTTCACTGTGACCATTGGCACATCACCCCTAAGTGCTCAAACGATACGATCCACGAAATTCACTGTATCCTAGGTCAAGAACCCGCAGACTGAGCCGCAAGCATTGCCGCGTGCTAGAGCCCGCTTCGATTCTCTGGTGGAATGACCTCGGAAACAGGTTGCCGCTCAACATATCTCGTGCCGTGCCGGACTGCTGGCGGAAAGCCGGCGTTCGCATGCAGAAGGTGAAAGTAGTGCGGGAGACGGATGCTCATCAAGAAACAGATCAACCTGGAGGGTGGAAGGTGACGGATTCGGAGCAAAAAGATCGCTCAACGGCCGGCGATTTCTACAAGCAGAACTGCAACTGCGCCGAAGCGGTTCTGCACGCGTTTCGCAACCAACTTCCCTTTGCTCTCAGTGACGAAACCATGCGCATTGCAACCTGTTTTGGCGGCGGCGGAGTTGGGAAATCGGGCTTTTGCGGTGCCTTCTCCGGATCGATCATGGTGCTCAGCCTGCTGACCGGACGGAGCGGCCCGGAGGGGAGCCGCGAACCGGCGTACACCTATGCACGCGAGTTTGGCGAACGCTTTGTCGCCCGGTTCGGCGACAACTCCTGCAAGGCATTACAAATCTACGAATACCTCTCGCCGGAACAAAAGAGCAACTGCGGCAAGATTATCGCCGCTACCGGCGACCTGCTGGCAGGGTTCTTGGCGGAGAAGAATCTTTTGCCCGCCGAGTCGCAGACGAAGAAGTAGTTTCGATTTAGGTGCCCTTGATTCCACTTGTTTTATGGTGGGTCACCGAGTGCATTTTGACCGGCGAAGCACTGGATGACGCCTGAGTACAAGCAGGCAGGGCTGCCCGATCCCTGTGTATTAAGAGTATTAAGGAACTCATTCTGAACTCGCCGAACGAGATGGTCATGCGAGATTCGAGCAAGGGACAACCAATGCATATGGCAGCGACTGGACAAGCGACTGCAGCCAAGGCTCCAGCAGCCGGGGGAACGGGCAAATCCTACAAGTTGGTGTACTTTGCGGTGGGTCTTGTGATCCTCGTGGGATCCATTTTCCTTCCCCCCGCCGCAGGAATGAAGCCTGAGGCTGTGAGGGCGATGGCGGTAATGGTGACTACCGTCCTGTGGTGGGTAACGGAAACTTTACCCATTCCCATCACGGCCCTTATGGTTCCCGCGATGGTGCATGCCCTGCGGATCATACCTCTGAGTGAGGCGCTCAGGGACTCGTTCGGCAATCCCCTGATTCCGTTTATGGTTGGCGTATTGGGGCTCGCGGTCGCCCTTTCTGCTTCCGGATTGGGCAAGCGGATTAGCTATTACCTTCTAGCCGTTATCGGTACCAACACCTCCCTGGTAGTAGGCGGCTACCTGTGGATATCCTTTGTCATTTCCATGTTTATCGATGATATAGCCGTGGTGGCGATGATGCTTCCCTTGGTGCTTGGCCTTCTCAAGACTGTCGACGCCAAACCGGGAAGCAGCAACTTCGGCAGAGCGTTGATGATGGCGATCATATTTGGCGCCGATATCGGGGGAATATGCACCCCAGCCGGGGTCAGCTCCAACGTCATTACCTTGGCCTTCCTGAACAAAAATGCCAACATGCACGTCAGCTTCCTCTATTGGACCATGATCGCCACTCCCATTTGCATGGTCATCGCCGCTATTACCTGGTGGCTGATCCTGCGGATATTCCCGCCAGAGATCAAGCACCTTCCTTACGGCCGGGACGTCCTGCAACGCGAATCAAGGGCGCTGGGGCCATGGACCGTCAAAGAAAAGACCACCACTGTCGTCTTCCTGGCCGCCGTTGTGTTGTGGTTGACCAGTGACCTGACAAAGCTTCCAATCGCCTTTGTTTCCCTCCTGATCCTGGCCGGCATTACCCTTCCACGGGTAGGCGTGTTCGACAACTGGCGCGACCTCAACAGGGGCCTCGAGTGGGGAGGGGTGATGCTGGTGGTGGGCGGCTTCATCGTGGGAATCGCCGCCTCCAAGAGTGGGTTGGCCTCTTGGGCAGTACAGCGAGTCCTGCATCCGATGGCCTTACTGCCGGGTTTCCTCCAACCTCTAGCAGTGACACTGTTGATGGCGGTGGATTCGCTAGGTTTTTCCAGCTTTGGAACCACAGCCTCCGTCAATGTTCCATTTATTATTGCTTACGCACAGCAGCATGGATTACCAGTGCTAGCCTTGACGCTGACCGCCGGATTTGCGTCTTCTATTCACTTTATCCTGGTGACCCAGTCACCCAGTCTGGTGCTGCCGTTCGCATATGGTTACTTTAGCTTCAAGGATCTGGCCAAGATTGGAATCTTGGTCACCTTGGTCGGCGCGGTCGTTATAGACCTTGGGATGGTAATAGCTGGGATGCCCGCCGGTGTTCCGATGGTGATCAAATAGGCGACTCCGTCTTCCAGAGTACCCTCAAGCAGAGACGTGCACACCCTCGGCCCAGCTTGGGGCGAGTTTCAATGGCGCGGCTGAACAATTGCGATTCGCGTCTCCTCGCCGGTGGTGCCGATGGCAATGACCTTGGTGACGCCTGGGCGGTTGACTGCAATGACCTTCTGGCCGCTTATTTCCAGCACCTCGGCGTCGGGATAGCGCTGCGTGTAGTAGTTGATAACAGTTGAGAGGGAGTCGGCAGTGGTATACACCTCGCCGGCGACGGGGATACCGATGTCGGGGAGATCTGCATTTTTAACCTCTACCGGCTGGGAACCGGGATAACGGTCGGAGTCGGTCGCAGCGACAGTTGGTGCCGGCGGTTGCTGCGGGGATGGGTCTTTCTGCGGGTCTTTCTGCTTGCCCTGCGGCGCCAGGGTGGTTAGCGCGTTCTGCACCGCCTTCGGATCGATGCTGCCCGTGGACGGGCGGCTGGGGACGATTACCTGCGGCGGTTGCTGCTGCGGCTGCGAGGTGGAAGTGTCAGGAGTGTCGGTCTGACCGGGCGGAGTTTGGGCGGCGGCAGATTGCGAGGGAAGCGGTTGCTGCTGCCGTACCGTGGGGAAAAAGGTCTCACCGCCGATGAGTGAACGGCCGACTACCCGTCCTGTGTACAGCACCCAGGTGACGATTAGCCCTGCGGTTACCACGGAGACCACGCCAAGCGCGATCAGCATGAGGCGCATCTGTTTGCGCTGGCGTTGGAGTTCGGCGGTCACCGCCGCGACGGCGCCCGGCGCAATTGGTCTCCCACAGGCGGCACAGAAGCGCCCGCCTTCCGCCGGCTTTCCGCAATGGGAACAAAACGCCATTTCTGCCCCAAGAATACGCCGTAAGTACGCGGACTGCACAACCCGTCCGTACAGCGACCTGCGGAACGCGGAACGCGCTCCAAAAATCTGGCTATCCGTTGGACTGCAGAAACTTCAGCAGGCTGACAAGCTGTTGATTCTTGCGCTGAACGATCTCGGCACGGTTACGGTTTGTCCAGTCGTAGTACCCCTTACCCGTTTTCAATCCCAGTTCACCCCCAGCCACTTTGTCCCGCAGCAGCGGCGGCGGTTCCTTCATGTTGGAAAGATCGGGGAAGAGGGTGACTTCCGAGCCTAGCTGAGTATCAAGCCCATTCAGATCGCGTTGCTCAAAGAGACCGGAGAACAGCAGTCGCAGGGCAAAGCTGTTCTTGAGTGCCGCGTCGATGCTTTCGACGCTGGCTACGCCCTGCTCCACCATGTGCATGGCTTCGCGCATCATGGCGTGTTGCAGGCGGTTGCCGAGAAAACCAGGCACATCCTTGAGGACGTGCACCGGCTTCTTGCCGGCTGCTGTCAGGCACTGCATCACCGCTTCCAGCACGCATTGGGCTGTGCGCTCGGTGGTAACGACCTCGACGAGCGGAATTAGCTGCGGGGGATTCCAGAAGTGTGTTCCGATCACCCGCTCAGGACGCTGCGAAAAACCGGAAAGCGTGGTGATCGGTATGGCCGAGGTATTACTGGCGAAGATCGCCTCCGGCTTCGACAGGCGGTCGAGCTGCTCGAACATCTGCCGCTTGATCTCGACCTTTTCGGGGATTACCTCGAAGACCAGGTCGGCCTCTGCCACAGCTTCGGCCAGACTCCCGGCAAAGGTGAGATTCGCCTTGGCCGAAGCGGCCTGAGCTTCCGCGATCAAACCGTTCTGCAAGAGCATCTCGATACTGCTCTCGATGAGACCGCGCGCGTTCTCAACCACTGCCGGCACGCTGTCGGTCAGGCTGACCCGGTGGCCCGCCTGGGCAAGAATCTGGGCGATGCCATGGCCCATGATGCCGGCCCCGACTACCGCGATCCGTTCTATCTGCTGGCCCATTTCAGGTACTCTTTCTCCCTGTTCAATTTCGTTCCTTCATCCAGTTAGAGCAATTACTAAGTAGGTGTATCCGGAACTATCACCGCCGGGCTGAATGCCCGGCTCCTTTTCGGTATATACCTTCCGCGGAACCGGTCTAGCTGGCCGTTGCGCCGGCGGTGGCGGTATCGATCGGTAGCGGACGAAGCGTCGTCATCATGAAGAGGACGCAGAGGATACCGACGCAGGTGATTGCGCCTCCGAAGGCCAGTGCGAACTGGAATCCGAAATGTTGGGCGACATATCCGGTAATGACCGGCGCGGCGATGGAAGCCACGGCACCGGAGGTATTGTTAACTCCGCCCAGTGTGCCCGACATTCCCTTGGGCGCGAGGTCCTGCGGAAATGTCCAGGTGATTGCCGCACAGGCGGACTCCCCGGCCATGGCGACCACCAGCAACCAGGCGGCGACGATGGCGCTTTCGGCGTAGCCGGCAAAGATTACCGCCAGAGAGACCACCTGCATCGCCACCAGCAGGCTTTTCTTCACCTTCGTCGCATCCAGGCCGGAGTTGATCATCTTGTCGGCGACGATGCCGATCAGCGGCTGCGTCACCATTCCGGCGATCCACGGCATGGTGGCGTAAAACGCCACTTTGCCCAGATCGAGATGACGGGCGTGTACCAGGTATCCCGGCAGCCAGGTAAGGAACAGGTAGTAGAGGTAGTCCTGGCAGAACTTGACGCAAATCATCGCCCAGGTGTTCCGGTACCTGAGCAGTACCATGATGGGGATGCGCGCTTTCGCCGCCGTCGCCGTCCCTGCCTGGACCGAGGTGCCGGGTTTATCGCCGTAGGTGAGGAACCACAGGGCCACCCAGAGCAGGCTGCCCAATCCGGTGACGTAAAAGGCGACGTGCCAGTTGGGTTGCGCCTTCGACCCGAAGGCGAGCATCAGCCCGATCATTAACGCCGGACAGACGGCGAAGCCGACACGCAGCCCGGACATGAAGACGCCGGTCGCCATTCCACGCTGCGACTTGTCGAAGCGCTCGGTAATTACCTTGGTGGCTGCCGGGAAGTTCGCCGACTCGCCAACGCCGATCAAGATGCGGGTGACGAGAAGAGTTCCCAGACCCTTTGCCAGTCCGGTCGCTGCCGAGGCGAACGACCACAAGGCCGCGCCCAGGCCATAGACCTTCTTCTCCCCAAAGCGGTCGCACAGCCGCCCCGCGGGCAAATTGCCCAGCAGGTACGCCCATCCGAACGCGGACAGCACCATGCCCATGGTCGTCAGGCTGAGGTTCAGGTCTTTGGCAATGAAGCTATTGGCGACTGCAAGGCTGGAGCGGTCGAGCGCGTTGATCGCGTTTCCGCTGAAGATCAGGAACAGCATCCAGTACTTGGTCGACGTCTGACGGGTTTCCACTCAGTCTCCTTTGCCCATCGATCGTTTATGAATGGGCTGCGCACGTGCTCAAACGCCGGGCGAGAAGATTGCTTATTGATGGTGGCTAACCATTCTGCGCCAGCCCCGCTGCCCCGTCAATCTGAACCTGAAAGTGGTTTGGAAATCCTGCAACCGGTATGTTATTCATTACGCCTTGCGTCGGCACGGCGTCATTATCCTATGAGGTCATCATGAAAATCGTCGAAATCAAAGCATTCCCCGTAACCGTTCCCGTTCCTCCGGAGCACCGCGTTCGCCTGGGGATCGGCGTTATGGTCAAGCGTGACATTGTGTTCGTAAAGGTAACCACAAAAAGCGGCCTTGTTGGTTGGGGCGAATCGCACCACGGGCGCGCCCACCTGGCTATCGCCACCTTGGTCAATACGACCCTGAAACAGTTGGTGCTCGGCATGGATGCTGCCGATGTAAACGGCGTCTGGGCACGGATCTACAAATTCCAACTGGGCAGCCATGGCATGGGGGCGGCCTGCGCCATGGCGATGAGCGGTATCGACATGGCCCTGTGGGACATTCGCGGCAAGGCGGTCGGTTGGCCGCTCTACAAATTACTGGGAGGAAGCAGCCGCAAGATTCCCGCCTATGCTGGCGGCATCGCGCTGGGCATTCAGCCTCCCGAATCGCTCGTCGAGGAAGCCAAAGGCTTCGTCGCCGCCGGCTTCCGCGCGCTGAAGCTCAGGCTCGGAGGCGACACTGTGACGGCGGACATCGCCCGCGTCGAGGCAGTGCGTGCCGGACTCGGCCCCGAGATCGATATCCTGACCGATGTTAATACCGGCTACAGTTTGGCCGACGCGCGTCGTGCCATGCCGGCCTTTGCCGCCTGCAACGTCGGCTGGTTGGAAGAGCCCTTTCCCGGTCATGATTATCGCCTCTACCGCGAAGCCAAGAGTTTTGCTCCGGTTCCTCTGGCGGCCGGTGAGAATCACTTCACGCGCTTCGAATTCAGCCGCCTGATTGAGGAGGGCGCAGTCAGCATCCTGCAGCCCGACCTGTCGAAATGCGGCGGCATTACCGAGGCGCTCAAGATCGCCGCCATGGCCTCGGCCTACAAGCTGCCAATTCATCCTCATACGAGCCAGGGAGTCAGCATGACGGCGACGGTTCAGTTCTTGAGTGCAATTGAGAATGGCGGTTATTTTGAGGCGGATTGTTCACTCAACAACCCGCTGCGCGACGAGTTGATCGACCCGCCGATCCGTGTCGCCAACGACGGAACGATTTTGCCCAGCGAAAAGCCGGGCGTCGGGGTCGACGTGAATGAGGATATGATCCTGCACTACGCCGGGGTTGAAGGTCCGTCCTTCGTATGATGACACTCGCGAGGATATCGCCGACAGGACCGGGGTGCTGCGGAGGCACCCTGGCCGCGACCCGCAAGTTCTCCAGGCTGCAAATCACCTTTTGGCTTTGGCTCCTTATTCTTGTCGGTTCTCCACTGGCGAGCCGTGGCGAAGCGCAGCCAGCTTCCTCCCAGGGCGGAAAGCAGCACCGCTCCGCAGACGCTGCAGGAGCGGAAGATCGCCGCACCTTCCCCGCGCTCCTGGTCAGCGACATCCACTTCGATCCCTTTCACGATCCCGCCCGGTTGCAGCAGCTTGTTGGCGCTCCGGTGAGCCAGTGGAGTTCAATCCTCTCGGCTCCGCCTTCAGCCAATCAGCAGCAGGCCTTTGCCGCGCTCCAGCAGAGCTGTCATGCACGCGGTGTCGACACGCCTTATACCCTGCTGCACTCCAGCCTGCACGCTATGCGGCTCAAGCAACCCGATGCAAAATTCATGACGGTGAGCGGCGACCTGATTGCCCACGCCTTCTCCTGCAGGTACACGACACTCCTTCCCGGATCGACGCAGCGCGACTATCAGGCCTTCGTCCTGAAGACCCTGAGCTTTGTGATAAGCGAACTGCGCGCTTCTTTCCCGGGCGTGCCCGTCTATGTGGCCCTTGGCAATAACGACACCGCGTGCGACGACTACCGGCTCGATGCCGGAAGCGACTTTCTGGTCCAGACTGGCAGGATCATAGCCAGGGGTCTGCCGCCATCCCAGCGGCAACAGGCGCTCAAGGTGTTTGCCAAGGGCGGATACTACAGCCTCATGATGGGAGCGCCCATGCGTGACACGCGCCTCATCGTCGTCAATGACCTTTTTCTATCCCCCAGATACAGCACCTGCGCCGGCCGGCCCGACTCCGCTGCGACTACCACGGAAATGACCTGGTTGCAGGAACAACTGGCACAGGCGCGGCGCTTGGGTCAAAAGGTCTGGGTCATGGGGCACATCCCGCCGGGCATCGATCCGTACTCCACCGTTGCAGAGTTCAAGGATATCTGCGGGAACGGTGTGCCTGAAATGTTTCTATCCTCGGACAAGCTGGCCGACCTGCTGATCGAGCACGCCGACGTCATCCGACTCGGAATCTTCGCGCACACCCACATGGATGAAATACGTCTCTTAAAGGGGAGCGATCCTCACGCCTCATTCGAGCACAGCGTTGCGATCAAAGTGGTTCCCTCCGTCTCGCCGGTTGATGGCAACAACCCATCATTCACCATTGCGCGCGTCAACCGATCTTCCGCAATGCTGCAGAATTACCAGGTAATCGCAGCTTCAAACCAAACCGGCATCGCCACCACCTGGTCCAGAGAGTACGACTTTGCTCAGACTTACTATGAAGCGCAATTCTCGCCTTCGACGGTGAAGGAGCTGATTACGGAGTTCGAGAACGATCGCGGCGCAAAGACGGAGGCCAGCCAGGCATACATTCGCAATTACTATGCAGGCGACCGCTCTTCCGAACTGAAACCATTCTGGCCGCTGTACGTCTGCGCGTTAGCAAATCACACGGCCAAGGCATTTGCTGCCTGCGTATGCTCCACCGGCAAGTAAGAAGGATGTAGCCCGCTATGACCTCAAGGGCACCCGCGCCACGTGCAGGGCGCCGCGGCCCGCACCGTCCTCAATCTGGTGGCGGCAGCTCGTGCCATCGGCCACGATCATTGCGTCTGCCGGCGCTTTGCGCAACGCCGGCAGCAGCACTCGCTCGCCCATCGCCTGCGAAACCGCATATTTATCTTATTCGACTTATCGTGAGTCAGCCCAAGGTACGCACTGGCCATTAGCCCCGGCCGATCAAGGGCATCTTGGTCGCCATGATAAGCATGAATTGAACATTGGCTTCGAGAGGGAGAGACGCCATATACACGACGGCACGCGCAACGTCATTAGGATCCATCGTGGGTTCGACCGCTCTCGTGCCGTTCGCTTGCGGAACGCCTTTGCTCATATTTCCTGCCATTTCGGTGGCCGCGTTTCCAATGTCGATTTGACCGCAGGCGATGTCGTACTTTCGGCCGTCGAGGGAAGTCACTTTGGTGAGACCGGTAATTCCGTGTTTTGATGCCGTATAGGGGGCGGAATTCGGCCGAGGGCTGTGCGCCCCAACCGAGCCGTTGTTGATGATGCGCCCGCCGCGCGGCTCCTGGTCCTTCATGATTTTGAATGCTTGCTGCGTACAGAGAAGCGTGCCGGTTAGGTTCGTATCGATCACAGCCTTCCATTGTTCGATCGTTAAGTCCTCGAGCAGCACGCCGCGGCCGCCATAGCCGGCGTTATTGAACAGCAAGTCGAGTCGGCCGAAAGTGTCTTTTGTTTTCGCAAAAAGCTCAGCCACGGAGGCAGGATCGGTGACGTTCGTAGGTACGACGAGCACTTGAGCATTGGCCTGCTTCACTTCAAGCGCGGTCGGTTCCAAGCGCTCCAGGCGTCGGCCGGCAAGAACCAGTGAGTACCCATTCTGAGCGAGAGCAATAGCGACGCACTTGCCGATCCCGCTACCGGCTCCGGTGACGACTGCAATCTTCGGTGATGAGCCCATTACTTTCCTCCCTTTTCATTTGGTCCGATCCGGGGGCCACGAAGCGCCTCGGGCATTTGCCCCCGCCTGTAGACCATGACAATTCGCTTGAATTCGATAACCACTTTCCCGTCTTGTGTGTAACCCGTAGTCTTGAAGGTTACGATACCCACATTGGGCTTGGATTTCGAGTCTCGCTTCTCGAGGACTTCACTCTGCGAATAAACGGTTTCGCCCTCGAACAAAGGATTAGGCAGGCGCACTTCATCCCAGCCTAAGTTCGTCATGGAATTTAGAGAGATGTCGCTGACCGACTGGCCTGTCACTAACGCGAGTGTGAGCGTAGAAACAACTATCGGCCGTCCGAACGCCGTTTTCGCCGCTGTGGCATGGTCGAAGTGAACGGGATTGCTATTCTGTGTGAGCAACGTAAACCAAATATTGTCTGTAGCGGTTACCGTGCGGCCTAGTCGATGACGATAAACATCTCCGACCTCGAAATCTTCGTAGTACCGGCCTGCCCAACCTTCTTTAATTGCCATGATGACCCCTCTGTCTTAGTAAGATTTAGATTTGGATCCAGCGCCTACGGTGTGTTTCCCTCGCTCCAGGATGACTGAACCATTTCATCCGGACATGGGGTCGCGTGTCGGCGCCTGCCAATTCCCCCTGCGCCAAGCGTTAATTCCCTCACGGTTGTTGGGATCTCTTCCGAGAGCCTCAGATCGATATGGTTTTCAAATCTTCGGCGACCCGCAATTTCGCCTCGGTGACTTTCTGCACCGCCTCCGGAGTGACGCCCGGCGCCACCTCGCGCAGCACCAGCCCCTTGGGCGTGACTTCGATGACCGCCAGCTCGGTTACGATCATGTCCACGACTTCGAGACCGGTGAGAGGCAGAGTGCAGGTCTTACGGATTTTAGGCCGCCCATCCTTGTTCGTATGTTCCATCGCGATGATGACGCGCTTGGCGCCGGCAACCAGGTCCATCGCTCCGCCCATCCCCATCAGCTTCTTGCCGGGAACGGTCCAATTCGCAAGGTTGCCTTTCTCATCGACCTCCATCGCACCCAGCACGGTCAGGTCCACATGACCGCCTCGGATCATGCCAAACGAGTCCGCGCTTGAAAAATAGCTCGATCCAGGAAGCTCGGTAACGGTCTCTTTGCCGGCGTTGATCAGGTCCGGATCTTCTTCACCCTCAAAAGGTGAGGGCCCGATCCCAAGCATGCCGTTTTCCGCTTCCAGGACAACTTCCATTCCCGCGGGAATATAGTTGGCGACCAGGGTGGGTGTGCCGACACCGAGGTTCGCGTAAAAGCCATCGCGCATCTCCTGTGCGACGCGACGGGCAATCTTTTCCTTGATATTTTCAGCTTGTGCCATCTTCGGTTCTGCCATGTTCTCCCCTCCACGCGGCTGAGCGTTACGCGCGCTTGCGCACGATCCTCTTTTCGATCGGCTTTTCGTACTTCGCTCCCTGGAAAATAGCGTTGACGAAAATTCCCGGCGTATGAATGCTATCGGGATCGAGCGACCCCAGCTCGACCAACTCTTCCACTTCCGCAATCACGTAATCCGCCGCCGTTGCCATCACCGGGTTAAAGTTCCGCGCGGTCTTCCGAAAGACAAGGTTTCCCCAACGGTCGCCTTTCCACGCCTTGATGAAAGCAAAATCGCCGCGCAGGCAGGGCTCCAGAAGATACTTCTGTCCGTTGAACTCGCGAACTTCTTTTCCTTCCGCGATCACCGTGCCCACACCAGTCGGGGTATAGAAGGCCGGAATCCCCGCCCCGCCGGCCCGCATCCGCTCGACCAGGGTTCCCTGCGGATTGAGCTCGATCTCGATCTCGTGGTTCAACACCTGCTGCTCGGCAAATTTGTTCTCGCCGGGATAGCTGCAGATCATCTTCCGAATCTGGCGCGACTTCAGCAGCAAGCCCAGGCCGAACTCCACCATGCCCGCGTTGTTCGACACGGTCGTAAGATTCTTCGTGCCCTTGCGGAGGACGGCGGCAATGAGGTTTTCGGGATTACCGCAAGCCCCGAATCCGCCAACTAGAATTGTCGCCCCATCAAACAGTTTCTCAATCGCCGCATCGGCGTTGGCTACGCGCTTATCCATCGGTTCCAGCTCCCTGTTGCTTGAGATTCCTCATGAAATCGGACCATCAGTCTACCAGTCGACACCAGGGCCCGCACAGGCGTTGACGCCGGCGTTGCTGAAAGCCCTGATGGAAGGTTTGGGTCGAAAGACGAATATCACGGTCTTGCCGGAGAGGAATACGCCACTACACAATCTTGCACTGCGGTTTGGCCCCCTTCACTCCCCTGAGGTCTTCCCCGGAGTGACACCTGCCGTCCTATTTCAACCAAACTTTCAATTTTGACTTCTCAGTACATACCTAATGCGGTGTTGAGTCTGTGATTCGTATCACGGTTAGCCGTTCATCCGGCACCCTTCGCGCCGGTTCGGAGCCTGAGCGGTGAAGCGGTGTCCCTCAGATGATCCGGTCGGCGCGCAGCCTCTGAATCTCCTCCTCGTCCAATCCAAGCACTTCTTTTAGCACCGCGTCCGTATGCTCGCCCAGCACCGGTGGCGGATAACGGACGACCCCAGGCGTGCAGGAAAACGACATGGGGATGCCGAGGGAACGAAACAGACCGGCGGTCGGGTGTTCGATATCGATGACCATGTCGGTGGCCGCGGTCTGCGGAGCCGCCAGCGCCTCTAGCACGGTATTGATGCGGGTGCAGGGCACGCCCACCGCCGTCAGGGTCTTGATCCACTCGTCTGCCGGGCGGCGGGCCAGCGTCTCCTCGACTAGGGCATCGATGGCGGCGCGGTTTACCACCCGGTCGCGGTTGCGCGTGAAGCGCGGGTCGGTGGCCCATTCCGGATGCCCCACTGCCGCCGCAAACTGCGCGAACTGACCGTCGTTGCCTACCGTCAGGGCAATGTCGGCATCGCTGCAGCGGTACGAACGGTACGGAACGATGTTCGGATGACCGTTTCCATAGCGCCCCGCCGGCTTGCCCGAGATCAACGCATTTGACCCGACATTGGCCAGCAGCGAAAGCGCGGTGGTATAGAGCGAAACCTCGACCTGTTGCCCGGGAAATCCGCGGTTGCGGGCATTGAGCGCTCCGAGGATGGCGATGGCGGCGTACATGCCGGTGCACAGATCGACGATGGCAACTCCCATCTTCATAGCCTCGCCGTCTGTCTCACCGGTGATGCTCATCAGCCCGCTTTCGGCTTGCAGCAGGAAATCGTAACCGGGGAACGTGTGCTTGGGGCCGCGCGAGCTGTAGCCTGTAATGGTACAGTGAATCACCTGCGGCGCTTGCTGGCGCATGAAGTCGGGACCGCAGCCCCACCCCGCCATGGTGCCGAACTTGAAGTTCTCGATCACCACGTCGGACTTCTTGATGAATTCGCGCAGGATGGCCTGCCCGCGCGGCTCCTTCAGGTTCAGGGTAATGCCGCGCTTGTTGCGGTTGACGCCCAGGAAGTAAGCCGCTTCCGTGCCCTGGAACGGCGGTCCCCAAGCCCGGGTATCATCGCCGCGGCCCGGCTGCTCCACTTTCAGCACCTCGGCTCCCATGTCGCCGAGAATCATGGTGCACAACGGGCCGGCGAGAACACGCGTTAAATCGAGTACCCGCAGACCCCCTAAGGCACATGGGCTGCTGGCGGGCGCGTTCATTGCTTTTTCGTCCATTACTTTTACTTTTCCTCGCTCTGTTCTCATCGGCTGCCAGCCGGAGAGGTGCTGCTCCACGATTTTCTTATTGCGCATGCCGAACTTGTTGAAGTCGGCTTCCGATCGTCACTTGGCGGCAACTCCCCGGATCAGGTCGGGGAACCAGATAGCGATCCCTGGGAAGACGCAGAGCAACACGACGGCAAATGCCATCAGCGCGACAAAAGGCACCGTGCCCCAGATAACATCTTTCAGCGGAATGTCCGGCGCAACGTTCTTGATGACAAAAATGTTTAGCCCGACCGGCGGGTGTATCAGCCCCATCTCCATCACCACAGTCATGACCACGCCAAACCAAACCAGATCAAAACCTGCCACCTTCAGAGGAGGCAGAATGATAGGCGCTGTCATCAAGATGATTGAAACCGGCGGCAAAAAGAAACCGAGCACGACAACAAAGACCAGAATTACCGCGAGCAGCACCCACCTCGAGAGCTCCATGGCTACGATCCACTCCGCCGCTGACTGGCTTATGTGGAGGTAGCTCATCACATACGAATAGAGGAGCGACATGCCGATGATAAACATCAGCATGGTCGATTCCTTCAGGGTGCTCATATAAATGATCTTCGAGTCCTTCGGGCGCCAAACCCTGTACACGACGGCAATCAGGACAAGCGCCAGAACCGCGCCCAATCCGGCCGTTTCCGACGGGGTGGCATAGCCGCCGTAGAGGGCCACCATGACGCCCGTGAGCAGGATCACGAACGGCAACACCCTCACCAGCATCTTGGTCTTGTCGGCGAAGGTGTAGATCGTCTCATCGAGATAGGCGGACTTCTCGCCACCGCGTTCGTACAACGCGCGAGCGGCCTTGTACTCCCTCTTGTACTTCCAGGCGGCGTAGATCGAGAACAGCGTCACCAGCAGCAGCCCCGGACCGATGCCGGCCAGAAACAATCGGCCAAGCGACTGCTCCGCGGCAACGGCGTACAGGATCATCGTGATCGAAGGGGGCAGCAGGATGCCAAGAGTGCCGCCGGCAGCGATAATCCCTGCCGCGAAACTGCCGGAGTACCCGCGCCGCCGCATCTCGGGAATTCCTGCACTGCCGATGGCCGAGCAGGTTGCCGGGCTCGACCCCGCCATGGCGGCGAAAATCGCGCAGGCGAAGACGTTTGCGATCCCGAGCCCGCCTGGAATTTTGTGCATCCAGGCATGCAGCGCCAAATACAGATCGGCTCCGGCCCTGGATTTCCCGATGGCAGCACCCTTCAAGATGAAAAGCGGGATTGAGAGCAGTGTGATGCTCGCCATCTCCTCATAAACGTTCTGCGTGATGGTATCGAGCGCCGCACCCGGCATGAAAAAATACATGAAGACGACAGCAACCGCGCCCAGTGAAAAGGCAATCGGCATGCCCGAGAACATTACGACCAGTGTGACAACACCGTACAGAATACCAATGGTTCCCTCGGTCATGGGGATTGCCTCTTCCGTGTAAAATGCGCGGCAACCTGCACCAGCAGTTGCAACGACAGGTTCGCCATCCCCAAAGCAAGGAGCCCGTAGGGAATCCATAGCGGCGGAGCCCAGGTCGACTCAGTCCTATACCCTCCCGAAAATGCTTCATGGAACATTTCCCACGACTTCCAGGAAAAGAAGGCACAGAACGCAAACGAGGCTATGTCAATGAATACTTTCCGAATCCGATTGACGCTTTCAGGCAAAATGGACGCAAGCGCCTCGATGCCTACGTGCCCGCGTTGGGACTGCACATAGGCGCCGCACATGAAAATTGAGCCGACAATCAGGAATACCGAAGCTTCATCCTGCCAGTCGGTTGACACTTTCAGGAAATAGCGGGTAATCACGCCGTAGGTGAGAACGAGGGCTGCGCCGAGCAGGGCTATCCCCGCGATTATCATGATGCCTTGGTTCACACGATCAAGAACTCGCGTGATCGCTGCCAGCGCACCTGTCTTCTCCGCCTCCCTCACGGCGACAGTCGACGGCGTAATGATGGTTGCCGTCCCGGCACTGCTTTGAGGTTCTCCAATAGCAGGTTCATCCCCTGATCCTTCACTCATAGTATCTTCTCCGCCGCTTGGAGCAGACGGGCGCAGCGTTCGCTCCTTCCGGCGAAATCCTTCCAAGCCGTATCCCGGGCTATCGCCTGCCATTTCTTTACGGTTGCCGCGGAGAGATCATAGACCTTGCCTCCGGCCTTCTGATAAACCTTGGCAACGGCCTGGTCATCGGCCTTGGCCGATTCCGTCCCGAACTTCTCCATCTCGGCCCCGACCGACATCACAATCGTCTGCATATCCTTCGGCAGTTTTTCGAACACTTCGCGCGAGATCAGCAGCGGTTCCAGCATAAACCAATAGGCTTTGCCGCGGCCGGTGGTGAGGTGTTTGGCGACTTCCTCAAGGCGAAAGGAGATCAGGCTGGTCGATGAAGTCATTGCCGCATCGAGCGCACCGCTTTGCACCGATTGATAGATCTCGTTCGACGGCAGAGAAACTACCGACGCTCCGGCCGCTTTCAGGACCATGTCCATCTCGCGGCTCCCACCCCGTACCTTAAGTCCTTTGGAGTCCTCCGGTTCGACAATCGCCTTGTTGCGGCTGGCAACGCCCCCGGCCTGCCATATCCAGCTCACGAACAGCACACCTTTCTCATATAGCACTTGTGAGAGCAGCTTGCCGGCCTCGGCATTCTTCCACGACATCCCCTGCTCGTAAGAAGTCACTATTCCCGGCATCAGCCCGATGTTCAGCTCCGGGATCTCGCCGCCCGCGTAGGAAATCGGGAAAAGCGACATGTCGAGCGCGCCCTTGCGCACGGCATTCAACTGCGCATTCGTCTTCATCAGCGACGCGCCCGGGTAGACAGTAGCGGTGAGTGCGCCGTTGGTTCGTTTTTGGATCTCTGTGGCGAACTTGTGGCAGATGCGATCGCGGAAATCGCCCTCCGCGCCCGTGCTCGCTGGAAACTGGTGGGAAATCTTGAGATTCTGCGAGGGTGCTGCCAGGGCGTAGCGACTGAGCATCGCCGAAGTTGGCGTTGCTAGCGCAGCGAGGACAAAACAGCGCCTGGTGAGTGCCATAAGCCTGCTCCTTTCAATCCTTAGTTTCTTTCGTGTGATCCGTCCGAGACGAGGGTGAAGCGTCTTTCAAATCTCGCGCTCGCGACAGCACGGGAAATAACCGAGGAGCGGGCGAGCCGCTACCTACTCCCGCCGTGGATCAGGTCTGACTGTGGATTGCACGCACTATTCTAATGCGGCTTATCCATTAGTCAACCGCTCGGTAAAACACCTTAGAACTCACAATGGCGCGGAGTTTATCGAAGCGGGGCGCACACTGTCCATCCCTTCTCATCACAGGTGTATGTGCCGTCAATCACATGACGCAATAAAAAAGCCACGGTCGCACCCTGGCCTCCGGCTCTCCTTGCAAAACGGGTCAACGTGCGAGATCTGCTTACGGCCCCTGCCGCGAACCATTCTGTGGGAATACTACTGCGCTATCGCCAGTAGATACCAGTATTTTTCGCGCTTGGGGATGCGTCCGGGTTGCGTTATCTGTTCGAGATTTCGAATCTCGACTGCCACGGTGATCAATGGCAGAAAATAATCTGAATATCACTGACTTTCGCATGGATCGGAAGCTACATTATGTCCAAGAACTCAGCATTACGGTCGAACGACTTGGCTGCCCAGGCTATTGGAGGCGGATACCTTCAATCTCCTGGCACAAGAGCGTGAGGGTAGGTTCTGTCTCTGAAGGTGTCGTCTGTCAGCGGGCGGAGCCGCGGAAATTCGACGGTTCCTACGCCGCACGAAGGAGTAGGGTATGACTGCCACATTCCTGGTGACGATAACCACGGCTGAGGAACTGCGTTTGCTCGAGCAAGAGAAACGGGCAGGAATACAGTCTGAGTGTAAATCAATGGCCGCGGTCTTCGATGAGTTCGACGATATCAGGGCGCACGGCCTGGGTGTCAGATTGGAATCGGGGTTGCCGGTCAGGCGCCACCCGTTCCTGAAACATATGATTTAGAAACGGCCCAATCGGTCTGGGCTATCCCGCCGCATCAACAGCTTACAACTTGGGCGACAGACGCGCACAAATGGCTCATGCGCACAGCATGGTGCTTGACCCGGCGTATATTCGCAGGCTAGCATCCGAGAATATTTTCATTGGAGAACGGAATGCTGACGCACGCCGAATTGCTGCAATTGAAGCGGTGGAATACTCCGACGATCTACAACGGCTGGGAGCAGATCACCAAGCACGACCCCGCCCATGAAGGCGTCAACCTGGAAGAAGTGCGCGATTTCATGCCGCAGATGGGACCGATGGTGGGATACGCCGTTACCCTGGTGGTTGAGCCGGGGAATCCCAAACACAAAGAAAACGCCAGCGCACGCGGCGAGTACTTGAAGTACGTGGCATCGATCCCAGGCCCCAAGATCGCGGTTGTCCAGGATCTCGACAAGCCGAACGTCTTCGGCTCTTTCTGGGGTGAGGTACAGTCCAATACCCACCGGGCGCTCGGATGCGTCGGCACCATTACCGATGGGGCAATCCGCGATCTCGACGAGATGACCAACGCGGGCCTGAAGAGTCTGGCGCGGCGGATGTGCGTCGGCCACGCCCACGTTATTCCGGTGCGATGGAATTGCGAGGTCGAAGTCTTCGGACGCAAGATTTCGCCCGGCCAACTGGTCCACGCCGACAAGCACGGATTCATCGCGATTCCGCCGGAGGATGAGGCGCGCCTCCTGGACGCGGCTGTTTTCATGGACAGCAACGAGTGCAACACGGTGATTCCCGCGGCCAGGGGATCGTTTGGCCTGCCGATCGAGGAACTGTTGCGACAAATGGATAAGGCGAGAGCCGCATTCCGCGCCGCCGCTCTAAAGAAATTCCACAGCTAGGGCGTCAGCGCTCTGGCTGTGGAACATAGAATGGTGACCTTATATGCACATCACTCTCATCGGCAAATACGCACTGTGGATGTTGGTCCTGTTTGTGCCGTCGCAGATCTTCATCGGCTACCTCATGGCCCACAAGGGGAGCCAGAGCGCCAAGCACTACTTCATCAGCGGCAAGGAATTGCCGCTGCTCCTGATGTTCTTCCTCGATTTTGCCAGCGTGCTGGGCGTGGGCAACTTCATCGGCTACGCGGGGAAGGGCTATGAAATTGGCCTGAGCCAGTTTTGGATGATGCTGGGCGAACAGGGTACCAAGGTGCTGTTTGCCGTAACCGTAGCTGGAATCGCCGGACGCTATGCGTATACCACGTTCAACGAGTTCCTGGAACAGGAACTGTTTCACGATAAGTGGTTGCGCGTCCTCGGTGGATTCGCCATGTCGATCCCGATGGTCGCCTGGATCGGGGTGCAGGCCATGGGATTGGGCACTCTGCTGGCCGTAGTGATGGGAATCGACCCGGTAACAGGCATCTGGATAGCGACCCTGACGGCGGTCATCTACACTGCGGTTGGCGGCATGTGGGCGCTGGTCTGGACGGATGTGCTGCAAGGCGGCATAAGGATATTTGTCGGGTTCCTGTTTTTCGGCATCATCTTTTTCAAATCCGGTGGAATCGATGGCATCAGAACCGGCATTCTAGCCGTTCAGCCCAACCTCTGGTCATTCGGCAACACGGGATTCGCGCAGAATCTGGCCCTGTTGATCACTCCCATGTGCGGCGTCTTTACGTTGCAGGTGTGGTGGCAGCGTTGTTTTTCCGCCAAGGATTCAAAGGTCGCCTATCGGGGATTTCTCTACACGGCTTTCTTCGCCATGGTTATGTGTTCAGCCAGCATTTTTATGGGAATGGCCGCTCGCGTAATGAACCCGCACCTGGCGCGCCCGGACATGGCCTTTGGCTGGTTGCTGGTCAACTGGCTTCCGCCGGTGTTTGGCTCTCTGCTGGTGGTCACCATTATCGGGGCCGACATGACCGTGAGCGCGGCCTTCATGAATTCGGGCGTGACGCTGGTTCTGATGGACGTGGTAAAGCCGTTGATCCGCGGAGATTATCCCGACAAGAAGCTCATCCAATGGGCCCGCTGGCTGACCTTCATCTTCGGTCTGGGATCGGTCTGGGTGGCTCTCCATTTCCCAACTGCTTTGTCCGCCGGTCTGTGGGGCTACACATTCACCGGAGGCGGCCTCTTCCTGCCGCTGGTGATCGGACTGCTGTGGAAGGACAAGAGCGGCAAAACCTGCGTCACGAAAAATGCCGCCATCGCTTCTCTGCTGATTGGCGGCACAACCGCGTCGGTCATCCAGTATGTTCCGCGCTTGTTCAAAATGTTTGGCGGGGGCATCATGCCCGGCTTGGCCCTGTCGCTGATTTTGACCGTTGGAGTCAGCCTGGTGGAGCGATCGATACAGAACAAGGCTGCGCGGGCCGCCGCCTCGTAGCAGATACCAATGCCGGCGGTAAAGGGGATTGTCCGTGGCGGCGCGAGCCGGACACGTCAGGTCCCCAGGGAGATGAAATGGCAACACTCGGACTGATTGAATACCAAGACGCGAGCCCGGAGGTTCGCGCCGTTTACGACGACATCATGGCCGTTCGCAAAACCGACTGGATTAACAATTTCTGGAAGGCCATTGCGCACGATCCGGCTACGCTGAAGCGCACTTGGGAAAGCATCAAGCAGATCATGGCGCCGGGTGCGCTCGATCCGCTCACCAAGGAATTGATCTACGTGGCCGTGAGCGTTACCAATGGCTGCGGTTATTGCATCGCATCGCACACTGTATCAGCCCGCGGCAAGGGAATGACGGACGCCATCTTCCAGGAGCTGCAGGCGGTCATTGGCATGGCGAATGAAACCAATCGGCTCGTCTCCGGCTATCAGGTGGAGATCGATGAGCAATACAAGCCGCCATTGGCTCGCTAGTGTCTTGGCGCGGAAACCCGCTTAGTGACTCTTGCTATGTCATTCTGAGCGACCACCGGGGTCCCGGCTTGCTCAGCATGACAGCACCGAATCTTTTCTACTGCGCTCAGAGCTGGTGACTTTTTCGGACGGTGCCCCACATCTGCCGCAGTTAGCAGATGTGGGATTTGGGTACCAGTCGAACTACCCCACGTTAGCCCCAGTCACCCCAACGAGCCGAGCCTCGTCGGGGACCCCGACGCGGGCGAACGTGGGGTACCAAGCCGAAAGCTCAGCATGATTCTTTGGCAGGTTTCGCCACGCGCTCCAGAGCTGGAGCGTGTTATTCCGCTCGGCTGAGCCGAAAACGTGATCTTGCTCACAGCACGCCAAGGGCGAATTAGCGGAACATCCTGAAGCGGTTTCAGAATAGGCGTATCCCGGAGCTCTCAAGCTTCACGGATACACCTTTCGCGAAACTGGTCACGCCGGATCGCCGGGCGGGTTCCGGTGGATCGTGGTTCTTGCCTTCCTCACGTGGGGGAAGGATTAGGAGTGCGCTTGGTGAAGCCCGTAAGGCTAAGGCGGATTTCGCAGGTCGTGTTCTTCCTGCTTTTTCTGTTTCTCCTGCTGCGGACAGAGCTGCGAGGATCTCTGCATGCAAGCGGGAGCGACATGGCGCTGCCTTATCCGGTTCGCCTGTTTTTCCAGATTGATCCGCTGGTGGCGGTTGCGAACGCGCTGGCCACGCATTCGCTCTATCACGGACTTCTCTGGAGCCTGGTCATCCTGATTCCGACTCTGTTCCTGGGACGCTTCTTTTGCGGCTGGATCTGCCCCATGGGCTCGCTTAATCACTTTTTTAGCAGCCTGAAGTCGGAGCGCAAGCGCGGCAAGCAGTTGATTGAGTCCAACCGCTACAAACGCTGGCAGACCACAAAGTATTACATCCTGGTGGTAGTCCTGGTTGCAGCCGCTTTCGGTACGGGAATCGCCGGATGGTTTGATCCTCTTTCGCTGCTGGTGCGATCGTTGGGATTGTCGGTTCTGCCGGGGCTGAATTACGCCCTGAGCGCGGGCCTGCATGCGCTTGAGCACAGCCGCTTCGGAGTGGTGCAGACGGCAGGCAGCATCCTGCACTTCATCTTCGGCGCTCTCGTGCTCAGCTTCAAGCAGCCGCATTTCCGGCAAGGGTTTTACCTCGGACTGATCTTCATTTTTCTGATAGCGCTCAATCTTCGCGTGTCGCGCTTCTGGTGCCGCGCGCTGTGCCCACTCGGCGCGCTGCTGGGAGTCGCGTCGCACTGGTCGGTCCTCGGCCTCTCGAAAAAGTCCGGGCACTGCAACGACTGTAACCGCTGCCTGATGCATTGCCAGGGTGGTGATGATCCTATCGGCGGCGTCCCCTGGCGCAGAGCCGAGTGCCATCTCTGCCTCAACTGCGTCGACGAGTGTCCGGACCGCGCGCTGGCCTTCCAATTCTTTCCTTCCAGCGGTTCTGTGGATGGCCCGGACCTGCGGCGGCGCAAGCTCATTAGCACAGTGGTTGCCGGTGCGGCCATCGTCCCGCTGGCGCGCAGCACCAACGGATTTGCCGTTGAACGCCATGAGCGGCTGCTGCGCCCTCCCGGAGCGCTCGATGAGGAGCACTTTCTCGAGCGCTGCATTCGCTGCGGCGAGTGCATGAAGGTTTGCCCGAACAATGCCCTGCATCCGACGCTGACGGAGGCGGGACTGGAAGGCCTCTGGACGCCGGTGCTTGTGCCCCGAACCGGTTACTGCGAAGCCAGTTGCGTGCTGTGCTCGCAGGTGTGTCCGACGGGAGCGATCTGGGAGATCACCCCCAGGGAAAAAGGTTGGACCGTGGAGCTTAGCGCGGACACCAAGCCGGTCAAGCTTGGGATCGCATTCTATGATCGCGGGCGCTGCCTGCCCTGGGCAATGGCTACCGAATGCATTGTTTGCGAGGAGTGGTGCCCAACCTCTCCCAAGGCTATTTATCTTCGTCAGACCGAGGTCGTGGACGCGAAAGGAAAGATCAAGCAGGTCAAACAACCGTATCTCGATCCCAGTCTCTGCGTGGGCTGCGGCGCGTGCGAATACGCGTGTCCCGTGCAGGACCGCCCGGCGGTTTACGTCACCAGCATCGGCGAGAGCCGCTCGCGAACCAACCAGATCCTGCTGAACCGGGGCAAGCGGAGGCCGAATTGATGCACTTGTGCCGGGTTTTTCGAATCCCGCTCGTTCTTGCCTGCGTTCTCACGCTTGCCGCCGCCGCGGGATGTGATCAGAAGACGGCGATGAACTCCGGGCCGTTTCCGGCCTCGAACGAAGTTTCCGGATGGGCCAAAACTGGCGAGACTCGAACATTTGACGCGGCCAATCTCTGGCGCTACATCGACGGCGACGCGGAAAAATATCTGAAGGCCGGTGTGCAGAGCGCGTCGACCGCCGATTACAAGTACCAAGACAAAGTCGAAGCCGTCGTCGATGTCTATACCTTGACAGGCGTCGATGGCGCCAGCAGGTTCTTCGACTCGGAGCCGGCGCGCAACGCCAAGCCGGTCTCGCTTGGCGATGGCGCGCGCCTCTATGGTCAAAGCCTGATCTTTCACAAAGGACGTTACCTGGTACGAATCGTGGCATACGACGAATCACCGGAGGTCCAGCAGCGGATTCTCGAACTAGGCCACGGGCTGGCGGAGCGTCTCGAAAAGTGAGGGCAAGAAGGCCGCGATGGACGAGCATGAAGCAGGAACAAGCCGCCGGGATTTCCTCCGGAAGTGTATAGCTGGAGCAGCCGCGTTGAGTGCCGCCGGCGAGTTCAACCTCCTGTCGGCGCAGCAGCCTGCCGCAGTCAAATCGAAGGTTGTAGTGGCGCGCGATGCCATGCTGCGCGCGGCCGGCTCGAAAGTCGATTCCGGACGCATTTTCGGACTGCTCGACCGGGGAATGCAGGCGTTTTATGGTGTCGACAATCCGTTGCAAGCGTGGAAGAAGCTGGTGCGCCCTGGTGAAAGGATCGGGCTCAAGGTGAACACCATCGCCGGGCGGGGGCTGTCGACCAATGTGCAAGTCGTCGCAGCCATTTGCGAAAGGCTTCAACAAGCCGGCATCCAGGCGCGAGACATCATTGTCTGGGACCGCGAGAGCAGCGAACTGGAGCGCGCCGGGTTCCGCCTGGCTTCTGCTGCCAACCGCGTGCGTTGCATGGGAACCGACGCCTTCGGCTACGAAGAACAGCCGGAATCCTTTGGCACGGTGCGGAGCAAGTTGTCGAAGATTCTTACCCGAAACTGCGACGTGCTGATCAATGTGCCGGTGCTGAAAGATCATTCCGACTCCGGGATCACGGCGGCGCTGAAGAATATGTACGGTGTCATCGACAACCCATACCGCTTGCACACCCAGGGTTGCGCTCCCGGCATCGCCGATCTGAACATGCTGCCTGCCATCCGGACGAAGATGCGGCTGACCATCTGCGACGCAACCACCGCATCGTTCGACGGCGGGCCTTCCTTCGAGCCGGAGTCCACCTGGCAACATAATGGTGTAATCATTGCGCGGGACACGGTCGCGCTCGATTACACCGCATGGCAGATTATCGAACATAAGCGCGCCAAACAAGGACTCAAGACGCTGCTGGCGGCGGGCAGGGCGCCTCGGTTCATCGCCCTGGCGGCCGACGCGCGGCATCAACTAGGCACCAACGATCCCAACCAAATTTCCCGGGTGGAGGTTTAATCCGCCATGGATCGACGCGAAGCGCTGCTCAAGCTATTACGCCTCGCCGGCGCCGGCGCGGGAAGCGCTGCCCTGGGCTTCTGGCTCGACCAGCGGAGCACGCGTCCGGAGCAAGCGCTGGTGATGAGTGCAAAGCGCAGTCACACCGTCGCCTCGGACACGAAACTGCCGCAAATGATCATTGCCCAGGGAGGAGACGACCCCGCACAACTGGTGCGCCGGGCGCTGCAGGAACTCGGCGGCATTCGCCGCTTCGTCTCCCGCGCGGATGTTGTGGTCATCAAGCCCAATATTGGCTGGGACCGGACACCGGAGCAGGCTGCCAACACCAATCCGTCGGTGGTGGCCGAGGTGGTTCGCCAGTGCTGGGACGCCGGGGCAAAGAGGGTCATTGTTGCCGACGTGAGCTGCAACGAAGCCAGACGCTGTTTCCAGCGGTCGGGCATCGCCGAAGCGGCACGGCGCGCGGGCGCGGAGGTCATACTGCCGGAACCCGAAAGATTTAAAGACGTCGACCTGCAAGGAGAAGTGCTGCAGAACTGGCCTGTATTCGAGCCGTTTCTGGCTGCCGACAAGATCATCAACATTCCCATCGCCAAACATCACAGCCTCTGCGGCACAACTCTGGGAATGAAGAACTGGTACGGCATTCTGGGCGGACCCAGGCATCAACTCCACCAGCGTATCCACGAAAGCCTGGTTGACCTTGCGGATTTCATCCGTCCGACGCTGACGATCGTCGACGCCTACCGGGTGCTCATGCGCAATGGACCGACCGGCGGCAATGTAGAGGATGTTGTGCTCAAGCAAACGGTGCTGGCCGGGACCGACCCGGTCGCGCTTGACGCCTATGCGGCCAAGGCTTACTGGAACCTGGACCCGAATTCGTTGCCCTACCTGAGGCTGGCCGCCGAGCGCGGCTTGGGAACGCCCGCCTTCGAAACACTTCGCACGCAGGTTGTTAGGGTCTCCTGAACGGACAGCTCCCTAGCGAGCGGCGCGTCGCGGTGGTGCGTTCGAAACAGGGGACAGCTCTATGTCGTTTTGAGCTTAAGCTTCGACTTGTTCTCTTCCAGAAACTCCCGCAGTTGCGGGCTGGCATCGAGCAGCCGAACCCATTGTTCGTAGTACAGCGTCACTGGAAAGCGCCCCAGGCCGTAAACGCTCGCTCCGCCCTTCTCGCTGACCTTGAATTGCAGAGCGCCGGTTCTTTGCTGTTTGGTCTCGAGTTCCGCCAGCTTCGCTTTCAGTTCTTCATAGGTAGGCTCAGGCATCGAATCCCCCTCCGGTAGCTTTACAGATTGCAGCTTTCAGAGAACATAACAATACCACGCGGGTCCTGCTACAGCGGTTTTAAGGCTGATGTACCCGGTTCTGGCACCGCCGGGCTGGATGTCACCCCAACAGACGCCAAAGCGGCCGCCGAAATCGTGCGGCGCGCGCTCCCGGATGGGCATTTCCCTGGCTGCCGGCATCCTCTGTTGTCTTGGCGCCGCTAATCTGGTAAGAATTGCGCTCAGACCAGTAACGCGAAAGGTGGAAGCGATGTAGCCGGGCACGGGGTCCCCAGCAAACGCCTAGTTTGCTGGGGTGACATTCAGCCCGGCGATGATAACTCCGGATACACCAATGACGGAACTGCTCTAAGCTTAATTTCTGGTCTCATATCCGCCTGCCGCGGTGGCTGATTGCCGGGTAAACAGGAGCACGAGCATGAATGGGAGCCGCAGAAGTTTTCTGAAAACCGCCGGCGCGATTGGCGCCATCACCGCAACCAGTGGATTTCCCCGCGGGAACTGGGTTCCCCGGGCGTTCGGAGATTCCATGGACCCCAAAAAAGAAAACATCACCGCCGACATGTCCCGCTGGGCTGCGGGAGTGAAGTTCAACGATCTTTCAGGCGACGCTGTCCAGCAGGCGAAGCGGTTCCTGTTGGATTCCGTGGGCTGCGCGCTGGGCGGATACCAGCAGCATGACACGATGATCGCCCTCCAGGTGCTGGATGAAGTTGCCGCTCCCGGTCCCGCGACCGTCATCGGCTCGGGAAAGAAAATAGATTGCGTGCATGCGGCGTTCGTAAACGCGCTGATGATCCGCTGCATGGATTACAACGACATCTACTGGAAACAGGATCCAGTACATCCCTCCGACATCTTCCCTGCCGCCATCGCCTGTGGCGAGCGTGCCAGGAGCGACGGCCGGGAATTGATCGTTGGCCTGGTACTCGGTCACGAATTCGAAATGCGTTTCGCCGAATGTGCTTTTCCGGGAATTCGCGAGCGCGGCTGGCATCACGCCACACTCACCGCCTTTGTTTCGCCCATTGTTGCCGGTCGCATGTTGCACCTGCCATGGCAGCAGATTCAGCAAGCCATCGGCATCTCGGCCTCGGCACGCGGCACTTACGGCGCGGTGACCGCCGGCAAGCTGACCATGATGAAGAACACGGTGGACCCAATGGCGACGGAAAGCGGCGTGCTGGCCGCATTGCTGGCGGCCAAGGGCTACGCCGGACCTGAGCACGTGATCGACGGCAAAGAGGGACTCGCTCAGGTGATCGCTTCGGAATGGAAGCTCAACGTGCTGACCGACGACTTAGGCAAATCGTGGCGCATCACCCAGTGCGGCATGAAGTTTTTCCCCACCGAAGCGCTGACGCATTCCCCCATCTCGGCCGTGCTCGATCTGGTGAAGGAGAACGACCTCAAGCCGGACCAGATTGAGAAAGTTCAAATCCGCACGGTGGCCCGGGCAGCCGATATTCTGGCCGATCCCAGCAAGTACGAGCCGCATTCCAAGGAAACGGCTGACCACTCGCTGCCATACGGCGTCGCGGCCGCCATCGTCGACCGCCAAGTCACGCCGGCACAGTTCACCATGGCAAAGATCAACGACCCGCAGATCCGCGCGCAGCTTCGCAAAGTCGAAGTCACTGGCGATCCGGAAATCGAGAAGGTGTTTCCGGCTTTGCAGCGCGTGCACGTCACGATCATCACCACCAGCGGTAAGCGGTTCAGCAAGCAACTCGATTACCCGAAGGGCGATGCTCGCAATCCACTCAGCGACCGCGAGGTCGAGGAGAAATTCGCCGCGCTTGCCGAAGGCGCGCTCACCAAGCCGCAGCAGAAACGCGTTCTCGACACGATCTGGAACCTGGAAAAAGTGGGCTCGATTACAAGCTTGATGGAGATGCTGAAATCGGAACGGAGCCCCGCCGCTCACGGTTAGCGGCGGCGGAGCTAATGTGGGGTTGTTACCTCAGCCCCACACCGCGGCGCGCTTACCGGGGTATACTATCGCTTCAACTGCCAGAGTAGCGTGCCGCTGACTGATCGGAATGGAGAGTAACCGTGCAGGTTGTTAAATTTCCTTTTGGCGATAAATTCCTCGAACTTGAATTGAACCGGGAAGCCGAAGTGCTCATGCCCGAGCTGGTTGTTGCCGCGCCGGACAAGCTGGCGGTAATTCGCAAAGCCATGGCGCAACCGATCGGCTGCGAACGGCTGGCGAAGCTAGCCAGGGGTAAGTCGTCGGTCGCCATAGTCGTCAACGACATCACCCGGCCCGCGCCCAGCGAGGCCATGTTGACCGTGATCATGGAGGAATTGACCGAAGCCGGCATCGACCCGGCAAACGTCACCGTGATTGTGGCCGTGGGGAACCACGAGTTGCCGACGCCGGAGGAATTGCAAGAGATAACCGGCCGCTGGTGCTCCAAACTCAAAATTGTCTCCCATAACTGTTACGACGACGGCTCCCTGACGTATGCCGGAGAGACCGGGAGGCACGTGCCGGTTTACGTGAACAGCCATTACGCCAAGGCATCTTTGAAGATCTTGACCGGGTTGATCACTCCCCATCAATCCGCCGGCTTCAGCGGCGGAAGAAAGTCCGTCGTACCGGGCATCGCCGGAATCAAGACCATCGCGACTCACCATTCTTTTCCAATTCGCCCCGAGGGTCCCGTGATGGGGATCATCCAGGGGAATGTTTTTCACCAGGAAGCGGTTGCGGCAGCCCGCCTCGCCGGGGTCGATTTCATCGTCAACGTCATCAAGAACTATCGCGGCGAAGTGGTGGAGGCGGCCGCCGGCGATCTTGAGCAGGCGCACGCGCGCGGGGTTGAAATCTGCGAGAAGTCGTGGGTCCGCAAGTTCGATACCGGCTACGATGTTGTCTTTGTCAGTCCCGGCGGATACCCGAAGGACATCGACCTGCATCAGGCGCAAAAAGCCGTTTCCGTAGCCGAACAGGTGGTCAATCCCGGCGGCACCATCGTCTTAGTTGCGGAATGCAGAAAAGGCATCGGTAAGTTCGGAGCCACGCTGAAAGCCGCCGACTCGGTCGATACGGTCATTCGCAATTTCTACCAGCAGGGTTTTTCCGCTGAAGGGCACACCTCAAAAGCCTACATGTTTGCGCGCGTTTGCAAGAAGTGCCGCGTGCTGGTGGTGACCTCCGGCATCGAACCCAGGGAAGTGGCGGAGATGTTTATGACGGGCTTCACTTCGCTTGCCGAGGCGGCATCGGTCGCATTGAGCAACTATAAGCGGCCGAAGATCCTGTGTATCCCTTACACGGGCGAATGCATACCTGTGCTGACCGGGAGTTTGGTAACAGCCTGAAAAGGGCAAGGCTCGAATTGGGTGAGAAACTAGAGCTGTTTCATAACTCATTTCGGACTGGAGCCAACGGCGGTCCCTCAGCGGCTAAAGCCGGAGAAAATGTGGCCAGGAGACGGCGCGGCTGAAGCCGTGCCCCTTCAAAGCCGAGTTGTGAAAAAGCTTGTTGCCTGTTGGCAGAGTAACTTCGGGGCATCTCAGCACACTCACGAAATTTAGCGGGGTGGAGGAGCAACTCTGTCGGGTTTTGGGTGTTCGTTATAATCGCAACAGTGCCGACTGAACAGAAGAACCAACGTACGGAAGCCCGGCGGCGCCGGAAGAAGCTGATTCTTCTGGGCATCGGGATTTTTGTGCTGTTCACGATCGCGTTTCTGCAAACCTCCTTCAACCTGACGTTTCTGCGCCCGTCGACATCCGGCCAGACGCTGACGTTTGCGGCCTTCTCCTCGCTGATTGTGGTCGGACTGATTGTTCTCATCTTTGTTCTGCTGCGGACGTTGATCAAGCTATACGTGGAGCGGCAGACGGGCGCGCTCGGCTCAAAGTTCCGCACCAAGATGGTGTCAGGGGCGCTGCTGTTGTCGTTGGGGCCGGTGATTGCGCTGTTTCTTTTCTCCTACGGGCTGATGAACCGGTCAATCGACAAATGGTTTTCGCGTCCGGTGGAGGAGGTGCGCCAGCACACCGCCGAGGTGACGCAGCTTTTGACCAGCTATGCCGGGCAGAATGCGCTGAGCGAAGCGCAAAGTATTGCCGCCGCGCCGGAGACGGAGCGGGCCTTCCAGACGGGAAAATTTGGTCCGCTGATGGCGGAGTTGCGCAGGCACGAGCCAACGTTGCAGGGAGGGTTTGCGATTGTGCTGTTCGACGGACAGCCGGCAGCCAGCTTCCAGGCTCCCGACCTGTGGCCGATTTTGAGCCGGAAGATTCCGCTGATGATGCCCGACGGGCAGTCGCGCTCGTTTACCCTGGGCGCGGAAGAGTATGTGGCGGGCAGCGCGAAAGCGGGCGGGCGCGGGCGCATCCTGGTGGCGATGCCGCTGCCGGCCAAGTATTCGGCGGTGCTGAGCGATTTGGAGGCGAGCCAGCACACCTATGCCGCGCTGCGCAGCGAGCGCAGGCTGGTGCGGCGCACCTACATGCAACTGCTGCTGCTGTTGACGTTGATGGTGCTGTTTGCCTCCACCTGGTTTGCGCTGTCTCTGTCGAAGCTGGTGACGCGGCCGGTGCTGGCACTGGCACAGGCCACCAAGGAAATCTCCGAAGGGCGGCTGGATTACCGCGTCGAAGTGGCGGCGGGCGATGAGTTGGCCGATCTGGTCACCTCGTTCAACAGGATGGCGGCGGAGCTGGAAAGCAATCGTCTGCAGATCGAGACCAGCCGCAAGGATCTGGCAGGCGCCTACGTAACGCTGGAAGCCCGCGGACGGCACATGGAGACGATCCTTGAAAGCATTCCCACGGCAGTGCTTTCGCTGGACCCGGACGAAGCCGTCACGCACGTTAACGATGCGCTGATACGGCTGTTCCGGCCGCAGCGGGTGGAGCGCGCGGGCCGGACCGAGAGGCTGGCGCTTGCCGAATTCTTCCCCGCCGATTTCGTGGAGGAGCTGCGGCGGCTGCTGCGCAAAGCCGATCGCATGGGCTCGACTTCGGCGCAAATGGAAACGACGGCCGGCTCGACTGCCCTGGTTTTATCGGTGACGGCGGCCTCGATGAATGAGCGCCGCAGCGGGCCGATTGCTCCGCGGCAGCGCCTGGGATACGTCGTGGTATTCGAGGACCTCTCGGAGCTTTTGCAAGCGCAGAAGCAGGCGGCCTGGCGTGAAGTGGCGCGGCGCATCGCGCATGAGATCAAGAATCCGCTGACTCCGATTGCGCTTTCAGCGGAGCGCATCCGGCGCCACATTGCGCGCGGAACTCCTGATGAATCCTCGCGGGCGGTGATCACCGGCTGTGCCGACACGATCGCCAGTTCGGTGGAAACGGTGCGGCAACTGGTGGACGAGTTCTCGACACTGGCGCGCTTCCCCGCGCCGCAACTGCGTCCCTCGGACCTGAATGCGACGATTGTGGAAGCGCTGGTTCAGTTCGACGGCCGTCTCGAAGGCATCAACGTCAGCACCTTTCTGGCGAAAGAGCTGCCGCCGGTGATGGCCGACCCGGAGGCGATTAAACGGGTCGTCGCCAACCTGGTGGACAACTCAGCCGAGGCAATGAGCGGCGCATTGGTGCGCGATCTGGTGATTTCAACCGCGCTGCTGGCTGGCCGCGATACGGTCGAGCTGTCGGTGGCCGACACCGGTTACGGGGTGACGGCGGCGGTGAAGGAAAGACTATTCATGCCTTATTTCTCCACCAAGCAGCGCGGCACCGGGCTTGGGCTGGCGATCGTGGCGAGGATTGTCGAAGACCACCACGGCACGATACGCGTCGAGGAAAACCAGCCGGTGGGGGCGCGCTTCGTGATCGAGCTGCCGGTTGCCGCCGAAGCGGAGCGTTCGGCCAATCGAGAGCCTGACGCAGCCACTGCGGGCGGAAACGTCTCCTGACGGAGGCCCGGAGCCTCATTTCGGGAACTACAAAACAACCCCCACATTAGCTCCGCCTGCGGCTCACCTGTCGAACTACCCCACTCAAGCCAACAAATGGCTTGAATGGGCCACCCATCGGCAATATGGGCCACCCATCGGCAATAAAGAGGTCCAGTTTTTCCTGTTAGGTTACAATTCTGCCAAATGATTCAGGTACTGATCGTCGACGACGAAGTTGGAATTCGCACCTCTCTGAGCGGCGTGCTGGAGGACGAGGGATACGAGACCAGCGCGGTCGAGAGCGGCGAGGACTGTCTGGCGGCGCTTGCCGAACGCCAGTTCGACGTGGTGCTGCTCGACATCTGGTTGCCGGGGATCGACGGGCTTGAGGTGCTGGAGCGGGTCAGGGGGCTGGAGAATCATCCCGAGATCATCATGATCTCCGGACACGGCAACATCGAGACCGCGGTGAAGGCCACTAAGCTCGGCGCTTACGACTTTCTGGAAAAACCGCTCTCGGTGGATAAAACCCTGATCGTGGTGAAGAACGCCGCGGAGGCGCGTAAGCTGCGCTCGGAAAACGTCGATCTCAAACGCGAGGCGTTTTCACCGAGCGAGATCGTCGGCGAGAGCATCCCGCTGAAGGCGCTGCGCCAACAGATCGGCCTGATGGCCCCGACGAATGGGAGGGTGCTGATTTACGGCGAGTCGGGAACCGGCAAAGAGCTCGTCGCGCGGGCGATTCACGCGCAGAGCCTGCGGCATCGCGAGATGTTTGTGGAAGTCAACTGCGCGGCGATCCCCGAGGACATGATCGAAAGCGAATTGTTCGGCCATTGCAAAGGGGCGTTCCCCGGCGCCAGCACCGACAAGGCAGGCAAGTTTCAGAAAGCCGATGGCGGCACGCTGTTTCTCGACGAAGTCGGCGACATGAGCCTGAAGACCCAGAGCAAGGTGCTGCGCACGCTGGACGAGGGCCGCTTCGTCCCCGTGGGACGCGAGGAGGCGGTGAAGGTCGACGCGCGCGTCATAGCGGCTACCAACAAAGAACTGGAAGACGAAATCGGCAGGGGAAATTTTCGCGAAGATCTTTTCTACCGGCTGAACGTGATTCCGTTTTTCGTTTCGCCGCTGCGCGAGCGCAAGGAGGATATTCCGCTGCTGGCGCGACACTTTCTGCACGAGTTCTCCGCCGCCTACAGCCGCCGCGACAAAGAGATGAGCGACGACGCCATGGAGGTTCTGCTGCGCTATTCGTGGCCGGGCAACGTGCGCGAACTGCGCAACGTGGTGGAACGGGTCGTGATCATGAACCCCACGGCACACAAGATCGAACGCAAACACCTGCCGCCGCTGCTCTATCGCGAGGGGTCGAGACGCAGCATGGGCGAGTTTTCCACGCTGCACCAGGCGCGCGCGGCCTACGAGCGCGATTACATTCTGAAGAAGCTGGACGAGAATCACGGCAACATCAGCCGCACGGCGGACGCGCTGGGACTCGAGCGAAGCCACATGTATCGCAAGATGAAGGCGCTGGGAATCGCGGTCAAGGAATAGCGCGGGAAACCACCCCACGTTAGCCAACAACGGGTGAACGTGGGGCACCTTCGGGTGTGGGGAAGAATCTACCTATGGAAGTTGCCAACCGGAACAAAGGTGAGAGAGGCTGCATACGCATGGCAGTGCAGCAAACTACCCCACGTTAGCCAACGACGGGCGAACGTGGGGCACCGTCGAACTTAAATCACTATCGAAATTGAATTCAGTGTGAGATTAGTTTCGGCTTGTTTCATAAACCGATGTTAGACGAAACGGCGAATCCCCTCAGGGGCTAAAGCCCATAATCTTGTGCGCTCTGGACGGCGCGGCTGACATGATCTCTTTTGAGACTGGAGCGATGCCTAACCCAAGACATATAAGCCGTAGCGAAGAGCTGTCAGGTAAGCCGCGCCCCTTCAAAGAATCCGCAGTAACGCAATTATGTGATTTACGGCACCACAACTTACTTTATGAAACAGGCTCTGCGATTTTTTCTTGCGCGTTTCAATCATCCCAGCGAGCAACCACCCCACCCTAGCCAACAGCGGGCTAGGATGGGGCACCCAAACTCGCCGGGGACATCGATCGTCATCGGCCTCGTGCTGCTTGGGTGCGGGTTCGCCTGGGCGCAACAGAACGCGCCGAATGTCCCGAATGCCCAGCCGACCACGCCCAAGCTCCCGGTGCACAAGGAGGAGATGGTGGTGACCGGGACTTATCAGCCGGTCGCCGTCAGCGAGGTCGATCGCGATGTGGTTGTGCTGGACGTGCGCAACGCGCGCGCGCTGTATCCGAGCCTGATCGATGTTCTGCGTCTGGATGCGGCGGTGGATTTGCAGGAGCGCGGGCCGAACGGGGTGCAGAGCGATCTGTCGATTCGCGGCGCCTCCTTCGGACAAAGCCTGGTGCTGGTCGATGGGCTGCGGATGAACGATGCGCAGAGCGGCCATCACAACCTCGACTTGCCGATGCCGTTCCAGTCGATTGACCGGATAGAGGTGTTGCACGGCAGCGGGTCGACGATGTACGGGTCGGACGCGATCGGAGGCGTGGTGAACTTCATTACGGCGCCGCCGATTGCGACGGAGGTGCGGGCGGGCTCGGCGTTCGGGAATTTCGGAACGAACCAGCAGTTCGGAACAGCTTCCATGGTGTTTAACCGATGGACGGAACAGGCATCCTTTGGCCGCGATTTTTCGACCGGGTTCACGACGGACCGCGATTACCGCGCTTTGACCGGCAGCTCCGAGACCCACGTGGAAACCAGGCTGGGGGCGACTACGGTGCTGCTGGCCGGCGGCGACAAGCCCTTCGGCGCAAACCAGTTCTACGGGAATTTCCCCTCGTGGGAGCGCACCAAGACGTGGTTTGCCGGAGCTTCGCAGGAGCTGGGCTCGAACATCCTGGTGCAGTTCGGCTATCGACGACACACAGATTTATTCGAACTGTTCCGCGACGATCCGGCGGCCTACACGAACGATCACATAACCAATAGCTGGCAGGCGGCAATCCGGCGGCACAACAAGCTCGGCAAAAAGCTGAACGTGTTCTACGGCGCGGAGGCGTATCGCGACACCATCGACAGTAATAATTTTTCCCCGCTGGGCGAAGCGCCTGCTCTCGGCCATCATGAGCGCAACCGCGGCGGCATCTACGCCAATGTCGATTGGAGGCCGGTGCAGCGGCTTTCGCTGTCGGTGGGAGCGCGCGAAGAATATTACAGTGGGGGCCACGGCGTCTTTACGCCGACGATTGCGGGCGGGTATCGGCTCTCGGAGCGCCTGAAGCTGCGCGGTTCGGTGAGTCGCGCCTTTCGTCTGCCGACTTACACGGACCTGTACTACAACGACCCGGCCACGATTGGCAACTCCGGGCTGCAACCCGAAACCGCATGGAGCTACGATGGCGGCATCGAGTGGAGCATTGCACCCCGGCTGGCCGGCTCGGTGACGATCTTCCGGCGCGACGAGAAAAACGATATCGACTACGTTCTGGTGCCGAACGATCCAACCGCGCTGGCCGCGCCTCTGAGCCTGGTTCCGCGCACTTGCACCTCACCGACATCGCCGGGGTGCATTTATCAGGCGCGCAATCTGGATGCGCTGAGCTTCACGGGGGTTGAGGTGGCGGTGCGCTGGCAGGTCTCTGGCGCCAACCAGGTTTCGATTGCCTACACCGCGCTAACCGGCGCGCAGCAGGCGTTGAATGGGCTGTTGAGCAGGTACCTGTTCAACTATCCGGTGAACAACGCCTCCATGCAATGGCAGTCGCGGCTGCCGGGAAATATTCAGTTGCGCACACGGGTGGGAGTCACGGAGCGCTACAACAACGATGCGTACGCTCTGTGGGACGTGGCCGTCAGCAGGCAGTTCCGGCAGGTGCGTCCGTTCCTGCAGCTTGCGAACCTGGGCAACACTGCTTACCAGGAGATCGCGGGAGTGGCGATGCCGGGACGCTCGATTCTGGGCGGGTTCGAGGTGCTGCTGAGCAGGAAGGTGCAGCCTAAAGCGGTTCCGCGGTAGGCAACAGCAGTCTCTTCGAGTCCCCACATTCGCCAACTGCGGGCAGATGTGGGGCACCTGCGACGAGAGTGTTGCTGTACGAAGAAACTACCCCACGTTAGCCAAAGACGGGCGAACGTGGGGCGCCAACACTGTTTGCAAGGTAATCCGGGCTGAAGCGACGTGCTATTCCGGCGGGTTCGGATCGCGGGTGGCGAGAGACTGCAACTGCTTGCGCCAGTCGAGTTCGTCGACAAACTGGCGCGACTCGCGCCAACGGCTGCGAACCTTGATGAAGAGTTCGAGGAAGACTTTCTTGCCGAGCAGGCGTTCGATGGCGTGGCGGGCGCGCGTTCCAATCTCCTTCAGCATGGCGCCTTGCTTTCCGATGACGATGGCCTTCTGTCCATCGCGCTCGACGTAGATGACGGCTGCGATCTTCACCAGCCGGTCGCTCTCTTCGAACTGCTCGATAATGACGCTGCTGGCGTAGGGCACTTCCTGTTGGGTCAGCACGAGCACCTGTTCGCGAATCAGCTCGGCGGCGACAAAGCGTTCGGGTTGGTCCGTGACCTGGTCCGGCGGGAAGTACTGCGGGCCCTCGGGCAGATTGGCAACCACCTTATTCAGCAGGAGTTCGAGCCCATCCTTCTTGGTGGCGGAGATCGGGATCACCTCGGCGAAGCTGTGCAGAGCGGAGTAGTGCTCGATGATGGGCAGCAGATTGCCCTTATCGAAAAGATCGATCTTGTTGAGTAGCAGGAAAGTTTTGAGCTTGCTTCGTTTGACCAAGTCAAGAGCGAACTGTTCGCCGGCACCGAACTTCTGCGCTGCGTCGACGATGAGCAGCAACAGATCGCAGCCCTCGACCGCGTCGTAGACCTCCTGCATCATGCGCTTGTTCAGCGCGTCAACAGGCTTATGGATGCCTGGCGTGTCGACAAAGATGATCTGCCCGGCGGGACGGCGGCCGGCGCGTTTGACGTTCACGATGCCGCAAATGCGGTTGCGCGTGGTTTGCGGTTTGTGGGTGACGATGGCGAGCTTCTCGCCCACCAGCGCGTTCAGCAGCGTTGACTTGCCCGCATTGGGGCGTCCGACAATGGAAACGAATCCGGATCGCATCTGCTGACGATCTTACTACTTGATCGGGAAGAACGCAGGGGGGAGTCGCGGGCGAGCCACGAGATGCGTTGTTATACGAAAAAACTACCCCAGGTTAGCGCCGAACTGCGCGGCGCGGAACCTGGGGCACC
>Ga0181533_1000941_pt1 | contig 38577 bp, 35 predicted proteins | sample PEATcosm2014_Bin_45_FD_119772 | JGI IMG/M metagenome (GOLD analysis project Ga0181533, IMG submission 119772) | Peatland microbial communities from MTU Mesocosm Facility, Houghton, MI, USA - PEATcosm2014_Bin11_60_metaG | ecosystem: Environmental > Terrestrial > Soil > Wetlands > Peat | place...
CCTTGTCGCCCACTACGAAAAGGAAACAAACAATCGCGCTCTTGTCCAAAACGCGAAAGCCGCTTAACGTCATTCACGGCAACGTCCGCTTCACGAAGTTCAACAAAGACCGGGGCAATCCCAAGCGAAATCCGGGATGGGCATTCAAGCTCGTCGATCGTCCCCGGATGGCGCTTCGCTTATCCGGGCTACGGGCCCGGAATGTTTTTGGCAATAGCTTGGCAAAACTCGGGCGCACCTGCGTCGCGAGAACGAATTTGCATGTCACGCCGCAAGGAGAGAACCGGCTTGAACACGAAGCCCAAGACGAAGCTTTCGCCAGCGCAGCATGCGGCACGATTGGCGGCGGAGAAGGCGCTGCTGCAGCGCCGCTATTGCGAGGTTTTTAATACCTGGCGGAGCTGCCGCTTAAAACCCTGCCACCGAGTTCGCGCTTGCCGGGGCGACGCCAAAGCCTGCCTGAAGCGGGCGCTCGCGCAGGTGCCGCGCGAGGTGCAATGGCAAGCGCGGCAGGACGTGCTCAAGGCAACGTCTGCGAATGCGGGCGCGCCCGAACGCCAGGCGCGTCAATTGATGCCGCGCGACCTTTGATGCGGAGGGGGTATCCGCCCCTGCTATCGCGGCGCAGGAAGGAAAAGAAAACGGGGCGGCCCGAAAGCCGCCCCGTCGAAAAGTGTCGTGTCGCGTCAGCCTTGCGAAATATCGCGGTCCTTGGTCTCGGGCAGGAAGATCAGCCCGACGACGAAGCTCATGACGGCGATCGCGATCGGATACCACAGGCCGGAATAGATGTTGCCGGTCGCGGCCACGATGGCGAACACGGTGGCCGGCAGGAAGCCGCCGAACCAGCCGTTGCCGATATGATAGGGCAGCGAGAACCCGCTGTAGCGGATGCGGGTCGGGAACAGTTCGACCAGCCAGGCGGCGATCGGCCCGTACACCATGGTCACGTAGATGACCAGGATCCAGAGCAGAAGAATCGCCATCGGGTAGTTGATGTCGTTCACGTCAGCTGCGGGCGGGTAGCCATGCGTCTTGATCGCGTCTGCGATCACCTTGGCCACATTCGGAGTGTCCGCCGTGATCACCTGATCGCCGATCTTCACGCTGGCCGCCGTTCCGGCCGGCGCTATCACGTTCTCGTAGTTCACCGAGAGATTGACCAGCGTCGACTTGATGATGTCGCAGCCGGTGGTGAACGTTTCGGTTCCGGTCGCCTTGAACTGGAACGAACACTTGCTTGGATCGGCAGTGACCGTCACGGGCGCCGACGCCAGCGCTTGCTCCAGCTTCGGATTGACGAAGTGGGTGATGCCGGCGAAGAGGTAGAAATAGGTCACCGCCGCGAGCGCGAAGCCGGCGAGCATGATCGGCTTCCTGCCGATCTTGTCCGACAGCCATCCGAACAGGATGAAGCCCGGGGTGCCGAGCGCCAGCGAAATCATGATCAAGATCCAGGCGGTGACATAGGGCACCTTCAGGGTCTGGGTCAGGAAGAACAGCGCGTAGAACTGTCCGCCGTACCACACCACGGCCTCGCCGGCGGTGGCGCCGAACAGGGCGGCAAGCGCGATCTTGGCATTCGACCATTGGCCGAAAGCTTCGCCGAGCGGGCGCTTGGACTGCTTGCCTTCGGCGATCATCTTCTGGAACAGCGGCGCTTCACTCAGCTTGAAGCCGATCCACAACGTAACGATGAGCAGGAGCGCGGAGACCAAGAACGGAATGCGCCAACCCCAGTCGCCGAATGCCGCCTCGCCGATGCTTGTGCGGATGACGAGGATCAAGATCAGAGCCAGGAACAGACCGAGCGTCGCCGTGGTCTGAATCCACGACGTGTAATAGCCGCGCTTGCCCGCCGGCGCGTGCTCGGCGACATAGATCGCGGCGCCGCCATACTCGCCGCCGAGCGCGAGGCCCTGCAGCAGCCGCAGTCCGACCAGCACGGTCGGCGCAAAAATGCCCCAAGTGGCGTAGCCCGGCATCAGGCCGATGCAGAACGTGCTGAGCCCCATGATGGTCATGCACAAAAGGAAAGTGTTCTTGCGGCCGATCACATCGCCGAGCCGGCCGAAGATCAGCGCACCGAACGGGCGCACCGCGAAGCCGGCGGCGAAGGCGAGCAAGGCGAAGATGAAGCCGACATTCGCCGGCACGTTGGAAAAGAAGAATTTCGCCAGGAACGCGCCGAGCGTGCCGTAGATGTAGAAGTCGTACCACTCCAGCACCGTGCCGGTCGAAGAGGCGAACACCACGAGCCTTTCCTCGCTCGTCATCCCGCCGGTTCGCGGCTTATCCACTGCCATGGTTGTCATGAACGCTCCCCCATTTTGCTATCGTGTATTCGTTGTCGTCGTATTCGTTATCGTCGGACTGCGCGACGGGATGGCATCGTCGCCACCCGGAGCAACCCAGTGTGGAAGTTAATCCGCCGGCTGCGCTCCTGTCTGTCCGCCAGAGGTATTAAGCCAAAAGTCTGGGGTCGGCCTGGGGCCGGTGCGAAAAGGGTAGGGGTGACCGCCCGCCGCGGGTCTTCCTTCCGAACCTCCACCGGCGCGGCGCAGATGGTAGCCGGCAATTAATGTTACTGAATAATTCAGTGGAGCAACCACCCGGATTTAAACGAATTTACCCGGCGTCTTTCGTAGAGTGCCGGCGCATTCTGCCAGTACGGGTTGTTCATGCGTCTTGCCCCTGCGGTCTTGCTCCTTGCCGTGACGGCGTCGCCGGCCCTGGCCCAGCGCGGCCCGGTGATCGTCATTCCCGGCAAGCCGGGCGTGCCGGTCTACATCAACGGCATCGACGCATCGTGGGGCGTGGTCGAGGGCGAATTCGGTCTCGACCGGCCCGGATTGGTGACGCCGACGGTGATTTACCGGCCGGTCGTCGTTGCAGCGCCGTCGAGCGCTCAGCGCTATCGCCCGACGACCGGGCAGCGCCCCGGATACGGCCGCCTGGAAATCCTGCCGCCGCCCGATCGCGTGCTGCCGCCGCCGGCGCCCACCTATTACCGTAACTGGTCGGCCGGATCCGCGCCCGGCCCCGTCACCGAATATCAGTCCTACGGTCCCATCGCCGTGGAAGTCTCCCCGCGATTTGGTCGCCGCAACAAAAGTCCGAACGAAAACGCCGAGCCGCAAAGCAAGCCTCAAGCCAAGCCGCAAGGCAAACCATGAAGGTCAGTGAAGTCGACGAAGAGGTCGTCACGCGACCTCTACCCATCGGAAGGCAAGTACCCATCGGAAGGCAAGTCAGGAACCAGTCGGGAATTGAACAGCAAACAGTCGAGTAAGGGAGTGTCATGTCGTTCCATCGCGTAACCTTGGTGGCTCTGGCCACGTTCTTCACCATCGGCATGACGCAGTTCGCGTCAGCCTGCTGCGATATGGGCTATGCCGCCCCGTTCGCCTATGCTCCGGTCGCGCCGGTTACCTATGGCGGGTGCGGCGGGTGCGGTGCCCCGACCGCGGCCGCGATCTACGCGCAGCCCGTGGCGCCGGCGCCGATTTACGTCACCTCGGTGTCGAGTCCGTTCGGCGGCCCCTGCTGCAGCTACGGCGGTTGTGGTGGCTGCGGCAATGTCGGCTACGGCGGTTGCGGCGGTTGCGGCGCCGTGAGCTACGGCGGGTGCGGCGGTTGCGGCGGCCAGGTCGGCTATGCGGTCGCGGCGCCGTCGCTTTATGTGGTCAATCAGGGCCCGGTCTATTCCGGCCCCGCGCTTACGATCCCGTACAGCACCTATTCGCCGGAGGCAGCCTACGCGCCGGCGACCGATTACCCTTACGTTCCGGGCTACGGCTACGGCGCGCCACAGTATCCGCGCTACTTCGCCCAGCCGTCCTACCCGCGCTATTATCGTCCGCGTTACGCTTATCGCGGACCGGTCTACATGCGGCCGCGCTATGACCGTCCGGCGCCGCGCTATTACGGTGCGCCGCACTGGCGGCACTTTCCGTAAATCGGCTTGGCGTTCCAAAAACTTTCGACACTGCGAAGGCCCGCATCGTCGCGGGCCTTCGTCCGTTACGCCGTCGCCCGCGATGCGATGTAGAGCGCCAGCGCCGCGGCATTGGAGACGTTGAGACTTTTGATCGCGCCGGGAAGGTCGAGCCGCGCCAGGAGATCGCAGGTCGCCCCGGTCAATTGCCGCAAGCCTCTGCCTTCGGCGCCGAGCACCAGCGCCAAGGGCGCGCGAAGCTCGAGCGCGGCGAGGTCTTCCGGCGCGCTTGAATCGAGGCCGACGATCAGGAAGCCGCGTTCCTTCAAACCCGCGAGCCCGCGCGCGAGATTTTGCACGATCGCGATCGGCACCAATTCCAGTGCGCCGGACGCCGATTTCGCCAGCACGCCGGTGGCCTCGGGACTGTGACGCGCGGTGGTGACGATCGCGTCGACGGCGAAGGCGGCGGCGGTGCGCAGGATGGCGCCGACATTGTGCGGATCGGTTATCTGGTCGAGCACCAGCACGATGCCCGTGGTCGGCAAATCCTCGATGCCGGGCGAGGGCAGCGGATCGGCCTCGGCGATCAGGCCCTGATGCACCGCGTCCGGCGTGAGCCGCCCCGCAAGCGCGCCCGGCCGCACCAGTTCCGGCTCGAGCGGCAGCGCGATGCCGTCCTCGGCCAGGCGGCGCACGGCGTTCTCGGTCGCCAACAGCTTGCGGATATGGCGCGCCGGGTTGGCGAGCGCCGCGGTGACGGTGTGCCAGCCGTACAGGATGACCGGTTCGCCCGGCTCGGCTCGCCGCCTTTCTTGCCGCGGACCGCGCCCACGGTTGGCGCCACGACGCGGCGGCTGCGGCTTCCATCGACGTTCTTGCATAGTCGGTTCTGTCACTTATGCCATGGGCTTGGCAATTCCTGGGCAATTCGGACCGATTGGGCGAGAGCCAATTTCGATTGACTAGCCGCCGTCATCCAACCATATAGCGCCTTCAATCGTTGCGACTGCAACGGCGTTGCGGGGGAGTGTCCCGAGTGGCAAAGGGGGCGGACTGTAAATCCGCTGGCTTACGCCTTCGTAGGTTCGAGTCCTACCTCCCCCACCAGCCATCCGCCTTCGCTACGTGACGGCGCGATCGGCGCGTTCTCGGCCAACAGTTAGCGAAGGCGGATGCCGCGCCGTAGCGCAGCGAAGGCGGGCCCATCGCGTCCATCATCGGCTGGTCCAATAAGCCGCGATCGGTCCGCGCCGCGGCGCCGCGGCAGCCGCCGAAACGGTGAATGAAACCTCTCGAAATCGTCTGCAATTTGTCGCGCAATAGGCGCGGGGAAGCGGCGAATAAACATTATTTTTAGCGTGTTATTTAAACCCATCTTAGACCCTCGCGACTATGGTTGCGCGATACGGCGGGAGACAGGGCCCGTCGACGACAAACAAAATCGACTTGGGAAAGGCGTTATCATGAAAGCCGTCGCTAAGACGGTCGAGCCCGCCGATCGCGAAGCGCGCTTCGACCATATCCGCCCGCATTATCTCGAGGCGTTGACCTTGGTGGAACGTCTGCACCGGCGTTTGCTCGATGTGATCAAGGACGAATTCGACCGCCGCGGCCGCGCCGACATCAATTCGGTGCAGGCGCTGTTGTTGTACAATATCGGCGACAAGGAGCTGACCGCCGGCGAACTGCGCACCCGCGGCTATTATCTCGGCTCCAACGTTTCCTACAATCTCAAGAAGCTCGTCGAGATGGGCTTTCTCGATCATCAGCGTTCGCGGATCGATCGCCGCTCGGTGCGCATCAAGCTCACCGAAAAAGGCTGCGACGTGCGCGATACCGTCGAGGCGCTCTACCAGAAGCACGTGCGTACGGTCGAGCAGGTCGGCGGCATCAATGCCGACGAGTTCAGCGTTCTCAACAAAGCGCTGCATCGGCTCGAGCGGTTCTGGACCGATCAGATTCTCTATCGGCTGTAAATTCGCGGCATCGGCTTCCGAAGCGCGGCGACCGCGCTTCGGAATTTCCCGCGCCGGCTTTGTTTGCCAGCTTTTCCGTCGTACTGGCGTACTTCGATTCCGGCGTGAATGCCGGGATCTTTTTTATGACGACTGAATCAGCCAAGCCCTGTGTCGGCCAAGCCCTGTGTCAGCTCGGTCCCATTCCGGTCAACCTGAAAAGCCAGGTCAGGACGGGAAATGGCGTAAAGCTCTGCAGCAGAATGGCGGCGCCGAGAATGACCGTCAGGTAGCTCACAAAGCCGTGCAGCATCCGGCGTGCCAGCGGCGGGTAGGGCGGCTTGTTGTCGGCCGGCCAAGCAAATGCCTCCTCCCATTTTTCCTGGGGAATGTTGGCCGGCCTGATCCTCTCGAACGGCACCCAGGCGCGGTACGCCGCGATGCCGCGTTCCCGCGCGATCATGTTGCGCAAGCCGAATGCATTGCTCCAGCCCAGCAAGTCGACCATGCCTGTGAGCATGACTCTGATCACGAACAGGGCGAACAGACAAACGAGATAGACGTAGCCGATCATCAGTGCCACGGTGAGACCCGATCTGGTGAAGGACTTCACCTCGAACAGCTCCCCCACTAGCCTGACGCTGGTATCGACGAGCTTATCCAGGCCATCGAAGATCCGGCCGAAGACCGAGCGATCGTCGGCCGCCTGCAGCAGCAGAATGACGGCGACGACGACCGCCAATTGAAACAGCGGAAAGCGCACGATGCTGCGGATCGGAGCCGCAATCAGCCTGATGACATCCACGGTCGCGCTCCCCGAATTGGCCCCGTTCCGCTTGTCGCCCACAATGCAGTGCTTTGCCGATGCGCGGCGGACCCTGCGCGCGCGCCGGCCTTCTTGTGCACGCTGTCCACAGCGGTCGCCGGTTTTGCGGCGGATGCCGCGAACCGTGGGCATTGTTTTGCGCGATTCCCGCTTCGGCTGCATCCCCCTTTGGCGCTATTGCGCTTCGTGCTAATGGAGTTTTGGGGCGGCTTGGCCGAATTCAGCCTTAATGCTCTTGCAGACACGCGCTCGATGAGCCGACCGCATGACCGAAATAATGCGCTGCCCGTGACGCGGCTTTGTCGCCGCGCCTTTCTGCGCGGCGTTGCCGGCGCGGCGACCTTCGCCACGGCCGCGTCGCGGGCACTGGCCGACGACCAGACGCTCGATGCGCTGATCGGCGATACCGATCGAAGCGAATTCGGCCAGAGTTTCGACCAGGCCTCGCGCACCATCCGCATGCCGAAAGCCTCGGCGCCGACCTTGTCGGCCGCGACCGCGCAGACCACCGAGCACGCCATCGCGGCCTACGATGCCATCGTGGCGCGCGGCGGTTGGCCGACGGTGCCGAAGGTCGACGAGTTGCGGCTCGGCTCGCGCGACCCGAGCGTCGTCGAGCTGCGCTCGCGGCTCTCGGTGTCGGGCGACCTCGATCCGAGCGCGGTCGGCAACGACATCTACGATTCCTATGTCGAGGAGGCGGTGCGGCGGTTCCAGGCGCGGCACGGACTGACCATCGACGGCATCGTACGCGAATCGACGCTCGACTCGATGAACGTGCCGGCGGCAACCCGCCGCGACCAGCTCAAGATCAATATCGAGCGGCTCAAGACGCTCACCACCAATCTCGGCCCGCGTTACGTGGTGTGCAACATTCCGGCAGCCCGCATCGAGGCGATCGAGAACGATATAGCGGTGTCGCGCCACACCGCGGTGGTCGGCAAGCCGGACCGGGCGTCGCCCGACATCAACAGCAAGATCGTCGAGATCAATTTCAATCCCTATTGGACCGTGCCGGCATCGATCGTGCGCAAGGATCTCATTCCGCGGATGCAGGATCAGCCGGATTATCTGACGCAGAACCATATCCGCATCCTCGACGGCCGCCACCACGAGTTGCAGCCGTCGCAGATCAATTGGTATTCGGAAGATGCGACCAACTACACCTTCAAGCAGGATCCCGGCAGTCTCAATTCGCTCGGCTCGATCCGGATCAATTTCCCGAGCGCCTACGGCGTCTATATGCACGACACGCCGCTGAAGAATTTGTTCGGCGACGATTTCCGCTTCCATTCGTCGGGCTGCGTGCGGGTGCAGAATGTGCGCGCGCTGGTGGCCTGGCTGCTCGACGAGACCCACGGCTGGTCGCCCGAAGATATCGACCGCGTCATCAAATCCGGCGAGCAGAAAAACGCCCGGCTCGCCAAGCCCGTGCCGTTGCACTGGGTCTATGTCACCGCCTGGTCGGCGACCGACGGAGTCGTGCAATTCCGCGAGGACATCTACTCCCGCGACGGGCTGGGCGCGCCGGCCATTCCGGCGACCACGAAGCTTTAGCTTCCGTAGTCCGGCTTGACGTGCACCAGGAAGCTGACGCGATCAGCGACGCCTGCATTAAGTATCATGGTTATTGTGGTGAGATCTGCGCCGCCGATTACCACGAATATCTGAGCCCGGCGGTGCCCATATAGTCGCCGTAGCCGCTGGCGAACTCGCCGTCGTACTTGGCCATAAACGACCAGCCGTTGGTCCAGCGCCATTCGGCGCCCGCCGTGACCAGCGCGACGTTCGATGGCGGAACGGCGCCGTAGGCCATGAAGGGAGCGCCCGGCAGCCCGATGAACGTCGCGGTGAGGTTGGGATTGCTCTGCCAATCATGCGCCCAGGCGGCGCGGCCGAACAGGACGACGCGGCTGCGGTCGGCCTGCGGAATGACCTGGTCGAACCGGCTGCCCAGCTCCGAGCGCACCACCGTGGCGGTCTGCGCATTGTATGTCAGCGCCAACGGATCGGGCGCGCCGAGCGACCCGCTCTCATTGTAGCGGGGCGTATAGAAAGCTTGTGCCTGCACGGCCGCATAGGGGATGACGCTGAACGGCGCCCACGAGGTCACGCGGTAGCCGCTCTCCAACCGTCCGCCGAAGTTCTGCGCGATGAACGATGCGCTCAACGTATCGGTGCCGACGAACGACACGGTGCGATTCGTGCTCGCCTCGTATGACGCATAGGCGAGCGCGCCGGAGAGATAGGCTGCACCAAATCGCTGTGCGCCATAGACGCCGGCCTGGAACACGTCGGCGCGCCCGCCGCCCAATCCGGCCGCCAGCGACCACGCGGCGCCGCCGCCGGCGAGCGCGAAGCCCACGAGTGTGTCGGGCGCGACGAGATAGTCGAGGCCGGTGGCGAAGCCACCCTCGCGCGTCGTGAGATTGTTGCTGCCTACGCCGGCGGGGTCGCCGTTGATATTGCCCCCGCCGCCATAGGCTGCGGCCCAGATGCTCCAGCGGCGCGGACCGGGCGCGGCTTCGACCGGCGCCTTGAAAGCCAGCGCCTTGTAAATGACCGGAGGTTGAGGCGGCGGCGCGAAGCCGCGGTTCTCGGCGAACGGATTGGTCAGCAGCGACAGGAACGAGTTCATCATCTGGAACCCGCTCTCCTGCGCGCCGGTGCCGGCTTCGCCTTCGAGCTGCGTCAGCGCGGTCGCCAGCTCGGCGGGCGTCAGGTTGAACAGGTTCAAGAATGCCGGCGGCAGCGTGCCGCCGCTGCTGACAAAAGTATCGATCGCAGTTGCGACCGAGATCTCACCGGTCGTGGCCGAGGACGGCAGCAGCGACGTCAAGAGCGGGACCCCGGTAGGCCCGAGGATAGGCCCGCCAGCCCCGGCGATGAGATTGCACAATGAGATCGTGTTGGTATCCAACGTCACCGCACCGGTGATCGCCCAGGCGGCACCGCAGGTGATCGAAGCGCCAGTGACCAGCGTGATGCTCGTCTGCGCGAGGATGTCTCCTGCAAACAACGTGGTCGAGCCGAGCGTCGCGGAACTCCCGACCCGCCAAAACACATTGCCGCCTTGCGCGCCGTTGATCAGCGCAATATCCGAAGCGCTGGCCGTGGTCAGCGTGCTGCCGATGTTGAAGATGAAGACTGAATTAGGGTTGCCCAGGCCGTTCAGCGTGAGGAGCCCTGTCAACTGAGCCGACGAATTGAAGTTGTAGACGCCCGGGATAAGTGTAAGACCGCCGAGGTTATCACCCGTCAGGTTTACCGTGGTGGGCCTGCCCATCAGATTTTGATAAGCGGTGAAGAGGTCGTTTTGAGCCGCGAGTGCCTCCGCAGTGCTCGAATATATCGCTCCGTTCACCGTTCCAGGGGTGGCGAGGGGAAAGACGCTTAAGCCGACGATCGCGGAGCCAGGTTGGACACCGACGTTCGCGGGGTTTGCGACGTTCCCGATGACGGTAGGGCCGGTGTTGGTGACGGTCGAACCGGCCAGCACCCCGAAGCCCGCTAAGGTACCCAAGGGGGGCGCCTGAGCATGGCTGGGAGAAATCGGCACGAGTACCGTAAGGCCAAGCGCCGCCACAGCGCTCCGGACTTGGGCCAACTTTGCCGGCAATGTCCGCACCGACGCGGGGTCGAACGAAGACCCGGTCACGTGCGAAATTCCCATGAATGCCCCCGGCACGCTAAGCCAAATCTGAATCCCCCGGGCCCGCTAAGCCAAATCTGGGACACCCTCTCAGGGGCAGGGGGAATCGCATGTGACAACCGTCGGAGAAAACGATTCCGTCGAGCACGTATCCAGAACCAAGCCGCAGTGGCTTTGATTCATGAACCAGCCAATCAAGCGCACCGAATCACCATTCGGAATTTCACATGCGATAGCCCTACTTTCAGGGGGCGTCTGTCCAAAATGGAACACGGCGGAATTACGAATTACGGTGACGTGACTTGTTGCGAATTACGCTGAGACTTATTGGAGTCGCCGTAATGCGCCGTAATGCGCCGTCGTTGCCCGTCGCGAAGGCGATGCGCGTGGGTAGCCGAATACGCCCCGCGCTGATCAGATTCGATCGCAGCCCGAACTGCGCATTTCCCTAATTGACAGCTACCATTCCAAGCTCGCAAGCACGACAAAGCGTGCGCTTCGTGATTCGGACGCCGCAGTGGTCGGTTGGCGGCATACACGTTGCGCGCAGGGCGAGCCGTCGCTCCGGTCGATCAGTGTTTTTCTGCATGCTGGTACCAGCACCATTTGCCTTCATCGCTGTCAGCCGCGGAGCGGACTGGGGGCAAAGCGCGTGTCGATTCGTGGCGCAGGAATTTGCGAAGCAAAGGCATGTTGCCACGTCAGCTCTCGCAAGACTACGCAGCTCGCCGCGGCCGGCCCCGATGTCCGTTGTCGCCAAGCGCGCGCCGCCGCGTCGCGGGCTGTCTTACGGCATCCTGGTTGGCACGATGCTGGCCGCGATCGCAGGGCAGGGCGCGGCAGTCGCTCAAAGCTGTGCCGAGCAATGCTCGCTCGCGACGCTATCCCGGCCAATAGCTGCTTCGGCCGGCGACCTAACGAATTCCACCGCCAAAATGGTGCCTCGTAAAAGGTTACCACCATCGACTCCCCAAAGGCCGGTTCAACAGTCGGAGAGCACTCCACGATGGACTATCTCAGTCGAGGCGATCGTCTTGGGCCGTATGGGCGGCGTCAATCAAACGCTCGTCTCGCGCGTGCCGGGCACCGTGCCGTACTACGATCCGCCAAATCCTGATTCGTTCAGCGACCCTGGCGTCCAAGCTTTCAACAGCAACCAGTTTTGGCAAGGTTTTTCCGCCGGGCCAAAAATCGCCCTGACTTATCATGGCGGTTCCGGCTACGGTGCGGAGTTGTCGTATTTCAACATCTTCGACCAGCGCGCCACCGAAGCCATCGGCCCCGACAGTCCGGCGGACTGGCTGGTAATGAAGGCTCCCGGCGCGTTCTGGCAAACCCAGGATTTCCCATACCAAGCAATGGTCTGGAGTTCCGCCACGAATCTTTATAGCGCCGAGGCCAACGGGCGGTTGGATCTTTCCAGCCGCGTGACCATACTGGCCGGAGTCCGTTGGCTGCAACTGAACGACAATCTTCAGGGCACGTTGACCCCCGCAGACCGCAACGAGCCTTCATGGAAACAAGGTTGTCTTTTTAGTAATTCTCCTAATTGCTATATCGCCAACGTCAGTTCGAATGTTCCACCAGAAATTTACCCCCCCTTCTGGACTACAAGCACGACGAACAACCTTTATGGCGTCCAAATCGGTCTCGATGGAAAAATATGGGAGCTTGGCCGCTTTTCGCTTGGCGGAACGATAAAGGTCGGCGTCTTTGACAACAACGCCGAGCAGTCGACCGGCGTCAGCCTCGAGAAGACGGTGTATCCAGCGACAGCCGCGACTAACCACGCCGCCTTCGCCAGCGAAGCGAGCCTGCAGGTGAAATATCAACTCACCAAGGGGCTGGCGCTGAAGGCAGGCTACGAAGCGCTATGGCTCGACGGCGTCGCTTTGGCGCCCGGACAGATCCAGCAGACTTATACAGCTTTATCGACTCCGCCGAATGTGCGCGCGCTTGGCGTCAACTGCGGCTCAAATGTGCTTTTTCAAGGAGCCACCGCCGGATTGGAGTACTCGTTTTAGAAACTGGCTGATTTGCGAAGCACAGGGATGTTTGGATGCCAGTTCGCGCGGACGTTCGTACCTCAATGCGGTCGGTCGTCGCGGCCGTGCTTCGACACCTCACGCGGCCGCTGCGCCGGGCGTCATACGCGGTCCCGTTCGCCGCCATGCTGGCCGCAATGGCGGCGCCAGGCGCGGCATTCGCCCAGAGTTGCACCGGGCAATGCTTCGATCAGGCCCTGCTGCTGGCGCCGTTCGCCTCGCTGCTGAACTCGCCCGCGGGGATAGCCGTGCTCCAGGCGAACATGCAAACGGAAGAAGACATCTATGCCAAGGCGACCGCAGCCCGGAGAGTGCTCGCCGCGCAGAATTCGCTCATTGACTACACGCCTGAAAGCATTCTGATCGGCGCATTCCCGAACAATCCGAATTTTTATTTCAGCGCGGCCGGGGTTCCGAGCGCGACGACGTCGGTCCCGGCGTCGGTCACGACCGCGGTCAATTCCGTACTCGGCAACATGGCTACCGGCGGCACGACTGGCGACTTGAAGACCGTATTCGGCCTGTTCGATATCTACGGCATAGCGTATGGCAACACGACGGCCGACCCCAACGGCGATCCGCGACCTTTTCAGACGTCGACAGCGATCGCCAACAATCCCTTCACGCCGGCCAACTCGTCCCTGATCGCCTATCAGATTCAGCAGACGAACATCGGCGGCTATGGCCAGAGCTGGCAGAGCTATACGTCCTCTCCTGCTTTTCCGAGCGGGCATTCGGCGATCGGCAACGTCAACGCGATTTCATTCGCCATTCTGGCGCCGGGATATTTTCAGCAGCAGCTGCAGTCCGGGGTGGACTTCGGCTACAGCCGCAACGTTTTTGCCGCGCATTATCCGCTGGACGTGATCGGCGGACGGATTCTCGCCACCTACGTGACCGCGGAAACGCTGGCCGGCGACAATCCGCTTTACCAATCCACGACCTTTACCCAGGCCACTGTCCCCTCGCTCAGCAACACGATGCAGGTCTATCTCGGCGGCGGCGGCAGTTCGCCCTACGCGGCGGCGTGCGCCAACCTCGTCGCGTGCCTCGGCAATGGCACAATCCCCACCGCGGCGGCTTATACCCAGGCGGCGCAGAACTATGCCTATTACTTGACCTACGATCTTCCCTCGGTCGGCCCCACGAATTTGGCGCCGGTCGTGCCGGCCGACGCGTACGTGCTGATCCAGACGCGGTTTCCGTACCTCAGCGTCGACCAGCTCAACGAAATTCTCGCCACCACCGAATTGCCGTCGGGCGGGGCGCTCGACAACGGCTCCGGTTGGGCCCGGCTCAATCTCTACGCCGCCGCCGGCGGCTATGGCGCCTTCCCGAGCGACGTCACGGTCAACATGAACGCCGCGCTTGGCGGCCTGAATGCCTTCGATATCTGGAGCAACAACATATCCGGTCCCGGCGGCCTGACGCTGCAGGGCACCGGAACTCTGGTGCTGGCGGGCGACGACACCTACACCGGCGGCACCAACGTGCAAGGCGGCACGCTGGGCGTCACCGGCAGTCTGCTCGGCCCGCTGTCGGTCTCGCCCGGCGCCACTTTCGTTCTCGGCAGTAACGGCGGGCTGACCGGCGACGTGACCAACAGCGGCAGTGTCAGCGACAACGGCGTCATAACCGGGTCCTTCGCCAATTCCGGTCTGCTCTCCGGCGTCGGCAGCGTCGGTTCGCTCGACTCGCTTTCTGGGTCCACCATCGCGCCGGGCAATCCGGGCAATTCGACCGGCACGATCCAGGTCGTCAACAATCTGACGGCGACCGGAACCAGCTATCAGGCGCAGGTCGCCGGCAACAGCGCCGACCTCATACAGGTCGGCGGTACGGCGACGCTGTCCGGCGGCACGGTTGTCGCCAGTCTGATTGGCTACAACCCGGTGCTGGGCCAGGCCTACCCGATCCTCGCCGCGACCGGCGGTGTCACCGGCACGTTTGCAAATGCGATCACCGCCAATCTGCCCTTCATCCAGCCATCTTTGAGCTACGACACCAAGGATGCGTTCCTCACGCTGACGCGCAATGGCGTCCCTTTTGCAAGCGTGGCCACGAGCCCCAATCAAGTCTCAGTCGCCAATGCGCTCGACGCCGGGCCTGCTACGAGCGGCCTCGGCCTGGCGGTCACGACCCAATCTGCCGCCGGTGCCCAGCGCGCCTTCGACGCGCTATCGGGCGAAGTGCACGGCAGCGCGCAGACTGCTTTACTCACTGACAGCCTTTATGTGCGAGAGATACTGCTGGGGCGAATGCGTCAGGCCTCCTTCGCCGGCGGTATCGGCCCGACGATGGCGCTCGCGACTGGTGGCCCGACGCTGGCATATGCAGAGGAACCTGACTCGTCGCTCCTCCCGCCCGTTGCGTCCTCTCTGGCCTCCGCGGGCGGCGAATGGCCGGCGTTTCCACTCAAGGCGGCGCCGGTCGTCCGGGCGACTACCTTCTGGACCCAGGGAATCCGCTCTTGGGGCAGGCTCGGCAACGACGGCAACGCTGCCGGCGCGAGCAGCACGCTCGCCGGCTTCTTCAGCGGCATCGACCGCCGCTTCGGCTCCAACTGGCTGGCTGGTGTCGCCGGCGGCTATACCAGCTCATCCATCAGCGTCAGTGAGCGGGAAAGCTCGGCCAATATCGACACCGCACATCTGGCTGGCTATGCGACGGCGAACTCTGGTCCGTGGAACGTGCGCGCCGCGGCGACGGCGAGCTTCAGCACGCTCGGCACCAGTCGCTCGATCGTCTTTCCCGGCTTTGCCGAAACCGCGACCGCTCGCTATGGCGCGGCCACGGCGCAAGTCTTTGGCGAAGTGGGCTATGGGGTGTCGGTGGGTCGGATCGCCGCCGAGCCGTTCGGCGGACTTGCCTTTGTGCATCTGCACACTGATGACTTCACTGAGACCGGCGGCGCCATTGCAGCGCTGAGCGGATCGGCTCACAGCAGCGACATCGGCTATTCCTCGCTCGGCGGCAGGGTCGCCACCAGCTATGTCCAACCCAACGGTACGGTGTTGACGCCGCGCGTCTCGGCTGCTTGGCAACACGCCATCGGCTCCGTCACGCCTACCGAGGCGCTGGTCTTCCAGAGCGCGGCTGAGCCCTTCACCGTTGCGGGTTTGCCGATCGCGCGCGACACGGCCCTCGTTGAGGGCGGCCTTGATCTGCGTCTCAACCCGCAGGTCAGTATAGGACTGCTCTACTCCAGCCAGTTCGGCAACCACGCCCAGGACAACTCGGCCCAGGGCAACCTCACTTGGCTATTCTGACGCTGGCCGGAAATGCCCAGGCCGCCAATCAGTGGACGATGCTTCGGCAAGCACAGCGTGGGCGCGGCGCTTCGCGCCTTCGCCCACCCTGCACAAGCCGTTCCGACCGCACGAGCTCGTGGCCGCGATCGAAACGCATTGCCTCGGCAGCCACCAGAGCCGTTTGCGGGCTTGAATGGCCGCTCGCCGCCGCGGGCAATCGGCCCCCGGTCGGCGGACTCCCGCCCTGATTGAAGTCGCAATCTCTAGACCTAGCGGCGGTATCGGCCGAAATATCGCAACCCCTTGCGGCGCGCGGCTGGTATGATACCCACATGGCAGTATCAGCCGGCGCCACGGCGTGCCGCCGGCGAGGAGTTTCGAGGATGTCGGCACCCCATAACGCGAATACACCAGCCGAGGATTTCTTTGCGGCCGCGCTTGCCGACAGCGATCCCGAAATCGCCAATGCCATCAAGCTCGAACTCGGCCGCCAGCGCGACGAGATCGAACTGATCGCGTCGGAGAACATCGTCAGCCGCGCCGTTCTCGAGGCGCAAGGCTCGGTGCTGACCAACAAATATGCGGAAGGGTTGCCGGGCAAGCGCTATTACGGCGGTTGCCAGTTCGTCGATATCGCCGAGCGGCTCGCCATCGAGCGCGTTAGCCGTCTGTTCGGCTGCGCCTTCGCCAATGTCCAGCCGCATTCCGGCGCGTCGGCCAATGCCGAAGTCTTCATGGCGCTGATGCAGCCGGGCGACACCTTCATGGGGCTCAATCTCGCGGCGGGCGGTCACCTCACCCACGGCTCGCCGGTAAATCTGTCCGGCCGCTGGTTCAAGGTCGTGCCCTATGGCGTGCGCCGCGACGACCACCTGATCGACATGGACGAGGTCGAGCGGCTGGCGAAAGAGCACCGGCCCAAAGTGATCGTCGCCGGCGGCTCGGCCTATCCGCGCATCATCGACTTCCGGCGCTTCCGCGAGGTCGCCGACGCGGTCGGCGCCTATCTCATGGTCGACATGGCGCATTTCGCAGGCCTGGTCGCCGGCGGCGCCCATCCGAGCCCGTTTCCGCATGCCCATGTGGTGACCACGACCACCCACAAAACGCTGCGCGGCCCGCGCGGCGGCGCCATCCTGACCAATGACGAGGAGTTGGCGAAAAAACTCAATTCGGCGGTGTTCCCGGGCATGCAAGGCGGACCGCTGATGCATGTGATCGCGGCGAAGGCGGTGGCGTTCGGCGAGGCGTTGCGGCCGGAGTTCAGACTTTACGCGAGGAACGTGGTGGAGAACGCGAAGGCCCTTGCCGAAACGCTCAAAGCGCGCGGCCTCGATATCGTCTCCGGCGGCACCGACACGCATTTGCTGCTGGTCGATCTGCGCAAGAAGCGCCTGACCGGCAAGGTGGCGGAAGTGGCGCTGGGCCGCGCCCACATCACCTGCAACAAGAACGGCATTCCGTTCGATCCGGAAAAGCCTACCGTCACGTCCGGCATCCGGCTCGGCAGCCCGGCCGGCACCACGCGCGGCTTCGGCATCGCCGAGTTCCGGCAGGTCGGCGAGCTGATTGCGGAAGTGCTGGACGCGCTGTCGCAGAGCGGCACCGAAGCGGATGCGCCGGCCGAGGCGGCGGTGCGCGAGAAGGTGAAGCGTCTGGTCAGCCGATTCCCGATCTACGAGGGCTAAGGGATGCGGTGTCCGAGCTGTTCCAGCCTCGATACCCAGGTCAAGGATTCGCGGCCGACCGAGGATTCGTCCGTCATCCGCCGGCGCCGCGTCTGCCTCGCCTGCAATTTCCGCTTCACGACCTTCGAGCGGGTGCAGTTGCGCGAATTGATCGTGATCAAGCGCAATGGCCGCCGCGTGCCGTTCGACCGCGACAAGCTGCTACGCTCGGTCCAGATCGCGCTGCGCAAACGGCCGGTCGAGCCTGAGCGGGTCGATCAGATGGTTTCGAAAATCGTGCGCGAGCTCGAGAGCCTGGGTGAAAGCGAAGTGTCATCGGAAACGATCGGCGAGACGGTGATCGCGCATCTGCGCGACCTCGACGATGTCGCCTATGTGCGCTTCGCCTCGGTCTATCGCAATTTCCGCGAAGCCAAGGACTTCGAGGCGGCGCTCGCCGAACTGTCGGGGGATGAGGCCGCCGAGTGAGTGCGCAAACGAGCGCGGCAATGCGCAGCGTGACGGACGATCGTCGCTTCATGGAGCTGGCTCTATGCCTCGGGCGTCGCGGCTTCGGCCGCACCTGGCCCAACCCGGCGGTCGGCGCGGTCATCGTCAAGGACGGCGTTCTCGTCGGTCGCGGCTGGACCCAGCCCGGCGGCCGGCCGCATGCCGAAATCGAGGCCTTGCGCCGCGCCGGCGCAGCGGCCCGGGGAGCGACGCTCTATGTCACGTTGGAACCGTGTTCGCATTACGGTAAGTCACCGCCTTGCGCCGACGCCATCATCGCGGCGGGGATCGCGCGCGTGGTCTCGGCGCTCGAAGATAGCAACCCCAAAGTGGCCGGTGCCGGGCACGCGCGCCTTCGGGCTGCAGGTATTGTCGTCGACATCGGCGTCGGAGCCGACGCGGCGCGCATCCACCACCGCGGTCACATCCTGCGGATGCGGGAGGGTCGCCCGCATGTCGCGCTGAAGCTCGCGGTTTCGGCCGACGGCAAAGCCGGCGGACCGGGCCGCCGACCTTTGGCGATCACGGGCGAAGCGGCGCGCGAGCAGGTCCATCTCCTGCGCGCGCAAAGCGATGCCATCATGGTAGGCATCGGAACGGTACTGGCAGACGATCCGATGCTGACGAGCCGGCTGCCGGGCATGCTGGCAAACTCGCCGCTGCGCATCGTGCTCGACAGCGCGCTACGCCTGCCGCTCGGCTCGCGGCTGGTGCAGACGGCACGGCAAACGCCGGTTTGGGTGATCGCCGGCGCGCACGCGCCGCTCCTGGCGGAGACGGCGTTGCGGGAGCGCGATGTCGCGGTATTCCGGACGGCGGCAAGCGACGGCCGGCTCGATCTTGCGGAAGTGCTGCGGCTTCTCGGCGGGCGCGGCATAACCCAGTTGATGGTCGAGGGTGGACCGACCCTTGCTGCTTCGCTTATCGCAGCCGATCTCGTGGACGAAGTCATCTTGTTTCACGCGAGCAAAATCGTTGGCGCCGATGGCATCGACGCATTCGATGCGGACACCTCGGCGACACTCGAAAAGCGCTTTACGCGCGTCACTGTCGATCTGGCTGGCGCCGACCGGCAAGAAATCTATAAACGCAGGTAATTGCCATGTTTACTGGGATTATCAATAGCTTAGGAGAAGTTCTTGAGGTTCATGAAAAGGCTGAGGGCCTGCGCCGAATCGTCATTGGCTGCGGCTACAATCCGGATTCGATCGAGATCGGCGCCTCGATCGCCTGTTCCGGCATCTGCCTGACGGTCGTGGACCGCGGGCTTTGCGGCAACCGGCCCTATTTCGCCGTGGACGCCGCCGCCGAAACGTTGCGGCTGACGACGGCCAAAAGCTGGCATCCAGGTAGCGGACTTAATCTCGAACGCGCGCTGCGGCTCGGCGACGAACTCGGCGGCCACATGGTCAGCGGTCATGTCGACGGCATTGCCGAACTTGTCGTGCGTGACAATCTTCCGGACATGGCGCGGCTGTCGTTCCGGGCTCCGGCCGAGCTTACCCGCTTTATCGCCCCCAAGGGCTCGGTCGCCCTTGATGGCGTCTCGCTCACCGTCAATACCGTCGACGGCGACACGTTCGCGGTCTTGCTCATACCGCACACGCTCAAGGTCACGACGTTCGGATCGCTGCAGCCGGACGCCGGCGTCAACCTCGAAGTCGACCAGATGGCCCGCTATGCCGCGCGCCTGTTGGAGGCTCGCGGCCAACCCGGTTGACGAAACACCCACGTAAGGTTAGCTAATAAACTTAGCTAATGAGGTGGTCGATGAGCACGGTCACGATCCATCAGGCCAAAACAAACCTGTCCAAGCTGATCGCTCGCGTCGAGGCGGGCGAAGAGATTGTGATCATGCGCGGGAAAAATCCGGTGGCACGCCTGGAGCCGATCTTGAAAAGGCAGGGCAAACGCATGGCGGGCATGCTGAAAGGCAAAATTCCCGATTTGCCGGATGAATTTTTCTTCGAACCGCTGCCGGAGGAGGAATTGCGACTGTGGGAAGGAGACGATGAAGGTCCTCGTTGATACTCATGCCTTCTTTTGGTGGGTCGTCGACAGTCCAAACTTATCCAGTCGAGCGCGGGAAGTAATTGCTGAGCAAGACAACGAAGTTTTTATCAGTGCGGTAGTCGCCTGGGAGCTGGCGACAAAATCGCGCGTAGGAAGGTGGCCGCAGGCGCTCCCAATCGCGAACGACATTCGATCGGTGATCGAAACAAACAATTTCACGCCGCTCGCGATCACCATAGAACACGCCCGCACCGCGGGACTTCTTGTTGGGCGGCATCGTGATCCGTTCGATCGACTGCTCGCCGCCCAATCCCAAATTGAGGGAATACCCCTGGTCAGCGCCGATCCGATCTTTCGTTATTTCGGCACAGCGGTGCTGTGGTGATCCTCGTCGACGCTGCGCATTGAACCGAGCTTGTGAGCGCTACCTCAGCTTGCTACGACCACGCTCGATCGAACCGGAGTGACGCCATGGCCGGGCCGCGGCGAGGCAAGCGTGAAGACAGCGTGGGCAAAGGTGCGCGTATCCTCATCGTCGAGGCGCGCTTCTACGACGGCATTGCCGACGCGCTTCTGGCCGGCGCGACCAAGGCGCTGCAGGAGGCGGACGCGGCGTTCGACCGCGTCAGCGTGCCGGGCGCTTTGGAAATACCGACCGCGATTGCGATTGCGCTCGATGCCGCGCAGCGCCGCCGCCGGCCCTATGACGGCGTCGTTGCGCTCGGCTGCGTCATCCGCGGCGACACCATCCATTTCGAGATCGTGTCGGATTTGTCGGCGCGCGGACTGATGGAGCTCTCGGTGGCGCGCAAAATGCCGATCGGCAACGGCATCATCACCGTCGATACCGAGGCGCAAGCCTGGGTCCGCGCCCGCCTCGAGGAGCAGGACAAAGGCGGCGATGCCGCGCGCGCCGCGCTTTCGCTGGTCGGCCTCGGGCAACGGCTCTTCAAGCAACGCCGTCTCGAGCAAAATCTTGGGAAGCGCTGACATGAGCGACGGCGCCGGCGAAGCACGCAAGGCCAATAAGCGCGGCGCCGCCCGTCTCGCCGCCGTGCAAGCGCTTTATCAGATGGATCTGGCCGGCACCGGGTTGAACGATATCATGGCCGAATTCGAGGCTCATTGGCTCGGCGGCGAAGTCGAAGGCGTGCAATACCGGCCGGCGGAAGCGGCCTATTTCCGCGACATCGTCGGCGGCGTGGTGCGCGAGCAGACCCGGCTCGACCCGCAGATCGATGCCGCGCTCGCGCGCGGCTGGCCGCTCAAGCGCATCGAAACGGTATTGCGCGCGGTGCTGCGCGCCGGCGCCTACGAGCTGGCCTGCCGCAACGACGTGCCGGCACGGGTCGTTACGGCCGAATATGTCGATGTCGCCTCCGCTTTCGTCGACAAAGAGGAAACCGGCATGGTCAATGCCGTGCTCGATCAGCTCGCCCATCAATTGCGCGCGGCCGAATTCGCCGGCGGTTGAAGTTTCAGAGCGGGATGACTTAAATCGTCGTCCCGCCGTGGTTGTTTGCTTTCGCGTGTCCCTGGCGCAAAACCGGCCGCCACTTTTGTGGGACATGCCGTAGGGGAACGCCATCTGTAGGGGAACGCATGGCCGCGAGCGATGAAACCTCGGCCGAAGAGCGGTTGATCGCGCGTTACTTTCGGCCGCTCGCCACTGCTCCCGGCGCGTTCGGGCTTACCGACGACGCGGCCATCGTGACGCCGCCGCCCGGCTGCGATCTCGTTCTGACGACCGACGGCGTGATCGCCGGCGTGCATTTCTTTCCCGACGATCCGCCGGACGATGTCGCGCGCAAGGTGTTGCGGATGAACTTGTCCGATCTCGCCGCCAAAGGCGCAGCGCCGCTCGGATTTCTGCTGTCGGTCGCCTTGCCGGCGACGGTCGACGAGGCCTGGATCGCGGGTTTTGCCGCAGGCCTCGGCGCCGACGCAGCGCTTTACGGCTGTCCGCTTCTTGGCGGCGATACCGATCGCACCCCCGGACCGATTTCGGTTTCGGTGACGGCCTTCGGCGCGGTACCGCACGGCGCCATGGTGCGTCGCGCGACGGCGAAGCCCGGCGACTGCGTTGCGGTCACCGGCACGATCGGCGACGCAGCGCTTGGCCTGATGCTGCGGCGGGATGCTGGCCGCGCCGCGCTCTGGGGTCTTACCGACGCCATGAGCGATCATCTCAAACGACGTTATGCGCTCCCGCAACCGCGCAATGCGCTCGCCGAGGTGGTCTTGCACCGCGCCGCGGCGGCGATGGACGTGTCCGACGGGCTGGCCGGCGACCTCGCCAAACTGTGCCGCGCTTCCGGCGTCGCGGCGGAGGTTGATGTTGCGAGCGTCCCACTCTCCGCCGCAGCCCGCGCGGCGATCGCGGCTGAACCGGCGCTGATCGAAACCGTGCTCAGCGGCGGCGACGATTACGAGATTCTGGTGACGCTTGCGGCGGAAAATGCCGAGGCATTCATCGAGGAAGCGCGGAAAGCCGGCACGCCGGCGACCGTCATCGGCGCCATTAGCGAAGGGCAGGGCGCTCGGTTCCTCCGTGACGGCGAAGCGATGACATTCGCGCGACCCGCGTACAGCCATTTCTAGCGATCGCGCCGCGGCGTTATAGTGGGCTCGGGAGAACGCTCATGGACGACGCGACGGCGGTTACCGCGCCGACGAGCCTGCCGGTTGCCGGCAAAAACGCCAATCCGCGCTATGCCGAACTCTACCGGCACTATCCGACTATCGACTATTTGCGCCACGCCGCACGCCGACGCTTGCCGCATTTCGCCTTCGAATATGGCGACGGCGGCTCGGGCAAGGACGATGCCGGCATCAAGCGCAATTGGGTGGCGCTCGATGCGATGGAACTCGTGCCGCGCTATGGCGTCATGCCGTCGCTGCCGTCGTGCGCGGTCGAACTGTTCGGCCGCCGCTATGCCGCGCCGATCGGCATTGCGCCGATGGGCGGGCCGGCGATCGTGTGGCCGGGCGCGGACCTGCATCTGGCGCGGGCGGCGCAGCGCGCGCGCGTCCCCTATGTGCTCGGCATGGCGGGCGGCGCGACCATCGAACAGATCGCCGAAGTCGCGCCCGACGTTTGCTGGTTCCAGCTTTATCGCGCCGCCCGCGACGATCATGCCATAGGCTTCGATCTCGTCCGCCGCGCCGCAGCCACGGCTTGCCAGGCGCTGGTGCTGACGCTCGACGTGCCGGTGCGCACGACGCGCGCCCGCGAAGTGGTGGTCGGTCTCGGCGGCGCCTTCGCGCCGGACCTGCAAATGCTGATGCAGATGGCGCGGTCGCCGGCCTGGAGCTACGCGCTCTGGAAGAACGGCATTCCGCGCTTCGCCAGCCTGCGCTCCTATGCCGGCGACAACCCTTCGATCAATGACGTCATTGCCTTCGCGCGCCGCGAAATGGGCGGCGCCTTCACCTGGGAGGAAGTCGCGAAATATCGCGAACGATGGCGCAAAACCTTGATCGTGAAGGGCATAATGCATCCGGAAGACGCCGAGAAGGCGGTATCGCTCGGGGTCGACGGCCTCGTCGTTTCCAATCACGGCGGGCGCCAGATCGAGGCCTTGCCGGCGGCGATCGACGTGCTGCCGGCGATCGTCAAAGCGGTCGGCAAACGCGCGACCGTGCTGATGGATTCCGGCATCCGCAGCGGCACCGACGTGGTGCGCGCCTATGCGCTCGGCGCCGCGGCGGCGTTCGCCGGCAAGGCGTTTCTCTGGGGTCTCGGCGCGCTGGGCGAGGAGGGGCCGGGCCACGTCATCGATATTTTGATCGAGGAGACCCAATCGGCGCTGGGGCAATTGGGTGCGCGGACGCCGGACGAGGCGCGCGAGGTCGTCATCCGCCACAACGCCGCGCTGCACTTCTGATCTGCGGTGACCACAGTAGCGCCGTCCTGCGTCACCCGATAAAAGGAGAACAAGAATCTTCAATTCGACAGGAAACGCGCAAAATCGTGACGGCCATCGCCGAACCCGCACTCGATCTCACGGACGATCGGCTTGCCGCCCGCAATGCGTTGGTGCTGGCCGTCGGGCAGGCGCTTGCCGGCGGTAATAACACCGTCATCGTCGCGACCGGCGGCATTGCCGGCTCCGTTTTGGCGCCTGACGTCGCCTTCGCCACGCTTCCGATCAGTTTCATGGTCGTCGGAATGTGGATCGGTACGCTTCCTGTCGGAGCATTATCAAAGGCTTACGGACGACGCTTCGCGCTTCAGGTCGGGTCGGTGTTCGGGGTGCTGTCCGGCCTCATCTCCTGCGCGGCGACGCTGCAGGGGTCGTTTTCTCTTTTACTTGCGGGAACGTTTTGCGGCGGTCTCTACGCCGCGGCGCACCAGTCCTACCGTTTTGCCGCGGCCGATACGGCGAGCAGTCAGTTCCGACCCAAGGCGGTGGCCTGGGTGCTGGCGGGCGGCGTGTTCGCCGCCGTGATCGGTCCACAGATCGTCATCCTGACCAAGGATATCTGGCCGGTTTATCTGTTCGCGGCCACGTATCTTGCGCAGTCGGCATGCGCCGTCATCGCCGCCGCGGTGTTGACCTTGCTCAAAATCCCGAGGCCGCGCGTCTCGCATTCGCTGCGCGACGGACGGCCGATCGGCGCGATCTCTTGGCAGCCGAAATTCGTCGTCGCTGTCGTGTGCGGGGTTGCGAGCTATTCGATGATGAACATGGTGATGACCTCGGCGCCGCTGGCGATGGTGGCGTGCAATCACAGCCTCGGCGAAGCAGCGCTCGGGCTGCAATGGCATGTGATCGGCATGTATCTGCCGAGTTTTTTCACCGGCTCGCTGATCGCCCGTGTCGGCGCGCGGCCGGTGATCGGAACCGGCCTGGCGCTTATCGTCGTCGCGGCGATCGCTTTCATCCTCGGCAACGCATTGTGGAATTTCTGGCTCGGCCTGGTGCTTTTGGGTCTCGGTTGGAACTTCGCCTTCATCGGTGCCACGACGCTGGTGACCGAATGTCACGACCCGCACGAACGCAACAAAGTGCAGGCCTTCAACGACTTTCTGGTGTTCGGATCGATGGCCATCGGCTCGTTTTCATCGGGCGCGGTGTTGGCGCGCTACGGCTGGGCGGCGGTCAACGAAGTCGTTTTCCCGGTCGTCCTGGTGGCGGCGTTTTTCCTCGTCTGTGGATCGCCGCTGCGCCGGCCTAGCCCGGTGTGATAGGAAGGTGTCGCAAACAATCTCATCGTGAAGGTACGCTGGCCGGCCGGTTTCGACATTGTCGAGCCGAGAGAGAGCGGCAAAGACGATGGTCCCCCCAACCACGCGCAGGCACGAACTGTCGATCCTCGGCGAGCTGGAGCGCAAGGTGCTTTGGCTCGCGACCTGGACCATTCATCACGCCAACCATGTCCGCGAGAATGCCGACGGCTTGAAGGTCGGCGGGCACCAGGCCTCTTCGGCCTCGCTCGCGACCATCATGACCGCGCTCTATTTCCACACGCTGCGACCGCAGGACCGCGTGGCGGTCAAGCCGCACGCGGCGCCGAACTTTCACGCCATCCAATATCTGTTCGGCCGCCAGAGCCGCGACAAGCTCGAAGCCTTCCGTGGCTACAAAGGCGCGCAATCCTATCCGTCGCGCACCAAGGATGCCGACGATGTCGATTTCTCGACCGGCTCGGTGGGCTTGGGTGTCGCGCAAACGCTGTTTTCGTCGCTGGCGCAGGACTACGTACGCGCCCACGGCTGGGGTCTCGATCGGCCCGAGGGGCGCATGATCGCGCTGTTGGGCGATGCCGAACTCGACGAGGGCAATATTTTCGAGGCGATGCTCGAAGGCTGGAAGCAAGGGCTGCGCAATTGCTGGTGGATCGTCGATTACAACCGGCAAAGCCTCGATGCCGTGGTCCGCGAAGGCTTATGGGAGCGCTACCAGAATCTGTTCCGCAATTTCGGCTGGGACGTGGTGGTCCTCAAATACGGCGCCGTGCAGCAAAGCGCCTTCGCCGAGCCGGGCGGCGAGGTGTTGCGGCAATGGATCGACCGCTGCCCGAACCAGCTTTATTCGGCGCTGGTGTTCCAGGGCGGCGCGGCCTGGCGCAAGCGCCTCTTCGACGACATCGGCGATCAGGGTCCGGTGACCAGGCTGATCGAGCGTCGCAGCGACGAGGAACTGGCGCGGCTGATGAATAATCTCGGCGGCCACGATCTCGCCGCCATCACCGATGCCTTCGACGGCATCGACCACGACCGGCCGGTCTGTTTCATCGCCTACACCATCAAGGGTTTCGGTCTGCCTTTGGCCGGCCACAAGGACAACCATGCCGGCCTGATGACGCCGTCGCAGATGGAGACGTTCCGCGCCGCGATGAATATCCGGCCGGGCCACGAATGGGCGCCGTTCGAGGGCTTGCGCGCGCCGGCAGACGACATTGCGGATTTTCTCCGCAGCGTGCCGTTCGCGCGATCGGGCCAGCGTTCTCTCAAAGCGGCCCGGATCGAGGTGCCCGAGCAGTTGGCCGTTCCGGCCCAGCCGCAGACCTCGACGCAGCACGGTTTCGGTGCGCTGCTCAACGAACTGGCGCGCGGCAAGACCGCGCTCGCCGCGCGTATCGTCACTGCATCTCCGGACGTGACCGTTTCAACGAGCCTCGGTCCTTGGGTCAATCGGCGCGGGCTGTTCGCCCGCGAAGCCTTGGCCGATACGTTCAAGAGCGAACGCATTCCGTCGACGTTCAATTGGGAGTTTTCGCCGCAGGGCCAGCATCTCGAACTCGGCATCGCCGAGATGAATCTGTTCTGCGCGCTGTCCGCGCTCGGCCTGTCGCACGCCGTCAACGGCGAACGGCTGTTGCCGATCGGCACGCTGTACGATCCGTTCATCGCCCGCGGTCTCGATGCGCTCAATTACGCCTGCTACCAGGATGCCCGCTTCATCCTGGTGGCGACGCCGTCGGGGATCACGCTGGCGCCCGAGGGCGGCGCGCATCAGTCGATCGCGGAGCCGTTGATCGGCATGGCGCAGGACGGACTTGCCGCGTTCGAGCCGGCCTTCGTCGACGAGCTGGCCGTCATTCTCGCTTTCGCGCTGGATTACATCCAGCGCGACGGCCAAGGGGATCAAAAAGGCGAAGCCTCCGAGCACAATTGGCTGCGCGACGAGACCGGCGGCTCGATCTATTTGCGGCTGTCCACCCGGCCGGTCGAGCAGATCGCGCGCGCCATGACGCCCGCGCTGCGCCGCGCGATCGTCGACGGCGCCTATTGGCTGCGCGAGCCGGGCCCGAATTGCCAGGTCGTGGTGGCTTACGCCGGCGCGGTCGCCCCCGAGGCGATCAAGGCGGTCGGACTGATGGCCGAGGACCGCCGCGATGTCGGTCTGCTCGCCGTGACCTCGGCGGACCGCCTCAATGCCGGCTGGACCGCCGCCTGCCGCGCCCGCGAGCGCGGCCTCGTCCATGCCCGTTCCCATATCGAGCGGCTGCTCGCCGACGTGCCCCGTCATTGCGGCATCGTCAGCGTGCTCGACGGCCATCCGGCGACGCTGGCCTGGCTCGGCGCGGTCGGCGGCCATCGGGTGCGGCCGCTCGGGGTCGAGCATTTCGGCCAGACCGGCTCGATCGCCGAGCTCTACCGCCACTACGGCATCGACACCAACGCCATCCTCGCCGCCGCGCAGGCCGTCGCGCCAGGGCGGCCGATCCGCTATCTCGGGGCGGCGTGATCGGTCTTTGCCGCCGGGAGTCCAACATGCCTATCATCGACGCGCAACTGCATGCCTACGAGCGTGATCATCCCGGCCGGCCATGGCACGCCGTACTGACCGGGCCGCCGGAGGCCACGGGCGATCAGACGGTCGCGGTTCTGGACTCAGCCGGCGTCGACGGCGCGGTCCTGGTCTCGGCGTTCACGATGTACCGCTACGACGCAAGCTATGCGGTCGCGGTGCGCAATCGTCATCCGAACAGGTTCGCGCTGGTGAAGCCGGTCGATCCCGCCGACCCGTCCGTCGCGGAGGTGATCGCACAGTGGAAGCGCACGCCGGGCGCGGTCGGCGTGCGCATGCTGCTGGTGCGCTCTGGACTTGCCGAGGACGCCGCCGATCCGGGCCTCAACCGCGTGCTCGAGGAGGCCGCGCGTCTGTCGATGCCGGTCAACCTGCACATCGCCGGGCGGCTCGACCAGGGCATCGAACTGATCCGCCGCAATCCGGATACCCAGATCATCGTCGATCATCTCGGACTGGTTCAGCCGCACGTGCCGCCCAAGCCTAAGGAGCCGTGGGCCGAGCTGCCGAAGGTGCTCAAGCTCGCCAAGCTTCCGCACGTCGCGATCAAGATCACCGGCGCCTGCACGCTCTCGCTCGAACCGTTTCCCTATGACGACATCTGGGATCCGGTCTGCCGCATGATCGACGCCTTCGGCATCGACCGCTGTATGTGGGGAACCGACTGGACGCGCGCGGTGAAATTCCTCGACTACGCGCAAGGCGTCGACGCGTTCCGCCTCACCAACCGCCTGTCCGCAAGCGACAAGGCCAAACTGATGGGCGGCACGCTCACGCGCATTTACGGCTGGGCGCCGGGGCAGGCGTGAATTTCGCGCGGCCTTATCGCCACGAATATTCAGCTGATCTTGCGTTCGTAGATGCGCGGTGAAGCCGGCCCGGGTTAGCGAGTAGCCCAGATTGAGTGCCGCGAGGCTTGCCCCGGATTTCGTTTCACTCAATCGTGGCTACGCTTGCTAGCCGCAATTCCACATCAGCCCGATCGGGGTCCAGGTCCAGCACGGGCCGAAACTGCCGCCGTTGTAGCGTCCGTGCAGGAATCCGGGATTGCCGAAGTAGTAGAGGCCGCCGCCGTACCAGTAGCGCGGAGCGTATGATGGCGCGCGATCAGAATACGGTTGCGGACCATAGATGGGAATGCGGTTGTCGGGCGGCTGATGATAGCCGGGCAGGAAGCCGTAGCCGCGCCAGCGATAGATGTGCCGTTTGCCATGGGCATCCGCCGCGAAGGCAGAGACCGGCAGCGATAGAGAAGCCGCAACCGCGATTGCGAGCGAGAGCTTGGGCACTTTCAAAATGGACTCTCCACGGTTGGTGATTTTATTAGCAAGTGGCCCGGATTGAGCAACGCGAAATCCGGGATTGTGCCGCAAGGCTTGCCCGGGATTTCGTTTCACTCAATCCTGGCTACACCTGCTTTTTTATTGCCGGAGCCCGAGCAAGACGTATCCGTATTTGACCTCGTGATATGGCGCGCCGACGGCTTCCACTTTGAGCACACCAAGAGTTTGAAACGTCTGAATGCCGCGGCCGGGCATAATGGTGGTTTGGGATTCCTTGGTGTCCGACGCCCGCCAATAGACTTTCGTCTGGGCCTCGGCGTCCCAGATCGTCAGAATGACGGCGTGCCGCTCATCGTCGTCGACGATGGACTTGGGCGGGTCGCCGACGTGGAGAGTGCCGGTTCCCAAGGATTGGAATTTATCGATCCGGCCGAAGTCGATCTCCTGAGCGGAGCCATGCCCGGCCGTGAGCATGGTGCCCGCCAATAACAGCGCCACACTCGCCACCAAGCGCAATCGAAGCTTCATTTTTCCCACCCACGCTTCTTAACCGTGCAGCAAAACAACAATAATTTCATGCACTGGTTCCCGAGACTGGCGAATAAGCGTAGCGCGGTAGCGCGGTAGGATGGGTAGAGCGAAGCGAAACCCATCATTCGACCGAGAAGCTGCACGATGGGTTTCGCAAGAGCTCTACCCATCCTACCGACTGTCTCCTGTTTCGTTACGATGCTCTTGACATACGTCCTCAATAGGGTTACATAACCAAAATCCCGCTCACGAAGGACGCCTTCGCGAGGGTACTCCTGAATGCGGAGCGGGGGCGGTGCCCGCGAGTGCAGCCATACACTGCGCGCGCGGGCGGCTTGGGCATCAGCCCGTCCGGCCCAATGCCGGACCGCGAGGTGCTCGCTGCACTGGTGCCGGAGAGGGTCCTCCCGTTTGCATCCGGTGGTTCCAGGAAGCGCGGCTCGGGCCGAACCGAGGGTAAAGCCTCGGTGAAACCGCGGTGGGGCGCCGAAAGGCGAGCGCGCCCGCTCCAAGGGGTCCAAGGAGTCCATTGGGCCCCGGTCCTCTCCGGTAAAACGGGGAACGACGGAGAACAGGCGCGCGCCGCACGACATGGTGCGGCTCCCGGTTGGCAGCGTCTCTCGGCGCTCCGCCTCCCTTCTTTCAAGGGAGGATTGGCTTGGCTCGAGACTGGCGTGGCAAAACTCGGACGCGCATGCGCCGCGAGATTGATGACGCTTATTCACCTCTCCCCGCACGCGCCGCACGCGGGGAGAAGGAGCGCGCAAGCGGCTCGCGCCTCAGGATGACGGAATAACGAAGGAGAAACCCATGCCCATCGGCAAACGAAGCTTTCCCGGCCGGCTGACGCTCGAAGAATGGCTGGTGCTGTCGTTCCGCGAGCGCGTCCCGTTAATCTGGCGCGCGCAAGCCGACCTGTTGGGATCGTTCCGGTTCTGCGCCAAAAAGCGCTGCCGCAGGCTGCGGGCCTGTTGCGGCGACGACCCTAAGGCATGCCGGCAAAGGCTTTGGCGCCTCGAGAAGGTGAGGCCCAAGACGCTGCGGGCGGAATGGGCGCGGCTCGACGGTCTCAAGGCGTTGTAATGCAAGGCGCGGACGCGTCGCGGGCGTTGCGCGGCGGGGCAATTTATGCGATCTCCGCGCCGATTTGCGCCGCTCGCCCTTCCATTGTAAGGCGAGGCGCCTTTTCCTTCCGGGCCGGTTTCCGTCCGGCCCTCCAAAGACCGGGGTCTTTCCATGAATACATTGTGGCTCATAGTCCTCTGCGGCGCCTTGGCGATCGCCTACGCCATCTGGGCCACGCGCTCGGTGATGGCGGCCGATGCCGGCAGCGCAAAGATGCAGGAGATCGCCGCGGCCATACGCGAGGGCGCGCAGGCCTATCTCAAGCGGCAATATACTACCATCGCCGTGGTCGGCATCGTGATCTTCTTCATCGTCGGCTATTTCCTCGGCTGGCTCGTTGCCGTCGGCTTTGCGGTCGGCGCCATCCTGTCCGGTGCGGCGGGTTTCATTGGCATGAACGTTTCGGTGCGCGCCAATGTGCGCACCGCGCAAGCCGCGATCAGTTCGCTTGCCGCCGGCCTCGAGATTGCGTTCCGCGCCGGTGCGATCACCGGCCTTCTGGTGGCGGGTCTCGCGCTGCTCGGCGTGACGCTCTATTTCGGCTTCCTGACCGGCACGCTGCACATGGCGGCGAACGATCGCGAAGTGATCGATTCGCTCGTGGCGCTGGGCTTCGGCGCTTCGCTGATCTCGATCTTCGCGCGGCTCGGCGGCGGCATCTTCACCAAGGGCGCGGACGTGGGCGGCGATCTTGTCGGCAAGGTCGAAGCCGGCATCCCGGAGGACGATCCACGCAATCCCGCCACCATCGCCGACAATGTGGGCGATAACGTCGGCGACTGCGCCGGCATGGCCGCCGACCTGTTCGAGACCTATGCGGTGACCACCGTGGCGACCATGGTTCTCGCGGCGATCTTCTACAGCGGCGCCGGTGTCGTCGTGTTGACCAAGATGATGACGTTCCCGCTCGCGATCGGCGGCGTCTGCATCATCGCTTCGATCGTCGGCACCTTCTTCGTCAAGCTCGGCGCCAGCCAGTCGATCATGGGCGCGCTCTACAAGGGCATGTTCGCCACCGCGGTGCTGTCGCTCATCGGCATCGCCTTCGTGACCTACGAGCTGATCGGTTTCGGGCAACTTCCGGGCGTGGCTTATTCGGGCCAGACGCTGTTCGTCTGCGGCATCGTCGGCCTCGTGGTGACCGGACTGCTCATTGTGATCACCGAGTACTACACCGGCACCAATTATCGCCCGGTGCGCTCGATCGCGCAGGCCTCGGTCACCGGCCATGGCACCAATGTGATCCAAGGGCTCGCGATCTCGCTCGAATCGACCGCGCTGCCCGCGCTCGTCATCATCGCCGGTATCCTGACCAGCTATAATCTCGCGGGATTGTTCGGCATCGCCATCGCGGTGACCACGATGCTGGCGCTCGCCGGTATCGTCGTCGCGCTCGATGCCTTCGGCCCGGTCACCGACAATGCCGGCGGCATTGCCGAAATGGCCGGATTGCCGAAGGAAGTGCGCAAATCGACCGACGCGCTCGACGCCGTCGGCAATACCACGAAGGCGGTGACCAAAGGCTACGCCATCGGCTCGGCCGGGCTCGGCGCCTTGGTGCTGTTCGCCGCCTACAACGAAGACCTGAAGTTCTTCGTCGCCGGCGCGGCCCAGCACCCTTACTTCCTGGGTGTTGCGCCCGATTTCTCGCTCAACAATCCCTATGTGGTCGCCGGCCTCCTGTTCGGCGGTCTGTTGCCCTACCTGTTCGGCGCGATGGGCATGACGGCGGTCGGCCGCGCGGCGTCCTCGATCGTCGAGGAGGTGCGGCGCCAGTTCCGCGAGCGGCCCGGCATCATGGAGGGCCGCGACAAGCCGGACTACGGCCGCGCCGTCGACATGCTGACCAAGGCCGCGATCAAGGAAATGATCGTGCCGTCGCTATTGCCGGTGCTGTCCCCGATCGTCGTCTATTTCGTTATCTACTTCGTCGCCGGCGGCGGCGCGGCGGGCAAATCGGCGGCGTTCTCGGCGCTGGGCGCGATGCTGCTCGGCGTGATCGTGACCGGCCTGTTCGTCGCCATCTCGATGACCTCGGGTGGCGGCGCCTGGGACAACGCCAAGAAGTACATCGAGGACGGCCATTATGGCGGCAAGGGATCGGACGCCCACAAGGCGGCCGTGACCGGCGACACCGTCGGCGATCCGTACAAGGACACCGCGGGGCCGGCCGTCAATCCGATGATCAAGATCACCAATATCGTGGCGCTGCTGTTGCTCGCGGTGCTGGCGCACTGAGGTTGGTTCGAGCGTGTCCTTTCCGGCAGCGGATCGGACGGTAACGGACGTGGCGGGGGCTTAGCTGCCCCTGCCTTGCAGATTGTGGATGATCGTCGTGATCACGTTGAGGTCGTTGCCGGTCGTCGGCGTGGTGCGGCTGACGAAGTCGAACACCTTGCCGTCCTTGATCCCGTATTCGGCAAGCCGCTGAACCCTTCGGCTCTTGTCGAAATAGACGGCGATCACCCGCTGATCGGTCACCTTGGTTTGCATGAACGCGATCGGGCGGTCGGCCTTCTGCGAGATATAGTAGAAGGCCTCGCCGCTGACCGTCGCCACCGTCGACGGGGTGCCGAGCACCAGCAGCACTTGTTCCTGCGAGGCGCCGAGCGGAATTTGCTCGAGTGCGCCGTCGGGCAGCACGTAGCCGCGCTGGAAGGTTTCGCCGGTGCAGGCGGCCAAGACGAGCGCAAGCGCCAGCACGGCGGTCGGCGCCGCTTTTGCCGGCCGGCGTTCACTGCGCGCAAAACTGCCCCACATCCTCGTCCCCAAGCTTGCGTCCAGGCGTCGCGTGCCGTACCCCCAAAGCCCGAAATTGGCAATCCGCCGCTGTGAGTTGGTCCGCGCGATTTGGATTAACCTTATGATTTTGAGGCTTTTTCGGCCCGGTTCCCAGGAGCGCAGCATCCGCGACCTCTATGGCACGATCGTGGCGCAAGCGCGGTCATCGGCGTTCTATAGCAGTTATGGCGTGCCCGATACGGTCGAAGGACGTTTCGATCTGATCGTGCTGCATCTCGTCCTCCTCCTGGCGCGGCTCGACCGCGACGAAACCGGTGGGCGGGGCGTCGGGCAGCAGCTATTCGACGTGTTTTGCCGCGATCTCGAGGACAATCTTCGTGAGATGGGCGTCGGCGACCTTGCGGTGCCGAAGCGGATGCGGCGCTTCGGCGAGGCTTTTTACGGTCGACAGGCCGCCTATCGCTCGGCTTTTGCCGCAGCGGACGATAGGGAGCTTGAGAAGGCGCTGGCGCGCAATATCTTTGCCGGGACTGCCGCTGCGGCGGGGGCGGTCCGGCTTGCCCGCTATGCGCGCGCCGCGCTGCGACAATTCGAGACACAGGAGGAGGCCGCATTGCTGCGGGGCGAGGTTACGTTTCCAAGGCCTGAAGCCATCGCCAATGCTTGAGCAGGCAAATGAACGACCAGAAATCAGAAGTTTCCGCACGGCCCGCCTGGCATGTCCCGGTGGCGGCGGAAGATATTGCCGAGACCGGCCAGCACTTTGATCTCGTCGCCGACGAAAGTGTGCGGGCCGCCGTGGCGCGCGTCGCGGGTCTGCGCGAACTGCCGCGGTTCGAGGCAAACTTGGACGTGACCCGGCGCGGTGCCGGTCTGCACGTCGCCGGGCGGGTTTCGGCGACGGTCGGTCAGAACTGCGTGGTTACGCTCGAGCCGCTTACCAACGAAGTCGAGGAAGGCGTCGACCTCCTTTTCATGCCGCAGCAGGGCCGTCCGCGCCGGGACGGCGAAGACGAGGAGGCCGGAAAAGAACCCCGAGAGGTGCGATGGGACGATCCGGAGCCGCTGATCGACGGCGTCGTCGATCTCGGCGCTCTCGCCACCGAATTCCTGCTTATTGGGCTCGACCCCTATCCGCGTAAGCCCGGAGCGGTCTTCGAGCCGCCGCCGGACCGCAAGCCGGAAGAGGGGGCCTTTGCCGCACTCGCCAAACTCACCAAGCGCTGAAGGGGTGCACCCCCACTTGCACATAGCGGAACCGGGACAGTAAAAGGCCCTTCGACGCAGTTGTGTCCGGGCGTCGAAACGCTATTCTCGCCGCCCGTGCCACTTCCCCAACTCCCGGACCTAGGACCGCAAGGTCAGCCAATGTCAGACAAGGTCCGCATTGCCCTCGATGCGATGGGGGGAGACCACGGCCCCACCGTTGTCGTTGCCGGCGCGGAGCTGGCGCTGGCGCGCCATCCCGAAACCGAATTCCTGTTTTTTGGCGATGGCGCCCTGATCGGCCCGCTGCTCGACGCCAGGCCGAAGCTCAAATCCGCCTCGCGCCTCGTTCACACCGATATCGCGGTACGGATGGGGGACAAACCGAGCCAAGCCCTGCGCTACGGCCGCTGGAAATCCTCGATGTGGCTGGCGCTCGATGCGGTCAAGAAGGGTGAAGCCGACATGGCGGTGTCCGGCGGCAACACCGGCGCGCTGATGGCGATGTCCAAGTTCAATCTCAAAACGCTGCCCGGCATCGAGCGCCCGGCCATCGCGGCGCTGTGGCCGACGCTGCGCGGCGAATCGATCGTGCTCGATGTCGGCGCGTCGATCGGCGCGGATGCCGAGCACCTGGTCGATCTCGCGGTGATGGGTGCCGCGACCGCGCGCATCCTGTTCGGCCTCGACCGGCCGACGGTGGGGCTCCTCAATATCGGGGTGGAGGAAGCCAAGGGGCTCGAACAGGTGCGCGAAGCCGGTCGCCGGCTTCGCGAGGAGAAGTGGCCCGATTTCGATTATCTCGGCTTCGTCGAGGGCGACGATATCGGACGAGGTAAGGTGGACGTTGTCGTCACCGAGGGCTTTGCCGGCAATATCGCGCTCAAGACGGCCGAAGGCACCGCCCGCCAGATGGGCGAATATCTCAAAGGCGCCATGACGCGCTCGCTCGGAGCGCGGATCGGATACCTGTTTGCGCGTTCGGCGTTCCGCCAGTTGCGCCAGCGCATGGATCCGCGCCGCGCCAATGGCGGGGTCTTTCTCGGCCTCAACGGCATCGTCATCAAAAGTCACGGCGGGACCGACGCGGAAGGTTTTGCGGCCGCGATCGAACTCGGCCATGGCGTGGTACGGGACGAACTTTTGGCAAAGATCAGGGCTGCGCTCGGACGTCCGGGCAAACTCCCGCCCCTGGCGATCGGCGGAGTAGCTTCGTGACGATTGTACGCTCGGTTATGCTCGGCTGCGGCAGCTATCTGCCGAGCCATGTCCTCACCAACGAAGAACTCGCCCGCAAGGTCGACACCTCGGACGAGTGGATCGTGCAACGCACCGGTATCCACGAGCGGCGCATTGCGGCGCCGGGCGAATTCACCTCGCATATGGCCGTGCATGCGGCGCAGGCCGCGCTGAGCCATGCCCATGTCGAGGCGCAGTCGATCGACCTCATCGTGCTCGCGACCTCGACCCCGGACAACACCTTCCCGGCCACCGCGGTCGCGGTCCAGGCCGCACTCGGCATCAACCACGGCGCCGCCTTCGATCTGCAGGCGGTGTGTTCCGGCTTCGTCTTCGCACTGGGGACCGCCGACGCGCTGCTCAAGTCGGGCTCCTTTTCGCGGGCGCTGGTGATAGGCTCGGAGACGTTTTCGCGCATCCTCGACTGGACCGATCGCGGCACCTGCGTGCTGTTCGGCGACGGCGCGGGCGCCGTCGTCCTCGATGCGCAGGAGCAACCGGGCACGCCCCAGGATCGCGGCATCCTCACTGTGCGGCTGCGTTCCGACGGGCGACACAAATCGAAGCTCTATGTCGATGGCGGTCCCTCCACGACCGGGACCGTCGGCCATTTGCGCATGGAGGGACGCGAAGTATTCCGCCATGCCGTGGCGATGATTACGGACGTCGTCGAAGACGCCTTCAGGATCACCGGCTATAGCGCAGCCGACGTCGACTGGTTCATCCCGCACCAAGCGAACAAGCGCATCATCGACGGCTCAGCCCATAAGCTTGGAATTCCTCCAGGCAAGATCGTCACGACGGTCGACCGCCACGGCAACACCTCGGCCGCCTCCATCCCGCTCGCCTTGGCCGATGCGGTCGCGGACCGGCGGATCAAGCGGGGGGATCTGCTCCTGTTCGAGGCCATGGGGGGTGGTTTCACCTGGGGTGCCGCCTTGGCGCGCTGGTGAAGGCTCGGCGCGCTGGCGAAGCCTTGGGAGTTTGCCGCCAAGACCGTTGACCGTTCGTCTAACGGCAAGCTAATATCCTTGATAATTCAGCACGATATCTCGATCGATGATCGATCGGTTCGCTGTGCTTGGGGCTGGCGATGGCGGGAAAGACGGTCACACGTGCCGATTTGTGTGAGGCGGTCTATCAAAAAGTTGGACTGTCGCGCACGGAATCCGCGACACTTGTTGAACTGGTGCTCAAGGAAATCACCGACTGTCTCGAACGCGGCGAGACGGTGAAGTTGTCGTCGTTCGGCTCGTTCGTGGTGCGCAAGAAGGGCCAGCGCATCGGCCGTAATCCCAAGACCGGCACGGAAGTTCCGATCTCGCCGCGCCGGGTCATGGTGTTCAAGCCGTCGGCGATCCTCAAGCAGCGGATCAATTCGGAGAGCGAAGGCGAACCGCCGGCATAGCTCCGCGCTTCGCCGTCGTTGAGCGAACCGCTCACAATCGCCACGCGAGGGGTCGAGCCCAGTGGAAAAGTCGCCGGACGCATTTCGAACCATCAGCGAAGTTGCCGACGAGATCGACGTTCCGCAGCACGTGTTGCGATTCTGGGAGAGCCGGTTTCAACAAATCCGCCCGATGAAACGCGGCGGCGGTCGCCGCTATTATCGTCCCGACGATGTCGATTTGCTGCGCGGCGTCCGTCATTTGCTTTACGGCGAAGGCTATACCATTCGCGGCGTGCAACGCATCCTCGGCGAAGAGGGCACCGCGTTCGTCCAAAATGTTTGGCGCGCCGGCGCAGAATCGGCGCCCGCGCAATTGGAGGAAGACAAAGGATCGGACCAAATCGCGAGCGCAACAACGGCGCCATTGTCCGAGCCGAATTTGTTTGCGCTGTCACCGTCCCGGCTCGAACCCGCCGCGCCCTATGCGGACGGCAGGCGCGAACCGACGCTCGATGTCCGCACCGAGCCCCGGCCATCGCCGGCGCCGCAAGCGCATCGGCCCGTCGCCATTGACGAGCGCCGCAAATTGCAATCCGCGCTCGATGAGCTGGCGGCGTGCCGCAGCATCATCGAGGCCGCGCTGCGGCGAGATTGAGGCCGTCTCACAGGCCTGACTTTATCGCCTCGCGCAGAAGCTCGCGGTACGGGTAGCCGCCATAGCGGGCGACCGGCGCATCGGTTTTGACGAGCCGATCGAGCGTCGCGATGAGGTCCTCGGCGTCCTGATACAAATAAACGTCGGTATCGCGCAGCCCGGCGAATTCCGGGATATTCGTACAGATGACGCGGCTGCCGGCGAGGCGGCCCTCGACCACGCAGCGCCCGAATCCTTCGCGCAACGAATGCACCCAGACGATTTCATGCCGTTGATATTCGGCCGCAACCTCGGCATCGGAAAGCTGGCCGCATAGGCGCAATTGGCCGGAGCTCAGAAAACCAGCGAGCGACGCCAGCCTTGGCGCATCCGCCGCTTTGTGCAGACCGAGAACCGAAACGCGGTAGCCGCCCGCAAGCACCTTCGGCAGATAGTCCGCGACAAGCGTCGCTACGTCTTTGTTCGCGGTCGAGCCGGTGCAGAGCAGGAGCGACGATTTGGCCTCGCGCTGCGGCGGTTGGGCGGCAAGCAGCCGTTCGAAGGCGTAGAATGTGTTCGGCAGGATCGTCATCGGGCCGCGGCCGAACCGTCCGCTTTCGATCAATCTTTTTCGCGACAGATCGGAGATCGTGAACACCGCGCGGTCGAGCCGTTTGATCGCGCCGTAGCAGGCAAGATAATAGGCCTTCGACGGCGACATGCGGCGGTCGAGTTGTTCGAGATCGTGCACGACGATGCGCCCGCGCCCGGTGAGAAGATCGAGGACGGCGATGGAATTATAGGGGTA
>Ga0181533_1000944_pt1 | contig 38526 bp, 35 predicted proteins | sample PEATcosm2014_Bin_45_FD_119772 | JGI IMG/M metagenome (GOLD analysis project Ga0181533, IMG submission 119772) | Peatland microbial communities from MTU Mesocosm Facility, Houghton, MI, USA - PEATcosm2014_Bin11_60_metaG | ecosystem: Environmental > Terrestrial > Soil > Wetlands > Peat | place...
CCTCGGCCACACGCATCATGGGCAGTCGGCCATTTTCGTGACGACAGGGAATCCAGACTGCCACATCATCCTGCGCGGCGGCCGCAACTCCGTCAACTACACCGCCGCGAGCGTGGCTGAAACTGCCGCGCTCATGGAGCGTGCCGGAATCGCCCCGCGCATCATGATCGACTTCAGCCACGCCAACAGCGGCAAGGACTTTCGGCGTCAGAGCGTTGTTGGCCGCGATGTCGCCGCGCAAATTGCTTCAGGAAATCGCAACATCATCGGCGTGATGATTGAGAGCAACCTGGTCGCCGGCGCGCAAAAGCTCACACCCGGCCAGCCGCTCGTCTACGGCCAAAGCATCACCGACGGCTGCATCGACTGGAAGGAAACCCGCGCGCTGCTCGAAGCGCTCGCCGCCGCCGTCCGCGCCCGACGCAAATAGAACCGCACGCTGAGAATTCCAGAAGTCTCGGACCTCAGAAGCGGGAGATCGACCACCCGACCTTCGGCCGCGCGGCAAAGGTGTCATACCATTGCAACGAAATGAAAAATCGAGTTGCTAAATGGGCAGCCTGCTTGGCGCTTGGAGCTTGCCATCTGTTGTGTGGGCAATCGCCGGAAGCCCAGAAACTGCCCTTGACTTTGAAGCGTGCGGAAATCAAGGTGCCAATGGTCGAGGCAGGTGAGGCCGGATTGCAGACCGTCTTGATTCTGCCTTCAACGCCCGGCAAGCACCCTTTGGTGCTGATGACGCACGGTTCAGATTACTCCAAGGGAAAGAACCAGCAGATGGGCCCGGGCATGATGCAGCCGGGCGCGGTGTGGTTCGCGCGTCGGGGGTGGGTCGTAGCCATCGTGATGAGGCGAGGCTACGGAGCAAGCGGCGGCAAGATGGACAAGACACACGGCGGTTGTGATGAACGCGCTTTTGATGCCATCGCCGAGGAAAATGCCGCAGACCTGATGGCCGTCTATGACGTAGTGAAGAATCTCTCTCCGGTGGACGGGACTACCGTGATTGCGACCGGCAATTCAGCTGGGGGATTCGCCGCTTTGGCTCTCGGCGCGCACGCCCCTCCAGCGCTCAAGGCAGTCATCAATTTTTTCAGGCGGCTGGCATTCTTTATTCTTCGCGGGCTCGTGCGCCAAAAGTGCCTTGGTGCCGGAGTTCCGCAACCTCGGCGCCGCCATGCACGTGCCGACTCTATGGCTATACGCGAAGAACGATAATCTGTTCCCGCCAAAATACGTTGCGCTGATGCACGACGCATTTACTGGCGCTGGCGGCAACGCGGAGATCCCGGCGATTGGGAAATCAGGCGACGATGGGCACTACTTGTTCGCTGAGAGCGTGGAGATTTGGGGTCCCGTGGTTGAGGGCTTTCTGAAAGAGCAGGGCCTTCCGTGGCAAGATTTGGATCCAGACGATGTCGGAAAGCCTATCAAATTGCCGGACAGCTACCCAAGCGAAATGAAGGCTGCATTTCTAAAGTGGCAGAAACTTGGCCCTAACAAAGCATTTGCAATAGGGCCCAATGGGGAGTGGGGGTATTCCAGCGGCCGTAAGACTCTAAAGCTCGCCGACGATGAGGCGTTGGATCGTTGCAGAAACCCACAGTGCAAGATTGTTGCATACGGGGGCAAGTGAGCAAAGAGTCTACGCCGTCCCCATCACCACCGTGTGCGGGCTCATGGGAATCGGATGCTCCGTGATCCCTTTGAATCCCGCTTCGGCGTACATCGCCTCGAGTTCCGCGAACGTGTACGCGTCGCCCTCCGCGGTCGTAGTCAGCATCGTCATCGCAAAGGCCGCAGGCATGGGCGGCGATACCCGGTCCGGGTTGGGCACGAACTCGAGCGTCGCCGCGCGCCCGCCGGGCTTGAGAGCCCCGCGAACCTTCTTCAGTAGGCTGACGTTCGTAGCCTTGTCAAAATGGTGCAGAAAGTTCGTCAGCAGCACCACATCGTACGGTCCGCCGAACTCCACGTCAAACGCGCTGCCCGGCAGCATATCGTAGCGGTCCTTCACGCCCGCCTTTTCGGCGTTCTTCAGCGCCACGCGCAACACCGGCGCCCAATCGAGGCCCGTCACGTGCGCTTGGCGGTTCTGCTTTGCAATCTCGATCCCGAACAACCCATGCCCCGCGGCAATATCGAGAACCCGCATGGGTCCCGTGCGTCCTTCCAGCACCACGGCACCCAGCGGTCCTGCCATGGGCCCCATCATCGGCCCCATTTTTTCCGCGAACACTACCCAAATGGGATTCTCCGGCTCAACCGTGCCCTGGCCGGGAAGATGCGTGCGGCCCTCGCGCACAATATCGGCCAGTTGCACGTCGGCCTGCATGATCGCCGTCTCGGTGAGGAACTGCGCCACCGAAGCCATGCAGGCGGGCGAGGCCGGGTCAAGAAAAGCCGCGCTCGACGGCGTGTGTTTGTAATGCCCGTTTTCCTTGGCCAGCACGCCGTTGATCACTAGAAAATCGCACAGGATGCGGATGCCGCGCTCCGATGCCGCACAGTGCCGCGCGATCGATGCTGCATCGCCGGGCCCCTGGCCGACCGCTCGAAACACGTCGAGTTGGATAGCGGCGTTGAGCGCCGCGGTGCGCTGGTGCGCCTGAACCATTTCAAAAACGATTCCTGGGTTGAGTGGAGCTGCGGCAGAATTGCCTGCTTGCATCGTCTTGCCTCCTCGTGCGCCAAGTGGGAATTTGGAATTTTTGGGGAGCCCGGAACTGGGCACAGTGAGTGTATCACCGGGAACGCGTGATTGCGCGGCTTTTCGCCCTCACGCAATTGGCCAGTGCGAAGGACCGCGTTCGGAACTGCACGGCCCGAGACCATTTGCCTCTTGCAGCGCAGAGCGGCTCACATCACGCCGTCACGATACAGTGAAAGGTGGTGCGCCTCCGCTCGAACATCTTTCGTCTGCGGCAAAAATCGCTGCTGCGCGCCATGCTGCTTTCACTGGCCGCATTTGCCGCCAGCTTGCGCCTGGCCGGCTTCCCGAACATCAGCGATCTGCACGGCTCGCATTGGCAGTTTCTCGCCCTTCTGGTGGCCGCGTGGGGCATGGCAGAGACTGCCCGTTGCCTGCGCCGCCAATGGAGTCTCTACCACGCGGGCGTCCTCATCCTGCTCTATACCGACCTGATGATCCTCGCCGGCATCGTGTTTCTGCTGGCCGTGCCGTAGCGCCACGCTCCCGATCAACCGCCCACACCGCCCACCCGCTGCACCTCCGCCTGCAATCCACACTGCGAAGGTTCCGCTTCGCCGTGTAGCATGAGCAGAGTGCAAGTCGAGCCGGTGGTTCGTGCGGCGGAGAATCCATCTTCGGCCCGCGACGCCGGCTAAAATCACAACGCACTGGAGGAAGCAATGCTGAAAGGGTTTCGAGATTTTATTCTGCGCGGAAACGTTATGGACCTCGCGGTCGCCGTAATTCTGGGCGCCGCGTTCAACAAGATCGTGGGGTCACTGGTGAGTGACGTGCTGAACCCGCTGATCGGCGCCACCGTGGGCAAGCCAAACTTCAGCGGCCTCGTGGTGCACGTGGGCAGCGGCGCCATCACCATTGGCAACTTCATGAATGCCGTCATCGAGTTCCTGATCGTGGCCAGCGTGGTCTATTTCGCCGTGGTGCTTCCCTTGAACGCATTGCTGGCGCGCATCAAGAAGCCCGAAACGCTAGCCGAACCCACCACAAAGCCATGTCCCGAGTGCCTCAGCGACATTCCGCTGGCCGCCAAGCGCTGCGCACACTGCGCTCAGCCCATTGCCTGAGTCCTGCCCGCGCCGGAGGCGTTCGCCGCGGTGAATTTGTTAGCCCCGCGCTTCACCCAGGTCCCCAGGAAACGGTTTTCGTTTCCTGGGGTGGAAGAGTGGGGAACCAAGCGCAACACCAGAACCGGAGTCCCGTAGGGACGGCGCTCATATTTTTTGTTCTGGCGACGCCGATCGAGGACCGAACCGATGAACCTCCGCATCAGGCTTGCCTTTCTTGCTTTGCCGGCTGTCCTTTCCATCGTGCTCCCCTCCACCCGGCTGGCTGCGCAAGCCACGCCGCCGCCAACTTCGCTCGGTTATTCCGACTTCAGCGCGGAAGCCCGGCTCGAAGAAAAACTCATGGCGGTTCCCGATCCCAAACTCGCTGGCGAAGAACTGAAGACCCTCACCATCGAACCCCATCTCGCCGCAACGCCTGAGGATCGCAAAACCGCGGAATACGTAGCCAGCAAGTTTCGCGCCGCAGGCCTCCAGACCGAGATCGTTCCCTATCGCGTTCTGCTCAATTGGCCCAAGGTCGTCCGCGTCGAAGCATGGGACGATCGCGGCCATCTGCTGATGAGCGGTCCCACGCCCGAACATGTCCAGGGCGACCCCGCCGCGGACAATCCCCGCGTGGTGATGCCCTTCAACGGCTCTTCCGGTTCGGGCGACGTCACCGCCGAAGTGGTGTACGCGAACTACGGCCGCGCCGAAGACTTTAACGAGCTTGCGGCCCGCAACATTGATCTGCACGGCAAAATTGTCATCTGCCGCTATGGCTCCAACTTTCGCGGCGTCAAAGTCTACCTGGCCCAGCAGCGCGGAGCCATCGGCGTTCTCCTCTACTCTGACCCGCAGGACGACGGCTATTCCAAGGGCGATCCCTGGCCGATCGGTCCGTGGCGGCCTGAGACCGGCGTGCAGCGCGGCTCGGTGCAATTCCTCTTCAAGTACCCCGGCGATCCCGAAACTCCCGGCGTCGCCTCCACGCTCGACCTGCCCGACTCCGCCCGCATACCCAATCCGTCAGGATCTGGCGGGAGCCAGCCGTATATCATCTCGATTCCACTCAGCTACCACGACGCAGAGCCCATTCTGCAGGCGCTCAAAGGTCCCAGCGCGCCGCAAAGCTGGCAGGGCGCATTGCCCTTCCGCTACCACATGGGTCCCGGCGGAGAAAAAGTCCACCTGGTTTCGCTGGAGGACTACCAGCGCCGCATCATCTGGGACGTGATCGGCAAGGTGGAGGGCTCTGAGGAGCCGGATGCATGGGTCATTGTCGGCAATCATCGCGACGCGTGGGTATACGGCGCGGTCGACCCCAACAGCGGCACGGCCACCATGCTCGAAGCGGCGCATGGCATCGGCACGCTGCTTCGCCAAGGCTGGCGGCCCAGGCGCACCATCGTCTTCTGCAGTTGGGACGCTGAAGAGGAAGGCCTCATCGGCTCCACCGAGTGGGTCGAGCAGCAGGGCCGCACCCTCGACCACGCCGTCGCCTACTTCAATGTCGATGTGGGCGTCTCGGGCCCCGACTTCACCGCCTCCGCAGTGCCCTCGCTCAAGGAGTTCATTCGCAACATCGCGCGTTCCGTTCCCAGTCCGCTCGGCGGCACGGTGTATCAAACCTGGCGCCTCAAACCGTCTACCGAGAGTGAACATCGTCAATCGAATGCGCCGCCCATCCCGGGAGAGGACGTGCATGTCGGCGATCTCGGCTCAGGATCGGACTTCACGCCGTTCCTGCAGCACGCGGGCGTGCCCGCCACCGACGTCAGTTCCACCGGTTCGTATGGCGTGTATCACTCGGCCTTCGACGACTTCGCCTGGTTCACACAGAATGCCGATCCGCACTTTCTCTATTTGCAGCAGATGGCGCGCGTCCTCGGCCTTGAAGCCATGCGCATGGCCGATGCCGACCTGCTGCCCTACGACTACGTTGCTTACGCGCGCGAAATCTCCGCCTATATCGAAGCCGCCAAACACAGGGCCCCGGATGCCGGTCTCAGCTCGCTCGACTTTGCTCCCGCCCAGGCGGCAGCCGTGCGTTTTTCTGCCGCGGCCCAGCGCGCCTATGCGGTCGAGTCGGCGCCTTCCGGAGATCTGGCCAGGCTCAATCTCGCGTTGCGGCAAACTGAGACTGCGCTGCTCTCTGACGCGGGACTTCCCCATCGCCCGTGGTACCGGCACACCATCTTCGCACCCGGCGAGCTTACGGGCTACGCCGCCGTCGTCATTCCCGGCGTCAACGACGCCATCGACGCTCAGGACGCAAACCTGGCTGCGCAGCAGTTGCAGGTTCTCACGCAAGCGCTCAACCGTGCCGCCAGCGTCCTTGAGACAGTCCACTAAAAGCCGGATTTGCCCACGCGATATTACCAAAGTAATTCTGTCGACTGTGCAAGGTCGTCCAAGTTCGACCTCTTTCTAACTCTTTAGTTGTAGACTGCTTAACCGCTTAGTTCTGCAAAAACCACTCCCATTCTAAAGATTTTTCTTGCAGTTTTTGTCGTGGAAACTGTAAGATCGGTAACCAGTGAGAGTTACTGCGGTATCTGTCAATGCGGTTACTCTCCGCGGCTTCGGTTGTTTCCCTGGATTGCGCAGCCGATAAACCAATGGATTGGATGGTCCGTGCCATGTACGATCTGCTCATCGCTCTGGTTTTTCTTACGTTCGTGGCTTCACCGGCCATTGCTGCGGCCATGCCGGTCAGCAAGCGTCAGGAAGCGCCTGAGCGCCACGCCAAGGGCGTCGGCTTTCTCCCCGTCAGCCGCTAACTCCGCCCCATTCGGCTCCCGAGTGCCGATCTGTGCCTAGGGGCCGTTAACCGCTGCATCTCAGCCCGTCCAAAAGGCAGCCCACCGCAGGTGCCTGCCGCACCGCAAGTGCCCCCAATGAACCAGCCCACTCCCACTCTGGGGTGATTTTCTTTTGCCCTTCAGCGGAGCTATGGTGCAGTGTCGGACTCTCCAGAAGGTCCGCCGCACGCAGAATAGTGCACGTATTTGGGGGCTGTTCATGAAAGACCTTGTGATCGAACTGATTCTGATCGCAATGATCGTCATTCCGCTGGTTGCGGATTCGCTCGAGCCCTGCCGGGTCGCCCATCGCAAGGTCTCGGGGCCGTTCCGCAAGCTGCGCAGCACGCACTGACGCGCGCTCGCCACATCCTCATCCGCAGGCGCGGGCCGTCCCGCGTCCGTCATTCTGCACAAAATCGGACCTTCGCTTCGCCTCGCCAAACCGCGTGTTGCGGGCCGCAATGGCGTGATTCCGCGTGTGCAATTCCTCGCGTTCATCCGGTAAGAATGCGGCCGAAATCGCATCTTCGAGGCAAAAACACTACAAAAACCCAAGAAAATGGGCTAATTTCCAGGAAAATCCCAAGAAACCTGTGGAAATTAGGTGTTTTTCCATTGACTTTAGCTACCTCGAAGCCGCATTGTAACCATCGGCAGGGTTCTTCGTAGCCGCATGAATACAGGGGTTCCGCGCACTTCGAGTTCCGATTCGACCTCCCTCCATGCGGTAAACGTACATCGGCGGAAGCCCGACCATACCGGCGGCCCGAACGGCTCGCCCAGAAGGAGAACACTCTATGGCAACTGGAATGACCAAGACAGCTTTGACGCGGCACATGGCCGAGAAGCTCGAACTGACCAACAAGCAATCCGCAGCTTTCCTTGACCTGCTGGCGGAAACCGCCATCAAGGAGACCAAGAAGAGCGGCGTCTTCGTAATCCCCGGCATCGGCCGTTTGGTGAAGGCCGAGCGCAAGGCTCGCATGGGCCGCAATCCCCAAACCGGCGAGGCCATCAAGATCAAGGCCAAGACCGTGGTCAAGTTCCGCGTGGCCAAGGCCGCCAAGGACGTGATCGCGCCTCCGAAGAAGTAGTCTTTCTCGGGCTGCCACTTCGGCATCGCGGCAAACAGCATGACGACGAAGGGGAGAGCCTCGTGCTCTCCCTTTCGCGTTTCCGCGCTTCGCGCCGCTCGAGCAAATTTCTGAATTCCGTCACACCGCGTCGGGCTTGGCCTCTTTGCGTGGCAAGAGCGCATACGCAATCAGCGCCACGCCAAAAGCAATGAGCAGCGCCTTCGGATAGGACTGATGGAAGGCGAGCCGCACAGCCGCTGCAATAACTAAGAAAACGGCGGTGGGAATCGGGGCCTTCATCAGTCCCCTCGCCACCATCGACAGCAGAAAGCTCGCCAGGACGACTTCGAGCATCAGCAGGTTGTCGTAGCTCCACGAAAAGAACGCCAGTGCGACGAACACTCCGATCGGATTCAGTTCGGTGAGCACGGCAGTGAGCCATTGCGGCTTTGCTGCGGACGCGGGCAAATTGCTGCGAAGCCGCGGCACCAGCCGCGGCACCGCTCGCAAATATTCCTTATAGGGTTCGCCCAGCTTTGCTGTTAGGAACGCCTCTTCGCCCAGGATCAGGCGCAGATAAAAGATCGTCACCAGCACCACGACAAAGAGCGCGCCCGAGGGTGTCATCAGCAGGCAAACCGCCAGCATCATGAACCACCCGCCCATGTAGAGCGGATTGCGCACATGGCGGAACGGTCCGGCGGCCATTACCGCGCCGCCCTGCATCTCTTCGTGGTGCACCGTGCTGTACCCCAGGGTTGCCGTGCCCCACACGCGCAACACCATGCCGATTGCCGCGGCCAGCGCTCCCGCCACAATCACCATTGGCGCCGCCACGCTGAAGTTCACAACGCCCAGGCGGCTGATCTCCATCGCCAGCCACGCCAGCGTCGAAATTCTCCCGCTCCAATCAAGCGGCCCCAGCCACGGCGCCCAGAAACCCAGAAAAACAATAACGATCTGAATCCACATCCGCAGGCGAAACTCGATTGCGCTTGCCTTCATGCCGTTCTCCCGCTGGGGCGGCCGTCTCCGGCTTGCTCTCCCCATCTCAAGAGTACGCAATCAGAGCGCTTTCGATTCACTTCTTGACATCGCGACATCGTGTGAGGTGGCACCACACATCCTGTTTAGAGCAGAATCGAAAGCGCTGTGGCCCGGGCTGCGTTCGCGCTGCGGCCGCGCACCGCGCGCAAATCCAATCAGGAGTAGAATGCTTTCGATTTCAAATCCCCAGCTTGAGCTGCGCGCGCCATTCGGCCCGCAACCGCAATGCGCGTGCCGGCGGCTACGCTGCCTGATGCCTCCGGCGTGAGCTCAAGCGAGGACCGCACTGTCGTCCCACGGCGCGGCGAGGAGATGGCGATGAAGAGCGTCCTGCAATCCATCGTTTTTCCTGTCCTGTTGTTTCTCGGGGCCGCCGTGTGCGTGGGGCAGACGGCGAAAGCCAGCCTCAACGAGCAGCTTTTCAATGCCGCCGGCGCCGGCGACACGGAAACCGTGCGCCAGTTGCTCTCGAAGGGCGCATCCATCGAAGCACGCAACAGCTCGGGTTTGACGCCGCTGATGATTGCCGTGCAAGCGGACCATCTTGAGACAGTCAAGTTGCTCCTGGAGCAAGGCGCGCAGGTGGAGGAGCGCGATGGGCACGACAACTTCACGCCGCTGCTCGAGGCCTTCGACACCAAGGACATGGCGCTGGTCCAGTTACTCCTGGATCACGGCGCGCATATCGACGACCGCGATTACCATGGCGAAACCGAACTGATGGGCGCCTCGGGCAGCGGCGACCTTGCGCTCATGGAGTTTCTGCTGAAGCACGGCGCCGACATTGAAGGCCGGGGCTACCGGAATGAAACCCCGCTGGTGAATGCCGCCATGCTGGGCCAGCTTGACGCGGTGAAGTTCCTGCTCGACAAGGGCGCAAAAATTGAGGCCACAGACGACAACGGCGCAACGGCGCTGGAGAACGCGGCGGGGGCGGGCAAAACCGATGTGGTGCAACTGCTGCTCGACCGGGGCGCGAACCTCGAGGCCAAAGACGACGCGGGTGAATCAGCATTGATGCGCGCGGCATGGGATGGCGGGCTGGCTCCGGCAGCGACGGTCAAGCTGTTGTTGGATCGAGGCGCAAATCCCATGATCACCGACAAGGATGGAGCCACGGCCCTCGATCTGGCCGAGAAGCGCGGCAATCCCGATCCGGATGTCGTGAACTTGCTGAAGAAAGCAGAAGCCAGGTAGCCGGCGTTTGAGAATTGCAGTTGCATGGTGCGCGCCGTTTCAGCGCACGAGAGGAAAGACAATGAAGACACCCTGTACGGCGATTCTGATTCTCTTGCTCGGCGGCGTGGCCGCCGCGGGCCAAACCGGCGCCAACCCGCAGGAGACCAGCCTGCTGAAAGCCGCTTACGGCGGCGAATTCGCTCAGGTGCAGCAGTTGCTTGCGCAAGGCGCCAACATCAACGCGCGCGACCAGGCCGGCATGAGCGTGCTCGACTACGCGATCACAAGCCAAAGCGTCGACCTCATCGAGTATCTGGTGAATCAAGGCGCGAACGTGGAGCAGCCCGACAACCGGGGATGGACGCCACTGATGTATGCGTCGGGCCGTGGCGTGAACCCGGCCATCACGCTGATGCTCGAGAAGGGCGCAAAGATCGACGACAAGGACAATGATGGCCAAACCGCGCTGATGCTTGAGGCCACGGGCGGCGACAAGAGCTCGATCCTGTTCCTGCTGGCCAACGGCGCCAACCTTGAAGCCAAAGATAATAACAGACGCACGGCGTTGATGCTGGCCAGCCAGAGCAACACCACGGACACAGTGTCGGTGCTGCTCCAGAAAGGTGCGCAGATCGAGGCCCAGGACAACAACGGCCAGACGGCGCTGATGCTGGCGGCGCTGGCCGGCCGCTATGACGTGGCCAGGGTGCTGCTCAACCAGCACGCCAAGATCGACGCCGCAGACAACAAGGGCGCAACGGCGCTGATGCTGGTGGCCGGAGCTCAGGTGATCAAGCCTTATCTCGCGCTGAATAATGCCTGGCTGGGTAGCGTCGGCAACACGCAGAAGGTGCGCGGCATCCAGGCCAGCACTGCCTATACGCTCGCGCTGCTGCTCGTGAGCGGGGCCAGCATCGAGGCTCAGGACAAGAATGGCGACACGGCGCTCATTCGCGCCGCCGGGGCAGGGAATGTCGAGGCCGTCACCATGCTGCTCGCTCGGGGAGCGAAGGTCGAAGCCACGGGCAACTATACCCAGACTGCGCTGCTCCGCGCTGCCGCCTGCGGCCAGATCGAGCCGACCAGGCTGCTGCTTGAGAAAGGCGCGAACATTGAAGCCCACGACGTGCTCGGCTGGACGCCGCTGATCTGGGCCGCGAGCACGGGCCAGACCCAGATCATTCAGTTGCTGCTCCAGAAAGGCGCCGCCATCGAGGGCACGGACACGGCCGAATGGGCCATGACGCCGCTGCTCTGGGCGGCCAACATGGGCCAGGCGGACGCGGTGGACATGCTGCTCAAGAATCACGCCAACGCGGAGGCGCGAGACAAGAATGGCCTCACTTCGCTGATGTACGTGGCGATGAGCGGCTCGGTCGACGCCATCAAGCTGCTGCTGGCCGCGGGCGCCAAGGTTGACGACGTCAGTTTCGGCCAGAGCGTTGCCGATTCTAACGGCATCCCATCGCAGGTAGCCGGCTACACGGCGCTGATTGTCGCGGCCATGAACGGCAATACCGACGCTGTCGAAACCCTGCTTGGCGCGGGCGCCCAAATCGAGTCCAAAGACAGCATCGGCTGGACGCCGCTGATCTGGGCCTCCTACCAGGGCCATCTTGACACCGTGCAATTGCTGCTCTCGAAGGGCGCCAACATCGAAGCCAAAGGCAGCGCGGGACAAACGCCGCTGCACGAAGCGGGCTACATGGGGCACACCGATGTTCTGATGCTGCTGCTCCAGAAAGGCGCAACCGCCACTGCCAGTGACAAAAAGAACTGGCCGGCGCTGGCCGAGGCAGCCGCGCAGGACAATGCGGCGGCCGTGGAATTGTTGATCGAAAAAGGTGTGAGCGCCGACGCCACGGACGAGAACGGCGACACAGCTTTGATCTGCGCGGCCAGGGCCAACCTGCCCGACATGATCAAGCTGCTGCTTTCAAAGGGCGCCAGGATCGAGGGCAAAGACAGCGATGGCGCAACTGCTCTCATCGTCGCCTCGGCCGCCAGCGACGTGTATGTGGTCGAGGCGCTGCTCGATGCCGGCGCCAACGTGGAAGCCGCGGCCAGCCAGTATCCCTACGCCGGCGCCACCGCGCTGATGGAAGCGGCTGCGCACAACCAGACCGAAGCGATGAAACTGCTGCTCGCCAAGGGCGCCAACATCGAAGCCACCGACGACCAGAAATGGACCGCGCTGATGTGGGCTGCCGACCAGGGCCAGGCCGACGCGGCCCTGCTGCTCATTACCGACGGCGCCAACGTCAACGCCAAAGGCGACAAAAACTTCACCCCGCTGAGCCTGGCCCAGACCGAAAACCATCTTGTTGTGGCCAAGCTGCTCCAGGATCACGGCGCTAAATGATGCTTTTTGAAATGCGGGAACCGCTTCTCGGGAAGAAGGCATGAAGAAACTCCTATCGGCTTTTGCTTTTTGCTATTTCGCTCTCTCTCTCGGCGTCACGGCCGCGGGCCAGAGCTCTACCGGCCAAACTGCCGCGCCCAGCCTCGACGACCAGCTCATGAATGCCGCTGAGCAGGGAGACACCGCCGCCGTCGCGCAACTGCTGGCCCAGGGAGCACACGTGAACGCTCAGGACGCAAATGGCGATACGCCGTTGATAGCCGCCACGGCCATGGGCCACATGGACATGGTGAAGCTGCTGCTCGACAAGGGCGCGAATCCCGGCCTGCAGGACAAAACCAGCGATACCGCTCTGCATTTTGCCGCTATGACCGGCAATCTCGAAGCAGTGAAGCTGCTACTCGATAAGAACGCACCTGTGAACGGGAAGAACGATCGCGGGTTCACTCCGTTGATGTACGGCGTGACTTCGCACAACCTGGAGCTGGTGAATCTGCTGCTCGATCACGGCGCTGACGTGGAGGCTCGCGACCCGAATGGCTTCACGTCGTTGATGGCGGCTTCGGGCGGCGGATTCACCGGCATCGTCAAAGCCCTTCTCGATCACGGCGCCAATGTCAACGACAAAAGCACAGACGGAACTACGGCGCTGAAGCTTGCTCTCCAGTTCAACCACTCTGACGTTGTTGATTTGCTGCGTGCCAGGGGCGCGCAATAAAGCGCGGCGCTGAACGGCCGCGCTACTTGAGTTGCTTGATGGTGGTTCCCTCGGGAATCTTCACCTGGAACTGACTGTCGGAGAGGCCGGGATCGATATTCTGATTCACGTCGTCCACGGTGAGCACCAGCTGAAATCCCTCCTGCGGGCGCTTGATGGTCACCTTTGTGGGGTACTTGACGCGGCCGAATTCCGCGTAGTTGCGATAGGTAATCTGCGATTCCAGGTTGCCTTCGCTGTCGTAGACGTCCTGGTCGTAAGGCAGCATGTCGTCGCGATGAAACGTGATGACGCGCCGGGGTAGTTTCTCCGGGCCTGCCTTCGGTTGCATCACGCTCAGGACGTATTCCTGCTCGATGTAGAGATGTTTCCGGGCCGTGTCTTCGATGGTCTCTGAATCGCCGGCCACCATGTACTCGTTGCCGGGGTCCAGCCCGCGCACCGCAATGGCATCGAGGAAAAAGTCGGGCCGAAGGTTGAGGAGGGGGTTGGTGGATTTTTCCTTGACTGTGTTCGGACCCTCGAAGGCCGTGTTGTCGTGTGGAATCAGGAGCGTAAAGTTACTGCCGTCGCTCGCCATGTCGAAGACCATCACGCCAAAATACGTTCCCCGCACGCGCAGCATTTTGGGTTTGCGCATCAGGATGTTGGCGTGGCACGACGGAAAATCCTCCACCGTCTGAACGCCCTCGGCCGTCTTGTACTCGGTGGCTTGAATTTCTACCGTGGCCGTCAACGAATTTAGCGCGTCCCAAGTTTGGTTGATCTGATTGACCAGTTCCTGGGGCGTCGCCGAATTCACCGTCATGGGTCTCGGCGCCGGCAAATGGCGCGTGGTGGGGAACAGCGAACAGCCCGCAAGCAGGAGCGGAAGCGCGAGCGCCGCGGCGCAGACGGAACGATGCACGATCTTCACCGTCCACCTGCCTTCTTCTTCTGCGTGCGCCGGTACTCGGCCACGTTGCGGTTGTGCTCGTCGAGCGTCGCCGAGAAGCGCGAGTGCCCCTGTGCGTCCGTTCCCTCGGCCACAAAGTAGAGATAGTTCGTTTTGGCCGGATCCATGGCCGCGCGCAGCGAGGGAATGCCGGGGTTCGCCACCGGTCCAGGCGGCAGGCCTGCGTGCAGATACGTGTTGTAGGGCGTATCGCGGGTTAAATCGCTCTCGTAGATCGTGCCTCGCCATTTGCCTGCGAGTTCTAGCCCATAAATAACAGCCGGATCGGTGCGCAGGGGTATGTTCTTCGCCAGCCGGTTTAGAAATACGCTCGCCACCAGCGGACGCTCCGCGTCCACGGCCGTTTCGCGCTCCACCAGCGATGCAATCGTAACCACCTGATGCACACCCACCTTCAATCCCAGTTGCCCGGCCGCCACGCGGAACCGTTTCACCATGGCCGTCACCATCTGCACCGCGGTCACCGTGGGCGGAAACCGGTACGTGTCCGGAAACAGATAGCCTTCAAGACTCGTCGCTCCCGGATCCAGATCGGCAATCAGCCCCGTCTGGCTGGCCGCGGCGGCCATAAAATCCTGGCACGTGCCCAACCCTGCCTGCGCGACGCGGGCGGCGATATCAAAAACATTCGCGCCCTCCGGCACGGTCAGCGATATGGTCACCACGTCGCCGCGCGCAATCCGCGCATACACCTCGGTCACCGGAGCGGGATGGTCGAACTCGTAAACCCCCGCCTGCAGCTTCCCGTGCCGGAGCCAGCGCACTATGTCGAACGCGTACCGGCTGCGCACCACGCCCGCCGTCTCCAGCATGCGCCCGATGGCCGCGACGGACGAGCCCGGCGTCACATTCACCAGGGTTTCTGTTTGCGGCCCGTACGGAGTGAGCACCAGCCACGCCGCGGCGCCCCCCGCGATCAAGGCCAGCAGGAACAACCCCAGCAGGAAGCCGCCAACGCCGGAACCCTTCTTCTTTCCGCTTTTCCGTCTGCGCCGTGCCATCCTGCCGATGTGGACCCTTCCAGATGAATACTGGCGTGAAAAATCCGCCCGGGATTCCCTATCTTTTGATTGTAGCGGGCAAAAACCGGCTGCGGAGGGCCCGCGCGGCCATAAGCTGAATATGAGGAACAGCATAGTGCAATCCGGTACCCATCCCCGTTTCCTCGGTCTCGACATCGGCAGCCGCCGCATCGGCGTAGCTGTGTCGGACGAGCTGGGTCTGACGGCGCAACCTGTGCTGACGCTCGAGCGGCGCAGCAATCGACGTGAGGACCTGCGCTCACTGGCGCGGCTCTGCCGCCGCTTCGGCGTGGTGGGCATCGTGGTGGGCAACCCGGTGCACCTCTCCGGGAAAGCGAGCCCGCAAGCCGCCAAAACTCAGGCCTTTGCGGCCGAGCTGGGCGAACTGACCGGCCTGCCCATTTACCTGTGGGACGAGCGCCTGACCAGCCACGAGGCCCACCAGATCCTCTACCGGGCCGGTCACGCGCGGCAGGAGCACCGCAAGGACGTCGACCAGGTAGCGGCCACGCTGATCCTGCAGTCGTTTTTGGATGAAAAAAAGAGGTCAGGGTTCAGGGGTGAGGGGTCAGAGAACGGGCCCCGGTAAGCACTGCGGTTTCTCCATTTCTCTCCTGGCCGGATCGTGTAGCTGGAGACCAGAGAAAGCGGCTCGCGAGATTCTGACCACTGACGCCTGAAACCTGACACCTGACCCCTGTCTTATAATGAAGGTTCAGGAACGTTTATCTCTTGCGGTTGGAGCAGATCCTTTCCCGCCACCGGATCATGAATGCCCGAGCACATCAAAAAGAAGCTCCAGGATGAGATCAAGCAGCTCGAGTACGAGCTGACCACTGAGCTCCCGGCCGAGATCAAGAAGGCCCGGGCCATGGGCGATCTCTCCGAGAACGCCGAGTATCACATGGCCAAGCAGCGGCAGGAGTTTGTGAATGCCCGCCTCGGCCAGCTCAAAAAGCGCATGGGCGAGCTTTCGCTGGTGAATCTGGTGAACATTCCCAGGGACAAAGCCGGATTCGGGTCCACGGTGATCGTCTACGACTCAACCAAGGACGAAGAGATTGAATACCGCCTTGTGACCAGCGAGGAAGCCGACGTTTCGAAGGGTCTGATCTCCACCACTTCTCCCATCGGCCGCGGCATCGTGGGCAAGCGCGTGGGCGATGTGGCCATCATCGTGACGCCCAACGGCAAACGCCAGTTGGAAATCCTCAAACTGACCACCATCCACGACGAAGCCGCCGCGCAAGAGGACGAAACCGCGGCTGGCACAGCGCAGTAGCACCAAGAGCAGCTGCTAGCTTCTAGCCACTAGCTTCCAGCTCTTTCACGGCAACGCAAAAACGTTGGTTCTAGCATGGAAAGGCTAGAGGCTAGAAGCTAGAGGCTAGTAGCTCTCATGACCTGGACAAGTGCTTTTGGCCGTGGCTGCGGATGGTTGCTTGACCGCATCGTGCATGGATTGGCGCTCACTCGCATCTCACCCAACGTCCTCACCTTCATCGGGCTCGTGATCAACATCGCCGCCGCGTTCCTGTTTGGCCATGCCAACGAAGCCAACGCGGACATCATGTTTTTCTACGCCGGCCTGGTGATCTTCGGCGCCGGCATCTTCGATATGACCGACGGCCGCGTTGCCCGCCGCATCAATAAGGTCACGGTCTTCGGCTCGTTCTTCGATTCCGTTATCGACCGCTACTCCGACGTGGTGCTCTTCTTCGGTTTGCTGGTCTACTACGGCCGCATCAACCGTTTCCGCTACGTGGTGCTGGTGGCCTTCGTCATGGTCACCTCGCTCATGGTCAGCTACACGCGGGCGCGCGCTGAGGCGCTCATCGGCACGTGCAAAGTGGGCTTCATGGAGCGGCCGGAGCGCATCGTGCTCATCCTGCTGGGCGCGCTCTTCAACCACTGGGGCGTCATGGCTCCGGCGTTGTGGATTCTCGCCGTGTTCTCCACCATCACCGTCGTGCACCGCGTCGTGTACACCTACCAGAACACCAAGCACCTGGCGCCGCTGAGCTGAAAAAGACAGCTTTTAGCTATTAGCTCTTAGCCTTTAGCTTTCTCGTGCTGGTATCAGGCCCATTCGTTTTAGGAACAAATTGGCCCGTGTCTGGCGGCAAGCGCCTTTTTTGTAACACGGGGCTTCCGGTTTGCGCACAATGGAGCTAAAAGCTAGAAGCCAAGAGCTAAAAGCTGCATCAAAACAACCATGAGCATGGAAAAGGCAACATTCGGAGCAGGCTGCTTTTGGGGCGTAGAGGCCGCATTTGCGGCCATTCCCGGCGTGACAGCGACGGCAGTCGGCTATGAGGGCGGCGCGCTCTCGAAACCCACCTACAAGGACGTGTGCACCGACCAAACCGGCCACGCCGAAGTGGTCGAAATCGATTTTGATCCCGAAAAAGTGCCCTACGAGCGGCTCCTCGACGCGTTTTTCTCGCTCCACGACCCCACCACGCTCAACCGGCAGGGCCCGGACTGGGGCACGCAGTACCGCTCCGCCATCTTCTTCCACTCGCCGGAGCAGGAAGCGCAGGCTCGCGCCAAAATCGAGCAACTGACGGCCGAAGGCCGCTTCAAGCCCAAGCGCATTGTCACCCAGGTGGTGCCCGCTGAGACCTTCTGGCGCGCCGAGGAGTACCACCAGCGCTACCTTGAGAAGCGCGGCCAGGCGAGCTGCCACATCTGAAGGCAGGTTTCAGGGGTCAGGTGTCAGGTTTCCGGCACGCCGAATCCTGCCTCAAATCCCGCTTTCTGATCCCTGATCCCTGATCCCTGTTCCCTGTTTTTTCGTTCCCGGCTCGTCGATCCACAGGCACATAATCCACCACACCAGCACCACGAGACAAATCACGGCGAAGGCGTAATTTAATTTATTCATCAGGCCCACCACGCGCTGATATTCGGCTGCGCCGTGGATGATGGTGTGCGTCGCAATCAGCTGCTGGGTGCGCTGTATCGCCAACTGCGCAATGGACACGGTGGAAAGGCCGATTACGATCTGCTGCGTGTGGCTGCGCCAGCCCGCGCTGTAGCGGCGGCCGCAGAGCGCCACCAGCAGGCCGAGTTGGATGGTCAGCACGTCGGCGAGCAGGGCGGCCTTTTGCGCGAAGAGTTCCATGAGCCGCAAGACCGAAGTCTCCGAGGCGCCCATGAGCGTCTTGAATGAAGGCCACGGACCCCACAGGGCCAGCACTACTCCGCCCACCGCCAGCAGTGCCAGCGTGGCCGCAATCCACGCTCGGCGCCCCGCGCCCGCAAAGGCCCGCCGCGCAAACTCCACCACGACCAGCAGGGCCACAATCGCGGCCACATCGGCCAGCGCGAGGAAGATCTCCTCTGAGAGCACCAGCGGCAGGCGGTGATACAGCAGGCGGCCGGCCAGCCTGTCCAGGGCCATCAGCACCACCGAAGCCGTGAACCATGGAAAACGGCGCACGCGATCGCGCCCCAGCAGCACCACGAGCAGGACCAGCAGCGCCGCAAGCGTCAGCGTCCAAAGAACCTGGCCCGTCGAAAAATTGAAATTGAAATGCATTGAACCCTTGTCCGGGCCCGGCTTCTTTCTGGCGCCAGCCCCTTTTCAGTCTAGAGCCTCCGCCCCGCCTGCCATAATTTCATCATGCTGGTTCTCGCCTCTGCCTCGCCGCGCCGCCGCGAACTGCTCGCCCAGGTCGGCTACCGGTTTGAGGTGCATCCCGCGCACATTCCTGAAGATCCGCTGCCCGGCGAGGATCCGATCGTCTATGTCACGCGGCTGGCGCGGGAAAAGGCCGAGGCCGTTTTTCGTGAGCTGACCAGCCACGGAAGCCCACCAAAGCTCCCTCTGGACGAGCAGTCCCTGGCTGTTCTGGGCGCCGACACCACCGTCACCCTCGACAACGCCATCCTGGGCAAGCCCGAGGATGCGGCCGATGCCGCGCGCATGCTGCGCCTGCTCTCGGGCCGCACGCATCGCGTCATCACCGGCGTGGCCCTCGTCACCGCCAAGGGCGCTGAAGTGGCAGCCGAAGCCACGGCGGTTCGCTTCTTGGCCCTTTCGGACGAAGACATCGCCGCGTACATAGCCACCGGCGAGCCCATGGACAAGGCCGGCGCCTATGCCATCCAGGGCCGCGCCGCCCGCTGGATTCCCCGCATCGAGGGCTGCTACTTCAACGTGATGGGCCTGCCGCTGGCCCTGGTCTGCTCCCTGCTCGAATCCTGCGCCTGGTGAACACGCCCGGCACTGTGCCTTCTGCAATTTCGAGAATCGTCCCCTCCCGTAAACCCATTCCGGCGTAGAATAATCGCACTTTCAAATTAGGGCCAACTTTCATGCGGAATCCTATCTTCCTGCACAGCGCAGTCTTGTTTCTGGCGGCACTGTCGCCAGCCGTGGTTGGCGCGCAATTCCAGCAGCCGAACCCCGAAGAACTGACGATGACCTCCGACCCCAAGGCGCCGGGAGCTGACGCCGTCTACCTCGAATACCGCGAGATTGACAACAGCCAGTCGGCCTATTGGACCACGTATGCGCGCATCAAGGTACTCACGGAAAAGGGCAAGGAGGCGGCGACAATCTCCGTGCCGTTTCTCAAGGGCGACATGCGGGTCAATGCAATTCACGGCCGTACCATTCATTCCGATGGGACCATCATTCCGCTCATCGGCAAACCGGAACAGCTTCTGGGCGTTAAAGCTGGCAGGCTCGACATTGAAAAAAAGGTCTTCACCATGCCCAGCGTGGAAGTGGGAAGCATCATTGAGTACTCCTACGATCTGAGTTCCCCTTACCTCGGCTGGCCGCGATGGGAGGTGCAGAAAGATTATTTTGTCCATAAGGAGCACTTCGAGTTCATGGCTCCGAGCGACGTGCCCTCGAGCGGCACAACCTACTGGGCGCGCCTGCCTTCCACCGTGGCCGTGAAATCGGGATTTGATGGCTTTTACAAGCTGGACATGAGCGACGTTCCTCCCGCTCCCAACGAGGACTGGATGCCGCCCAGCGACAGCCGGCTTTACATGGTGAACTTCCACTACTGGACCCCCTTTAACACGGGTACCATTGGCGCTGACCCGGAGGCCTTCTGGAGCTACGAAGCTCGAGTCTGGTCGACGGCAGTGGACGATCTCACCGCGCCGTCGAAGGAGCTCAAACAAGTTGCGGATCAACTCGTCTCTCCCTCCGACAGCGATCTTGAAAAAGCCAGAAAGCTTTATGCCGCGGTCGAGGCGCTCGACAACACTGACTTCTCGCGCACAAAAACCCAGACCGAACGCAAGAAGCTCAAGATGAAAAGCGAATGGCGGCTTGAGGAGACATGGAAACTGAAGAGCGGTTCGAAGGACGAGCTTGCCTTGCTCTATCTCGCCCTGCTGCACTCCGAGGGATTGACGGCCTACGCGGTCGAAGTGGTGGATCGCGATAAGGGAGTCTTCGATCAGACGATCGTGGACCCGGACGAGTTCGACAGCACGTTGGTGATTTTGGAAAGCGACGGCAAGCAGATCCTGCTCGATCCCGGCGATAAGATGTGCCCGTTCCAAACCGTCAATTGGCGTCATTCCCTCGCGTCCGGAATCGGGCAGAGCGCCAAGGGGCCTTCCTCTACTACGACTCCCGCGCAGCAATACGCCAACAATACTGAGCGCCGCACGGGAATCCTGACGCTCGATGCCAGTGGCGGGGTTTCCGGGCAGCTTCAGTTCACCATGACGGGTCAGGAAGCGCTTCGCTGGCGGCAAACGGCTCTCGAAAATGACTTGAGCGAAGTGAAGAAGCAATTCGACGATGAGTTGGCGGCCATTGTGCCCGATGGAGTCCAGGCCCACGTCGATGGCTTTGAAGCCATTGACGATCCGAATGCCAATCTGATTGCCATGGTGAACATCAATGGCACATTGGGCGTGTCGACAGCTAAACGCCTTGTGATTCCCGGCTTCTTCTTTGAAACGCGCGGCAATATTCCCTTCGTCAACGAGGAAAAGCGGCTGGAGCCGGTCGATATGCACTACGCTGAACGCGCAACCGACCAGATAACCTATCGCTTGCCGGCCGGAGTCACTGTGGAAGGCGCGCCCCAGGACGCAAACATCTCCTGGCCGAACCATGCGCTCTTTGTGGCGAAAAGCCTGACCCAAGCCAACCAGATCACCACTGCGCAAACCCTCACCCGCGCCTTCACGCTCGCCAGGCCCGAGGAATACTCGAATTTACGCGGCTTTTACCAAAAAGTCGCTGCGGCCGATCAGGCGCAACTCGTTCTCGCCATTGCTCCGGAGCGCAAGAGCAACTGATCCGCTTGCTTGCCAGGAAATTTGCCAAAGCTCACGCCCGGCGAACCCCTTCCGGGTTAGAATGGTCGCAATTTCACACTAGGGCCGATCTTCATGCGGAAATCAATCTTCCTGCACAACGCAGTCCTCTTCCTGACCACGCTATCTCCAGCTGTAGCTTGCGCGCAGTTTCAGCAACCAATTCCCGAAGAGTTGAGCATGACCTCGGACCCCAAGGTGCCGGGCGCGGACGCAGAATACCTCTATTTCGAGGAAATCGACAACGACACGCAGCATAGTCAGGACTACTACGCGCGCATCAAGGTGTTTACCGAGAAAGGCAAGGAGGCGGCCACGGTAGAACTTCCCTATTGGGGAGGCGAATTCTCTATCAGCAGCATCAGCGCCCGGACTATCCACGCGGACGGATCCGTGGTCCCGATGAACGTCAAGCCGGAAGACCTCGTGGTGGTAAAAACTGGTGAGGCGCGAATTGAAAAGAAAGTCTTCACGCTGCCCAGCGTCGAAGTTGGCAGCGTACTGGAATACGAGTACCAGCTGAACTTCAAGGCCCAGTCCTACTGGCATCTGAGTCCGGGATGGGAGGTGCAACAAAGGTACTTTGTTCGCAAAGCCCACTATCTGTTCACTCCCACCCAAGTGTTGGGTCTGGTTTGGTGGGCCGATCTGCCGCCGGGTGCGACCGTCAGGACTGACGCCGCCGGCCGTCACTTCCTGGACGTGACCGATATTCCGGCCGCTCCCGACGAGGAGTCGATGCCGCCGATCGACAGCTTTCTTTATAGGGTGCGGTTCTACTATCGGGGGTTCTCCGATCCCCTTGAGCCTGAGGACTACTGGAAAGCGCAGGCCAAGCTGTGGTCGAAAGACATCGACCATTTCGCCGAGCCGAACAAAAACATTCGTGACGCGGTTGCCGGCCTGGTTGCGCCCTCCGACAGCGACCTGGCGAAGGCGCAGAAGCTCTATGCCGCGGTCGAGGCTCTCGACAATACGGATTATTCCCGCCGGAAGACGGAGTCGGAGCGGGAGGAGTTGAAACTGAAACCGGAAGAGCACGCCGCGGACACGTGGACGCAAAAGAGCGGCAACAGCAACGAAATCGCGCTGCTCTACCTGGCCATGCTGCGCGCCGCCGGCCTTACCGCCTATGCCATGAGCGTGGTCGACCGCGATCGCGGAGTCTTCGACCCCAGCTACATGACGCTTGCGCAACTCGATCACACACTGGTGATCCTGAGCACCGGCGGCAACGAGATCCTTCTCGATCCCGGTGAAAAGATGTGCCCTTTCCAGACTGTAAGTTGGAAGCATTCCGGCGCCGGCGGCCTGCGGCAGAGCGCCGACGGGGCCGGCCGAGCCGCGACTCCTTCGCAGGTTTTTGGAGCCAACACGATCAAGCGCTTGGGCAACATTGCCGTGGATCCCCGGGGAGGGGTCAGCGGAACCCTGCAGATCGTGATGACCGGTCAGGAAGCTCTTTTCTGGCGGCAAAGGGCGCTCGAAGTCGATGCGTCGGAGCTGAAGAAGCAGTTCGACAGCGGTCTCGAAAAGGTGGTGCCTGAAGGCGTCGATGCTCGTGTGGATCGCTTCCTGGGATTGGATGAGCCCGACAGGATCCTCATGGCCTTTGTTCAAGTGAAGGGAACGTTGGGCACGGCAACTGCCAAGCGTCTTATCTTGCCCGGCTTCTTCTTTGAAACCCGTGGCGACGAGCCGTTTGTGAGCCAGGAAAAGCGTCTGCTACCCGTGGACATGCAGTACGCCCGGCAGGTCACCGACCAATTGACCTTAGATCTGCCCGCCGACATGACGGTGGAGGGTGCGCCGCAGGATGCGAAGGTCTCGTGGGAGGATCACGCTGTTTATATCGTGAAGACTAAGTCGGAACCCGGCCAGATCACTGTGGCTCGCGTCCTGGCCAACGCCTTCACCCTCGCCAAACCGGAGGAATACCAGGACTTGCGCGGCTTTTATCAGAAAATCGCCGCGGCCGATCAGGCGCAACTCGTTCTCGCCATTGCTCCAGCAGGGAAAAGCAACTGAACCGCTTGCCCGCCAGGAAATGTGGCAAAGCTCACGCCCGGCAAACCCATTCCGGGTTAGAATGGTCGCACTTTCATACCAGGGCCACCTTTCATGCGGAATTCTATTTTCCTGCACAGCGCAGTCCTGTTTCTGGCAGCACTGTCGCCGGCCTTGGTTGGCGCGCAGTTTCAGCAGCCCACTCCCGAAGAACTGAAGATGACCTCCGACCCCAAGGCGCCGGGAGCAGCGGCTGTGTATCTCGATTATCGCGAGATGGACAACGGCCCTTCGCAATTTCGAAGTTTCTATGTGCGCATCAAGGTCCTTACGGAAAAGGGCAAGGAGGCGGCGACCATCTCCGAGCCGTTCCTCAAGGGCGGGACAGCGATCCGGGAAATTCATGGCCGGACCATCCATCCGGACGGAACCGTGATCCCGCTGACCGTCAAGCCGGAAGACCTGCTGGCCATTAAAATCCACGGTCTCCAGGTGAATCAGTCCGTCTTCACGCTGCCCAGCGTGGAAGTGGGAAGCATCCTCGAGTATTCCTATGTGATTGATTACGACCTCAATTTTCTCGGACCCCCAAAGTGGGAGGTTCAGAAAAAGTACTTTGTCCACCGGGCCCACTTCGAATACACGCCTCTTTGGGGCGTGCTCTATTGGAGCCGCCTGCCGAAGGATGCCGCTGTGAAATCTGCGACACTTGGCGGCTACAAACTCGATATCTCCGACATCCCTCCCATTCCCGACGAGAAGTGGATGCCGCCGATCGAAAGCCTTGTCTATGAGGTGATTTTTCATGACCCGGTTCCCAGCACTCACAACGGTCCATTGAGCAACATTGAGTTCCCTGGGGATCCCGGCGATTTAGCCGATTTCTGGCGCGCCGCGGCGAAGGAATGGTCGAAGGGAGTGACCGAATTCGCCGAGCCGTCGAAGGCAATCAAGGCCGCTGTGGATGACCTCATCGCTCCGAACGACAGCGATCTCGACAAAGCAAAAAAACTGTACGTCGCCGTGCAGGCGCTCGACAACACCGATTTCTCGCGCCAGAAAACCGAGACGGAGCGCAAGAAACTGAAGCTGAAGGAGGAACGTCGCGCCGAAGACACGTGGAAGCAGAAGAGCGGGTCCAGCGAAGACATTGCCATGCTCTATCTGACCATGTTGCGCGCGGCGGGATTGACTGCCTACGCAGCCAAGGTTGTCGATCGCGACAAAGGCATCTTCGATCTGGGCGACATGAGCCTCGACCAGTTCGACAGCACGCTGGTAGTGCTCGGTTCGGGCGGCCAGCAGATCCTGCTCGATCCCGGCGAAAAGATGTGCCCCTTCCAAACCGTAAATTGGCGGCATTCAGCTGCCATGGGGCTCCGTCAGGGCCCACAGGGCGATTCTCTTGTGGCGACTCCCGCGCAGCAGTACCAGGCCAACTCGACCACGCGCGTGGGAGATCTGTACCTTGCCGCGGATGGGGGCATCACCGGAACCATCACCATCGTGATGATCGGGCAGGAAGCCATGCGGTGGCGTCAGACCGCTCTTGAAAACGATGTGACCGGGCTCAAGAAGGAATTCGATCGCGAGCTTGAAACCATGGTTCCCGACGGCGTCGAAGCGCACGTCGACCACTTCCTGGCAATCGACCAGCCGGATCAGAATTTGATGGCCATCGTGAAAGTGGAGGGCTCGCTCGCCACCGCGACAGGCAAACGGCTGCTGGTTCCCGGATACTTCCTGGAAGCCCGCGGCCACATTCCCTTCGTCAACGAGGAAAAGCGGCTGGAGCCGGTCGATATGCACTACGGCAATCGCGTGACGGAACAGATGACGTACCATCTGCCCGCGGGAATGACCGTGGAAGGCGCGCCGCCCGACACCAGCATCCCCTGGCCGGGCCATGCGGAATTTGTCGCAAAGAGCTCAACGCAGCCGGGTCAGATTACCCTCACACAAGTCTTGTCGAGGGCCTTCACGTTTGTTAAGCCCGACGAATACCCCGATTTGCGCGGCTTCTACCAGAAAGTGGCCGCGGCCGACCAGGCGCAACTCGTTCTCACCATTGCTCCGGCAGGGAAAAGCAACTGAACCGCTCGCCTGCCAGGAAATGTGGCAACGCTCACGCCCAGAGAAGCAATTCCGGCGTAGAATGGTCGGAAATTCAGAACAGGATCGAATCTCATGCAGAAATCATTCTTCCTGCGCAGTGCAGTTTTGTTTCTTGCAGCGGTGTCGCCAGCCGTGGTTTACGCGCAATTCCAGCCGCCAACTCCGGAAGAACTGAAGATGACCTCCGACCCCAAGGCTCCCGGAGCCGATGCCGTGTACCTCAACGTCGAGGAGATCGCCAACGATCCGCTGCATTATCAGAGCTACTACGCGCGGATCAAGGTGCTCACCGAGAAAGGCAAGGATCTGGCCACGGTCGAGCTGCCATACCTGAAGGGGAACACAAAGATCGCCGACATCAAGGGCCGAACCATTCATTCCGATGGGACCGTGGTTCCGCTTACCGTGAAGCCGGAAGACCTGATGGTAGCCAAGGCCGGTGAGCTGCAGATCGGGCAGAAGGTCTTCACCCTGCCCAGCGTGGAAGTGGGGAGCATCCTCGAATACCGCTACGACCTGCGTTATGACGACAATGAATTCTCATCGCCGGCCTGGGAAATTCAGAAGCCTTATTTTGTTCACGCGGCGCGCTACTCGTTTACACCCTTCAAGGAATTCATGCCCGAGGGCACGCCCGACAAAGGGACCAGCATGTATCTGCTTGATTCGCGCGGACGGGAGGCACATACCCTGACCTGGTCGGGTCATCTGCCCGCGGGCGTAACCGTGAAGGCCAGCGTAAACGGCTCCTATAGCATCGATGTCGCAGACGTTCCGCCCATCCCCGACGAAGAATGGATGCCGCCTATCAGGAGCTTCTTTTACAGGGTCAGTTTTTACTACAACTACACCAACGACGTGGCCGCGTACTGGTTGAGCGAGAGCAAGCTCTGGTCAAAGGATGTGGACAAGTTCGCCGAGCCGTCAAAGGGCATTAAGGCGGCTGTTGACGGCCTGATCGCTCCCGGCGACAGCGACCTCGATAAAGCGAAAAAACTGTATGTCGCGGTGCAGGCCCTCGACAACACCGATTACTCGCGCCACAAGACTGAAACGGAGATGAAGCAGCTCAAAATCAAGGAAGCCCGGCACGCCGAAGACACCTGGGCGCAGAAGAGCGGATCGAGTGAAGACATCGCCATGCTCTATCTGGCCATGCTGCGCGCCGCGGGGCTCACCGCCTATGCGGTTAAGGTCGTGGATCGCGAACGGGCGGTTTTCGATTTTACTTACATGAGCCTGGATCAACTGGACACGACCGTGGTTGTGCTCAGTACAGGCGGCAAGGAAATTGTTCTCGATCCCGGCGAAAAGATGTGCCCGTTCCAGACCGTCAATTGGCGCCATTCCTACGCCGGCGGAATCGGCCAGAGCGCACAGGGCGTTTCTTACTCGGTCACACCCGCGCAGGCTTACAAGGACAATACCGTGAATCGCGTAGCCAACCTCACGCTCGACGCGCACGGCGGCATCACAGGGCAAATTCAGATCATCATGGTCGGACAGAAGGCGCTGCACTGGCGCCAGTTTGCCTTGAGGAACGACGGCGCAGAGATGAAGAAAGCGTTCGACCACGACGAGTTGGAGGGTGTCTTGCCCGAAGGTGTCGAGGCGCACGTCGATCACTTCCTTGCCGTGGATCAACCCGACTCCAACCTGTTGGCGATTGTCAATGTAACAGGGTCCCTGGGCACCGCGACGGCAAAGCGCATCATGCTTCCGGGTCTTTTCTTTGAGACGCACGGGCATGTTCCGTTTGCCAACGAGGAGAAGCGGCTCGAACCGGTCGATATGGAGTACGCCGATCGCGTCACCGACGATGTCACCTATCATCTGCCTCCCGGTGTGGCCGTGGAAGGCGCTCCGCAGGATGCTTCCGTGTCCTGGCAGGGCCATGCCATGTTCATGCTCAAGAGCAAGGCCGGCCCCAATCAGGTTGAAATCGCCAACTCCCTGGCCAGAGGATTCACCATCGCCAAACCGGAGGAGTACCAGGATTTGCGCGGCTTTTACCAGAAGGTGGCCGCGGCCGAACAGGCACAACTGGTATTGACCATCGCTCCGGCGCCGGCTGCGGCTCCGGCGGGGAAGGGAAACTGATGCGCGCTCCGAAACCAGAGTGGAGAATCAGGAACTGATTGCATCGTTGCAGGCGGTTGAGGGTCACTGGTATGCGGCTTCATATTTTCTTGCGTAGCACCTTCCTGCTTTTTGTCGCGGCGTCGTCCTTTGTGCTGCGCGCGCAATTCCAGGACCCCACTCCCGACGAGCTCAAGATGACCTCCGACCCCAAGGCGCCGGGGGCGGCTGCGGTGTATTTGTATCGCGAAGAGACAACCGACAGCTCGATGCAAGAGCAGACGTACTACGCGCGCATCAAGGTGCTTACGGAGAAAGGCAAGGAATTGGCCTCCGTCCAGATTCCCTTTTGGCGCGATGAGGCCAAAGTGGACAAGGTGGAAGGCCGCACCATTCATCCCGATGGCACCATCATTCGTCTCAACGTGAAACCGGAAGATCTGGTCGAGGTGAAAACCAAAGGGTTTCAGGTTGATTCGATGGCCTTCACGCTTCCCGACGTGGAGGTTGGCAGCATTTTAGAGTACCGGTGGAGGATCAAGTTCAAAAACGGGGTTCCCCTCCCCAGTTGGGAGTTGCAAACTTCTTATTTTGTTCACAAGGAACACTTCCTCTATGACCCAGGCTCAATATGGGGAGGGCTGGCAGGCCTCGTCACACCATCGAAGACTCCCGTCACGCTTCAAAAGAGCAGAGGAAAATTTACGGTGGATCTCACCGACGTCCCCCAGGCTCCAGATGACGACTGGATGCCCCCCACGAACACGATTCGCTGGCACGTTGAATTCTTTTCGACTACTGCTAATACCATCGGGGAGTTTTGGGATCTGGAACTCAAGGCTTGGGCGGAAGGATTCGACGAATTCACAAAGCCCACTGGAACCCTCAAGAAAGCGGTGGCATCGATTGTCTCCCCGAATGACACCGACGAGCAAAAGGCGCGCAAGCTCTATGCCGCGGTGATGAAGCTCGATAACACCGATTATAGCCGCGTGAAATCCGAAGCCGAACGCAAGAAGGACAAGCTCAAAGAGATCGACCACATCGACGATGTGTGGAAGAATCAGGGTGGGGGCGGCAACCAGATCGCGACGCTCTACGTGGCATTGGCTCGTGCGGCGGGGCTAAAGGTCTGGCCCATGTGGATCGTGGATCGCAACCTGGCGATCTTTAACAATGCATATTTGAGTACGCGGCAATTAGACGATTACATTGCGATCGTCAGTCTCGGAGGGAAGGAGATTTATCTCGATCCGGGTCAAAAGGGCTGCCCTTTCGGCATCTTGCAGTGGGCGCACGCCTTCGCAGGTGGCTTGCGAGAATCGGAGACCGGACCGAAGATAGCACAAACGCCAGCCTTGACCTACATGCAGAATGCAGCGAGTTACGTCGCCGACTTGACCGTGGATGTTGATGGAAATTTCCATGGATCCGCGCGCATCCTGCTCAATGGTTCCGATGCATTGCACTGGCGGCAGCAGTCCTTGCAAAACGACGAAGAAGAGGTGAAGAAGCAGTTTATCGAGGGTCTCGAAGGCGATCTGCCCGAAGGTACGAAAGCCGATTTCGACCACTTTATTGGGCTTAACGACTATGAGTCGGACCTCATGGCCATCGTCGAACTGAGCGGCAATCTTGGGACACCCGTCGGCAAGCGAATGATTTTACCCGGTCTCTTCTTCGAGACTCGCGCCAAACACCCGTTTGTCGTTGAGAGCATGCGCGCCACGCCCATCGATGTCCATTTCCCGCAACTGGAGACCGACAAAGTGACCTATCATCTCCCTCCGGGATACACCGTTGAGAGCGCGCCCCGCACTGCCGACATCACCTGGCCGGAACATGCGATGCTCCGGATCAAATCCACAGCTAGCGAGAATACGCTAGAAGTGGCGCACGCCTTCGCCCGCAACTTTACCCTGCTCCCTCCGAGTGAGTACACGGACCTGCACGATTTCTACCTCAAGCTGGCTGCCGCCGATCAGCAGCAAATTGTGTTGTCGCGGGCTGCCTCAACCAAAGGGAATTCACCATGAGTCACGGGTCCTTTTCGCGCTTTCATCTTGCATCTGTCCTGGCAGCCGTACTATTGGCCTGCGCCGCCGTGCCTGCGCATGCCGGCTTGTTCGGCAAAGACAGCCCCGTACCGCAGTGGGGACTGGACGCCGCCAAAACTCCCACGCCCTCCTACGACGGCGACGCCGCTTCGGTGATCCTCTACGACGAGTACCTGGAATCCATCGACGGCCAGGGCCGCGCCGTGGAGCGGCGGCGCTACGCCAAACGGATTCTCAAGCCGCAGGACCGTGATGCCTCGTGCGACGTTGTTTACGACGTCGACGAAAAGATCAACTACTTCCGCGAGTGGACCCTGACCGCCGACGGCAAGACCTTTCAGGCCAAGGATACTGACTTCGCCGATTTTGGCGACACGGCTGTGCCCATCATGCTGTCTACCGAGCGCGTGCGCATGGTGCACGCTCCGGCGGCCGACGTGGGCGCCACCCTCGTTTGCGAGTCCGAGGAACTGCTCAAACCCTACATCCAGGAGAAGGACTGGCAATTTCAATACTCAGTGCCTGTGGTGTACGAGGCTCTCGAAGTTGACCTTCCCCCGGGCCGCGCGTATACCGAAGCGTGGCACAACCAGGCGCCTGTGAAGGCCGTCCTGGTGGCTCCCAATCAATGGCGCTGGGAGATCAAAGACGAGCGCGCCCTGGATCTGCGCAATGTGCACGCGCGGCCCACCTGGGAGGCTCTGGTAGCGCGCATGACAGTGTTGTGGGGCGACGCAGCGGTGCCCGGCGACGATAAACAGTGGCAGTCGCTGGGCCAATGGACGACCCAGCTTGAGTCGGATCGCCCCATCCCCTCGCCGGAAATCACCGCCCAAACCCAGCAGTTGATTGCCCACGCTCCGGATTTCTATTCCAAGCTCGTCGCCATTACTTCCTACATCCAGAAAAATATCCGCTATTTTGTCGTTTCGCGCGGGATCGGGGAACTGCAGGCCAATCACGCCGCGGACATCTTTCGCAACCGCTATGGCGACTGCAAAGACAAGACGACACTTCTCATTTCCATGCTGCAGGTGGCAGGCATCAAGGCATTCTATGTGCCGGTGGATGATCGCCGGGGCGTGGTCGATCCCAGGATGCCTTCGCTGGTCGGCAATCACATGATCACGGCCATTCAGTTGCCGCCCGACGTCAAGGATGCGCGGCTGATGGCGGTGGTGAACGCGGCCGACGGCAACCGCTATCTCATCTTCGATCCCACCGACGAACGCACTCCCGTCGGCAATCTGCCCTCCGAGGAGCAAGGCGGCTATGGGCTGCTGGCAGCCGGGCCCTCAAGCCAGATTTTGCAATTGCCCGTGCTCGATCCCGCGGCCAACGGCACCGACGCGACCGGCAAATTCACGCTCGATGCCGACGGCACCCTGAGCGGTTCCGTCGATACTTCGCACTTCGGGCCCGAGGGCGCTGACATGCGCCTGTTCCTCAAGCACACCGACCAAAAGGAACGGCACGACGAGTGGGAGACCATGGTGGCGCGCGATCTGCCCGGCGTGGTGCTCGATTCCTTTCAGTTTGTGGAGCCGGATGCGCTCTCGAAGCCGCTCGAGTTTCACTTCAAGGTAACCGCGCACCAGTACGCGCACGTGGCCGGGCCGCTGCTGCTGGTGCGCCCGCGCGTCCTGGGTTCCATGTCGATGCGCTTTGACGACAAGCCTCGTAAGGTTCCCATCGACTTCGACGCGACCGGCCACTGGCACTCGAGTTACGACATCACGCTGCCCGCCGGCTACGTGGTCGACGAGACCCCTGATCCCGTGGATGTCGACATGGATTTCGCCAGCTACCATGCCTCGGTAACGGCCAAAGGCAACGTCCTTCACTACGACATGGTGTACGTCGTGCGCCAGGTGCAGATTCCCGCGGAAAGGGCAGCCGATTTCCGCAAGTTCGAGTCCGCAATCCTCTCCGACGAGAAGGGCACGGCCGTGCTCAAGAAGCAGTAGCCGGCTGAGGGAATCCACAATGGCTGTACCCATCGCCTCCGTGCCCCATCCTTTTCGCGCTCCTTGCGAAAAGGGTGGGAACGCAAAAAGACCGGGTACACCGATCCTGGAACCGGCTTAAGACGCGCAAAGAGGCGCAGTGGCAGGCGCGATCGCTGCATCCCTTCCGCGCAGCGATCATCCAACACATATGAACGCTCCGCTTTTTTCTCCATTCCAGCTTCGCTCCGTCGAATTCTCCAATCGCATCGGCGTTTCACCCATGTGCCAGTACTCCAGCCAGGACGGCTTCGCCACGGATTGGCACCTCGTCCATCTGGGCAGCCGGGCGCAGGGCGGCGCGGGCCTGGTCATGCTTGAAGCCGCGGCCGTCACCCCCGAGGGCCGCATCACGCCAGACGATCTCGGCATCTGGAAAGACGAGCACATTCCCGGCCTGCGCCGCATTGCGGAGTTCGTGCACTCTCAGGGATCTCGCGCCGGCATGCAACTGGCGCACGCCGGGCGCAAGGCCAGCACGGCCTCGCCGTTCGATGGGCAAGGCCTGGTGCTGCCCGCCGATGGCGGCTGGCAACCAGTCGCCCCCAGCGCGATTGCCTTTGCGCCGGCGGACTACGCCCTTCCCGCCGCGCTCGATCACGCCGGCATTGCGGCCGTTGTCGAGGCCTTTCGCAACGCGGCGCGCCGTGCCCTCGAAGCCGGCTTCGATTTCGTCGAGATTCATGCCGCGCACGGTTACCTGCTCCACGAGTTTCTCTCGCCGCTTTCCAATCTCCGCACCGACAACTACGGCAGCAGCTTCTTGAACCGCATCCGCTTGGTGCTCGACGTGGTCGACGCCGTGCGCAGCGTGTGGCCGGAGCGCTTGCCGCTGTTTGTCCGCATCTCCGCCACCGACTGGGCCGAAGGCGGTTGGAATCCCGAAGAATCTGTCGCGCTCGCGCGTCTGCTGCGCGATCGCGGCGTCGATCTGGTGGATTGTTCCTCGGGCGGCAACGTGGCGGATGCAAAGATTCCTCTTGCCCCCGGATATCAGGTCGGCTTTGCCGCCAGAATCCGCCGCGAGGCCGGCATCGCTACGGCTGCCGTCGGGCTCATCACCGAACCCGCGCAGGCCAACGCCATCATCGCCGAGGGCGAGGCGGATTTTGTGTTCCTGGCACGCGCCGAGTTGCGCGATCCTTATTGGCCGGTGCATGCCGCGGCAGCGCTGGGCGAAACCGTAAGCTGGCCCAAACAATACTTGCGCGCCGCGCCTCAGGGTTCGCTCGCGCGACCGGCCGTGACTCGACCATAGCCGCAAATTCGCCACGCGTAGGCCGATTCCGTCCCCGGTTTTCCTCTGCCAAGTGTGGTTCATGCGGCTCTTTCGCTTCCCAAAGTGCGAAAGACCTGTCCTATACTGCCAGTAGAGCGAGGGATTTCCCCGGACGAGATGGTTTCCTCGCCGACTTCTATGGCAACGCAACTCAACCGGAAGCGCGCCTACTCACCACCGCCCATCCCGGACCGTCTTTATTTCAAAATTGGCGATGTCGCGCGCCTGTGCGGCGTGGAGTCGTACGTTCTGCGCTTCTGGGAATCGCAGTTTCCGCAACTCAAGCCCAACAAGAGCGGAACCGGCCAGCGGCTCTATCGCCGTCGCGACGTGGAACTGGCGTTGGAGATCAAGCGCCTGGTCCACGCCGAAGGCTACACTCTGTCCGGTGCGCGTGCGGTTCTCGATCAGGAGCAGCGCCGCCCCGGCAAGCGCGCCAGCGGCAATCTCGATCCCGAGGCCGCCTTGCCATTGCCTGTCGATCAGAAAAGGCATTTGGATGGAGTGGCTGCAGTGATCGGCCACGCCCGCGCCGAGTTGCGCGAAATCGCCAGCCTGCTAGCCTCTTCAACGCCGCAGCCACCACGCCGCCGCAACCGGCTCACCGCCATTGCGCCCGCTACCGGATCGCTGTTTCCGTCGTAGCGGAGAGGGTCCACGATTCATTCCCGCCGAAAATCGGCTTACACTCTACCCATGCGCAATGAGTTCACTGCGGTCGTTGAACGGGACGGTAACTGGTTCGTCGCCTGGTCTCCGGAAGTTCCCGGCGCGAATGGGCAGGGCCGCACCGTAGAGGAGTGCCGCGCCAGCCTTAGCGAGGCAATTCGCCTGATCCTGGAGGACCGGCGTACTTCGCAATGAATCCGAAGTCTTGGCCTCGTCGCGGGCTCTCCGTGCCGGAGATCGGCCGATAGGCGTTTTCCGCCCCTCGGCGTACCGAGAGGCGGTGCGTGATTTTTCCGCGAAGAGTTACTCGGCCTTCGCTTCTTCTGCGGCAAGCTCGGCGGCTTCTTCCGCCGCAACAGGCTCGGCGACGGCCGGCTCGGCCACAGCAGCTTGCGCGGCCGCAGCTTTCTCTTCCTCTGTCACTTCGGCCTCGACCTTCACGGTCACGCGCGCGGTCACTTCGCGGTGCAGCCGGATGGCCACCTTGAACTCGCCCAGGCTCTTCATCGCGTCGCCCAGTTGAATCTTGCGGCGATCGACCTCGAAGCCCTGCGCCGCCAACCCTGCGGCAATATCCGCCGATGTCACCGAGCCAAACAGATGGCCGTGTTCGCCGGCCTTGCGCGTAAAGCTCAGCACCACGGGCTCGAGCTTGGCCATCAGTTCCTCGGCCTGCGCCTTTTCCGTGGCGGAGCGGCGCGCCGCCGCGGCCTTCATCTGCTCGATCACGGCCTTGTTGGCCGCGGTGGCCTGCATGGCCAGCTTGCGCGGCAAAAGATAGTTGCGCGCGTAGCCGTCGGCAACCTTCACCACTTCGCCGCGAAAGCCAACGTTGGCTACGTCTTCCTTCAGAATTACTTCCATGGGAAATTCTCCAAATCTCTCGTCGCCGCGCGACCGGCGCGCGGCACGGGCAGGGGCTAAAGCCCCAAAAACGGGATTTGTGCCAGCTCCGGCGCGACTAAAGTCGCGCCCTGATACAAAGCCCCTTGGTACAAAGTCGAAACAGCAACGACATCACTCGCATGGCGCCGCCGGCAAACGCCGGATTAGTGCCGCGTCGCAAACGGCAGCAGCGCAATGTTCCGCGCCTGCTTGATGGCGCGGGTCAGACGGCGCTGATGCGTGGTGCAAACACCGGTCAGCCGCCGCGGCACAATCTTGCCGCGCTCGGCCACGAACTGCCCCAGCAGCTTCACGTCGCGGTAAGGAATCGCGTCGATCTTCTCGGTGCAGAACTTGCAAACCTTCTTGCGGCGGAAGAATTTGCCACGTCCGCCGGGCCCGCCGCCGGGCCGTCCCGCACCGCGCGGGCCGGAGCTCGGACCGGAACCTGAACCGGGGCCAGGTCCGGATGCAGCCTGTGGAGTTGGGGTCGCGTCCGCCGTGGCGGGCGCCTTTGCTTGGGTTTCTTCAGACATCGTGTTTCCTCTTTGCTCTCTTTGTTCCGGCACAGCCGGAGAATCTTCGAAGGGGGCAGGTTTCAGGGGTCAGGGATCAGAAAAACGGCCTTCGCATTCTGCGAATCTCTGTCTTCTTGCTCCCTTGCTCCCTTGTTCACTTGCTCCCTGTCTTTACACGCTCGCCTGCACCGGCTCTGCCGGCTCGGCCGCGGCTGCGGTTGGGGCAGGGACCGCGGGAGCCGCAGGAACCGCCGCAGGAGCCGCCGCGCGGCGCACGCCGCGCAGTGCCTTCACCTTGGCCAGGCGCTTCTCTTCCTCGTCCATGCGCACGGTGATGAACTTGATCACCTGCTCGGTCACGCGCAGACGGCGCTCAAGTTCCAGCACCACCGCGCCGTTGGCTTCAACGGTGAGCAGAATGTAGTTGCCGTCGTTGAATTTGCGTACCTGGTAGGCGAGCTTGCGCCGCCCCAGCTTCTCCGCCGACTTCACTTGGCCGCCACCGCTCTTCACTGTTGTGCTCAAGCTTTCGATCAGCTTGTCGGCTTCTTCGTCCTCCACATCGGGACGGACGATAAACATCACTTCATACAAACGCGACATCAGGTTTCCTTTTCCGCTGCAGCGCTTCGCTTCCGTTCTCAGCGATCCGCTCCCAGCCTTCATCTATTGCGTCGCAGGTTCCCAGCCGTCGGTCTCTAGTCCCTAATCCCTAGTCCTCAGTCCCTGGGTCCCTGTCTTTCCGGTTGAATTCGTTCATCGCGGCTGCCACTCCCACTTCGAGAATGCGCCGCGTGGCCGTTGCCACCCGGTCCAGCACCTCGTCCAGCACCGCCAAATCTGCCTTGCGCATGGGCGACAGCAGATAATCCCTGCCCGGCCGCTTTCCGCCCGCGACAATTGCCTCGGGAGGTAAATCCGGCCCCACGCCGATGCGCAAACGCATCCACTCTTGCGTGCCCAGGGCGCCGGTTACGCTGCGGGCTCCGTTGTGTCCCGCGGGCGTTCCGCGCTCCCTGATCTTGAAGGTCCCCAGCACCAGATCGAGCTCGTCGTAGATCACGAGCAGATCCTGTGCCGGATCGGCTTCAAACTCTTCAACCAAAGCGGCCACTGCTGCGCCGCTCAGGTTCATAAACGTCTCCGGCTTGGCCAGAACCACCGGCCGGCCTGCGATTCGGCAGGTCGCCGTAGTGGCCCGGCAGCGCCGGTTCCCGACCACAACGCCCTCCTGCTGGGCGATGCGGTCGATGGCCATGAATCCCGCGTTGTGCGGGGTCCACACATACTCGAGACCGGGATTGCCGAGGCCCACAATCAGGAAGGGGCCGGGCGAATTTTTGGTCTCGCTTGCTTCCGTCAAGGCTTACTTCTTCGCCTCAGGCTTCTTCGCCGCTGCAGGCTCAGCCTCGCCCTTGCCCTTCTTCGCAACCTCAGGCTCAGCCGGTGTTCCCGCTGCACCCGGCGCTGCTTCTGCTCCTGCAACCGCTGCACCTTCCACCACTTCCGGCGTCGCAACCACTTCCTCGCGGATGTGCACGACGTGGGCCACGGTGGCATCTTCCGGGGTCACGTACTTGATCTTGTCGAAGTGCGGCAAACCGCTCACACGCACCACCTGGTGCATGCCCAATTCGCTCACGTCCACGGCGATGTGGCTGGGAATGTCCGCGGGCAGGCACGCGATTTCCACTTCGCGCAGCACCTGGTCCAGAATGCCGCCCTCGGCCTTCACACCAATCGGTATGCCCAGCAGCTTCACGCGCACGTTCACGCGCAGAATCTTGTCCAGCGCAATGCGCTTCAGGTCGATGTGAATCAGCCTGTCCTTGATCGGCTCGCGCTGCCAGTCCACGATCATGGCTTTGGCTGTGGGCAGGCCGGAAACTTCCACGTCAAAAATCGTGTTGTGGCCGCTCTCGGAGTAAAGGATCCGCGAAATCTGTTTGGGATCCACTTCCACGGCAACCGCTTCGTGCCCGGAGCCATACAGCACAGCCGGAATCTTGCCCGCTACGCGCACGCGGCGCGCGGCATTCTTGTTGAACTTGCCCTTGCGGGGCGTTGCTACGACTACTTCTGCCATGTTGCGTTTTCTCGTTTCTTCAAAGATCGGGCACGGGGAAAACAGCTTCTAGCTTCCAGCTACTAGCTTCTAGCTAGTTCTTTCTGCTGCGAGCTGAACTGACCCGCTCCCTTTGTGAAAAGCAGCTATTAGCATTCAGCTGCTTGTTGCTGTTGTGCGGCGAATCAACTCACTCGCCGCTCTTCCCTTCATCTCTTCGCTACAACGCGAAGGTTAGTTTCCGAACCGCACAAGCTAGCAGCTAGTAGCTAGTAGCTAGAAGCTGCTCTTAAGAGAACAGCGTACTCACGCTCGTCTCCATGTGAATGCTCTCGATGGCCGCGCCCAACAGGCCGGCGACCGTGAGCACCTTGAGCTTGGGCAACTTTTGCGCCGGATCGTTTCCCGGCACGGTTAATTTTTGCGCTGCTTCGCGCAGCGGAATGGTGTCTGTCACCACCAGCTGCTCCAGCCGCGAATTGGCGATGCGGTCGATGGCCGGGCCCGAAAGCACGGCGTGAGTGGCGCAGGCATACACCGCCGCTGCGCCATTGGCGTACAGCGCGTCAACGGTCTTCACCAGCGTGCCCGCGGTGTCGATAATGTCGTCGATGATCAGGCAGGTCTGGCCTTCCACGTCGCCCACCACGTGCATCACTTCCGCGACATTTATATCAGTGCGGCGCTTGTCCACAATAGCCAGTGGCGCGCCCATCTTCTGCGCGAAGAATCGTGTGCGCTCCACGCCGCCCGCATCCGGCGAAACCACTGTCAGGTTGGGCAGATTCAGCTCGCGGAAGTAGCTCACCAGCACCGGGCTGGCAAACAGATGATCGACGGGAATGTTGAAGAAACCCTGAATCTGTGCGGCATGCAGGTCAACGAACAAGGCGCGGTTGGCGCCCGCGGTGGTCAGCAGGTCGGCAATGAGTTTGGCGCTGATGGCTACGCGCGGGCGGTCTTTGCGATCCTGGCGCGCGTACCCGTAGTAGGGCACCACCACCGTGATCCGGGCCGCCGAGGCACGCTTCAGCGCATCGATCATGACTAAGAGCTCCACCAGGTGCTGGTCCACCGGATAGCAGGTGGGCTGCACCACAAAAACATCCACGCCGCGCACGTTCTCGAGCAGCTGAAAGTAGACTTCGCCGTCGGCGAACCGCTGCAGCTTGGCCTCGCCCACCGGAACCCCGATGTGCTTGCCAATGGCGTCGGCCAGCCGCGGGTTGGCCGTCCCGCTGAACAGCTTGAAGCGCTTGTCTTCGCTCAGCTTCGTGCTCTTCTTGCGCTCTGGCGCCGGATTCATCTTGCCGTCTTTCGCTTTCGCCGCATCTTGCGCCCCCGGCTCTTTTTGCGAGCCATCACGCACCGCGGCGGGCTGGGTTTCCTGCTGCTTGCCTTCGACCAATGTTCCCGTTTCCATCTGAAGCACCTCCATGCTGGTTGGCTATGGCTGCGTTTCTTGTCTGAGCTAATAGCTAAACGCTAAAAGCTGTTTTCTGGCTGGGCGACCAGGATTCGAACCTGGATAAATGCCTCCAAAGGGCATTGTCCTACCATTGAACGATCGCCCAGCAATACGGTCAGCCGTGGGCGAGTTTCGCTTGCCCAACAAGCG
>Ga0181533_1000948_pt1 | contig 38486 bp, 43 predicted proteins | sample PEATcosm2014_Bin_45_FD_119772 | JGI IMG/M metagenome (GOLD analysis project Ga0181533, IMG submission 119772) | Peatland microbial communities from MTU Mesocosm Facility, Houghton, MI, USA - PEATcosm2014_Bin11_60_metaG | ecosystem: Environmental > Terrestrial > Soil > Wetlands > Peat | place...
CGAGTATGAGCGGACTTTTCGGCCGACCGAGTTTCGCCATGCTGTCTCCTCCCATTGCCTTTATGGGGGAGACGGTCAACCTGTTTATTTCTTCAATTATTTTCTGTTACGACCGACTAGCGCCCAGTCGAATTTTTCGGCGAGAATCCTCGCGACCTCGTCCAGGATATACGGAGAGGCGCACAGGGTAATCGTTCCCTGTCGTGCCAGCTTGAGTACCGCTCCTGCTCGGACGCCGCCATAGAGCGCCGCGAGCAGGACGTTGGAGTCAGCGACGACCCGCGGCGGCAGGGGCAGAGCGGGAACCGTGGCGGTACTCATTCACGATGTCGCTGATGGTGTCTTCAAGCTCGTCGTCCGTCCGAACGCCTAGCGCCGTGGCCTTCCTGCGGCCGTAGGCGACGGCCCGTTGCCACGCTGCGTCCGCTTCCACGTCGCGGATGTACCGTCGCAGCGCCTCGCGGACCAGCTCAGAGGTGGTCTGGTGTTGCTGCTTGGCCAGGCGCTCGACGGCTTTCACAAGCGGGGGCGGCAGCGAGATCGAGACAGGTTTACGGTACGCCACGGATGTGCACCTCGTGTAGCAAAATGTATTACAGGAAGAAGACTACGCGCGGCACCGTCTGCCGTCAAGGAAGAGCCAGTCCTTTGGCCGGTTGGCGAGACAGCCGGGGCGCGCTGCGCGCCCGGTCGTTGAACGGTACAATCCAGTGTGTACAATCCGGTTAGAATTTCCACGCCGTGAGGAGCGGATGCCCTACCCGGGACACAGGAGTCGATATGAAGATCCGGTACGACAAGAATGAGGACATTCTGACCATTGATCAGGGCTCTGCGGGAGACACCATCGACCACGCCGAAGAAGCCGGATCGGTCATTGCGCACTTCACCGCCGACGGTCGCCCCATCCTCCTGGAGATTCTCGATGCCAGCGAGTTCTTGTCCGCATCCATCCGCGCCATCACCAGCCGCGACGACAGCAGAGAGATCGAAGTTGGTTGAGGTCGCGGGCCCGTCGAGATCCGGTTCGTCTCTCGCAAGGGCAAGCGCGCGGCGTGCGGTGAGGTCTCGCAGAAGATGCTGGCGCTGCACGAACACTTGGGACGGCGGTATCAAGACGCCGTGACGCCAATCATCGAGGAACAACTGGCGAAAGCCGGCGTCCGGTTAGCAATGGTGCTTAACCGCCTCTGGCCGTGATCGGATTCGCCGATACTCACCCGGTGCCGCGCCGTGCGAATCCCAAAGTCCACTTCCCAGCAGCGACCCCAAACGCACTGGACCGACAAGGTCATCCGCGTGCAGCATCTGGCAGAGCTGAGCGCGAGGAACATGCCGGTGGGCGGGCGCAAGTTCGAAGTCATCGGATGCATCGGCGGCCGCGGCTTCGGCGTTCGGCGGGAAGACACATTGTCGATCTCAGGACATCCCCGACCGCTTGACGCCCCGATCCGGAGGAAGCATGCTGCACTCGAATCTGTTCGCACTTCGGGGTGGTTGCTGGGATGAGCATCGAGCGGAACTTCGACGTGGCGTTCGTGGCCGACATGGCGCTGCGGGAGAAGCAGATCCAGCAGAACTACCGGCCGGTCATCGCCGTGCACAAATGGTTCGCGCGGCGTCCTGGAACCCTCTTCCGCGCATTGCTCCTCTCCGAGTTCGTTGACGGACCACTCGAAGCCGCTTTCTTTCGCTCCAACAATCTCAGCGGCATCCGCGTAGCGGACCCGTTCATGGGCGGCGGCACACCGCTGCTGGAAGCGAATCGACTTGGTTGTGACGTGATCGGCTACGACATCAATCCGATGGCGTACTGGATCGTCCGGCAAGAGATCGAGCATCTCGATTTGGGCGCGTACCGAATCGCCGCAGACAAGGTCGGGAAGTGGCTCGCGGCGCAAGTGGGCCATCTGTACGAAACCACCTGCCTCGAATGCGGACGTGAAGATGCCTCCGTCAAGTACTTCCTCTGGGTCAAACAAGCCGTTTGCCCTGGATGCCACGCCGCGGTCGATCTGTTCCCCGGGTATCTGCTCGCCGAGAACCGGCGCCATCCGAAGCACGTCATCGTGTGCAATCGGTGCGGTGAGTTGAACGAAGTGGATGATCGCTCCCGCCCCGGAGCCTGCGGCGCCTGTCGTGCGGAGCTGACGACCACAGGGCCGGCCGCACGCAGCCGCGTTACCTGCCCGCAATGCAACAGACCGATTTCCTACCCGAACGCCGCGGCCGGACCACCGCAGCATCGACTCTTCGCGATCGAGTATCACTGCTCTCGATGCAAGCCGCGACACGAGGGCCGGTTCTTCAAGAAACCGGACAGTCAGGACCTGACTCGTTACGGCGAGGCGGAAGCCAAGCTGCGGCGGATGCAGACCGAGCACGTCCCCGACGAGGAGATTCCGAAAGGGGATGAAACGGATCGCCTCTTGCGATGGGGCTATCGACGGTACCGCGAGATGTTCAATGCTCGGCAGCTCCTGGGTCTCGATCTGATCTGCCGGGCGATCGTGAAGGAGTCGGACGAACGCGTGCGCAACGCGCTGGCGACGAACCTGTCCGACCTCCTGCGCTACCAAAACATGCTCTGCCGGTACGACACGTACGCGCTGAAGTCGTTGGACATCTTTTCGGTGCACGGTTTCCCGGTTGGGTTGGTGGAATGCGAATCGAATATGCTCGGGATTCTGAACGATCGCAGCGGCGTGAACGTGGGTAGCGGCGGGTGGTCGAACATCGTGGAGAAGTTCGTCCGGGCGAAGCAGTACTGCGACGCGCCCTTCGAGGTGCAGTACCGGGGCGGGCGCAAGGTGCAGATCGACACGCCGGGAGAATGGATCGGCGATGTGCGCAACGGCTCGGGGCCGCCCGTGAAGCGGAGCGTGCGCCTAAGGTGCGCCACCGCAACGACCGCGAGCTTGCCGGCGGCATCGCTCGACGCAGTGTTCACCGATCCGCCGTACTTAGCCAACGTGCAATACGCCGAGCTAATGGACTTCTGTTACGTCTGGCTGCGGCGCCTAGTCTCAAATGGCGCGCGCGCCTGTTTCAAGCGAAGCACGACCCGCAGCCCGGACGAGCTGACCGGAAACGCCACGATGGAGCGAGACCTTGCCCACTTCACAGAGGGCTTGTCCGCGGTGTTCCAACGGATGGCAGCAGCTTTGAAACCGGGGCGTCCGTTCGCGTTCACGTTCCATCACAACACGATCGAGGCGTATTTCCCGGTGGCGGTGGCGATCCTGGATGCTCAACTGGTGTGTTCCGCCTCGATTCCCAGCCCCGCGGAGATGGGTGCATCGATCCACATCAACGGCACCGGCTCTTCGATCATCGATACGGTCTTCGTCTGTCGTTCCACCGGGACAGTCCCGCGCTCGTCCGTTGCGTCGTCTGCGGCTGAGATAGCGACTCTCGTCCTGGCCGACCTGGCCGCGCTTCGGCAAGGAGGAGTGGCGCCAACGCGCGGTGACGCGCGCTGCATCGCGTTCGGGCATCTGATCCGGCTGGCGATCTGGAATCTCCGGCACGACTGGCGGCAGCAACTGTCGACAAACGAAAGACTGGAGCTGATTCGGAAAGCCGTTGCATCGCTGGGAGGGGCCGAGTCGGTTGAACGGCTCCTTCCCGATGACCTGAAGCGGTTCGCTGGCTCGCATGAGAGTGGAGTACGGGAAACGGAGGGGACGTATGGAGCCGGCCAGCCCGAAATATCCTTTTGAGGTCGGTTTCGAGGAAGTCCAGGCGAACCTGGATACCTACGTCTCTCGGGTCTTCTCGACCCTCAAGTCCGAGTTCTTGGTGCTTCCGAAGGGCGAGGGCTTTGTCGAGTACCCGCAGTTCGAGCAGGCATACGAGGCTCTGAAGAAAGCCACCGGCGGTTTCGAGAGTCTGTCGCCTAGCATCGTTCTTCAGGCGGTGATCGATACGCCGCTCATTCTGGTGGTCCTGCGCACGATGCTTGGGTTCACGCCACCCGAGCTGGCATATGTCGCCAGTCAGGTGGAGTTGCCCCGCTTTCGTGGACACTTGACCGCTTGGGCATGTAAGGCGGGCGGAGAGAGGAGTTCGCGATGGCAGGAAGGAGGAGACCCCCGTACGCACCGGAGTACCGAGGCCGGGTGGTGGAGTTGGTGCGAGCCGGGCGACCGATCTCGGAGCTGGCGCGGGAGTTCGAAGTGACAGGCAACTCCATCCGGAATTGGGTGAAGCGGGCTGACCTGGATGATGGGCGGCGCACCGATGGGCTGACCAGTGACGAGCGGGAGGAACTCAATCGGCTGCGGCGCGAGAATCGGGTGCTGCGCGAGGAGAAGGAGATTCTAAAAAAAGCCGCGGCCTGGTTTGCACAGGAGACCAACGCGACGCCGTCTCGGCGTTCGGGTTCGTGAGGACGAACCAGGCCGTGCACCGGGTGGCCACGATGTGCCGGGTGTTGGGAGTCTCCCCCAGCGGTTTCTACGGGTGGCGCTGGCGGCCGCCCGCGGCGCGCGCGCAGGCTGACGCGGGGCTAAGCGAGAAGATCCGGGCGATCCACGAGCGCTCGCGCGGGACCTATGGGGTACCGCGGGTGCACGCGGAGCTGGCCGCCGAGGGAATTCACGTGGGGCGCAAGCGTGTCGCGCGGCTGATGCGAGCGGCGGGGCTGGAGGGGGTGAGCCGCCGCCGCTCGGTGCACACCACGGTGCGCGATGGCGCCGCGCGGCCGGCTCCGGATCTGGTCGATCGCGACTTTGTCGCTCCGGGTCCCAATCAGCTTTGGGTCGCCGACATCACCTACATCCCCACGTGGGCGGGGTTTGTGTCCCTGGCCGTGGTGCTCGACGTGTGGAGCCGGCGGGTGGTGGGCTGGGCACTGGCGACGCATCTGCGCACCGAGTTGGTGCTGGGCGCACTCGATATGGCGCTCGCACAGCGCCGCCCGCAGGCGGTCATCCATCACTCCGACCAGGGGACGCAGTACACCTCGATTGCCTTCGGCCTGCGCTGCCGCGAGGCGGGCGTGCGACCGTCGATGGGCTCGGTGGGGGACGCGTACGACAACGCCATGGGTGAGAGCTTTTTTGCCACCCTGGAGTGCGAGCTCCTGGAGCGCCGGCGTTTCAAGACTCAGGTCGAGGCACAGATGGCGGTCTTCGACTTCATCGAGGGCTGGTACAATCCACACCGGCGCCACTCCGCCCTCGACTACCGCTCGCCCATAGAGTTCGAACGCACGTTCGCGCGCTTGCCGTCGGTAGCGGTGCTGATACCACGCCAGGAGGGCCACGATGCGCTCCCCTGCTGACCGACCGCAGACATCCCCCCTCGCGCTCTCCCTTGTCCCCCACGCGCGCCGGAGCAGCTGCCCACAATGTGGCCGGGGACCTGGGTCCTATTCCACCATCGTCTCCTGGCATACGGTCGTGCTATATCGCCGTCCACAATGTGCACAGCAGCTTCAGCCATCACCGCGGCTAGCATTTGTACGAGCGTGTTCGGACGATATCAAAATCGACATTCGGACATCAGCAACCACGACAACATCTCAAGTCCCTAACCGTCCACGAAACCGGGGTAGGTCCAAGGACATCAGTCAATCCCTTGGTGATGAACTTGGGGTAGGGTATGCGCTCAGCAATCTGGCGAACAGCATCCGTTTCTTTGGCGAAGAAGCCGAAGCTCTGACGCTGGCCAGGGAAGCGGACGAGATCGCTCGACGTCTGGGAGACCCGAACCTGCAGAGGATCACCTCGGGCCTGGTTTCGGAGATTGCAGGGCGCCAGTGAACAGCAGGCAGCAGGCTAACCCGGCGATCGAGACCGCCGCCAAAAGACGGCGCGCACGACCGCCTCATCCTTCGAGCTGTGGCTGAGGAAGACGTCGTGGGTGAAGGCTTCCGTGCTCATACTGACGCTTTCATGGATCTCATTGCCGCTTGCATTTCACCCTGCCGTCCTCTTTGCCAACGGCGTGGAAACCGATTTCGCGCTTGGATTTGGCGGGCGGAGCCATGAGTTCGCGGATGGCGTTGAAGAGGGATTTGATGGTCTGGTCGTGGCCTTCGAGGCGGCGCTCCACTTCTGCCAGCTTCCGTGCCAGGGTCTCGTTGGCGGCCAGCATCCGGCGGAGGCTGACGAAGGCGCGCATGATGGCGACGTTCACCTGCACGGCGCGTTGGCTCCGCAACACGCTGGAGAGCATCGCCACGCCTTGCTCGGTGAAGGCATAGGGGTTGTGCCGTCGTCCACCGCGTTGTTTTGGCATTCCAGATTGGAAGATCAAAGCCGTGGTCTCTTCATCCGTCAGTTGAAACATGAAATCGGGCGGGAACCGGCGCCGGTTGCGCTTTACGGCTTTGTTCAAGTTGCCGGTGGTAACGCCGTAAAGCTTGGCCAGATCGGCGTCGAGCAACACCTTCTCCCCTCGTGCCAGATGGATCAGTCGCTCGACCCGCTCAATGGGGACCAGTTGAGTTGCTCGTGTGCTGTTCATGCGCCCTTTGGTTTGAAATGTTGAACTGCCTTGTCCTTCGGGGCGTGCCTGAGGAAGATGTCGCGTGTGAAAACTGCGTCACTCATGGTGGCCGGAAGGACGATACAAGAATTCCACGGCTCATGGCAAACCGAGGAGGGCCAGTCGAGGGTGTTAGGGTGACGCGCTTGACTGGCTTGCGGCTGTTGTTGCTTTTCGCTTCCAGCTCGACGCTCGGCGCGTTGCCGCGAGGGGCTTGCAACTCCGGCTCTCCTCTTTGACCTTTAAGCTTGCACCTGCCCAAAGAAAGCACGGTGAAAGGGAAAAGAGGAAAGGCAAAAGCCAGAAGCCGAGAAGAAGGGCAAACGTGAAAGGCAAAAGGCCAAAGCCGGAAGAAGATAGCAATCTGGCTTTCCTCTTTGACCTTTAACCTTTCGCCTCGGCCGACTACGGGACGGAGCTTCACCGGCTGAGGACGAAGATCGCCATGTCAGCGTTGAGGTTCGGGGCGTCGGTGACCAAGCGGTGTGTTTCGCTGTCGAGGTAGACCTTCTGGTGCATCCGGATAGCCTTGCGTGCGCAGAACTCTTCGACGTCGGCTATCGATGGAAAGCGCCGGTTCGGCGTATCGTACCACTCGAACTGGTACAGGCCGCCGGTCTTGGGGGACCGGCCATCCTCGTAGAGCATTCTGCGGAGCTTGTGGTACGCGAAATTCGGGAAGCTGACGATGCCGGACCGGCCGACGCGCAGCATTTCACTGATGATCCCCTCGGTATCAGCGACCGACTGCAACGTTTGTGACAGCACGACGACGTCGAACTGTCCGTCAGCGAACGGTGCCAGCCCTTTCTCGAGATCGTGATGAATGACATCCAGTCCTTGCCTGACGCATGCGAGCACCGCCTCCTCGCCGAGTTCGACGCCAACGAGGCGCGTGTGCCCGCGGGCGCGCAGCCGCGACAGCAGCTCGCCGCTTCCACAGCCCAGATCCAACACGCTGGCGCCCCGCGGAATCAGCTCCATGATCATATCGTAGTCGAGGCGATGGCCGTGAAAGATGCTGGTGGCTCCGTTGGCTGAAGCCGGCGCGGGTTCGGGGAGCGCAGGTGCCGGCGGCACGCAGTCGCTGCCGTCGACGTTCGCGAGAAATCCGCGCACGAGTTCGCCGTAGACCGCCAACTTCTCTTCGAGGAGGAACGAGTCGTGGCCGCCCGTGGTGGTGACATTGCAGTAACTCACCGAACGATTGGATGCGACGAGCGCATCGACGATCTGCCGGCTCTGGTCGGCCGGGAACAGCCAGTCGCTCGAAAAGCTGACGACCAGCCAGCGGCAGCGGCTACGCGCGAGCATTTCCCGCAGTTCTTGAGGCGTACCGCCGAGGTCGAACAGATCCATTGCCAGAGAGAGCGTCACGTAGCTGTTGGCGTCAAAGCGCTCGACGAACTTGTGCCCCTGGTAGGCGAGATACGACCCCACCGAGAACTTCTTCTCGAATTCCGTTGAGATGTCCTTAGGCTGCAGCCGACCTGGATCGAATTTGGCCGTCATTGCCTCGCGCGAGAGATAGGTGATGTGCCCGAGCATGCGGGCGAGCGCGAGACCCACAACCGGACCGGCCCCGCGCTTGTAGTATTGACCGCGGCGGTAGTCAGGGTCCTGCAAAATCGCATTCCGACCGACCACGTCAAAAGCCAGCGCCTGGCTGGTCAGGCGCGGCGACGTGGCCAGCAGCGCACAACCGCAGACGCGCTCGGGGTACCGCAGTGCCCAGGTGACTGCTTGGTGCCCACCCAGCGAGCCCCCGATCACGGTTCGAAGTGCCGCGATGTCCAGGTGATCGATGAGCCGCCGCTGCACCTCGACCATATCACCAACGGTGATCGCGGGAAAGTCGGCTCCGTACGGCCGTCCGGTCTGCGGGTTGATACTGTTCGGGCCGGTCGTACCACGACAGCCACCCAGGACGTTTGAACAGATGACGAAGTAGCGGTCAGTGTCAATCGACTTGCCCGGCCCGACGAGGATGTCCCACCACCCCGGCTCGTCGTCATCGTCGTGGCGCGCCACGTGCGAGTCACCGCTGATGGCATGGCACACCCACACGGCGTTGTCGCGGCGGCTGTTCAGCTGCCCGTAAGTCTCGTAGGTGACCATGACCGACGGCAGCTGCCCACCGAGTTCGAGAAGCAGCGGCTGCGCAAAGGTCACCTCCTGCGCGTAGCGCAGCGGGGCGGCACTGCGAACGCTGTCGCTGCTCTCGAACGGGGACTCGGGCTCCTTCATGCACGGGCTCGGTACACTACTTCACAATTACTACCATCAGCCCTGAGCGTTGCCCAGGGCTGATGGATTGCCGCCCTTTAAGGGCTGAGCCCGGTGAATCGGTGGCGGTCAGCAGCATGAACAAGAGCACTCAGCGCTGCGATGCCTGCAGCGCCTGATCGATGTCGGCGATGATATCCGCGACGTCCTCGATGCCGACGGAGATCCGCACATATTCTGGAGTCACACCGGTCTCACGCTGTTCCGCCTCGGTGAGCTGCGAGTGCGTCGTCGACGCCGGGTGGATCACCAGCGTCTTGGCGTCGCCGATGTTGGCTACGTGGCTCGCCAGCTTGACGCTGTTGATGAATTTGATGCCGGCCCCGCGTCCGCCCTTGATCCCGAAGCCGACGATGGCGCCTTTGCCGTGGGGCAGGTAGCGCTGGGCGCTCTCGTAGTCAGAGTGGTTTGGCAGCCCGGGGTAGTTCACCCACTCCACAGCGGGGTGCCGTTGTAAGAACTCTGCGACCCGCTGCGCGTTGGCGCAGTGCCGCTCGATGCGCAGATGTAAGGTCTCGAGACCAAGCAGAAACAGGAAGGCCGCGAACGGACTCATGCACGCGCCCGTGTCTCGCAGCCAGTGGGTGCGGATGTGCAGGATGTAGGCGATGTTGCCGATCGGCCGCAGCGCCTCCTCGAACACCACGCCGTGGTATGCGGGATCGGGCCCGCAGAACTCCGGCCACTTCTCCGGATTCTTCGCCCACGGGAACTTGCCGCTGTCTACGATCACACCGCCGACGTGCACACCGTGCCCGCCGATGAACTTGGTAGTCGAGTATATCACAATGTCAACGCCGTGCTCGATCGGCCGCAGTATAAGCGGCGTGACCGTGTTGTCGCACAGCACCGGCAGATCGAGGGCGTGGGCGGCGCCCGCGATGCGCCGAAAGTCGGGCACGTCATTCTTGGGATTGCCCAGGCTCTCGAAATAGACGGCGCGCGTGTTCCCGTCGGCCAGCTCCTTGATCTTTTCCGGGTGGTGCGGATCGAAGAAGCGGACTTCGACGCCGAGCTTCACCAGGGTCTGCGTGAACAGGGTCCAGGTGCCGCCGTACAGGCTGGTGGCCGAGATGAAGTTCTGGCCGCTGTGCACAATGGTGAGCAGGGCGGCGGTGATGGCCGCCTGACCGGACGCGAAGGCAAGCCCTGCGGCTCCCCCGTCGAGGGCCGCTAGCCGCTTTTCGAGCACGTCGTTGGTCGGGTTCATCAGCCGCGAGTAGATGTTGCCGAACTCCTTGAGCGCAAAAAGGTTGGCGGCATGCTCGGCGTCGTTGAAAACGTACGAGGATGTCGCATAGATCGGCACGGCAAGCGCGGTGGTGGCGGGATCGCGTTCTTGTCCAGCGTGCAACGCGAGTGTTCCTAGTCCGGGGCTTCTTGCTGCTTCTGTCGTCATGTTTTCTCCTTGGTCGTTTTGGCGGTCAGATGAATCGTTAGTCGCTTGTCCTCTTGCTCGAACCAACGCGTTGTCGGAGATGGTTGCGACACCCTGCCCGGAGCGAGCCAACAGCGATCTGTCTTGCCAAATCTCCAGCTTGGGCGCAGCCCGTCAGATCTCGTATTTGACTTGCAGCCACCAGGCATTGTTGGCTGTGGAGTTCGCGAGGGAGCCGAAGATGCCGTAGCCGCCAACAAGTGTGGCGTGCGAGTTTATGATCCAGCTAACATCGAAGCCATGCCAATCATCTTCGCCGTTGATGAGGCCCGGGATCTTCTTGTAGGGATCAGTTTTCTGTCGGAATTCGTATGCCAACAGCAGCCACGAGGTGGGCAAGAACGCTACGTTGCCCTCGAAGGTGGCGTTCCAGTCGTTGGAGAAGCCGAGGAAGCCCAGGTTGGCGGCCTGGCTCTCGCGCCCGCCCGCGGTGAGAATCAGTGGGTGGCCCCCGAGTTGGGTGAACATCTTACTGGCCGTCAGCGTGAAGTCGCCGCCGTAGTCGCGATGGTAGCCAATGCCGTTCAGCGCATGACCCAGGCGGTTGTTGATCGTATTGATCCCGTCGTTGAGCTTGAACTGTCCCCCGACCGTCAGCGCCGGTAACGGCAGACCGAAACTACCTTCGGGCAACGCGAGTACGCGTAGATTGAAGCTGTGCAGCCAGACTTCGTCGCGTTTGATGTCGACACCGGTGGCGTCGCGGATGGCGTCGGGCAACGTGCCCAAAGCCAGCCGGTCGGCCCCGTAGCCCAGCTCCACGCGCCCGAACAACGTTTCGGTCAGCATGAAGGCCTGCAGGTTCTTCTCGCCCAGACCGATGGCGTCAAAGGCCACAGCCGGGAGGCCCAGTGGCTCGCCGTTAGGCGCGGGGTTCACCAGATACGCCATGGGCGTGATGGCACCGCCGCCGACGCCTTCGATGGTGTGGAACGGTAGCGGTGGCGGCTTGCTGGACGGCGTATCCTCGGCGACCGCTGGTGCCAGGGACCGCAGTAGGATCAAACTTACGAACAGGAACATCAGGGTGACACGCTTCACGTCAAAGCCTCCTTGGTTTCTCCGTCTTGTTGAGACAGCGACTGTCCCTCCCGAACCACGCCTCGGGAGTGGGCATGTTTGCATGCTGATTCTGCTACCACTGGATGTGACCAAGTTGTTCACAGCTCCCCTCCTTGAGCGTCGAAGATGCCCTCGAACAGGATCGAGCTGAGGTAGCGCTCTCCCGAATCGGGCAGCACCGTCACGATCGTCTTCCCGGCGTTCTCGGGCCGTTGCGCCAGCCGCACCGCCACTGCCACGGCGGCGCCGCTGGAGATGCCCGATATGATCCCTTCCTCGCGGGCGAGCCGACGCGCGTAGCTGATCGACTCCTCGTTCGTAACCTGCTCGATCGCGTCGACGAGCGAGAGGTCGAGCACCTGCGGCACGAACCCGGCGCCAATGCCCTGGATCTTGTGTGGCCCGGGTTTGAGCGCTTCGCCGGCGCGCTTCTGTGTCAGCACGGGGCTCGCGCTGGGCTCGACCGCGACCGAGACGATGGCCTTGCCGCGCGTCTTCTTGATGTACCGCGAGACGCCGGTGATCGTCCCGCCGGTGCCGACGCCGGAGACTAAGATGTCGATCTTGCCTTCGGTGTCGTTCCAGATCTCCGGGCCGGTGGTTTTTTCGTGAATGGCCGGATTCGCGGGGTTGCTGAACTGCTGCAGGAGCACGTAGCGCTGCGGGTCGGAGTTCGCGATCTCCTCCGCCTTCGCTATGGCGCCGCTCATGCCGCGTGCACCCTCGGTGAGGACCAGCTTCGCGCCGTACGCGACCAGTAGCTTGCGTCGCTCTATGCTCATCGTGTCGGGCATCGTCAACGTTAGCGGGTAGCCGCGCGCGGCGGCGACGAAGGCGAGCGCGATGCCGGTGTTGCCGCTCGTCGGCTCGATCAGATGCTTGCCGGGACCGAGCACGCCGCGCTGTTCGGCGTCCCACACCATGGCGGCGCCGATGCGGCACTTGACGGAGTACGCTGGATTGCGTCCTTCGATCTTGGCCAAGATCGTCGCTGGCGCACCGTCGTGGATGCGGTTGAGGCGCACCAGCGGGGTGCGTCCGATAGAGTGTGCGTTATCTTCAAACCAGTTGGACACGGTTACCTCCAATCTCGAATCGTCTATGGGCGCCATATCGCGCTGCCTTCAGGTGAGGCAGCGTGTTGCGACCGGATCCCAAGCTTTCATTCATTCACACGACTTCGCTGAAGCGGCCGGTTCTCACGTCGTATCGTCACCCAAGCTGCTCGGCATAGGTCATCACCAGGTACATCACCGCTTCGCGGCCACCCGGATTGTGGTACTCGTGCGGCACATCGGCCTCGAACTGAATGGCGTCTCCCGTCGCCAGGCGGTGGCGTTCCTCACCGACGCGCACCTCGATGGAGCCGGTGGTCACCACGAGGTTCTCGACGGTTCCGGGCAGATGCGGCTCTGCAAGCTCTGAAGCATGAGGGGCGAGCCGCAGCTCGTAGAACTCGACCTTGCGCGGCTGATCGAAGGGAAACAACGCCCGCGACGAGAACTTGCCGTCGCGTGAGGTCAGAATCTTCATGCGCGCCACGGGCAGCACTCTGGCGCGGCCACCTGAAGGCTGGCTGATGAGCGCGGAGAATGGAACGTTGAGTGCCCGGGTGATTTTCCAGACGATGTTGATGGTCGGCGTGCTCTGATGCAACTCAATCTGCCCGAGCATCGCCCGGCTGACTCCGGAGGCTTGGGCCAAGCGCTCGAGCGACAGTCCGCGCTTGACGCGCAAGCGGCGAAGATTCGCACCAACGGCCTGCGTCAGGTCCAACTCTTCAACTACCGCCTTGGCGCGACGGGATGCAGTCGCAGCTCGGTCCTGCCGCGGCGCAGCCGTAACCATGCCGCCCGGCGCGGCGCTCGCCCCAGCGCCCACCGCGGGCGAGATCCATTTGCGCCGCGCACGGCGGCGCACGTGCGGGCGTGCAACCTCGACGATTCGGGCATTCTCAGCGGTCATGTCGATCTATCCCTATGAACGGACATTTATCCGTTATAGCGGATGATGTCAAGAGGGGTGATTCGGCGCGGATCGATTCCAACCCCATGCCAGCAACACCGCATTTCCGCTTCTATGCGTCACCAAGCGCCGCGGCGATCCCGGCGGTCGCCTGCGCCATCTCGTCGGGACTGATGGTCAGCGGCGGGGCCAAACGCACGACCGTATCGCGGTGCAGCGTCCAGTTGAGGATGAGACCACGCTCGAAGCAGCGCGCCACGAAGCGGCGCGTGGACTCAGCGGTCGGCAGTTGCAGCGCCATGAGGAGGCCTTTGCCCCGCACCTCGCAGCCGCGCGGGGCTGCAACCGCCCGCAGCTGCTCCAGCCATTCGGCGCCGACTCGCGCCGCGCGCTCTGAGAGCCGCTCGCGCAGCAGCACATCGAGCGCCGCCAGGCCGGCGGCACAGGAGATTGGATGGCCGCCGAACGTCGTCACGTGCGCCAGCGGCGGATCGTGCGATAACGTGTGCATGAGCTCCGGCCGGCCGACGAACGCGCCGAGCGGCATGCCGCCACCGAGCGCCTTCGCCAGCACCAGTATGTCCGGAACGGTGTTCCAGTGCTCACAGGCGAACAGCTTGCCGGTGCGGCCGAATCCGGTGATCACTTCATCAGCGATCAACAAGGCACCGACTTCCGTGCAGCGCCGACGCAGGGCGGGCAGAAACGTCTCGGCCGGGACGCGGACTCCGCCTTCCCCCTGCACAGGCTCCACAATGACTGCCGCGACTGACGTGTCGATCCGGCCCAGGGCCGCGACGTCATCGAACGGAAGCACTTCGACATCGGGCAACAAGGGCCGGAAAGGTTCCTGGTACAGCGGGTTGCCGCCGACCGACAGCGCCCCGAAGGTGTCGCCGTGAAAAGCGCCCGCGAAAGCGACGAGGCGCGAGCGGCCGGTGAACTTGCGCGCCGTCTTCAGTGCGCCCTCCACGGCTTCGGCGCCGCTGTTGGTGAAGTAGGTGACGGCAAGGTCACCGGGTGTGACCTCCGCCAGCCGGCGTGCCAACTCCACCTGCGGCTGCTGAACCATTTCGCCGTACACCGAGACGTGCAGGTACGACGCCATCTGTCGCTCGACGGCCTCGATCACGGCCGGATGCGCGTGCCCGATATTCGCTACGCCCATGCCGGCCAGCAGGTCGAGATACTCGCGGCCGGCGACGTCCCAGATTTTGGTGCCGCGGGCGCGGGCGACGACGACGGCCAGCGGCTCACTCGAGGTCTGACAGACGTGGCGCAAGAATGCCTGGCTGAGGTCGTCTTCAAAGGCTCCCACGTTCTACGCTCCCACGCTCCACGCTGCCTCCACGGCCCTGGACGCGCCGGACCGGGCGGCATCGTCAGTTGACGACTACGGTGACGGCTCCCATTTCACTCGTCTCGTAGCCCGGCAACTCACCGAGTAAGCGTCTGAAGGCGCGCGAGCGCACCACGCGAATCAACGCTTGCAGCCGCGGGTCACGTTCCATGTCGGTGCGGTAACACAGGTCGTAGTCCTCTTCCCGCACGACGAGAAAGTCGAGGCCGGCTTCCGCTGCCGAGAGCCGCACGCAGATGCCGGCCTGCGCCCAGCCGGTGCGAATGGTCTCCGCCACGCCCGTATGGTCGTGGGCAATGCGGTGATACCCTTTCGGCAGAGGGTGATAGTCCTTGAAGAGCGCATCGAGGCAGCGCCGCGCGCCAGAACCTGCTTCGCGTCCCACCCAGCGCAGGTTGGCCGCCACGGCCGCACGGATCGACTTGATGGCCAGGCTTGGGTTCAGCGCAAGCCCTTCTTGCCAGGAACTGAGCCGCAGCAGCGTGTACCCCGGACCGAGCAGCTCGCGCACGGCCCGCTGGTTGCCGTCCGGCGCATGATCATCCTGCAGATGCAGCCCGGCAACATGCACCAGGCCGTCGCGCAGCAGCTGCAACGCCTGCCGGCTGGAACGGATGAATGGCACCAGCCGTGTACCGGAACCACGAGTGAGTTCCGCGCCCAGCAGCCCAACGGATGGATCGCACCCCGCCAGCACCAATGTCTGTTCCGGGTCCGCTTGCGCGTGAAACTTGTACCCGCTTGCTTGCGCGATTCCGTCCGGCGGCAGTGTTCCCACGAACGTCCGCTCGACCGGATACAGCCGGGTCTCGTCTCCCACGGTCGCCTGCCAGAAGCGGTTTGGCGTCGTGGTCGATTGCCAGGCCCACTCGGGCCCGCCTCGGCGCGCGGTCTTCGTGAGACTGAAGAGATCCTCCACCCGACAGCCGAAGGCGTAGGCGAGGGCCAACGCTGCCGCCGTCGAGGGCACCACGCGGTCCGTCTCGATAGCGCTGATGGCCGCTCGGGACAAACCCGTGCGCCGCGCCAGCTCGTCTTGTGACCAGGCACGGGCGGTGCGGTACTCTTGCACGCGATTGTGGATCGCTGTCGCCATGATCATCGCATAGCCGACACGAACGTGTCCGGTCAAGTTGCGAGCCCGAGTCGAGTCAGCGCGCGCATCGTTGCCGAATCAGATTCCGGCGCGCGGGGCGGCGCGGCCGACCCTGGGGTCCGACCGGCTCAGCGTGAAGCGCACAGGAGCCCGGATACTCGCCAATTCATTCCCTGGCGGCGCAGGGGCAAATTGTCGCCATACTACCGTTCGCTCAGTGCCGGCGAAGTCCGAGAGCGCCGCTGATGATCCCTTACGGGTCATCTATCACGACGCGTGATCCGGGTTGCAGACGGTCCGGAAAGATCGCCAGACAGCACCCCTTCGCGTCCTTAGCTGATGGAGCGAGAATGGCTTCGAAGCGGCGGCTGACATAGACCGCGAGACCGATGCGCTGACTAGGCGCCGTGGTCCCAAGGGCGTCGCTCGGGGCGTCCGGTCTCGCGTTCCAGGGGAGCCAGGGGCCGGTGAGGTTCGGCAACGAGATCTCCAACCGCTGCCGCACGCGTTCGTCGGTCAGATCCAGCACGCTGATCAGGTGGCAGGCAATGCGCAGCAGCACACCGGTGCGGATAGCGCGCGCGGCTTTGATGGTCGCGTCAGTCAGCAGGATTCCCTCACGCTTCCGACGTCCGACGCGTCTGGCTACGCGTCGACTCGGAGCGATGAGGGCTGGCCGTGGGCCTGACCGGGTTAGCTGTGCGTTCCTGGGCGTCCCCAGCGAAGGGCGCGGGCGCGATCGGCAAGTGTCCACACGCGTTCATGCAGCGCAACGATCATGTCGGGATCGGCAAGCAGTATCTTGCGCTCGCGTGCGCTGAGCGCCGCCGGTCCCTCCACCAAGCCGCGTTCGACTAGGCGCTCGCGCTGGGCGCGAATCGATGGATTCAGTCTGCGCTGCCTCCTGAGCAGCGCGCGATGCAACGCGTTGACGTAGGCATCCACCGCGGCGCGCACGAAGCCGTCGTGTTCCATCTCGGGCAGCCGCTCGTCGGTCTCCTGCGTCATCCGAAGATACTCCCGCAAGTCCAGCAGCTCAGGCGGCGGCGTGCTTTCTTCGGGAAGGAGGAACAGCCCCCGCGCCCGCGTCCTCTCACCCAGCCTGACGCGGCTGGCCAGCGCTGAAATCGGCACCGACAGGATGAGAGCGACGATGATCGGGGTCACCCACCAAAAGTAGTGTGGATTTAACCAGTACAAGCTGATGGCCCAGGCGCTGGCGAAGACGCTATCGAAACCGTGGCGCCGGATCGCCTCCCACCACCGGGTCTCCGCATCCTCCCTTTCCTGCGACCCCCATTGCACGGTGCGGCCGAGCAGGTTCTGCACGACGAAGCGGCTATGAAATACCATCCGGATCGGAGCCAGCAGGCTGGAGAGCAGGATCTCCAGGAACACACTCAGTGACAGCTTCAACACGCCGCCGTACGCTTTGGTGTTGCGCCCCTTGAACACGATTAGCGCGATGCTGAGCAGTTTCGGCAAGAAGAGGATCATGGCGGTGACGGCGGCCAGGTACAGGGCCCAGTGCGGATGCCACACCACCGGCCACTCCGGAAACAAACTGCGCCCGTGCGGGAAGTACTCCGGCTCGCGCAGCGCGTTCTGGATGGCTTCCGCGGTGCTCAGCGTCAGGAACGCGAACCACAACAAGGCCGAAACGTAGGACAGCGCGCCGTTGAGAAACAGCGCGCGATGCGCACCGAACAGCCCTTCGGTGAACAGCAGCCGCAGATGTTGCAGGTTGCCTTGGCACCAGCGCCGGTCGCGCTTCATCTCTTCGAGCAGCGTCGAGGGCACCTCTTCGTAGCTGCCGGGCAAATCGAACGCCAGCCACAAGGTCCACCCGGCGCGTCCCATTAGCGCAGCCTCGACGAAATCATGGCTCAGGATCTCGCCGCCGAGCGGCGGCTTACCCGGCAGGCGCGGCAGGCCACAGTGATGCATGAACGGAGCAAGGCGGATGATGGCGTTGTGGCCCCAGTATTGCCCGTCACCAAGCTGCCAGTAGTGCAACCCGGCCGCAAACATCGGCCCGTACACGCGCGCAGCGAACTGTTGCACCCGAGCGAAGAGCGAGCGCCGGTTCACCGCCGTCGGCGCCGTCTGGATCATGCCTGCGTCCTGGTGGCGTTCCATCATGCGCACCAGCCGCACCAACGTGTCGCCCGCCATGATGCTGTCGGCGTCGAGCATGATCATGTAGTGGTACTGGTGGCCCCAGCGGCGGCAGAAGTCCGCGACGTTGCCGCTCTTGCGCTCCAGGCGCACGCGGCGACGACGGTAGAAGATCGTTCCGAAACCGTTCACCGCGCGGCACCACTCCGCCCACGCTTCCTCTTCGTTCACCCAGGTGCCGGGGTCGCCGCTGTCGCTGAGAATGAAGAAGTCGAAGTGCGCCAGCGCGCCGGTGCGCGCGAGCGAGGCGTAGATGGCCCTCAAGCCCGCAAACACGCGCCCTACGGGCTCGTCACAAATCGGCATGACGATCGCGGTGCGCCCGTCGGGGTGGAACTCGCCGCTGTCGGCCGGATCGAGGTTGGTGATGGCGAAGCGGCGGCGCCGTCTGATGAGGGTGAAGAAGCCTAGCAACGCCGTCCAGAATCCGATCGAGATCCAGCCGAAGAGCGCGCCGAAGAAGATGACGATGGCGAACTCGAGCCACGTGCTCGCCTGCTGCGGCAGCACGCTCACCATGAAGCCGCTCGCGATCACACTCGGAATGAGCACCAGCACCGACAGCAGCAGCCGGCGGCGGCGCGCTACGCGAGTCCAAGGCAAGCGCCGCCGGTGGCGGCGCAGGGCCCGGCGGCGCAACGCTCTCGAGGGCTTACCGCGAAGTCGGTTCAGCAGCCGGTGCCGGAAACGCCGCTCGATCTTATCCGGAACCATTGCGTGGTGCGTCAGCCGCGGCATCGACGAGAAGACCCCATCGCGCAGCGGGTAGTGCCTGGCGTTCGGCGGCATCGACGCCCCGCCGGCCACAAAGTGCCCCGATAACTGCGCTTCCAGGCGCCACGCGGTAAACGCATCGAGCGCTTCGTGCCACGGCTTCGGTACAACGGGGTAGCGCTCCGGCAGCAAGGTCTGGAGCGCGTGAAACGTTTCCGCGATGGCGTCGCTACCCTCGCCCCAGGGCTCGTGCTGCAGCGCGCGTTCGACCGCCTCGCTGGCGAGCGGCTCACACTCGCGCCCCTCCAGGCCGAGGCCCTTCAAGTACACCACCGCCCGCTCGTAGGCTGTCTTCCAGTCTTGCACCAAGTGCCCGGCCGGCACGGTGAAATGCCGCGTCTCCGTCACCGGTGGTGACAGGCGCGCGGCCGCGGCTATGTGTCCCGGCTCGCTCACGGTAGGAGCGCGTACGACCAGGTCTCGGTCAGCGCTTCATCGCCTTTGTCGAGAAAGGCGCGCAGCTCGATGGCGTTCTTCTGTTTGGGCCGGACCTGGAACGTCAGTCGCCAGCCGCCCGTGACCGCGTTCTTCACCACGTGCTGGTCGAGCAGCTCGGCGGTGTCCGGCCCCGACGCCACCGTAATCACGCCGCGCACCACGGTGTCGGCGGGAAGGGCTTCGAGTTGCGTCCCGCCGAAATCGACGACAAAGCGGTAGGCGCCCTCGATGGTTCCGCGGTCCTCGCGCGTTGCGACCACGCGGCCGGCCGGAGGACGCGTCGGGTCATCCCCGTACCAGTACATGGTGTACGCGAACCAGACCGGCTCGCCCGGCTTGGCCTGCTTGTCCGGCACCCAGTACATCACGACGTTGTCGTTGGTATCCGACTTCGACGGGATCTCCACCAGCTCGACGCGGCCCTGACCCCATTCGCCGCGCGGGACCTGCCACACGCTGGGCCGCAGATCCGGACGCGTCTCCAGGTCCTGGTAGTGATCGAAGTTACGGTCGCGCTGCAGGAGCCCGAACCCAGTCGGTTTCGAGGTGCGGAAACCGCTCACGTTCAGCGTACGCGGATCATCGAGCGGACGCCACAGCCACTCCCCCGTGCTGAAGTTGATCAGCATCCCGTCGGAGTCATGCACCTCGGGACGGAAGTCCTCAAACTGCCGCGCCGTGTTCTCGCCGTGAAAGAACATGCTGGTGAGCGGCGCGATCCCCAGCTTCTTCACCGGTTGGCGCAGGAACAACTCTCCTTCGACATTGACGACGGTTTGATCGGCCGGTTGCACGGAGAAGTGGTACGCGCCGGTAAGGCTCGGACTGTCCAGTATGGCGTAGACGGTAATCTCCTTGGCCTTGGGCACGGGCTTCACCAACCAGAATTCGCGGAAGTACGGGAACTCTTCCCCGGCCGTCTCGGCCGTATCGATGGAAATGCCGCGCGCCGACAACCCGAACACCTCGTTCTTCCCGACCGCGCGGAAGTAACTGGCGCCGAGGAACACGATGACTTCGTCGTAGTACTTCGGGGTCTTGAACGGCGCGTGGATGCGGAGCCCGGCATAACCCAAGTTTTGAGGCACTTTGCTGGCGAAGTCGTTGCGGCCGTAGTCGAATTGATCGGGTGAGAACGGGAGTGGATGCACGCCGTGGGCGTCGACTACGTTGATGGCGACTACGCGGTTGTAGTAGAAGCCGGGATGAAAGAACTGCACCTGAAACGGCAGGTGCTGATCACCCCACAACGCACGGTCCGGACGGAAGCGGATTTGGCGCCACTGGTCGTAGGTGATCTTGGGCAGCCAGTCTGGCACCTGCCCTTTCGGTTCCTGGAACGCTTCCTTCGCAAGCGTTTCCGCCTTCGCCGTCACTTCGCGGAAGCCGAACGACGGAGCGGGGCCGGCGGCGAGCGCCCGCGGCGCAAAATAGAGGACAAGCGCGACCGCCAGGATCCATCCGGTCCGGAGAAGGCGGCGGAGTGCGTGCAGGCGGCAGGCGGCAGGTCTCAGGCGTTGGCGCAACATAGCTCCCTTTCCGGAACCGTCATTGTTCCATCGCAGGCGGCAGGTCAAGCCCAAGGGCCACGGCCGAAAGCCAAAGCGCCTTCAACGCGACGGAAGGCTCAAGGTGTGGTAAGGCGTCCGGCAATGAGCATGCTCACCGGTTTGCGCACGGGAGTAATGATTCTGGTGTTGCTCGGGTGCCACACAGAATCGGCGGCGCCGGTCGTGATCGAGTTCTGGGCCATGGGCCGTGAAGGTGAGGTGGTCCAGCAGCTGGTTCCCGACTTCGAGCGGCGCGTACCGGGGGTGCAGGTTCGGGTGCAGCAGATCCCGTGGAGCGCCGCGCACGAGAAGCTGCTCACGGCATATGTGGGCAACGCTATGCCGGATCTCTTTCAGGTTGGCAACACGTGGATCCCCGAGTTCGTCGCCCTCGGTGCGATCGAACCGTTGGATGAACGGATGGCGCACTCTTCGAGTATCCGATCTGACGATTACTTCCCCGGCATCCTGGACACCAACGTGATCGACGGTATCACCTACGGTGTACCGTGGTACGTCGACACGCGCCTGCTGTTTTACCGCACCGACATCCTGGCGAAGGCCGGGTATGCGCAGCCGACGACGACATGGGCCACCTGGCTCGATGCCATGACGCGCATCAAGCACGAGATCGGTCCCGCCAACTACGCCATCTTGCTCCCCTTCACAGAATGGCAAGTGCCGGTGATCCTAGCCCTCCAACATGGCGCCACGCTGCTGCGTGACAACGATCAGTACGGGAACTTCCGCAGCTCCGAGTTCCGTCAGGCCTTCGAGTTCTATCTCGATCTGTTCCGGCGAGGCCTGGCCCCGCGCGGTGGCCAGGCGCAGATCGCGAACCTGTACCAGGACTTCGCCAGCGGATACTTCTCGATGTACATCAGCGGTCCGTGGAACATTGGCGAGTTCCGTGCGCGCTTGCCGGCCAGCCTGCAAGGCCAATGGCTGACCGCGCCGATGCCCGCGCCCGACGGGACGTACCCGGGCACTTCGGTCGCGGGCGGCGCCAGCCTGGCGATCTTCCGCGGCTCGCGGCACAGAGACCTAGCGTGGAGAATGATCGAATACCTCTCTGAGCCGGCGCAACAGGCACAGTTCTATCGCCTCACCGGTGACCTGCCCGGGCGCCAGAGCGCCTGGGCGGATGGAGACCTGGCACACAATCGGTACGCCCAGGCGTTCTGGCAGCAACTGCAGTGCGTGCAGTCGACGCCCAAGATTCCCGAGTGGGAACGCATCGCCAACAAGATCAGCCAGTATGCCGAAGCCGCGATCCACGGGAGCATGGACGCCGATGCCGCGCTCACAGCGCTGGACAGCGACGTCGATGCCCTCCTGGAGAAGCGGCGTTGGATGCTGCGCCAAGCTGGACGAGCACGGAGCTGAGGTGACGCGTCCACGCATCAATCCTGCTTACGGATTCTTGGCGCCGGCACTCTTGGTGATTGCCGCGTTCTTCTTCGTCCCGGTCGTCGCCTCTGTTCTCCTGAGCGTTACCGACTTCGACATCTATGCCGTCGCCAGCTTCGCCAACCTCCGCTTCATCGGCTACGGCAATTATGCCCATCTCCTGCAAGACCCGCTGTTCTGGGTGGCGTTAAAGAACACTGTGCACTTCGTTTTCGTCGCCGGTCCGCTTTCGATCGGCGTGTCGCTGGCCGCGGCGGTGCTGCTGAGCGCCAAGCTCGTGCGTTTCAAGGCGGTCTTCCGAATCATCTTTTTTCTGCCCGTCATCACCACCCTCGTAGCGGTGGCCGTGGTCTGGCGGTATCTCTACCACCCGCGCTTCGGGTTGTTGAATTACGGCTTGTCCTTCCTCGGCATCGGGCCGGTCGACTGGCTCGGCGATCCCGCCTGGGCCATGCCCGCGATCATCTTGCTGGCGGTGTGGAAGAATTTTGGATTTAACATGGTCATCTTCGTCGCGGGGCTGCAGAGCATTCCGGGCCGGCTATACGAGGTCGCCAGCCTCGACGGCGCCGGGCCGCGACGGCAGTTCTGGTACGTGACTTTGCCCATGCTGGCACCGACCTTCGCCTTCGTCACCATCATCACCTTGATCGGCTACTTCCAGCTGTTCGCCGAGCCCTACGTGATGACGCAAGGTGGGCCGGGGCATAGCACGCTGAGCGTGGTCCTGCTCATGTATCAGGAAGGGTTCCGGTGGTGGAACATGGGGTACGCCGCGGCGGTGGCGTTTGTGCTCTTCGTTATCATCCTCGCGCTCACGCTCGTGAGCTTGCGGCTGCGCGGCGGCGCGCCCCTGGGTGTGGCCGAACCTGGACGGGAGTCAGCGGGATGAAGCGCGTGACCCGGCTGGTGCTGCTCCACCTCGCGCTCGCCGTCGCAGCGGGGGCGACCCTGCTGCCGCTGCTGTGGATGCTCTCCGCGTCGCTGATGCCGGCGGGTGAGGCCACCGCGTTCGGCCATCACCTGCTTCCAAGCACGGTGACCTTCGAACATTACCGAGCGCTATTCACCCGCCTGAACTTGGCGCGCGATGCGGCGAACAGTGCGCTGCTCGCGGCGGCGGTGACGCTGATCTCGCTCGCCCTCAACTCGATGGCGGGCTATGCCTTCGCGAAATTCCGCTTCGCCGGCCGCGACCGCGTCTTCCGGGTCCTGCTCGCGGCCCTCGTCATACCGGGGCAGGTAGCGATGCTGCCGTTGTTTCTTATGCTGCGCGAGTTGGGATGCATCAACACCTACTGGAGCGTGATCATCCCGGGGATGGCCAGCATCTTCGGCATCTTCTTGATTCGGCAGTACGCTCTCTCCATCCCGGACAGCCTCTTGGATGCCGCCCGTATCGACGGCGCCGGCGAGTTCCGCATCTACCGGTCGCTGGTGTTGCCCGTGTGCAAGCCGATCCTGGTGACCCTCGCCATCTTCACCTTCATGGGCACGTGGAACGATTTCCTCTGGCCCCTCATCGTGCTGACCGACAGTGACATGTACACCTTGCCTGTGGCACTGGCGAACCTAGTGGGCGAGCACGTGCAGGACACCGAACTGATGATGGCCGGTTCGGTCCTGACCGTCTTGCCGGTCGTCGTCCTGTTCATGGCCCTGCAACGCTACTACATCGAGGGCCTCATGAGCGGCGGCGTGAAGGAGTGATGCTCTGTCTGTGTCAGTCATTCCCGGCCGAAACCCGGAGGAGCGGTGTGTCGGCTATCACCGGCAGCTCACACCGTTCGTTGAGCAATTCGATCTCGCGCTGCAACCGCTCGGTGAGGTGACCGCGCCGGTCGAGGATTCTGAGGGTCCAGCGCACTTGCTTTGCCAGTGCGATCGCGTGCAGGCCGGTGGGGTCCGCCGCTTGGCACTCCGAGTGCTCCGCATGCTGGAGCAAGTCAAAAATGCCGGCCTCACACGCGGCGTTGTAACGCGCCACCACCTCGGGTGCCAGCGGGTAGCGCGAGCGCGAGGTCAGTCGCCGCATGATTCGGTGCCACTGCTCCAAGTCGTGCACCGTGATGAAGGAATCGAAGATCCGTTTATTCGTCCGGAACGAAAACAAGGTGCGTGAAACCACTTTCTCCACCAGGGCATCGCAGTGCGGGAAGCGGTGGGCGCGCAGCTCGCGGATGATGCTGCGGCCGACCGAGTGCTGCAACGCGTCGAAGCGCGCCTCCCAGTAGATGTGGCGCAAGGTGCGCGCGCGAAAGCTGACGACCAGCTGCGTCGGGACAAAGTGGTTGTGCGAGTACACGTCGCCGGCCAAGTGAGTGAGATAGCCGTAAGCGAAGGCGCGCTGGGCAGCGGTCTCCGCCCGCTGGAGCAGCGCCCAGCCGACCTCCCAAGAATGGCAGTGCGCCTGTTGAGCGCGGGTATACTTCTTGACTTGGGTGATGTCGGCACCGATACAGCCGTAGAGGTACTCGCGGCGATGGCGGCGAAGCAATTGTTGAAGCGCCATACTCAGAATGGTAAAGTTTTCTAACACTTGCGAGCCGTGTGCCAAGTGCGTAATGGGTCCCCACGCCCAGGCATGCGCTGGAGCGAAGATCACGAGGACAAAGGCAACACTGCAAAGATAAACCATCAAATGAATCATACTCCCCCCACCGATGCTTCACAAGGCGCTTTACAAATGCTGCTTGAACAGTTGCGCGCCTACGTTGAGTACCAGCAGTCAACGGGAATAGAAGGTTTTCCGCTGCGGGGGCCGTCTCCTGCGACAGAGACGGGCGCCGCTGCGGCCCCCCAGGCACCGTCCGCCGCAGCCGCCATGCCCGCGCCGACGAAGGTGGTAGCCGAATCCGGCGCTCTCTTTTTGTCTCCAGGGGTGCAGCGCGCTGATACCGTCGAGAGGTTGCGAGCCGCGATCGGTGATTGCCGGCTCTGCAAGCTATGGCCGGGGCGCACGCACCTCGTCTTCGGCGTGGGCAACACACGCGCCAAGCTGATGTTCGTCGGCGAGGGCCCCGGGCGCGATGAAGATCTGCAAGGAGAACCATTCGTCGGGCGTGCCGGCCAGCTGCTCACGGAGATCATCACCAAGGGCATGAAGCTGCGCCGCGAAGACGTCTATATCGCCAACGTCATCAAGTGCAGGCCGCCGGAGAACCGCAACCCCGAGCCCGATGAGATCGCCGCCTGCCAGCCCTTCTTGCGGCGCCAGATCGAAATCATCGGCCCCAAGATCTTGGTCGCGCTAGGCACGATCGCGGCGCAGACGCTGTTGGGGCTGCGCGTACCGATCTCTCGCCTGCGCGGGCACTGGTACGACTACCACGGCATCAAGCTGATGCCGACCTTGCATCCGGCCTACCTGCTGCGGAACCCCAACGACAAGAAGCTGGTGTGGGCAGATATCAAGATGGTCATGGCCGAACTGGAGCAGTACGCGTGATCTTTTCCGGACTTTGGGAGGGGCGCAGCGCTGTGGCGGTCTTCACGCTTGCCCTTCTCTTTGCCACCGCCGTCAGTGCTGCGGCGGAGTCGCCGCGGCCCGCCGGCAGCGGCAACACACACGTCGATTTGATCGCCGTCGACGCCGGCATCAACCCCGCTACGGCCGACTTCATCCATGAATCCATCGCGGCGGCGGAACGCGACGGCGCCCGCGCCCTGATCATCCAGCTCGACACGCCGGGGGGCTTGCTGGACTCGACTAAGTCGATTGTCAAAGACCTCTTCAGCTCGCCGGTGCCGGTCATCGTGTACATCGCTCCCAGCGGTGCCGGCGCAGCGTCCGCCGGCGTCTTCGTCACCATGGCGGCCAACCTCGCTGCCATGGCTCCGGGCACCACCATCGGTGCCGCGCATCCGGTCGCCGGGTTGGGAGAGAACATCGGCAGCGACATGCGCGAAAAGGTCGAGAACTTCGCTGCCTCGCTCAGCAAGACCATCGCACGGGAACGCGGCCGCAACGCGGAGTGGGCTGAGAAGGCGGTGCGCGAGAGCGTCTCGGCCACCGACGGGGAGGCGCTCAAGCTGCACGTCATCGACATCGTGGCGCCGAGTGTCGACGAGTTGCTGGGCCAGGCCAACGGCCGTGAGGTGAGTGTCAACGGGCACAAAGTGAAGCTGGACCTGGCGGGCGCCGAGGTCGTGCGCCGCCACATGCGTTTGAAGCAAAAGATCCTCAACATCCTCGCCAATCCCAACGTCGCCTACTTGTTGATGATGGCGGGCATCCTGGGGCTGTACGTCGAGTTCACGCACCCGGGCGTGTTTTTCCCCGGAACTGCGGGAGCCATCTGCCTACTGTTGGGAATGACGGCGCTGCAAGTGTTGCCCATCAACTACAGCGGCTTGGTCCTCATCCTCCTGGGCCTATCGCTGTTGATGAGCGAGTTGTTCGTGCCCAGTTTCGGCATTTTGGGGGTTGGTGGTATTGTCGCGTTTGTGCTGGGGTCGCTGTTACTGTTCGACACTTCCGAGTCCAATCTGACGCTGGACCCGAACATCGTCTACGCCGCCGCGGCGACCTTCGGTGCCTTTACCATGTGGGTGAGCTATCTCGTCGTGCGCTCGCAGCGGCGCAAGCCGGTGCTCGGGCGCGAGGGGCTCGTCGGCGAGATCGGTGAGGTCCGGCAGCGCATCGCCGCCGGCACGCGTGGCGGCAAGATCTTCGTGCACGGCGAATACTGGAATGCGGCCTCTGAGGAGCCCATCGAGGTCGGAGAACGGGCTGAAGTGGTTCGGGTCAACGGGATGCATGTCCTGGTCCGGCGCGTGCCGGACCCAGCGCGAGAGACCGCCCCGCACGGCACGTGACGCGGGCGGAGAGGAGGCGGCGATGATTGGTCCAGCGGCGACGGTCTTCATCGTACTGGTCATCTTCGTGGTCAGCGGCGTGAAGATCCTGAAGGAGTACGAACGCGCCGTGATCTTCCGGCTTGGCCGGCTGGTGGCGGCACGCGGTCCGGGGATCATTTACGTCATCCCGCTGATCGAGCGCATGCAGCGCGTCGAGTTGCGCACCGTGACCATGGAGATCCCGCCCCAGGACGTCATCACCAAGGACAACGTCTCGGTGAAGGTGAGCGCGGTGCTGTACTTTCGGGTGATCGATGCCAACAAGGCGGTCGTCGAGGTGGTCGATTATCTTTTCGCCACCTCCCAGCTAGCGCAAACCACGCTGCGTAGCACCTGCGGGCAGGCCGAGCTGGATGAGCTGCTGGCGGAGCGCGAGAAGATCAACACGCACCTGCAGGAGATCCTCGACGCCCAGACGGACCCGTGGGGCATCAAAGTGGTCGCGGTCGAGGTGAAGCAGATCGATTTGCCGCAGGAGATGCAGCGGGCCATCGCGCGTCAGGCCGAAGCCGAACGCGAGCGGCGCGCCAAGGTCATCAACGCCGAAGGAGAATTCCAAGCGGCGCAGAAGCTGGCCGACGCCTCCGCCGTCATCGGCCAGCACCCGATGGCGCTGCAGCTGCGCTTCTTGCAGACGCTGACGGAGGTCGCGTCAGAGAACAACTCGACCACCATCTTTCCGCTGCCGATCGACCTGATCGCGCCCTTCCTCAAACCCGAGCAGAAATCCTAGAGAGCATTCACAGTCCTCGGGGCGCTTCGGCCATCGCGTTCGTAGTTCGTTGTGTGAGGCTATCTTCGCCGCTGTTTCCCTGCAATCATGGGTTGGGCGCAACAGACGCGCGAAGAGGTGACCCCATATGGCTCGATTGGCTGAGCGAACCTGTGTTCCGTGCAAAGGCGGGGTTCCTCCCCTGACACCCGAACAGACCAGGCCGTTACTGGCGCAGCTCGACGGCTGGAAAGTGGCAGACAGTCACCATCTCGAGAAGCGCTACGATGTGGCAGATTTCGTCCAGGCACTGGGGCTGGTCAACCGCATCGGTGCCATTGCCGAGGAGCAGGGACACCACCCCGATCTCTACCTTGCCTGGGGCCGGGTGGAGGTGAAGATCTGGACCCACAAGATCAACGGGCTCACCGAAAGTGATTTCATTCTGGCGGCGAAATGCGACGCGGCCTTCGCTCAGATGGCGAACCCTGAGTGACCGCCACCCGCGCTCAGGCCTCGCTCAGAAATCACACACGCCGGTGAAGGCGTCGCATGCGCTGGTACCGGAGCAACAGAACACAGTGGAGTTGTCACAGCCCTGCCCGGCCGACACGCAGGCTCCGGGGGTCTGCGTCGTCACGGCTGTCGGGCTCGGCAAGGTCCCGTTAATCACCAGATCCGAGCCGCCGCAGTCTGTCAGGAGCAACCCGACCACAGCCCAACCGATGAGCCAGCCGACGCGTGTCCACATGCTTTCTCTTTAGCGTGTTTTGGCAGGGCGAGAAAGCCGAGGCGGCACCGCATGTCACGCCGCCTCGGGAAATCATGTGGCGGTCTCCGCGCCGTTCACGCGGCGGCACGCGCGCGGCGTTGCGCCTGATAATGCGTGGCGCACAAGCCCTTGGCGACGCGCTCGCGGTCGCAGCCTTTAACCGTGCAGCGGCGTTCCTTGGGGACCACCGGCTTCGGTGGCGGCTTCCAGCCCTTCAGCTCGTCCTCAGCGGTCTCCAGACCCTCATTGAGGATAGCGATGACCACCTCAGTTTTCGTAGCGCCCAGATTGGCGGCCACACGATCGATACGGCCCAGAACGTTGGCGGGCACTTTGACGTTCATGAGCTTGGATTCCTCGTGGCCCTTCTTGCCCCGCACCACCAGATCGTTCAGCCGAAGATTCGGGTTGCGCATAGCTCTACCTCCCCTTCATCGAACAAAAGTCCACATCGTGCGGAATAGCACCTGCGTCATTGGCGGCAGCTAACTTGCTACGTTTTATTATCAAGTACACAGTTGCCACGGTCACGACAGAACCTTTTATTGCAGGATCGGCCACAAGATGCAACAGCAGCCCTGTCACTTCTAGGATGCTGCAGGTCGGGCAGAAAAGCCGTTGCCTCCTGATGCAATTATCGCAACGGTCGCAAGATCTGTTGCAACTGTCGAAACGTGAGCGCGAACCAGATGATCACCGGCGCTCCGACAAATGTGATCAGCCCGAGAAACGTTCCCAGCACGTCGGTAAAGGGATTCTTGTAGAAGACGAGCACCGGAAAAAGCGCCACGACAAACGTGTCGACGAGCAGGTACAGCGTAGCGCCGACAGCCAACAGCAGCGCGCGGCGGCGCATACTCACGGCGGGCGTGGCTAGGAGGAGCGCCAACAGCGGCACCAGTCCGACTGCCAAGGCATCAAACTGTACCGAGGCGCGCACGTGCCGATCGCCATGCGCCCACGTGGGGGCGGTGACGCCGTCCGCTGCCGTTTCCAGCACCCAGCCGTGCAGCACCGGACCAAGCAGCGCCGCCCCCGCCAGCAGGCCGCGCGCATACCAGCGCGCCCCGTCGGCCCGCTGCCACACCACCAGCAGGAGCGCGAAACTCACCAGGAAAGCGCACAGGAAACGAAGTTTGCTCAGTCGAACCGTTCCGCCCACGTGATCGCTCCAACCAGCACGAACACCGCAAAGATCCCTTGCCACACGTATTCGTGCATGTAGAAGAACGCCTGCGGGTACGTCTCGACAACGCGCGCCAAGGTCGCCAAGCGTAGGACGTTAACGGCGAAGATGAGTGGAACGCCAATCGCGAGCCCGCTCAAGCGGCCAAGCCAAGGGGCCGGATAGGCGAGGATGAAAGCGGCAAACAGCATGTAGACGAAGATGCCGGTGCATTCGTGGTTGACCACCATCGTCATGCCCTGCACCACAACATCTTCATGCCGCGCAACGGCGTGGCCTCCGGCGAGGCGCTCGATCGCGGCGCTGAGCCCGGCGATGGTGCGTTGCACCGGGCTGAGGTGTTCGTGCAGGCTGAAGAGCCAGAACCCTACGCTGAAGAGCAGGAGATACGCAAAGAAGCGCAGGGAAAAGCTGAACCCGGACGAAAGCCGCGGCCGCATGTCGCGCTCTTGCTGGTGCACCCGCGTCAAGCGCCCGCCGACACCTGCTCGGGCGTTTCACCGTACAGTTCCCGCACAAAGAGGCTCTCTAGCACGCTGGCGATGGCGCCGTCTCGGGTCGAGCCGAAGTGCTTGCGCCAGTGCCGCAGCGGCACCCGAGCTTTGGCCATCGTGCGGTGGCCGCCCGCCCGTCCGATGGCGTTGAACAGCTTGCGCACCACATCGCCCGCACTGCGCATGTAACCGGCGTTGCGCACCGAAATGCTTAGCTCGTCGTACCACTTGCCCGACACCGCCACCCATTCGGTATTCTCGAATTGCAGGCAGAAGTCGGCGAGCTGGGGAATGGCGTCTTCGCGATCCACCCTGCCAACATGGAGGGTTAGCAGGCCCATGTGCTTGCGCACGCGTGGCAGGACGCGCACCAGGAAACGGGCGAAGGACAGCGGCAGCTCGGGCCGTTCGATGCGTCTGAGCACATTGTAATTAGTCAGCGGATAGAGGGCCATGAACGCGCGTAGATCGGCCGGGCCGGTCTCGCGGTTGAGCATCAACGTGTCGCTCTTGATGCCGTACAGCAGCGCGGTGGCTAGACGCTGGCTCACATCGGCCCCGCACGCTTCCAGGTACTCGGTCAGAATCGTCGAGGTGGCGCCGTAGTGCGGGCGCAAGTCGCCGTACTCCGCATCAATCGGCACCACACGTGGGTGATGGTCGATCACCACGTGCGCGTGCGGAATACGTTCCTCGAAGTACACCGGCTGCACGTCCAGCAGCGCCACGCACGCGAAGCCCCGCAGGGTTTCCGCATCTGCGCTGTCGATACTGACGTCGAGCAGGCGCAACATGGCCAGGTTCTCGGCGCGCGTGGTGGTCCCGAACGAGAACAGCGGGGTGGTGGCGCGGTTGCGCCCGAGCACGGTGCGCAGCGCGATCGCGCTGGCGATGCCGTCCGGGTCCGGGTCGTCCTGCAACAGCAAGGCCACCCGCTCGGCCGGATCTGTCAGCTTGCGAAGCTGCTCCAAGCGCGCCTTGTTTGCTGCGCGGTCGACGTCGTAAGTGCCTGGGTCCACCAACTGCATGCCAAACCCTTCCAGTGACTACGCCAACGTTTGAACCTCTTCCAGCGCTCCATGCGGCGCGAAGCGCAAGAGAGGGCAACCCCTTCTACTGCACTTTCGTAGGGTTGCTCACTGCGGCGGCGGTCTCAGCAAGCTTGCGATTGAGCTCGCGGCTGCGCAGTTGTGCCGCGATGCGTGAGAAGAGCTCACGCTTGTTGACCGGTTTAGTGAGGTACTCGCTCACGCCGAGCGCCATGCCGCGGGAGCGCGTTTCCATGTCATCTTTTGCGGTGAGCAGGACAACCGGGATCTGCCGCAGTTCATTGTCCTGCCGCAAGCGCTCGCATACCTGCAGACCGTCCATTTCCGGCATCATCACGTCGAGCAAGATCACGTCCACCGCCTGCTCGCGCACGTGTTGTAAGGCGGCCGCTCCGCTGGCCGCGCTGACACATTCATAGCCCTCACGCTCGAGCATCCGAGTGAGGATCTCGACCGCGTGTGGGTCGTCGTCAACAATGAGAATCCGCCCTTTTCCACCAGCCATCGCTACGCCCTCTCGGCCGTGACCGTCACACCAGGAATCCCTGAGCCGATCCGGAGCCACTGGTCTTGCGGCGCAACTTGGCGACCAGCGTCGTACGCTTCAGCCCGAGCAGGCGGGCTGCCGCCTGCTTGTTGCCCTTGGTGCGCCGGAGCGCCTCGTCGATCAATCGGTATTCAAACTCCTCGACAGCTTGATTGAGGTCGATTCCCTCTTCCGTCAAGGTGGGACGTGGAATCTTCTTGTCGGAGATGAACGAACGGATGTTTGGCGGCAGGTTCTCCACGCGTACCATGCCATCGTCACTCAAGATCACCATACGCTCAACCAGGTTCTCCAGCTCGCGCACGTTGCCCGGCCAATCGTACTCCCACAGGTGCACCATTGCGTCGTCGGAGATCTTGCAGGACTGCCCAGGGCGTTGCTGATTGTGTTTCTCCAAGAAGTGCTGCACCAATATCGGGATGTCGGAACGGCGCTCGCGCAGCGGGGGCACAATGATTGGAATGACCTGCAGACGATAAAACAGATCCTCGCGAAAACGACCCTTCTCCACCTCAACAGCCAGATCGCGGTTGCTGGCAGCGATCACCCGCACGTCCACCTTGACGGTCCGATCGGCACCCACCGGCCGAATCTCCCGCTCTTGCAGTACGCGCAGCAGCTTCACCTGCAGCGCCGGGCTCATCTCGCCGATCTCATCCAGGAATATCGTTCCGCCATTGGCAAGCTGAAACAGCCCCATCCGGCTTCCGACCGCACCGGTGAAGGCGCCGCGCTCGTGTCCGAACATCTCGGATTCGAGCAGTTCCGAGGGGATGGCGCCGCAATTGACCGCGATGAACGGATTGCTGGCGCGCCTACTGTTGTTATGGATAAATCGGGCAATCAACTCCTTGCCCGTGCCGCTCTCGCCCATCAGCAGCACGGTGGAATCCGTAGCTGCCACCCGCTGGCTGATGTTCAAGATTTTCTCCATCACGGGATGGGAACCTTTGACGTGGGTATCCATTCTCCTCCAAGGCGCCCGAATGCGTCAAAAAAGTAACAATCTTCGGAAGGCAACGCAAGCTCAAAGCCATCTTGCGTTGCCGTGGGCAGAGTTGTTATGGCCTCGGCAGGAGATGACGATGCGTGCCCACGGCCGTAAAGCGGCGGAACTCCGTCCGCTGAAGATCACTACTGGTTACATCCGCCATGTTCCCGGCTCTCTCATGATTGAGGTCGGTGAAACGCGCGTCATTTGTACGGCCACGATCGAAGACGCGGTTCCGGCCTTTCTGCGCGAGACGAACCGGGGATGGGTCACGGCTGAATACGGCATGCTGCCCGGTTCCGGTAACACTCGCATTCCGCGTGAGGCGGCGCGTGGACGGCTCGGCGGGCGCACGCACGAAATCCAGCGCTTGATCGGGCGCAGTCTGCGGGCGGTCACCAACCTTGAGCGGCTCGGGCCGCGCACTGTTTGGCTCGATTGCGACGTTATCCAGGCTGACGGCGGCACGCGTACCGCCTCGATAACCGGCGCGTATCTGGCCCTGGCGCTCGCCGTGCGCCGGTTGCTGGCCGACGGCGTAATCGCCTCCGACCCACTCACCGGCTCGGTCGCCGCCGTAAGCGCCGGCGTGGTCGATGGCCGATGTGTTCTCGATCTGTGTTACGAAGAGGACAAGCGGGCGGAGGTGGACATGAACTTCGTCATGACCGGTAAGGGTCGCTTCGTCGAGGTTCAAGGGACGGCGGAATCGCGGCCCTTCACAAAAGCTCAGCTCGGTCGCCTGGCAGACATGGCATGGCTGGGCATCCAGCAGCTGATCTCGGCGCAGCGTGCGGCTCTTGCTGCGGCTTGATCCAGGAGCTCCCCGTTGTCCCTGCCAACGCTGTTGGTTGCCACCACCAATCCCGGGAAGTTCCGTGAGTTCTCCAAACTCCTGAGCGACCTGCCACTCCGCCTGGCATCCTTGGCTCATCTGCCCGGTGCGCCAGCGGTGGCGGAAGAAGGCGCGACGTACGCGGCCAACGCTACACACAAGGCGCTAAGCCTGGCGCGTTGGAGTGGGTGTGCCACCTTGGCGGACGATTCGGGCCTGGAAGTCGATGCCCTGCGCGGCGCGCCGGGCGTGCATTCGGCCCGCTACGCCGGCGTGGAGCAGGACAGTCACGCCAACCTTCACAAACTGCTGCAGGTGTTGGACGCGATCCCGCCGAGTGAACGGACGGCGCGGTTTCGCTGCGTGCTTGTGGTGGCGTGTCCGAATGGAGCCACTTTGCTCGCGGAAGGATCGTGCGAGGGCCGGATTCTTGAGGTACCACGGGGTCGCAGCGGCTTCGGGTATGACCCGGTGTTTCTCTACCCGCCCTTGGATCTGACATTCGCAGAGATCCTGCCGGCAGTGAAGAACCGCGTCAGCCATCGAGCCGTGGCGTGCGCGGGGCTGCGGAAGAAACTGATCAGCTTTCTGTTGGCGCACGCCGACGCCTGTACGGGCTGCAAGCTCGATTGACTTTCAGGTGCTGCCCAACAACTCGGCCGCGGCCCATTCGTGAGAGGCCGGCTGCGGTGGTGATGCGGGTTGCCCCACGCCCAAGGGCTCGATGGAACCATTGGCTGCTATCAGCCATTAGTGGTTGAGGCCAGCCGACGCGTTGCTTTTCCAGGAGGCGCTTTTCGCCTTTAGCTTGCGTACTGTAAGGAGCGAATATCCAACGAGTTTCTAGCGTCGGCGGAAACCGGCGCCGACTTTGGCAGCAGCATTGCTTGTCTCATCCGATGAACATTGGGATGCGACGCTGACTATGCAGTTGAGTACCAAAAGCAGAGCCCCGAAAGTCTGGACGGCCGATCGACGCTTAACCCACGCAACTTCAACAAAATCGTTTTCGCGCCAGAACCCAGTTAAGTCCGCCTATCTCCAAGTTAGTGGAATTACAGCATCCGAGGGCTTTTGAATGCAACGCCACCGCGCCACCTGGGCCGCCAGTGTCGGCCTGTTGAGCACACTGCTTGTGTGCGCGCTCAGCGCTGCTGCGTTCGGCTGGGCGGCGACGCCCACCAGCACGCTGCCACCCGCGGCCACGAAGACGATCACCGTAACGAATACGCCGTCGCCGACCGCCACGAACACGCCGACTCAGACGCAGACAGTCACCAGCACGCCCACGGGGACCGCGACTCTGATTGCAACGCTCACGCCGACGCCGTCGTTTTGCCCGGGCAACCTGCTGCAGAACGGGAGCTTTGAAATCCATACTGGTAGCTTCAACAGTATCGGCGATCCCATCCCAACCGTGTGGGTAGTGGAAATCGGCGAAGACGGAGCGACAAGCGCGTACCACCCGCCCGACGGTTCCTGGATTGGCTACACATGGAGTAATGGCTCTGGATCGACAGGGCTAATGTCGCAGCAGGTGAGCGCGGTTGCGGGTAACACATATTCGATGACGTTCTACAGCGGGACGCATAACCCGTCTGTCCAGCCGTCGATCGAGATTCGCTTCTACAACAGCTCAAACGTCGAGATTGGCACGCCGGCGATCCATATTATCACGACAGATATTGATATCACCGGGTCATTGGGCGGTCCCTATACGCTCTCTGCCACGGCTCCCGCCACAGTCTCGTACTTGAAGGTTATCTTCCGCGACCCGTCAACGACGCGGGCAGGCGCTAAGGGTGACGCAGTGTGTCTCAGCGTGTCCACCGCAGCCCCGACAAGCACGCCGACGGTGACCGCGACGTCAACCAACACACCGACCAATACGCCAACCGTGACCAACACGCCCACAACCACCGCGACGGCCACGCGCACGCCAACACAGACGCCAACGAACACTTCTACTCAAACGCCAACGGTAACGCCTTCGAACACTCCGACGGCGACCACCACGCCGACCAAGACCCCAACGCCAACGGCGACACCAGCCAACACACCGACCAATACCCCGACAGCGAGCGTCACCCCGACCGTGACGCCGACGCCGAGTCGCACTCCGACAATTACGCCAGTCAACACGAGCACGCCTGCTCACACCTCAACGCCGACCCCGACGGGTACACCGACCAATACCGCGACGGTCACCCAGACGCCGACCCTAACGCCAACGCCGGTACCACCATACCTCGATACCGTGAAGACGGTGACGCCGTTGGGCTGTCAGCAGGCACAGATAACACTGCAGGTGGAGGGCGCGGGCTCTCCGGTGAGCGAACGCCTGCCGTTGGACGTAATGTTCGTCTTGGACCGCTCGACTTCAATGAATGGCACGCCTATCGCGGACGCCGAGAGCGCCGCCGAATCCCTCGTGGGTCAACTGAACCCCAGCACCGATCGGGCAGGACTCACCTCCTTTTCAGACAGCGCCACGCTCCATCAAGCGCTCACCAACAATTTCACCAACGTGAACAGTGCGATTGATGCTTTGGCGGCGAACGGGTACACTAACATTGGTGATGGCGTGTACGTCGGCCAGGCCGAGCTGGCCGGAGCCAACGGGCGCTCCGCGCCCACCGTGCGTGTTATGGTGGTGCTCACCGACGGGGTGGCCAACCGGCAGCATGCCAGCCCTCAGAATCCTGGGTGTGCAACCAACCCGACCGTGAGCGATGTATGTACCACCGATGCGATCAACCAAGCGGCGGCCGCGAAAGCAGCCGGCACTATGGTGTACACGATAGGCCTAAACTTGTCGAATCTCCCCTCCGGCACGGAGACGCTTGCCCGCACCGTGTTGCAGACCATGGCCTCGAGTCCGAACAAGTACTTCGAGGCGCCAACGTCTGCCGATCTGCAGGGGGTGTTCAACAGCATCGCTAACAGTGTTCAGAGCATCGCTGGCTCGAATGTCGTTGTTACTGACATCCTGCCGGCAGCGGTGCATTACGTCAGTGGCTCGGCCGTGCCTACGCCAGCTACTATCAGCGGCCAGACCTTGACTTGGAACTTGGGGACCATGTCCATTGGTGACACCCAGACCATCACGTTCCAAGTGACCCTGGATCCGTTTGCCCCGAACCAATTGGTGGACGTGTATCCGGATTCGCGCGTCGACTACACGAACTACCAATCTGCGGCGACCTCGGTGCCTTTCCCGGAGACCTACGTCACCACCGATGCCTGCCCGACTGCTACGCCGACGCCGACGGCGACGCCCACTACAACACAAACTCCTACGGTGACACCAACCAACACCTCGACCAACACCCCAACGAACACGGCGACGCCGTCACCCACTAGGACACCGACGAATACCGCGACCGCAACCGGCACGCCGACCAAGACGGCCACGCCAACGGTGACAGCAACGTCAACCAACACACCAACGAATACCTCAACCGCGACCAACACGCCCACAGCCACCGCGACGCCCACCCGTACGCCCACACAGACGCCGACCAACACCCCGACGAGCACAGCGACGTTCACTTCCACTCAAACGCCAACGGCGACGCCGTCGAACACCCAAACCGCAACCAGCACCCCGAGCAAGACGGCGACGCCGACGGTGACTGCGACATCAACCAACACGCCGACCAATACCCCAACCGCGACCACCACCCCGAGTAACACGGCGACGCCGTCGAATACCCCGACCGCGACCACCATGCCGAGCGTGACCCCAACGAACACCCCGATGCCGACACTGACCAATACGCCAACCGCGACCAACACCCCGACCAGCACGGCGACGTTCACTTCCACTCAAGCGCCAACGGCGACGCCGTCGAATACCGCGACCGCAACCGGCACGCCGACCAAGACGGCGACGCCGACGGTGACTGCGACATCAACCAACACACCGACCAATACCCCAACCGCGACCACCACGCCGAGTAACACGGCGACGCCGTCGAACACCCCGACCGCGACCACCATGCCGAGCGTGACCCCAACGAACACCCTGACACCGACACTGACCAATACGCCAACCGCGACCAACACCCCGACCAGCACGGCGACGTTCACTTCCACTCAAACGCCAACGGCGACGCCGTCGAATACCGCGACCGCAACCGGCACGCCGACCAAGACGGCCACGCCGACGGTGACTGCGACATCAACCAACACGCCGACCAATACCCCAACCGCGACCACCACGCCGAGTAACACGGCGACGCCGTCGAATACCCCGACACCGACACTGACCAATACGCCGACCGCGACCAACACCCCGACCAGCACGGCGACGTTCACTTCCACTCAAACGCCAACGGCAACGCCGTCGAATACCGCGACCGCAACCAGCACCCCGAGCAAGACGGCGACGCCGACGGTGACTGCGACATCAACCAACACGCCGACCAATACCCCAACCGCGACCACCACGCCGAGTAACACGGCGACGCCGACCAACACCCCGACAAGCACGGCAACGTTCACTTCCACTCAAGCACCAACGGCGACGCCGTCGAATACCCCGACGGTAACCACCATGCCGAGCGCGACCCCGACGAACACCCTGACACCGACACTGACCAATACGCCGACCGCGACCAACACCCCGCCCAGCACGGCGACGTTCACTTCCACTCAAACGCCAACGGCAACGCCGTCGAATACCCCGACGGTAACCAGCACCCCGAGCAAGACGGCGACGCCGACGGTGACTGCGACATCAACCAACACACAGACCAATACCCCAACCGCGACCACCACGCCGAGTAACACGGCGACGCCGACCAACACCCCGACCAGCACAGCGACGTTCACTTCCACTCAAGCGCCAACGGCGACGCCGTCGAATACCCCGACCGCGACCACCATGCCGAGCGTGACCCCAACGAACACCCTGACACCGACACTGACCAATACGCCAACCGCGACCAACACCCCGACCAGCACGGCGACGTTCACTTCCACTC
>Ga0181533_1000949_pt1 | contig 38482 bp, 43 predicted proteins | sample PEATcosm2014_Bin_45_FD_119772 | JGI IMG/M metagenome (GOLD analysis project Ga0181533, IMG submission 119772) | Peatland microbial communities from MTU Mesocosm Facility, Houghton, MI, USA - PEATcosm2014_Bin11_60_metaG | ecosystem: Environmental > Terrestrial > Soil > Wetlands > Peat | place...
ACCTGTTGACTTCACGTAGTAGAATATCTCGCCTCGTGGTGCTTCGCAGTGAGATGAATGTTCACCTGCTGGAATGATGGGTGCAATCTTGACTCTAATCGGCCCCTCAGGAAGGTGTTTGACCGCGTAGCTGATCATGTTCGCTGAAACAACTAATTCGTCTAGGCGGAGACGTAGTAGGGCGCGAACGTCGCCTTCGTTGCGGGTTACGATATCGAAAGGAACTTCGTCGTACGCTGCGTAAGGGTCGTTCAGTCGAACGTCTTGTCGCAACCCAACGTATCTTGCCATTGGGCCGACGGCGCAGAGTTTCTCGGCTGTTTCTTGATTCATCTTGTTGCCTACGTTTTCAGTCCGCGCTAACATTGTTTCTTCGGTATCGATTATCTCTCGGTAGTAATGGGCTCGGTCGACAATGTATTTCATGCGTTCAACGATTCGATCTTCCATATTCTCTGGCATGTCACGCCTTACTCCGCAGAACGCGTTCATTGATTTGTGGACTCGGTTGCCTGAAATCGCTTCAACTAGGTCCAGTATGACTTCTCGATCGTTCCAAACCCACATGAACATGGTCTCGAATCCTGCCCAGTGTCCCATCAACCCCACCCAGAGCAGGTGGCTGTGAATTCTCTCCAATTCAGCTATGATCAGGCGAATGTACTTCGCTCGTCTCGGAACCTCATAAATAGTCAGGCCTTCCACAGCTTGGCCATAGCAAAGGCTGTGAACGAAGCTACAGATTCCGCAAGTACGCTCGAACATGTACATGTTCTGCACCCAGGGGCGTGACTCTGCGGCTTTCTCGAGGCCTCTGTGCACGTATCCAATTCTAGGAATGACCTGTACGATCTTCTCTCCTTCGAGAATGAGTTTGAAGTACTCTGGTTCCTTGAGGGCTGGATGGATGGGTCCGAAGGGGACGAGGTTCTCAACTGAATACTCCATTAATCCTGCGGACGCTTCTCTAAGCTTCGACTCATCACTCACTTTCGCTCAACCTCCATGTGCAGTCGCTTTCGGATCTCCGCTGGCTTGGAAGTTTTCAGAAGAGGCGGGGGTAGGTCGGCGGGCCAGCTGTCTGGTAATAGGAGTTTCTGGTTTATCCACGGGTTTCCCGTAAATGTGACCCCAAACATGTCGTGAATTTCCATCTCGTACAAAATCGCGCCGGGGATAATGTCGACGATTGAAACGGCGGTTGACTGAGCCTTCGGCACAGTGCTCCTAACGTGGATTGTATCCTTATCTTGCGAGAAGTGATAGATGATTCCGATATTCCCGCCTAGGTCTAGGCCTGTTATTGTTGCGAGGTGGAGTATTCTGAGGTCGTTGATTAGGTGAGAGATGAAGCCCTTAATGTGGTCTTGATCGACCTCAATGAAAGTCTCGCCTTTCCGTGCCACTGAAACCTTGCTGTTTGATTGTGTAGCGTAGGTTTGGAGTTGCTCAAGCAAGTTTTCGCTCATTTTACCGCCCCCAACAGTTTCAGGACACCGTACATGATGGCTTCAGGCCGCGGTGGGCAGCCTGGGATGAACATGTCAACGGGTATGACGTCCTGAATTCCCTGTCCGGCGTTGTAGCATCCCTTGAACACGCCGCCGGATACCGCGCAGGCACCAAGAGCTATCACGTGCTTCGGTTCTGGCACCTGATCATAGACCCGCTTTAGCCGGTCCTTTGTTTGGGCGTTGACCGTGCCTGTTACTATCAGGACGTCGGCGTGTCGCGGGCTCGGAACTAGAACCGCTCCGAATCTTTCAATGTCATACCGAGGCGTAAGGCTCGCGACTAGTTCTATGTCGCAGCCGTTGCAAGAGGAGGCATTTATGTGGTAAACCCATGGGGAACGCGTCCTTGCCCACTTGGTAAATCGCTCAAACAACTTCCCTGCCCTCCTCCGCTAGGCTCGACGCAATAAACTTCGAGACGTATCTCCCCGTATCGTGAACCTCAGGCGAGAGTCCTTCGCCAAACTCAGTCTCCTTAGGCTGAATCGCGAGAACCCACACTTTACACCCCACGAGCAGTTGTTCCGCTAAGACTTTCAGAGGGATTCCGTGAGTTGTGAAGAATGGATACCTGGTTTCATCAACAGGCAGTAACTTTGTTTCAGCAGGTCTAACTCCCATCTCGCACGCATCGATGAATACCACCTGCTTCGCGTCGATCCTTGAAAGCCTAGTGATGACACGTTCCACGCTATCTTCAGCATCGAAGAGGTAGACACTGTCGGACAGCGTACCTCCCCTCGCCTTGATGATTCCTTTCATGACGTAGCTTCCGACGTAATCGTCGCCGCGCAAAGGATGACCAACCCCAACTAACGCGACCTTGGACGTCGGTGAAGCTGCAGTGAGCAACTCTTCCAGGTGCGATTCCCATTGCTGAATGGTCGAGGACGTCTGTTCATTAAGTTCTTGCGCCATGTTCAGACGAACCTCAAAATGCGAGTGTGAATTGGACCATACTTAAGAGGTCAGAGTAGTTCCCGTGCTTGAAAACGAAGGTTTTCTCATCAAGTAGTGACATTATATTCGCTCTACGAACCTATTTTCGCACTCCAAACACATGAGCCCTGCTTCCTCAGATAGCACACGCGAAACCACATATTTGAGAGTCACATCAGGAGTGAAGTGACGCCTCGGCGCACTGTGAAGAGTCAATTGCCATCAGAAATCAGCAGCATGACCTTCGTAAACCGGATCTTCCAAAACCTTGAACAGACCAACCGCGCCGAAATTGAAGCGCTATACCATGATATTATGGGTGCCGGCGTGATTCTACCGTCCGGAGAGGGACGCTCGAAAGGTGCGCTTAGCATTGCCTGCAGTGAAATGGCTAAGATGCGTCGCGGTAAGCTCGTTCTAGATAGAGGAGACATCGGCTTTCCGGGCAGAACCATGATTGAAGCAGCTCCTACCTTGAAACAGAGATTCGGGCAGGTCTGCCTATTGATCAATTCAGGCAGCGGAAAATCCATGATGCCCCTTCTCGACGCTCAACAATTGGCAATGTACATCGCTCAGCATGGCAACCCTCGAGACTTTCGCATAGACGTCTTGACGTCGGAACGGGACTCTCCAATAGGAAAGCTTGGGACCAAGTACGGCAACGTGCTTATGCTGAAGGGCCGCGAACCTGACGAGGCCCCCACCGAATCCAAGGAATTTCGAACTGCAGGAATCCTCGAAGACCTGTTTATTCTCGGAACCGGAGTGCTCTTTCAAGCAATAGCTGAGGCTCTCAACGAAGAAGCCTCGGCGGACACTGTCATCGGGCGATCCAAGCAAATCTTCACCGAAATAGGGTCCGTAGTGGATCAAATTGTGGCCTCAGATTTCTTCAAGTCACTCGTTGACGCGCTTGAGCAGAGACATTCATGTTTCTTCGTAGGGTTGGGCAGCGGCCGAGAAGTGGCGCGCATGACGGCTGTTCGGATTGGGCATGTGAAGCGAGCCATGGGCGACCAGATCTACGTTGCCGGAGAATCAAACACACCTGCACCGCGGGCAGGCGACGTATTACTAGTAATCTCGAATAGCGGAGAGACAGAGATTGTTGCAAGCTGGTGCAAGAATTTCAAGCGCATGGGAGCCACCGTCGCCTCCATTGTCGGAAACCCCGACAGCACCATTGCCGCAACATCCGACCTATCTTTCACGATAAAGGGCAACGGTGTTGAAGGAAAACCGAACAGCTTCTACATCAAAACCGCATTCGCACTTAGTCCACTGCCAATCTACCTTGTCGAGAAGGTTGGAGAAAGAGGACTCAGATTGCCAGAGTACATACTCCGATGGCACCAGTCGGTAACATCCTGAGTTAACCCAACCCTTAGATCATGTCGATGTGATCCGCTGGGAACCCCAGCTTGACCAACTCGTCTTTGACATGATTTCGATGATCTCCCTGAAGCAGAAGCTCATTGTCCTTTGTCGTTCCCCCTGCACCGAACTTCCGCTTAAGTTCCCGAGCAATCTCCTCAAGTCGCATGTTGGGCAGGCCTTGTATTATTGTCACGGGTTTGCGAAACCGTCTAAACTCCAATTTGACAACAATGCGAGCTTCACTGCGATCAAGCTCATCTAATGGACTAAATCCGATATCATCCATATCATCCACGTCCGGTCAGAGTTATTCTACGACCACGGTGCGAACTGGACGGAAGAGACTTTCGTAGTATTCGCGCATCCACGGAAGTATTTCACGTCCCAGAAGGTTGAGGAATCGTTCTTCGATTGGGCTGGCGCTGTGGATGTATACTCTGTCGAAGCCCATTTTGAGGAATTCTCCGAGGCGTTTGATTATGTCGTCTGAATCAGTCGTGATGAGCCAGGATTCCTTGATCTCCTTCTCCTCTTCGGGTCCAACTAAGGCTTGGAGTTCTCTTGGGTCCCAGACGTTCTCCCGTTTTTCTCTCGGTATCGCGGTTGTGGCCCAGAACATGGATGATTTGAGTGCTCGGTTGTAGTCTATGTCGTAGGCGACTTTGAATTCCATGCTTTTGCTAAGCTTCGACGGATCTCGCGCCACCTTTGTGGCTGCCTTCTCCATCGCGTTTACAATCTTCCTGAACCTGTCAAGTCCCCTAGGATTGGTTAGGATTCCGTCACAGGACTGTCCCGCAAGGCGGGCGATCCTTTCGTTGGAGGTGGCTAGGTAGATGGGGATCTTAGTTTTCGGTTTCGTGTACAGCTTCGCCTTGTTCAGGTGATAGTATTTCCCTTCGTAAGTGACAAAATCACCAGCCCATAGTTTCTGTATAATTTCAACCGCTTCCTGTAACCGCACGACCTTCTCCTCAAAACCGGGCCACTTGAAGCCAAGCGGTGTCTCATTCATCGAGTGCCCTGTCCCGAGTGTTACGAAGATTCGTCCTGGGTAAAGATTATCGAGCGTTGCGAACCCCTGCGCCACTATGGCGGGATGGTAACGGAAGAGCGGAGTTGTGACCGCCGTTCCAACTTCCACTTTCCTAGTCTTTTCCGCAGCGGACGCAAGCCATATCCAAGGAAACCCTGACTGCCCGCCAGTGTCACTCCAGGGGTGAAAATGGTCACTGGTAACTATAATGTCGAATCCCACGACTTCGGCGTGCATCGCGTATTGGAGCAGGCGTTGAGGATCGTATTGTTCCTGAGCCGCCCAATACCCGAGCCGAAGCGTGGCAACCAACTATACGCGCCTTGAAGCAGGCCTACTTACCGTAACCTTCGCTTAAAGTTTCCAGAACCACGAGCAACCACATTTCTCTAATCAGAGGTGCGATATGGCTCTGAGAAGATTTGGAATTCCGCTTAGCCTATCGAACTTTATTTCTGACGCGGCCAACTCCAGTCTCTCGACCTCGCTTTCGGTGAGCCGCCAATCCGCAGCTCCCGCACTATCAGCAACATGCTCCGGTCTCTTGGACCCGGGTATGGCGACGACATTGGGTTTGCTGATCAACCAGTTCAATGTGACTTGGGCAGGCGTTTTGTTGTGTGCGTTAGCCATGGATGCGAGTACCTGCTGCATGGAGTTTATTCGGGTCAGGTTCCGGGAAGAGAAGCGGGGATTGGCTGCTTGGACTAGGCTGGTTGGCTTGGTCTCAGGGGTGTACCTACCTGTTAGCAGGGAGTTCGCTAATGGACTGTATGCGATAATTGTAACGTTCGAACTCTGAGCGTAAGGGAGGAGGTCGGTCTCAATGTTTCTGTCGAGCAGGTTGTATTTGACTTGATTTGACGCCAGTTCCAATGGGGACAGAGCTTCTTGTGCCGCTTTCATTCTTGCTAAGTTGAAGTTGCTGACGCCGACGGAACGCACCTTCCCAAGTCGTACGAGCTTCTTCATAGTTCTCATGGTGTTGCGAATTGGAAGGAGCGGGTTTGGCCAGTGGATCTGGTAAAGGTCGATTACGTCAACACCGAGCCTGTGCGCACTCCGGTCCGCGGATCGAAAGAGCCTGCCGGAGGTTAGGTTCCAGGGCCATACCTTCGTGGCTATGACGACTTCATCGCGGCGGCCTTTGATCGCTTCACCGATCAGTTGCTCGGACCTTCCCCTACCGTAGATTTCAGCTGTATCTATGAAATTGATGCCAACGTCGAGAGCCTTTTGAAATGCTTCGAGCACATCCTCCCTTCCATAATATCGGCCCCAACCCCATTCGCGACTTCCCCACTGCCACGTACCAAGCCCGACTGCTGAGATTTTGATTCCTGATTTACCGAGTTCCTTGAACTCCATCGTAGCAACCAGATTACAGTGACTTAGGGTTAGCTTGTGGCGATACTGCCCTTGACCCTAGCGTCTTGCTCAATCCTATTAAAAGCAACAAAACCAAATACCATCATAAACAGCGACGACACGACTGCTGCGGCATACTCGAGAGTTAAGGGAAGCAACGTAGGCGTACCCAACGCTGCATGTCTCATTAAATCGTTTAGGTATGTGAACGGGATAACCATTGAAAAGTAGCGGACTGGAGTAGGGAGGACGGCGATCGGGAAGAGGGCCCCTGTAAGAATCATGTACCCGAAGAAAATCATGTTTCCGATCGAGTTGTAAGCCTTGATTCGCATAGTCAAGCCCGCCATGAAGAGCCCGAAACCGATTAGACTGAGTTCATAGAGCGCTAGAGAGACGAGGAAGAGCGAAGGGTTGAGGACCGCGACAGCGGTCCCACCGAGCAAATAAAGTAACAATGTCGTGTAGCCGATGATGAGTGAATCAGTCAGAAATATTCTCGCCCATCTACCCAAGATCAGTGTGGCACGGTTGGCAGGGGCGAGGAAGAATTGTTCCAATGTCCCCGATGTTTGCTCGTTTCTGACACTCTGACCGACTCCCCAGACTGATGTGCTGAACAGTATGATGAAAACAAACCCGAAAAAGAATGAAGCCAACCCAGATCCAGATCCGTGGACGCCGGAGGCGCCTGAAGCGACCGGCGCGAAGAGAGTCACACCCAGAGCGAAAAAAAAGAACCAGAGTGGAGTACTGACGAATTCCCCTATCACCCATGCTGGATATCGGAAGTAGGACCGGAGGTCTTTGAGGAAGGAAGCTTTGAACTCCTCAAACAACCTAAGAGAGTAGCTAATATTTCGAGAATTCACCAGTCACAGCCGCCCTTTTCTCAATCTTCCTGAACACCGCGTACCCAACGAGCGGATATGCGAGAGCTAGAGTCAGAAGGATGAAAATGCTCCCATAGAGACTCACTAATGTTTGGTTCGCTATGACGATTCGACGCATATCGTCGATGACATAGGTCTGAGGCAGCACGCCTGAGAGAAATTGAAGCCAATAGGGTAGAAAGGTCACCGGATAATATGTTCCAGTCAATGTCGCGAATATGAGGTTGACTAATTGGATGAAAATGTAGGGTTCCTTGAATCGTACCACAAACCCTGCAAAGAGGAACCCCATCCCGAACAACGGGATCAACCCTAGAAGTAATGTAAGAAAAGCAGGAACTATGCTCAGAAAACTTGACGGCATCACGATGGCGACCGAAACGCCAACCACTACAAGGAAGAGGGCTGACGTTATCACGATGTCCGTCAGGCTGAGTCCAACTAGTAGGGTGAAACGGTTCACGGGTGCCAGAAAATTCTGTTCAAGTGTTCCCTTGATCTGCTCATCCCGTATGCCTGCCCCAACATCCTCAAGAACAACCCAGCTGGTCATCCAAACCGCGCTGCCCAGGATTTCATAAATAACAATGTTCGTCGTCCCTGTTCGAGCTGCGAAGTATGCGGCTGCATTTGTCCCTCCCACGGCGTTTCCCATGCCAAGAACCAGGAAGGTGAAAAGGAAAGGCAACAGCAGGAAGGTTAGGAATTCACCTGGGTATCTGATGTGATGTTTCAGTCCCTTCCAAAAAATTGCCGCCAAAGCCTGCACGTCAGCCTTCACGCCTGAAGTTGTTCGCAAGTTAATCCCTCAGGCTCCTCCCAGTTTCAGCAATGAAGACGTCCTCAAGGGTTGGTTCAATGAAACTGACCTTTGTTATCGTAACTTGCTTGCGGACGAAGAACTCGAGGATTCTTGGAAGAACTTCCTTACCTTTCTCGACATGCACACGAAGTAGTTGTGTTTCGCCTCCCTGCGTGGAGGACGTAATTGCAACCTTTGATACTTCGCTGAAGGATTGGACTGCATCTACTGTCTGTTCAACCACATTCCTCGCTTCGATCTCGATTATATCTGAGCTTTTCACCTTCTGTTTCAGTTCCGAAGGAGACCCTAGTACGACTATTTTTCCGTGGTCGATTATGGCCACTCGGTCGCTTAATGCGCCAGCTTCTTCCATGTTGTGGGTGGTTAGGATTATTGCGTATCCTTGTCGTTTCAAGTCCCTGATTATGTCTCTGATCAGATGGGACGATTGTGGATCTAGGCTTGCGGTAGGTTCGTCGAATAGAAGCACAGGCGCCTCATTTAGCAGTGCTTTAACGAATGAGAGTCGGATCCTCATGCCCGTCGAATAATTCTCGACCAACGTGTCCTCGCGTTCACTTAGCCCAACCAGGTCGAGGAGGACGAGGATGCGTTTCTTCGCGTAGTCTGAATCCAGATGGTATAGAGCGGCGAAATATTCGAGGTTCTCTTGTCCCGTCAGCTTCCAATATAATGTTCGTTCCCCGGTTAACATTACGCCTAGGTTCTCGCGGACTTTCTGTTGGTCTTTGGCGATGCTGAAGCCGTTAATGTACGCGTCGCCGGAGGTCGGTGCAATTAAGGTGCAGAGCATCTTAATGCTCGTGGTCTTGCCGGCACCATTAGGGCCAAGTAGGCCGAAGATTTCCCCTTTGGGCACGCTGAAGTCGATCGCGTCGACCGCTACAACCTTCTTCGGAACCTTCCGAAACAATCTTCCCTCCCTAGTTTCGAATGTTTTGGAGAGCTGCTTGACTTCGACTGGATTCATGCTAAGTCGACTCAATGGGGAGAAGGCAACCACCTGGATTGTGGTTATTTAGTTTCACTAGCCAGCCGTCCCAGAAATTGCGAAACTTCTGATCTGACACCTTAGGTTGAGTCTAGTGGTGTGATACACCTTTGTGTGGAAAGTGTGTACACGCGAACACCTTCACAGTCAAGCAGACACCGCTAACCCAACTCCGCGCGAACCCGAAACGAATTCAGTTAGCGGTAGAAAGCAACACCCTCTGGTGGGGGTATCGCGACCAACACACGAAGGTACCGGGGGCCGAGTATGGACCATTTTATGGAATTTTCACATGGCAAATTCAAATATACGGAGCAATGGGCGGTCAGGTTTGTTGGGCTGTTTGCTTTTGGTGTGGAGAAGGTCCTTCAGCAGATTGTGAAACACGGTGATTTTGGTTCTACATGATCAACATTGACTGGGTTACTTTTTTTCTGAAGCTGTTCCTTGTGCCAATTTTCATCGCCGCGGTGAGTCTTGCAGGTCAACGCTGGGGGCCAACCTTCAGTGGTTGGCTTATTGGGTTACCATTAACTTCGGGGCCTGTTGCCTTCTTCTTGGCTCTGGAGCAGGGAACCGCCTTCGCCTCTGAGGCATCGCAATCAATAATGGTTGGAATCATCTCGGTATTCATCTTCTGCCTAGTCTACAGTTGGTCAGCAACGCGATTAACAGCGTTACCGAGTATGCTGGTAGGGTTCGGCGGCTTTCTTGCATGCACATATCTCCTCCAAATAGCCAGTCTACCGTTGATGGTCGGGTTCCCATCATCAATACTCGTTCTAGCGGTCTCTCTTCTATTGATGCCGCGCGTTCAGGCCACCAAAGTACAGACCCGAAGTTTACCATGGGAGCTTCCCGCGCGAATGGTTTTCGCAACGGCTCTTGTATTCTTGATCACTGGGTTTGCTCAGTCTCTTGGCCCGCAGCTCGCGGGGCTCATGTCACCATTCCCAGTGTATGCCGCAACCTTAGCCGCTTTTACTCATCGATTTCAGGGTAGAGAACAGACGGTAATGCTCCTCAGAGGAGTCATTGCTGGCTCCTTCACATTCATAATATTTTTTCTAGTTGTGTCATTGACGATCATTGCGTGGGGCGTGGCCGTATCTTTCCTGGCTGCTATCGGGGTGAGTTTACTAACACACGCTGCCTCACTTCAATTCTTGCGAGGTCGAAGTCGAATCTCGCGCCTAGACTGAGAACTTGGTGCTCTTTTCCACTTTCCGTTGAGAACGTGTATTCCCAACTCTTTTATCGTTAATACCATAAACCAATGATTCTCCTGTGAATCGAATTGAGGTCCTCGACAATTTTCGTGGGTTTCCTGCTGGTTATCTCATTGGTGCTAGTGGGCACAACTCTCGTGTTCGCTCCCTCCGTCCCAAAGTACTATGGAGGGGCGGGAGGAACAATAAGTGGGACAGTGGTTGGGCCTAACGGGAATGTTGTCGATTGGACTCAAATCCATGCGAATAATGGCAACCAGACTTTCGAAGCTTTCTCCGGCATGAGCGGGTTCTACCTGATGCGAGTTCCCGCTGGAACATACAATGTTTCCGTATATGATCCCTATAACCCCCAATATTGGGCTCCCAACGCTAATGTAACCATAACAGATGGTTCATCCAGCACCGTCAACTTCTACCTGCAACGACAGCCTCCTTCAACAGTCCCAGAATTCCAACCCAACGTGTCAGCCCTACTCGTTGCCCTAACGCTCGCGGCAACATGCATTGCATGCAAGAAATCATACGGCAAACAAAGAAATTAAGAGGTATGAAAAATAAGTGGCCCCTTCGGGCCATGTCGGTTATTACCCTGTACGGTTACCTATAGGTAAGCTCTCAGCACGTGAAGCTCGGTATTTCTTAGCTTGTTCCTTAAGATTGGTTATTGTAACCTTGAGCTTATCTTTCTCCTGTTGAGTCATTGATTCGATGTCAATGTATGGTCGGCCGTTATCATCCCTCTTAAAGCCATGGTAGCCTTGAAATCTTAAGGCTTGAACCAGCTTGGGATACTGGCGTTTGTCGGCTGGGTCAAGGTAGAACGCTTGCTTATCCTTGTTCTTGATTATCGACTTGGCTAGTATGCTGGATGAGGATACGCCTGTCTTAACGACTGGGCCTTGCTTTTCGGGCCATTTCTCGAAACCCATTAATACATTCACCTCTAGGGTTGTATAGTGCTTGTTGACCCTTAAGGTTATTGATTGGCCTCGCAAGCTCGGCCACGACGACACCGGATTGAGACACCCGTTCCCACCGTGGGCGAAGCCCAAACATACACGAGATTAAGAGCCGTAATAACCTACTCAGCCGTTAAGTCTACTCTCTGCACAGTTTACTTACGGCCGCCAGAGTACACGGCTAGGATTACTGAATAGCCCCTAGCTTCGCACGCTCACGCCTTAATGTTCTGGCCCCTTAATGGTTTAGTGGGCTGCTGCTTGAAATGAATACAGTTAGGTATGCGTTTATTGCTCTAAATTCCCTGCTCTACTATGCCAGACCAGATTCAAGGAATAACCTGTATTAATGGATAATTTTGAACTAAAATGGAATAAAACGCCAGAAATATCGACTTTTTAATGAATAGAGACTGAACATCATACATTGAATACATCCTCGTTAGGATGTCTATTACTTCAATCTGCCTTACCCTTGTATCTGTATCTGGTTCATGGCTGACGCTGAGTTAATGGTAATGATAGAAGATAGCTAAAACAACGCTGGGTACATGCTACCCTAGTTGGCCTCTCAGGCCACCGTAGGACGTTTTAATCCGTGCTTAATGTGCCTGTCTATGAAGCTAGGCCGCCAGCGGGTCAATGAGGCACTGCCTGATAACCTTCAGGTATAATGGCGTTATGGCGTAGATTCTTACTCTTTCTCTGGTGGACCATGTGCTTATCCCAGTCGGTTAAGGTTAAGATAGGTCTTAATTTATCGTCTACGGTTAAGGTGAGCGTGACAGTGTAACGGCTCTCATACCCTAAGATAACACCAAAGTCTAGTAGTTTAAGCCTCAACCTCTTAGGGAGGGCTAGGTAAGCATACCTAGATTTACGGTTATAGCCTATAGGCATAGCTGAACGTCTAGCGACGAAACCCTTACCGGCCATATCAGTTACCTTAATGGAATACTTGGCGGCTCAGGCCTCAGATAAGAACCATCTTCGCCGCCAGTCACGAGTACGCCCGCAACAAACCATCTACCTAAAAGAGGGTTTAATGGCCCATGCGCCGATGAACCTCGGACTACATGTAAGGCCCACTCATGAGATTGAGGGGTTAAGGGAAACATGGGCAGGGATGAATCTAGCTGATACGGTCACAGGGTCGTATCAATTAATGAACCCGCCCACGCCGCCCATAACCGTTAGTGGGGCGGGGAGAAATGAGGGTGGGAACTCCCTCGGAAGCTTATCGCCGCCCCAGTCTCGGCGAGCCGCTACACCTACTATCAATGAAACGGCCCGCCTTAACCGTAATTAATGGCACGAAGTGCCAATCTATCGTAATTAATAGCATAGAATGATAGATTAATACAGGCTGCCATTAACCCCTATCACCTGTATTGTAGATAGGTAGACCATCTAATCCATACCCCAAGAGGTTTAATCCTCTTTTGCTACCCACATAGTAATGAGTCAGCGGGTCGCCGTCTGGTAGCTGTGCGGCTGTTGCTATGGTTGGGATGCCCTGCTCATGGCCTTGCTTCAGCTTGCCTAGGTAGGCTAGTAGACTTGACAGGCCCACGAATAGCTTAACCCCGCCCTTGTGCAGGGCCTGCTTGAACTCATCCTCGCTCAACCCTGTTTTCTCAGGTTCAAATATAGGCTCTCGGTTAAGCAGCCATATCCTTATCCCCGCCCTGAACGGCTTGTTTAAGACATCGTAAAGCTGTGCCTTAGTCATAGCGTAGTCGTATGACCGGTACTTGCACTCTACCTCTACCTCCAGCCTGGGAATAGTTATGTCTAGGGTATGCCCCTCTAGGGTACATACTGCGTCTGGGTATACCATCTTTATCTGTTGGTAATTCATGGATTGATTACCTAGCCCTAGCTCTAAACAATATCTCCTGTAGTCTTGGCGGCTATCGAACCATACATTAAAGTGCCCATACGGTGCCAATAGAGGCAGTAAACCAGTATTAACTAGCCCGCCACCACAAGCTTTATTAAGCCGTATGTCTGTATATACCATACCTTAAACCATTCTTTAAGGTTCCTTATTGCCTTATGGTCCTGCCAATACAGGCCCTTAAGGCAGATTCATTAAACCCAGCCTACACACCGCTGGGGTTGTTATGTGTCTTAACTAGCCTTGTCTGGGTCCTCTGCGGATGGACTGTCCCGTATTAGTCGGGTCTTGCAAGGATACTCCGTATTGCCCTTATTGATTTCTGGTTCTTCTGACATATCTTCATTCACTCCTTATCCTCTTCAATCTTGAGATGATAGCTTCTCGACTCGTTAAGCGGTGAGCCGTTCGGGTCATCTGGGTATGTCTGGGATGGGTCGGGGTCATTAATAGAGGGTCGGGTAGGGTACCTATCTAGTGTTATGACATGAGACTCAGCTATCTCGTGAGCCGATTGCATACCTTGTTCATTGAGGCTCAATAAGACCTTAAGGTAATTCATTAAGCCATTAACATTTCGTGCTCGGTCCTCACGCTTTAGGGCGGCTAGGTCGATTATGCCTTTCAATGACCTCTAAGCTCCTCTATGTGGACCCTATGTTTACTTTCATTAACCAGCTTACGGTCTGCTTGCTCATCCAGCATTTCCTTTAACTCCTTGACCTTGGCGAAGAACTCACCTATCTTAGGCTCTTCCTTATCGCACAAATCGAATAGCATGTCGGACGGTATCTGAATCACGTGGCATGGGCTGTCAGCGCCAACGCCGTGACTGTCATTTGCATAATCCTTCCACACCGAGCCGTGCAAATCCGTCTGCTGGAACACACACACGCCATGATGAACGCACCAGCCACATACGACTAAAACATTCCGCCGCATGCTCCTGAGTAATACGTCGCTAATGTATCTTATCTGTGACACACGATTGTTTGGGGCTAGCCCGATAGGTAAGGCTCTGTCAACCCTTACGATATGTTTGCCTGATATGGTAGTGGTGGTCGTGTCGTCCCCTGAGTCAGTGGAGTGCGGAGGCTTGTCTAGGTCCAATCGATTAGTTGATACTCTAGAAAATGCGTCGTTCTCAGCCATTGCTCTTCTGTAACGGTAACTTCGTGAATTAATGTCTTCTTCTTCATTAGTCATCTTCATCACCTTCTATGGGGTACTATAAGTTACAAAGAACTCGGTTCCCGACACGGCAAAGCAAATAACCGTGCCGCCTGCTGCGGTCATATCGTTCGCTAGGTTCGTGTTGAAATCATGCCATGAAAGGTACCGTTTAATGTTGTATGTCGTCAAATCTTAATTAACTTATTATGCTCGGATAAGCTGCCCTTGCTGGTAGCCATGCTGGTCGATACCCGCATGCAAGGTGGATATAGCCAGGGATAACCGCTCGGCACAGGGCAACCCATCATAGAGGTAGGTATAATGACCCTCATTTGTATTGACGTTCCTAAAGCCAATCAGCCTTTCAGGCGAGCTAATCGAGCCCGAACAGTCCTTACCATTAACGAAACTTCCCCCGCACACTGAACAATGGTATAGCTTAGTTGGCGGCTTCGCCGCCATATCAGGCTCATCATGGGTTGCCACACTAACGGTATTAGGGTCTTGAGTAAGAAGCTCCCTAATCTCGTCGTGGATAAGCGCCTCTCTATTCAATAGAGCCTTAAGGCGGTCTAGCGTTAACTGGTCTATGGTCTACAGGCTCCGAACAATCATTCTCATGAGTGCGGCAACACTTAGGCCCTGAGACTTGGCCTTGCGGGTTAGCTTCTTCTTGGTCGGTCGGTCGATGACGCACTCAATCTTAACGGGTAGTTTTTTCGTTCTCATATCTAGGCTCCCTAATCCATTATCTTATTGATAACATGCCCATGTACGTGCCCCATAGTACCCGTTCAAGTGGGCGGCCCCGTTCATTGGTCGATTAGCCCTCCTGTCAGCCTGTTGTTTTTCTTGTCATAGTTCGGCCAGCCGTTCTTATTCGCCTGATACGCATAGTTCAGCATAGCATCCTTACTGGGAAACTGAGGGCATACATCGCATAGGTCACGGTCCTGGTTGGTCACGTCAATAGTTCTCCCGCACCATTCACAACGGCTAAACTTTCTCTTACTCATCTCATTCACTCCGATTCACAAACTCGGCTACCGTCGGCTTTGGAGTGGGATTCCTTTCTTCGGGTCATACTCTATTAAATCAGAAGTGATATTTAAACTTATCTCACATCGTCCAGAATACAAATATACGTATGGCGCATCCGGCTATTAAGGGTACTGACCGGTTACCACTCTTCCCTACTATAACCACCGAAGACGGGCAAAAAGTCATTCTATACGTTAGGCGGCTCATCCTCTTGATTGGCCTGCCCTTGAGACGGTGCTAAAGAGGCAGGCCACTAAGGTAGAGATTCTAATTGAGCCTTAAGCCTATCCCGTTCCTCGGTAAGCCTACCTTTCTCTGCCTCACGTTCTGCCTCGGTCCTTAACGGAATGGGACCGTTAGGTCCATTAATGAATATCTGGACAGATAGCCCAGCTAGTTCCCGCTCTAAAGCCTGTAGTTGGCCGTTCAATAGCTCCTTAGCTATCCCTGCCACACCGTTAAGCTGCTCCTTGGTTGCGACCTCTGGACGTTGCCACGCCTTACGGAATTGCTCTGTAACCCATTCCTCGTCCTGCATGATACGCTGATAGTTTAATGGGTCTACCGTATGGCCTAATTGATGCTGTCTTAATGCTTCATCCAATCCTCTTTTAGTCGCTTCTGTTTTCCAGTAGGCCCTGAGATTGTGCGCCCCATGTTCCCCGTCTATCGGTACGCCTGCACTTCTTAATGCCATACGCCAGTTAGCCCTGATATTCGTAGGGTGTTTTTCAGGCTGACCATTAACTGTTCTGACTGGTAGGCCCTCGACTAAGGCCCTCGGTATCAGCATGTAGAAAGGTGATTCGTTGCCGTGCCGCCTGTCGAAGTCTACCCTTATGAAAGGTTTGGTAATGTCCTTGAGTTGCTCCTTAATCTTCTGAATCTTCTCAGGGTCATTATTCAATTCAACGAACCTCTGGGCATCCATACCCCAAGCCATTAGGCGGTATATGGGCTGATACTTGGAGTCGGCTAGGCTGATTATTCTCTGAGCTTCATCCCAGAGTAAGAGCGGGTGAGGCTTAGAATGACCCGACTTAAGGTTTAAGCCTGCTAGGGGCAGGGGTTCGACCTCATTAGCCTGTAAGAAGTTATTCATACAAGATATTCGGTAGCTTAATGTGCGCTTCTTAAGCCTCTTAATACGGCCTTGCTTATCCTTTTGACCGTTAGCATCCCAATTCCGTATTAATGCTTTAACCTTGATTGATAGTTCTTTTGGGTCCCTCTCAGCCTGCTCTAATAGCTGGGACCCACTAACGCCTAATCCGTGACAGATAGTAAATAACTGATAGCTATACCCACCAATCGACTCTTTCTGTAGCCCACTAACCCATGTAGAAATCTTAGGGTCTTGCATGAATAGCCTATAGTCTGGGTTAATACTGTGTTCGCCTGTGGGCATTAAGCGTAGACCCCTGTGGGTGGGGCCTTATCGGCCCCGTTGTATTCGTCTAGGCTATGACATCCTTTCATACGGGCTGTACTATGGGCTTTACCTCGACAAGAACACCTGCATATTATGCCCATAGCACACATACATGGGCCACTCTTGCATACCTTGGCGGCTTGTAAGTCGTTTTTAACCCAGGTCAGTAAAGTCTCTTGCCCAGAAAGTTCTAAGGGCACGTTTGGATTAGTTGGCTCCAAGTCAGAAACTTTTGGAGCCAAGAATGTAGCTCCATCTTGGAATCGTAAGGTTCCAAAACGGTCTATGCTTGGTTTCAAACGCTGAACACCAGCCTAGAAATAGAGTGTTGCCGTATAAAAACGTGCTGCTAACATGCATTGCAGCTAGACGCCTGAGAAGGTGAACGGCTTCGTCATCCCGTTTTCGAGGCTACGACCCTTATCGGATGTTCATTTGGGTCTTCAAGAATCTTAAAGCCAGCGTTGATGTCGTCCAGAGTTATCTTGTGCGTGACAGAATGTGAGAGGTCTACTTTTCTGGAATCTACAAAACTGATCAGTTGTTTCAATTCGCTTTTCAAATGGTCATCTACACCGACGATTTCCATCTCTTTACCGATTATGCTCTTGTAGGGAGAGATCGTCACTGACTTGGCACCTATGCCAACTAAGACTAGTCTACCCCCCTTACCAACAAGGTTAATGCCTTCTCGGATCGTTTTCTCATTGCCTACGAAATCGAAAACTACGTCTGCGAAAGTGCCGTTCGTTAGTCTTCTCATTGCTGTCGTTGCGTCCTGATTTTCAATGTTTACACTGTCAGTTGCCCCATAACGCTCAGCGTGATTTAGTTTCCAGTCGAACCGATCCACGGCGACGACTTGACCTGCATGGAAGATTTTCTTGGCGAGTTGAACTGCGTGCATGCCAAGGCCACCAACTCCGATGATGGCTACCGTTTCTTTCGGCTGTAACCTTGCTCTTCTGAGGGCGTGGTATGCAGTTGAGACTGCGCAGCCCATAATCGCTCCCTGTTCGAATGGTATCCGATCCGGCAGTTTCACAGTACTTGCGGCTGGGACACGTAAGTATTCGGCGAATCCGCCGTCAACATCCTTTCCTATCATCTCATACATGACACACAGGTTTTCCCTATTTGTGCGGCAATACCTGCATCGACCACAACTTGAGACGTAATGGACGACCACTCGGTCGCCTATCTTAAGGCCCTCGACCCGAGTCCCCTTTTCGGCGACCACGCCAGCAATCTCATGTCCAAGAATGATCGGTAGCTTCGCTACTGGTGCAACGCCATCACGGTAGTTTACATCCGAATGGCAGATTCCGCTAGCCCGCACATCAATCAGAACATCGGAAGCCGAAATCTTAGGGACTGGAACCCGATCCAGGCTCAGCTTGCCATGAATCCTATGAAGCCTAGCCGCCTTCATCCAACCTGTCAAAAATACATCAACCTCATTTGCTCGTCTGGAAAGTAGTTAAACGTTAACATGTGTCTTCTGGTAAGTATTTTTTTGTCGGGTGTATGAAGACCGCTAGAACCATTCGACCCTGATTTCTTCTACGTCTTGAAGTGTGGGTCGTCGGATAGAACGCGTTTCGATTTCGTTTCCACGCAGGTTCCTGCAATAAGCGTGCTTAGTGGCCGATGAAATAATTCTTAAATAACGGCCTCGGTCGAACCGTTTCATGGCAATCGTCGATAGTGCTGGCGTGAGCCTATTTTACGTGGAGAAAGGATCGGGTCAACCTGTCGTATTTGTTCATGGCATCCCAACAGACTATCGCGCCTGGAATTCGCAGCTTGACGTGTTTTCTGACCACTATAGAGCAATAGCTTACAGCAGGCGCTACGCACAACCCAACAAGAGGGAAGGAGACCTCGCCGACAGCACCATAGAAAATAATGTTGCTGACCTAGTTGGCCTTACCAAGAAACTTGGAGTTGCACCAGTTCATCTAATCGGTCATTCTTATGGCGGTTTCATAGCCGCGTACTGCGCTTCGAAGAACCCCGAACTCATAAGAACTCTGACTTTGGTTGATCCCGCGATTTCAACTCTATTGGTGCAAGATCCTAAAAATCCGATTCAGTTCTTGTCCTTACTCTTGAGGAGCCCTTCAACCGCTCTTTCGGCTGCAAAGTTTACGACGGGCTCTCTCAATCCGTCATTGGCTGCGTTTCACCGTGGAGAATACGATGCTGCACTTAGATTGAACCTAGATGGCATCATGAACAAGAAAGGCGCATTCGAACAATTTCCTGATTCAGTGCGGGCGATGATGAAAGAAAATGAAAAGACAGTCGGAGAACTGGGCACCCAATTTCCAGTGTTTACCAAGGAGGATGCATCTCGGGTCTCTTCATCCACGCTGCTGATAAATGGAACCGATAGTCCGAAGTTCTTTCACTCCATTGTGGACGAACTGGCTAAGGCAATACCCAATAGCGAGGTCACTAGAATTCCAGGCTCCGCGCATTTCCCTCACGTAGAGAACCCGGCAGAGTTCAACACGCGGCTGCTTGAGTTTCTCCACAAACACGGCTAAGTACGCAATGTGGCTCGCAGGATATTACACGCATTGAACCCTCCTCGGATTGAAGGATAGACTCGTGAAATATGTGAGATTCCTTCCGCTACCGTGTTGTGGCGTAAACGCTCGCGAACACGCATACTGCGGCTAGCATGAAGACCACGATTTCAAAAAGAGGTATCGTCAGGATTTGAACAAAGGGAACAAGAAAGTCTATCAAACCCATAGGTAACGCCAACAAGAAGTACTCTATCCTATGCAGAGCAGCGGATTTGACACATAGGTATCCCCATGATAGATGTACCATCAACGATGAAATTCTCTCCAGCAGACCCCAACCTATGAGGAGCAATGCGGATTGAGGCGGGTAGAAGAGTTGTGGTTGGGTCGTTGAAAGAAGAGTGTACATACTCTGGGCAGGCTGCCCACCTTGCGAGAGAGCTATGAAATAGGAAATTGTGCTCAATAGCGCGACGACACCGAGGAGAACGCCGTTCTCCCAGAAGGCAAGGCCTAACCCGTATGCTACAGCTTCGCTTCGTTTCATCTTGCGCCTTGAGATTGCAAAGCGGGCAACTAAGAATGCTCCACCCACCTCGAAGACCACTGTTTGAAGGCCAAAGTAGAGTCCCAACCACCACACGGACCCTTGAGACGCTGCCAAAAAGGCTGGCGCAGTAAAATATTGAAAGAGAACCTTAAGGCCTATTGCCCCACCATAGGCCAATAGCGAGAATCCAAGCACAGCCCTGCTGAAACCATGTTTCCGATACCAGTACAAGACGGTACTGACGCTGAAACCAATCACGATTACAGGTTCGATAATGAATAGTGGGTCAATATTCTGCAACTGTTCATCCCCATTGGTTCAGGCTAGATCGATCAGGTGAAATTGGATTCCTGCTTTAGAGGCGGAGGTACGTCTTCGTGGCACATGTTCAGAAAATCCTCTTCAGAGGGGCTTGCGCTGTGGAATTGAATTTCGTTTTATTCCAGGCTAATCGCGCTCTCAGCTTCCGCCCTGTAGTCAAACTGGACTCGCATGGGATACGGGGGTTCTTCTCGCGAACTTAACCAGGTCTCCATCTACCCATTAACATGTTTTTTCTAAGGCGTTTTCCATGTGTCTTTCACGACCCAGACGGGTTCGGCGGGGTCGAAGTACTCTACTCCTTCCGCACGATATTTCTCAAGAACCTTCTCATCCAATTCAACTCCAAGACCAGGTCTTGTGGGGACCTGAGTGTGTCCGTTCTCAACTTTCCATTCGTCTTTGACTAACTCCCTCTTCCATGACGGGAAGACGTCATAGAATGATTCCTGGATTAGGAAGTTAGGGATCGAAGCGTCGACTTGGATGGTTGCGGCATTTTGAATTGGGCCGAAAGCATTGTGGAATGCAATCTCCACACCGTAAGCCTCAGCGATCGCGGCGACCTTCCTAGATTGGGTTATTCCCCCGATATTCGTTATGTCAGGCTGGAGGAAGTCTACTAGATTCCCGGAGAGAACAGTGACTACTTGTTCCTTCGTGAGTATTCTTTCGCCTAAAGCGACTCTCACACCTGTCCTTGCGCGATATTTTCTCAATCCCTCAAGGTTTTCCGGATGTATGGGTTCCTCCATGAAGAGCGGGTCGAATCCTTCTAGTCTTTTCGCTATCATGATTGCGGAATTGGGGTTGAATCTGCCATGGTGCTCGATGAGTAGGTCAACCTTGCTGGCTGTAGCCTCTTTTACCGCTTTCACCCTGTCGTAAGCGATCTTTAGGCCCTTCTCGTCGATCCAATCATAATAATCTCCGAATGGGTCGAACTTCAATGCTGTGTAACCCATCTTGGTGAATTGTTTTGCGCGGTCGCTGAATTGTTCGGGGGTTACGCAGCCGTTGTACCAGCCATTCGAATACAGCCGTATCCGCGGCCTCATTGCGCCGCCTAAGAGTTGGTGTATTGGTGCGCCGAAGTGTTTCCCGATAATATCCCAACATGCGATGTCGAAGGCACTGACGGCTGTTGTTGACTCGAATGAGACGGGGAGGTAAAAGTCATGTTTATGCCATTCATGCCAATTTTCTTCAACCTTCATTGGATCTCTACCGACGTATACTCGGGCAACTTCATGTAATGATTGAATGACAGGTTGGGTTCTCAAGGTTGGGACAGCTTCACCATAGCCAACCGTGCCATCGGACGTCGTGAGTTTCAGAATGATTGAGTTGGCAGCCCATGCTGCGCTGCCTGGCGCTGATTTCACACCCAGCTGGTAGACATCAACGTTCGTTATTTTCAAATTTGTTCAAACCCTAGACTACGATTTGATCTTACTTGCCTCTTCTCTTTCTTCAGCAGTCTTCCCGACTTCAACCAACCAAGGTCATCGTAGACGATTCATGAACTATATCGATTCCGTAACTGTTAGCCGACTGGCAGTATCTCGGAGTAGTTATCCCGTCAAATGTATGGGGTGAGTGTATGGCGGTAGTCTCTGCGGATGAGATTCTGCAGCTCTTTCCTTAGTTTCTCATCTAACATTGTGTGAGCGGAGGAGAGTGCCTCTAAGGGTTTAGCGGATTGGAGTATTGGACCCTGCAGAATGGCTGGGCTTTCGACTGCTTCGCTTGCGCTTACGGGTCTTCGACTGAGAAGTTTTGCTGCGAATTCACTCATCGTTTTAGGGTCATCTATTACGGACGCCATCTCCTTAATTTGGTCCAGTCCGATTGCCCTAAGGCCGAATGGGTGTTCCTGAGGCAGCAACGGGCCTGAGCTTAGGCTCGGAAGTCGTGAACCGAGGCCCACGAACTTGTAAGGGTTAACCTGATACTCTTTTACTTGCCAAGCTTCCGTTCCGTGTGAAATCAACGCATCATAGAAACCTGACCCGTCTTTTCCAACTAAGACTCGCCACCCTTGCGGGTCTTTTTCGTATAGTCTGCCTATCTCACGCCTTATCTTTGTCGAGTCCAGCAATGTTCGAATGCCTCTACGCGCCTTCCAAGGCTGCTTTGAATTAAGGTTTACACCAAATCATCGAGGTCCGCCGCTGAAGTTCATATATCAAACACATGAACAATCAAATGCGAAACGGCATGCTTGACATTAAGGAAATAACTGAGAATATCTTCAAACTTGATAAGCGGATCAGATACGTTGCAATCCTAAACTCTCGATATGATCTGCTTCAATCAAAGATGCGGGAGGAGGTTTCCTCGCTTACCCCAGCTCAAACTGACCGAGACTTCATAACTATGGCGGCCCCGTTGATGATTGACTCAGCAGAGAAACTGCGCCCATTCTGCGGAGCAATGAGGCGCTTAACTGTACGGTATGATAAAGTGTTCTTGGCGCTCTATCGAACCGCTGCGCACCTACTGATCCTGAGTCTTGAACCGCAAATAGATCAAGCCTTGCTTGACGAGATAGGGAATTCCGTAAGAAAACTCGCATTAGACGTAGCCGAGGATGAGGAAAAAGGGCTCAGCAGTTAACCAGTGCTTCCTGCTTACTTCGCCTTGGCCGCGCAATCGTTCGAATCGGTGGAAGGATCAGCAACGGGCGTTCCCCGTGTTGGTACTGCATAGTAACATGCGTCGGCCTTAAGCTCTGCCTAAAGATCTCCAGCGCCGCCCATGGGTTACTGTCGCAGCCGCACGTGGCGCAGTCAAATTCCACGGTCCGGAACTTCCTAGACGTGTGAAGCGTAAGGTGGCTGGTTGTAATCAACGCGTTTACGCTTACTCCTCCTCCCATGATGTCGTCACCAACTCGGTAGACAAGTGGATTCGAAGTTTTCGTTTTGGCGAGCTGCATGTTCGCTTTGTGAATTGCTTTCAAGGTGGTGTCGAGAATGAATTTGTCGTCGAGCAGGTCTGCGCGGCATCCATGAAGCGTTGCGACAACATGCCTGTAAGCATAAGGTCTAGGGAACATCGTTTGTACTCAAGATCCTCCGGATAGAAATCTCAATTTTCAACATAAATAAATAATTCAGATATAAGCGTTACTTCGACGCGTAATCGCGTCACGCGAAAATTTTTTCTTCCAAATTTTTCCGGAGTGTCACGAAAATCGGTTCACATTCCCTCGCAAACCCGAAATGCTACAACGAATCCCTAAACTAAATTTTCTTTTGTCGTGAATCAATAGTGTGCGAACTCTCATAGGTCACGAATTTCGAATGGAAATTTCCGAACATTTCACTGGCTCTGGTTTTTTCGCGACGTTCGCGGGTTTCCTGCCGCTGCAGTTTACGGAAAAACTTCTTGTTCACCTTGCGTAGCGTCGTCTTCTGGGTTGCTTACGTTTCCATATATGAAATCAAGAAACCTCCATTCGCTCTTATGGGCCGCCATACTGTGGTTGGTCTGATTCTTTTGAAGCAGCATCGTATTCAGCAGCCCGCTACTGAAGGACCTGCCATTCAGCTTCACCATTTCTGTTTCGAATTCCCATCTCGACCTCATCGTCTACTTCCTATTCTTCAATTCCTCGGATTATTTTGAATACCTGTCAGTATGGGTGCCTTACGCGATATTGTCTCTAGTACCACTGCTACGGGGCAAACAACATCGACTTTGAAGGAGAAGTAGACGCAATGGAAGTACGGCCGTGGGTCGCGAGGAATGGGCGTATTTCAGAGCTTGTTCACATGTTTGACTGCGTCTAGGAGTTTTCCAGTCACAACGCTGGCTAGGTTTCCGATCTTGAACCGAGTGACCCATAGTTCTGTTTTCGGGTAGTAGACCTGATTCAAATCAGTCATTAATCGGCTTCGACCGCACGAAGAGCATATACCTAAGAAATCCTTACGCTCAACTTCGACTCTATGTTCCATAACCTTCTCACACTTCAGGCAAAATTCGCTGAAAGAAAACCCTTCCACAGTTGTGCCCATAGTGGTATACACCTGACTTCGGTCGGGGATCTCGGGTCTAAATTGGGTCTAGTTTCTAGATCCTAGGGCAGTTCTTCTTATGGAGGGCGAAGATTTCTTGACTGTTCGTTTCGAAGCCGCACTTGTCGCAGATAAGGCGCTGGCCTTCTTTCTCGAACCTCGACATCAACGCTGAACAACTCGCACAGAAGGATTATCTCCCTATGCTTATAGTTTACCGACTCTCACGACGAGAGAATAAATGAGGTATGAAGTGTGGTGCCTTGAATAAACTTGGAATTTTCCTCGGCGCAGCGGTTCTAGCGGTCGTTTTAGTTGTGGCTCCGATTCCACTCGTTGTAACTTTACAGAATCCAGCACGCAACGTGACAATCTACCCAAACCTGTTGTTCGCTGTTCCCTTAATCCTCCTAGCTGCGCTCCTTCTGCTCTACGGGGCAACTGCTGAAAATCATGAGAATCCGGGTTTAAGGCGTTCCAACTAGTGTTTTGGGCTTGGCGACGACGTTTAACTCGTCAAAGGTAATCGCACCTGTAAGTAAGGTATCGTATGTTCCATTCTGCTCATTAATCGAAGCATCCCGAGCGTAACGTCGATCTCACTTCGAAGAAGAGCGCACAGCGATGTTTGAGCTTATGCTGAACAACACGCTCGTCGCCTGCAAAACACACAACATCCCGGTTCTGATGATTGCTCCAACCAGACTTCGCCAGAAAGCGCGCAAACTTCTAGGTGACGTGGGGTCGAACGTCCATATCGTCAGCCCGGAAGAACTCGAGACTCAGATCAGAAAATACCTCTAGCCCAGAAGTTCAGGGATCCTTAGTATCGTTAGCACGAAAAATCCCATATTAAGGGGTCATATGTCCCAGGCTAAGGTTCTGTACCCAGAGTGGAACGAGTCCTGTCGAGCCCCCTTTGATTGGATATGCTTTACATTACCCATAATTCTCTGTTCACTAAATCGGTGAGCAGGATGACGAGAGCCTTCAAAGGCGCGGTGAATCTGCTTCGTGTTTGTGCTCGCGCAAGACCGGGGGAGAGTGTTCTAATCGTGACCGACTCTGAGACTGATCCGCATATAGGCAATACGATATTTGCTGCCGCGAATTCACTCGGGATAGAAGCAAGCATTGTTACGATGAAAGCTAGATCGCTTCCAGGCAGTGAACCGCCCGACCCCATTGTCTCTGCGATGCTGTCATCCGACATCATAATATCCGTCGCTAGTACGACGCTCTACCATTCCAATGCGAGAATTGCAGCCTGCAGAGCGGGGGCGCGGTTTCTATCAATGACTGGTTGCACCATGCCCGTTTTGGCTTCTAGCGCTATGTTTGCTGACTTCGAAAAACAAGAAGCTCTTGTAAGGAAGGTCGCTCACCATTTCACCCGCGCGAGAAGAATCAGAGTAACGAATCGAGCAGGCACTGACCTCGATTTGAGAGTGGTAGGAAGAAGAGGGGGCGGGGTAACTGGAATGTGCAAACATCCAGGTGATGTAACTGGCGTTCCTGACATTGAGGCCTACGTAGCACCAATTGAGGGCTCAACAAATGGGACGCTAGTTGTCGATGGCAGCACATCAGTCACCGGCGTCGTGGGCAAACCTGTCAAAATTGAATTCGCACATGGTAGGGCTACAAAGATTATGGGCGGACGCGAGGCGCGTGTACTGTTGAAAGTCCTGCGCGGCGCGCGAAATCGGGCGGTGTTCAACGTTGCGGAGTTTGGAATTGGACTGAATCCACTCGCTCACATCCGAGGTGCTATAATAGAAGATGAGGCAACGTTTGGAACCGCGCATATCGCGCTTGGGGACAACTGTAAGTTGGGTGGGAAGAACAAAGCGCCTCTTCACATAGACCTGCTCTTCAAGCGAGCATGCGTAGAACTTGATGGAAAGACCATTTTGAAAGACAAACGCTTGTGGCTCTAGCGTGCGCAACCGGAAGCTTCTACTCAAACAGGCCGAAAAAATCACTGGATTCAGAGTACTCTGAACAAATTGGCCCATCGAAGAAGTTACAGGCGAGAGTAAAGGAAAATTTGGTTCGGTGGACACTCGCACTATTTGGTCCTAGACAAATATCATAGGGAAAAACCTTCAAGACCCGTTAAGGGCATGAAACGGACGACGCCGCGAACCGGGGGGCTAATTTCAGTAATAGCCAGTTCTTTCCTTTGAACCGAACCAAGGCGTATTTACCGTTCAACCGCTTGCCTTTGAGCCAGAATTCGTATATGTCCTTCGTCCGTCTCTTCAGCCTGAAACTTCCTTTATCCCAAATATTCACAGTACCCGCTCCATATCCGCCCTCGGGGATTGTTCCTTCGAAGGTGATGTAATCTACAGGGTGGTCTTCAACTTCGACTGCTAATCTTCGCAGGCCGGTTTCCTCAGGCGGCCCCTTCGGGACAGCCCAACTCTTCAGCACTCCATCCAATTCTAACCTGAAGTCCCAATGCAAACGGGTTGCTCGATGCTCTTGCACTACGAACCGATTTCGTCCGGTCTTCTTGATCTTTGGACCGGACTCGGGTGTGCGCGTGAGGTGCCTTTTCTTCTTGTAACTTTCAAGCGCCAATTGTGATGCTAAACCTTCAGCTAGGCGCGCTCATTGACCTTATCTAAGAAGTCTCGAACTACTCCCATGAACTTCTCTCTTTCTTCCCAGAATGGCAGGTGGGAGCTATTTGGGAAGGTGACTAATTTAGAGCGTTTTATTCCTTTGTGGATGCTTCTCGCGATTTTTGGGGATACTTCATCGTATCTTCCTCCCGTTACGAGGGTTGGTACTCGAATCTTGTGAAGCTGGCTTGTGGCGTCCCAGTACCGGATATTGCCTATGATCGTGAACTCGTTAGGTCCATTCATCGTATGGTATACAGGCCTACTCATGTGCTTCATAGTGTGGAGTAGCTCTTTGGGCCATTCGGGTAACCTGCAAAGATGCTGCCTGTAGAATACATCTACAGCTTTCTGGTATTCAGGATTCTCAAAGTCTCCCTCTTGTTCGTACCTATTCAAAACCTCAACAACCTCGGCCGGGAGGTCCCCTTTCATTCTCTCCATTTCGGCCGTCGTGAGTGGGACGCTTGCAAGCCCGCCTATCGTAACCATGCTCTTCAGATTCCTTTGATACTTCAAAGTATATGCTATGGCTAGCATACCGCCCCAACTCGACCCGATCAGGTTAACCTTCCCCAATCCGAGGGTCCGGCGCATTCCTTCCACCTCCTCAACCGCTCGTTCAACCGTGAACAGCGTGGCGTCCTTCGGTAATTCCGACTTCCCACATCCCAACTGATCATAGAAGACTACTCGGTAATCGAACTGCGCCAGATCAGCAAGCGGAAGCAGGTAATCATGAGTTGCGCCCGGGCCACCATGAAGACAAAGAATAGTTCCCTTGGTCGGTTCACCAATCATCTTGTAGAACAAATTGAACCCCAGAACGGACACGTGGCCTTCTGAGGGGGATTGCTGCAAGGTTCTCGTCAGTAAATGGTTCAAGTAGATTGTTTAGGGTTTCCGTATCTCCGACTCTAATGTGCTGTCTACTACGATAGCACGTTACTGGCAAACGACTGAAAGCTTGGCGGTCGCTTAATTCAGAAGATTCTCTTAGCGAAAGGAATTTCTTCCGCGTCCTGCAGCGAAGCTTCACCGTTTGGTAGTGGATCATTGAAGGCGTCAAATGCTCCAATTATCTGCTTGCTCCTAGTTGCCATGGTATCCTTGTACCCAAACGTTCAAGCAGCGCAGACAACTAAAATTTATCAAGTTGTTCACCCGCCCGCAGGCATGGCCGGGAGTCAGGACCCTATACCTGTGACAGTAACGGTGTACTACAATGGCACGACTCCTGGTTACGAGCTCGTCGTTGGAATATTCGACGCCGGAGCCGCTCCTCAAAGCATGGTTCCTGGCCTCGTTACCGCTTCTACCGACCCTTGCCTGAATCAGGGCGAATTAGGTGCTGTTTGTGTGATCAAGATCTCCGCGGCGTCCGGAGTTGAACACGTTGAATTTCAGATTGGTGGCATCTTTGGTGGGAAACGTGGGTCAGGTACTTGGTATCTGAATATCACTTCCGCCCTCTTAGACGGGCAAGCTAATGTTATTCCGCATTCAACTAGCAGTACCATATTCAGCATCGACCTGGCTCCGGTCACGTTGAATGTCGTCGTGCCCGGATCTGTGGCCGTGTCAGTGGATGGCGTAGAACAGGCTCCCGGCCCAGCTGCCGTAGACGTCGCGTTAGGCCAACATAACATCACAGTGCCAGCCCTTGTGCAGGTGGACCCAAGGACACGATTGAGGTTTGACCATTGGTCTGATGGGTCTGTTGAAACGATCCACACAGTCATAGTCACAGGTAACGTAAGCGTAGAAGCAGTCTACGTAACCCAAAACCTACTCACCATAGTTGGAGCAGGCGAGAACGCCACAGGGGCGGGATGGTATGACGCCGACACCGTCGCAACATTCTCCGTCAACCAGTACGAACCAGTTACGGGTCTACTCGGAGCGATGGGAGCGAGGTTGACATTCCAAGGCTGGTACGAGAACGGGCAGCTCATCACGAATTCACCGAATGGAACCATTTCGATGGATAAGCCCCACACTCTAACTGGGGTTTGGCAGGCCGACTATACCGTTCCAGGCGGAATTATGTTCGGCACCGTCGTCGCAATTGTCATAGCATACCTCGTCGTCCGCCGAAGGAAAACCAAGCCCGCGAGGCGGCGCCGCCCGCGAACCCGCCGACACAGACGTTCTCGACCCCGGACCTGAACCTTTTTCCAACTCCAACACAGGAAAGAGTAGCTGGAGATGACGAGAATTGGTCGGTCGAGACATAGGCCTGATCGGGCTCGGAGTCATGGGGCAAAACCTAGTCAGAAATCTCCAAAACCACGGGTACTCGGTTGTCGTCTATAACCGAACAGGAGAGAAGACTCGCGAATTCGTTGAAAAGCACCCCGAATTCTTGGGGGAATATTCACTAGAGAAATTCGTTAGTCAACTTAACCAGCCCCGTCGAATCTTCCTTATGGTGACGGCTGGAACACCAGTAGACGCAACCCTCACGAGTTTAACAGGGCTTCTCTCGAGCGGAGATGTCGTGATAGATGGCGGTAATTCGTTCTTCAAGGATACAGAGCGAAGATGCACTGACTTGGGAAGGCAAGGTATCTATTTCCTCGGCGTAGGTGTCAGCGGGGGAGAGGAGGGAGCTCTCAAGGGTCCCTGCGTTATGGTCGGAGGGCCGCGGGAAGGGTACGAGCTAGTTCGTGAAATGCTGGGACGCGTAGCTGCCCAAGTCGACGGGTCGTGCTGCGAATATTTGGGCCCCAGAGGAGCCGGTCACTACGTTAAGATGGTTCATAATGGAATCGAATATGCTATAATCCAAATTATCGCCGAGGCATATGACCTCCTTACACGTGGTGCCGGCCTGAATGTTAAGCAAGCAAGAAACGTCTTCAAGGAATGGAATGAGGGCGAACTCGGCTCATTCCTGATGGAGATTGCCGTAGAAGTTCTTGGGAAGATCGACCCAACAACAAAGCATCCACTAGTTTCATTGATTCTGGATCGGGCCCAACAAAAAGGAACTGGGAAGTGGACCTCGCAAAACGCGATGGACCTAGGAATTCCAACACCCACCATCGACGCAGCGGTCAGCGCACGGAATCTCTCAGGTTTGAAAGAAGAACGGATGAAGGCTGCTGAGATTTTCAAGCCGCTCAGAAAACCGCATCAAGTCTCGGTTCCGGGGAATTTCACGGAAAGACTAGAAGGCGCAGTTCGCGCCTCAATCTCCATGTCCTATGCTCAAGGCTTTCATTTGATGCGTACAGCATCCAAAGAGTATGAATACATGATTCCGCTCGCCGACGTAGCTCGAATCTGGAGAGGGGGTTGCATAATCCGCGCTCGCATGCTCGATCCTATCCAGCGTGCTTTCGAAATCAACAGCCAACTCCAGAATCTAATGATGGATCAAGCCTTCGCAAAGTTACTTGCCGGCTTAGAGAATCGGTGGCGTGAATCAGTAAAGACAGCTAAGAATGCAGGTTTGCCAGTTCCCGCGATTGGAGCGTCGTTGGACTACTACGATGGTTACCGCAACGAACGCCTACCGGCGAACCTCATTCAGATTCTTCGGGACCGTTTCGGGGCACATGGATATGAACGGTTGGATAAGCCGGGGCAGTTCCATAGCAACTGGCCGTAGCTAGGGCGACCACAATCCCTTAACCACGGTTTCGTGCCCCCGCTTGGATAGATGACGGCCCGCGTCCCCACGGTCCTACCCCATTCAGCGGTTGAAAGCGGTGCCGTTTTGGATCACTTTGCACCTGAGGCAACGCAGTTATCCCTACACCGGGAAATCCTTTGGTCGCCCCACCTCAGGCCTCCCCTCCGACGAGGGGTTCCCTGCGTGTCCACAGTGAATGTTGTTCCTATCTATCGAGGTTTGAGGCTTAGTAAGTAGTTGTATGCGCTCAGGGCCGCGTTTGCTCCTTCACCTATTGCTATGACAACTTGTTGTGCGTTTATGTCTGTTATGTCTCCCGCCGCGAAAAGCCCAGGTATGTTGGTTTGGTTGTTTTCGCTTATCACGATTCTTCCTTCGGCGGTCGTCTTCACCATAGGAGAGTACAGGTCCTTATCTGGTGCATATCCCAACTCAACGAAGACCCCCTTTACAGGGAGCACTCTCTCAGTTTTGTTGGTCTTATGCCGTATTACTATCCCTTCGACTGCAGCTTTGCCTCGAATCTCCTTCACCTCATAGTCGATGAAGAATTCAATTTTGCCGGAGGCCTTGAGTCTCTTCCCTAGCTCAGACTCGGCAAGTTTGCTTTGGGCTCCAATCGCCTTCACTCCCTTAGCTATCTGTGCTAGCTCAGCAACCGCTTGAAGTGCGGTACTTCCATCGCCCACAACTGCTACTTCCATGTCGATGAACAATGGCGCGTGACTTACTGCTGAATAGCTGACTCCGCGTCCCAATAATTCCGATTCGCCGGGGACGTTGAGTCGTTTGGGCATTACGCCAGTGGCTATGATCACTGCTCTGCTCTTGAAGATCTTGCCACCTTTAGTCGATACAATGAATTGATCGCTTGTTCGCTCAATCTTCGTAACTTTATCGAGGTGGCGGGCGAAGTCGAGGTATTCGATTTGGCTCTTGAATTTACTGACGAGTTCCTCCCCGTCGATAATTGGATGTGTTTCAACGCCTGGCAGGGTGAACTTGTAGTTCGTTTTTCCTCCGAGGTCCTCGCTGACGAGCATTGTTTCTATTCGCTTTCTGATTGCGTATGCTGCCGCCGTTAGCCCCGCAGGTCCTCCGCCGATAATGACTAGGTCGTATTCCTTTTGTGATGTTTCTGTCTTCATCTTCTTCTCCTCCTAATCTGGAGCCTTAGGAATGTAGCCCAGCTTCATAGAATTCTGGGTCATATCCCTCGACCTCTTGATGATTGACGTAGCTGTCTCTAGCAATTGCGTTCTCGTGAGCTTCAAGCCCGCGACTCCAACCTCCTGCGCTTTCAGTCCGACCGCGACCGCCTCCCTTGGAAAGACTTCCCATTCATCCATAGTTGGCGCAATGTAGTCCTCGCTTAACCCTTTCTCGCTCGCGCAGAGTGCGAGTTCGTTGGCGGCAGCGATGCACATATCATCAGTTATTGTTCGCGCTCTGACATCAAGAGTTCCACGGAAAATTCCAGGGAAGCCAAGAGAATTGTTTACTTGATTCGGAAAGTCTGAGCGGCCTGTGGCGATTACTCGTGCACCCGCCTCTTTTGCTTCCCAAGGCCAGATTTCCGGGATCGGGTTGGCGCATGCGAACAGGATAGAGTCTTTGTTCATTGAGGCCACCCATTCCTTCTTGATGGTGTCTGGGCCAGGTTTCGATAGGGCGACGCATACGTCGGTGCCCTTCATTGCTTCGGCTATGCCACCTTTACGTTGTTCGCCGTTTGTTGTTGTGCAGAGGCGCCATTTGTCGACAAACTCCGCCTTGCGCGTTTCGATGTCTTTCCTCTCGAGACCGAGTATACCCTTCGTATCTACCACGAACGTGTTCTCTGGTTTGATTCCGTAAGCGAACATTAACCTACTGCATGCAACATTCGCCGCGCCAGCGCCTACCAATGAGACCGTGGCATCCTTAGCCTTCTTGCCGACCAAGCGTAGAGCGTTGATCAATCCAGCGAGCGTGATGGTTGCTGTTCCTTGCTGGTCATCGTGCCACACCGGGATTTCAGCCGTGGCCCTCAGCGTGTCTAGTATGCGGAAGCACTTGGGCTGCGAGATGTCCTCAAGGTTGACTCCGCCGAATGAGGGTTGAAGCCATTTAACAGCCGTAATGATTTCGTCGGGGTCCTTCGTTCCAAGGCAAATCGGGAAGGCGTCCACGCCTCCGAGATACTTGTATAGAATTGCCTTCCCTTCCATGACGGGAAGTCCGGCCTTAGGCCCAATATCCCCCAGTCCGAGAACTCTGGTTCCGTCAGTTACGATGGCAACCATATTCCACTTGTTCGTGTAATCGTAGACGAGTCGCTCGTCTTTGGCTATGGCCTTGCATGGTTCAGCAACTCCTGGCGTGTACCATATCGCGAAGTCGTTGAAATCACGTATCGCGCATTTAGGCACGATCTCCATCTTTCCATGGTAGAATGGGTGGAGCTTCATCGCGTCCAAGGCGGGTTTCTTGGCTTTCGCCAGAAGCTGCTCTTTCGTAAGGGTCTGCAAATTTTATACCTGAAGTAAAGCGTGAAAATATGTGGTCGTCTTTTAATTATCACGCACTTTTAGCATATACTTCTACATAGGCGACCCCTATCTATGGAGTACAACTCGGAAGTTCATCGACTGTTTCGCGGTTAACGACACCTGTAACCTACCGTAACGTTATGCGCTTTCTTTCTCACGTTCAGAGCTTGCAGATTAGTTGGCTTTTATGGGGCCGATGGGAAGGATGACGTGATTATGGGCTTCGTTTATAACTTCTGCAAGGGAGAGGTAGAATGCGCTGAAGCCGCAGAAGACTCCTTCGATTCCGGCGACTAGTTGCAGTTGTGGGATGAACTGTGCGGCGGTGAGCAGGAAGAAGAGTATTGCAAGCGATAGGAATACTGTTTGAAGGGCTCTGTTGGTTTTCAGGGTTCCGAAGAACATCATTAACGTGAACAGGCCCCAAATGAACAGGTATGCTGCCCATGCGGTGGGGGTAGCTGCGGGGAGTTCGACGGGGGATATGACGATGAAGACGAGCGTTAGCCAGAAGGCTCCGAAGGAGGTGAAGGCGAGTGTTCCGAAGGTGTTTCCTTTCCGGAACTCCATTACGCCAGCTATTATCTGTGCGAGGCCACCGTAGAAAATTCCCATTGCGACGATTATGCTGTTGATTCCGAATAGGCCCGCGTTGGCTAGGTTTAGTAGGATCGTCGTCATCCCGAATGCCATTAAGCCAAGGGGGGCGGGGTTCGCTAGCAGAGATTCTTTCTGGCTCACCTCAGCTCATCTCCTTATAGAAAATCAGCCCTTTATCTCGGCCTGCAGCCCGCTGTACGCATTCTTCATTTCGTCCACGCTCGTTTCATCTTCGATGGTGGTCACATCGCCGATGGATTTGTTCTCAACAACAGCCTTCATTACTCGTCGCATTATTTTGGCGCTACGTGTTTTGGGTAGTTTGCTGACGAAGTAAATTGTCTCGGGGACTGCGATTGGGCCGATTGTTGTTCTCACGTGGTTTGCGAGTTCCTTCTTGAGCTCCGGGGTAGGATTGAAGCCCGGCCTGAGGACGACGAAAGCCACCGGTACCTCCATCTTCACGGGGTCGGATTTTCCGACTACGGCAGATTCAGCCACGGCGGGATGTGAAATCAAACTATCCTCAAGTTCGATTGTTCCTATTCTATGGCCTGCAACCTTCAACACTTCATCAGCCCGCCCTAGAAGCCAGAAGTAACCGTCATCGTCCTTCATGGCGTAGTCTCCGGCGTAATAGATCCCCGGGAACCGTGTGAAGTAGACGTCTTTGAATTTCTCAGGATCATTCCATAAGGTCATAAATTCACCCGGCCAGGGCCGTTTAATGACAATGTAGCCTTTCTCTCCGGCTTTAGTTGGCGCACCGTTCTCACTGTACACGTCCGCGTCAACTCCTGCGATGGGGAGCGTAGCGGATCCGGCTTTTAGTGGAATTGGGATGATGCCGGGTTGTGGGCTGATTAGGATTCCGCCCGTTTCTGTTTGCCACCAAGTGTCCACAATCTGGCATTTCTCGCGGCCAATGTTCTTGAAGTACCAGTACCAGGCTTCGGGGTTGATTGGTTCGCCCACCGTGCCGAGAAGCCTGAGGGAGGCTAGGTTGTGTTTCTGAGCCCATTGCTCGCCGAATTTCATATGCATTCTAATCGCGGTAGGACTCGTGTAGATAATTGTGACCTTGTACTTCTCGACGAGATCCCACCATCTGTCAGGTTGCGGATAGTCCGGGGTGCCCTCGTACATCAGTGAGGTAACGCCTCGTATCAAGGGCCCGTAAACGATGTACGTGTGTCCGGTTATCCAACCGATATCTGCAGTGCACCAAAAGATGTCATTATCATTGACATCGAACACTGCCTTCTGCGTGTAGTACGCCCACGTCATATACCCGCCGTTGCTGTGAGTTGTTCCCTTCGGCTTTCCAGTTGTTCCGGAAGTGTAGAGAATGAAACTTGGGTGCATTCCTTCCACCGGTTCCGGCTCGACGTACTTCTCACCTGAGGCTATCAGGTCATGATACCAGAGATCACGTCCTTTCTCCATATTGACTTGGTTCTTTGCTCTTCTCACGACGATGACTTTCTCGACGCCGCTCGTTTGCTTGATGGCTTCATCTATGATCGATTTGAGTTCCAGCGTCTTTCCTTTCCTGAAAGACCCATCTGCGGTTATGACGAGCTTTGATTTTGAGTCCCCTATTCTGGTTGCAATCGATTGCGCGGTGAAACCTGCAAAGATTACGGAGTGAATCGCTCCAATCCTAATCGCTGCTAGCATGCTGATTGGAAGTTCAGGAATCATGGGGAGGTATATTGTGATCCTATCGCCTTTCTTGACGCCCAGCTTCTTTAGAGCGGAAGCAAACTTGTTAACCTCTAGGTAAAGGTCGTTGTAGGTGAATGTTCGCTTCTCCCCGTTTTCTCCTTCCCAAAAGTAAGCGACCTTATTCTTCTTCGGCCCAGAAACATTGCGATCGAGCGCATTATACGAAATATTGCTCTTCCACTGCGGGAACCAACGGCCATAAGGTGGTTGGGCCATTTCTTCAAATGCGGGCCCATTCTTCTCATACCAAAAGAGCTCATCTGCAACCTTTCGCCAGAAAGCGTCAGGTTTCTCCAAGCTTTCTCGATGGACCTCAGCAAGAGTCTTTAGGTTCGCACGGTTTTCAGGGAATATCATCGTCGTGGTTGGAAGTATTTCACGAAGAGCCATTGCCGAACACTCTATCCCAAACTGTAACGGTTCGAGGTTCACAACTTCTTAACTGTTTAGTCCAAATATCAGACGACGTGCATCAGAAATTACTAGACCCTTAAGTATTGACGGAAGAGTCGAAAGACTTGAAAGCACATTGCTACATTGTTTTGTTTCTGATCTAGTTTCCGTTTGTTTTCGGCCGCTTCAACGAACTGTAGGAGTCCATCTCAGCAAACAATGGCTCCTGCTTCCGAGTCCGTCAGGATGCGGAAATCGGAAAATGGCTCTCAGTTTTCAGTTTCGGGAACTTAGGCGCGCTGGTTTCACCCGAATAATGTTCAACGAACAGACCTACCGCGTTCGTCTTTGTGGGGTTTACGATTTCCTAGACATGCGATTCGGTAGTGCGCGTCTTAGGCGGGGATTCAGAGAACTACCCAAGAAAAAGCGAAGGGTATTGTACAGTGAGCTTGCAGACGGTTTGAAAGAGTTCACAAGAAGCAAAAGCTTCAGCTTTGACTAGCCTGTTTCGTTCATTCGGGCCAAGAAAAGCTAGTCCTTACGCAAGCCCAGACTTGTAGGGACCGCTTTATAGAAGCGATCCGGATTAAGTGTGCCGTGGATGAACATGTCTGATAGGGTGAAGTATTCTTCCGGGACTAAATGGGAGCCAATAGTCGGTTATTCGCGAGCAATCAGGGTCGGCAAAATCGTGCATGTCTCCGGTACAACGGCGACAGACTCTGAAGGTAAACTGGTCGGTATGGGAGACGCGGGGAAGCAGACTGTTCAAGCTCTGAATAATATTCGACGAGCACTAGAATCCGTCGGCTCCAAGCTTGAGGATGTGGTTCGGACGAGAATTTACGTGACCGACATCAGCCGATGGGAGGATGTCGGAAAGGCCCATGGTGCAGTCTTCAAGGACATCAGACCGACGACTAGTATGATCGAGGTCAAGAAACTGATCAGCCCGGAAATTCTCGTGGAAATCGAGGCTGAAGCAATACTCGATTAGAACTCGATGGAGGTCTTAGGCATGGTAGCAGATGGATACGGGACGAAGCTTGCAAAGGTTTTCGAGCCCATTTACGAATTGTCAGGTTCCGGCCGTTTAGAATTCAAAATGTTTCTTGAAGGCGCATGGGTTTCGCTAAAGGAGCGCATTGAAGTTCGAAGCCCTATCGACGGTGGCTTAGTTGCCACCGTCCCAAGTTCATCTGAGCGCGAGGCTGGACTCGCAGTAGAGGCGGCGTACACTAACCGCAAATTCATCAGAAGCATTCCAGCCGTAAAGAAGATTGAAATCTTCCAACGCGCTCGCGAACTGCTATTGCAGAACACGGAATCATTCGTTTCAATCCTAACTCTAGAAGCTGGCAAGCCTACGTCCAACGCTGAAGGCGAAGTCAAGGCGACCGCAGAACGGTTGAAACTTACCCCTGAGGAGTATGGAAAGATTCGGGGAGAACACATACCTGGGGACTGGTCCGATGAGACAGTTGGGACCTCCGCAGACGTGCTTAGGGAACCATTGGGAGTCGTTCTGGCAATCTCGCCCTTCAATTACCCGCTTTACATAACCGCCACCAAGGTCATTCCCGCACTCCTGGCTGGAAACTCGGTAATAGTAAAAACCTCAAGCAAAGACCCTCTCTCCTTTCTCATGTTCGCAAGACTACTGGAACTGGCAGGCATCCCACCGGGCTCTCTAAATGTGATAACGGGGAGGGGTCCGATCGGTGAATATCTTGCAGCCCAGGACAAAATCAGCATGTTGACATTCACTGGTAGTACTGATGTTGGAAGAACTCTCGCAAGAGTCGCCGGTCTCAAGATACTGCATATGGAACTCGGAGGAAAAGGATGCGCCATCATACTCAAAGACGCCAATCTAGATCTTGCCGCGAATGAGACTGTCAAAGGCTCGCTGAGTTACAGCGGCCAAAGATGCGATGCAATTTCACGAGTATTTGTAGAGCAAGAGATCGCCGACATATTCGTTAAGAGACTGATGAACGAAGTCGGCTCCTACAAGGTGGGAGACCCGCGTGATTCATCCGTTAAGTTAGGCCCGCTAATAGATCACACTGCAGTTGAACGGGTTCATGGATTGGTCACAGACGCAGTAAGTAGAGGAGCAAAGCTGCTTACCGGCGGAAAGTATCAGGGGAATTACTACCAACCTACCGTTCTAGATGAAGTTCCTATCGATGCCAGGGTCATGTGGGAGGAAACCTTCGGGCCCGTTATCCCAATTGGACATGTGAAAGATGTCGACGAGGCCATTCAGCTTGCGAACAAGTCTAGATTCGGGTTAGATTCCTGCGTTTTCACCAACGACATCAATCTCGCAAGGAAAGTGGCCAAGCGTTTGGAAGAAGGCGAAGTGACGATAAACGCCGCCCCCCGCCATGGTGTCGGCTACTATCCCTTCGGGGGCAACAAGGATTCTGGAATAGGTAGGGAAGGAATCGGATACAGCATAGAGGAAATGACCAGACTCAAAACAATCGTGTACAACTGGAAGCCGGCCAAAGTGTGGGGCGACTTGATCAAAGAATCGGGTTGATTGTGCGCCTTAAGAAAAGAGGGGAGTTAGGCGGTCAACGCAGACCGAATTTCCTCTTCATCTTGTGGTTTGCGCGTCAAGTTGACCACACGGTTTAAGCCGCACTAATCATGGGCCCACTGTTTCCTAATGAGCTTTGCTACGTTTGTCGAAAGATGCCCGGCTACCAGCTAGCTTTAGATCGTTATTCCGATGAGGTATCTGATGACGGTTCCGATTAGGTAGAGTGCAACCGTTGCGCCGAACATGATGCTCGTAATTTCGATGAAGTCTTTCCTGAATGCGG
>Ga0181533_1000952_pt1 | contig 38399 bp, 34 predicted proteins | sample PEATcosm2014_Bin_45_FD_119772 | JGI IMG/M metagenome (GOLD analysis project Ga0181533, IMG submission 119772) | Peatland microbial communities from MTU Mesocosm Facility, Houghton, MI, USA - PEATcosm2014_Bin11_60_metaG | ecosystem: Environmental > Terrestrial > Soil > Wetlands > Peat | place...
AGATGGGGATGCAGGCCAGGGCGTTGAGCACACAATTCAACGCGTGCACGGCAAAGATCGATCCCGGAGTGTGCACGCCAAACATGCGAAAGATCGCCGCCACGATCAACGGGTACACCGGCGTCATCATCACTGAAGGCTGCGTCGAATCCAGGGTGCTGCCGAAGCCGTGACCCGCCACCAGGTTCCTCGCCATGTTGCCGGGCTCCCAGGCATGGATGTGGTCGGCATCCATCAAATTTTCAAAGTTGCGGAGTGGAGTCACGGCGAGGCGCAGGACGAGCGCAATCAAAACCATCAGGATGAGAATGCGACGATTCCCCGGCTTCGGCGCCCTTTTGAGTTCTGGGACTGGGTGGGTCAAAGTTTTTCCATTCGAAAATAAAGGCTTGGTTGGGTCCCAATAGGTTGGACGAGAGGTCTTGGGCAGCGGTTTACACCGGAAACGGTTACTTTTTACGAATGGAACAAATTCTGCCGCGCGCCGCCCGAATCCCGAACTTGCCCGCTTAGCAGGTAGATGCCGGGCAGGAGGCCCATGGTTGTCTTCAACAGCGCCGGGCGGCAAAGTTTCCCTCACTGAAGGTAGAAACTCTCCATCATCCACTATTCTGAAATCTGCTTCCCGGAGGCTCGCAGAATGCTTTCGCTCACTGCCGCACCGCCCGCCACTCCCACGCCGGTCGAAGAGATCGCGGCCGCCATCGTCCACATTGGCGCCTTGCACGACCTGCCGCTCGAAGATCGGCTGTGGCTGGCGCGCCACGGCCAGGAGGTCGTTGCGAATCCCGGCGACATTCTGTTTGAAGAGGGCGCTCCGGCGGAGCACATGGTGCTCCTGCTCAAGGGCGAGATCCATGTGCGGCGGCAGCACGGCGGCCCCATGGCGCTGTTTGTCGGCCGCATGGGGCAAATGACCGGCATTTTGCCGTTTTCGCGCATGAAGGGCTACGGTGGGCAGGGATTCGCCGTGTCGCCCGTCTGGGCGCTGCTGGTTCACCGCTCGCTTTTTCCCCAAATGCTGGCGGCCATTCCTTCCATGGCGCAGAGGGTGGTTTCGGCGCTGCTGGACCGCGTGCGCGAGGTAACGCGCATCGAGCAACAGGCGGAAAAGCTCGCCGCTCTGGGCCAGTTGGCCGGAAATCTCGCGCACGAACTCAACAATCCCGCATCCGCCGCGCAACGCGCCGCTGCCAGTTTGCTCACGGCCCTGCGCGCCAATCGCAGCAACCGCCTGAAGCTGATTCTGCTTTGCCTGACCGGGGAGCAGGTCGGGAAGCTCGAAGAGTGGGAAGAGAAGATGCTCAGCCGCACCGGCGATGCCCTCGCGGCGGCAGAGGAAACGGATGCCCTGGGATTCATCTCCCGCGAGGAATCCGCGCGTGCGTGGCTGGCCGCGATCGGCTGCCCCGACGCGTGGGAGGTGGCCGCGCAACTGGCGGAGCAGCGCGTCACCACCGCCGACCTCGAAGAGTTGCGCGGATTCCTGGACGAAAACGCGATTTGCGTCTCGTTACAGTATTTCGCCCGCTTCTTGCGCTCCGCGCGCGCGGCCGAAACCATCGTGAACTCCACTGCGCATATCTTCAACCTGATCGGCGCCGTCAAGGACTACTCCAATATGGACCGCGCGCCAATTCTCGAAGTCGACGTGCCGGCGGGTCTCGACGCCACCCTGCAGATGTTTCGCTCGCGCATGACGAACGTCGAAATCGAGCGCGACTATCAGCCCGACCTGCCGCGCATCAGCGCATATGGCGGCGAGTTGAACCAGGTGTGGACGGAGTTGATCGAAAACGCGCTCGACGCTTTGGGCAATCAGGGCAAGCTGCGTGTGGCCTGCCGGCTTGAGGCCGAATTGCTGCTGGTGGAAATCTGGGACTCCGGGCCCGGTATTCCTCCCGAGTTGCAGGAGCGCATCTTCGAGCCGTTCTTTACCACCAAGGCGCCGGGCAAAGGGCTTGGCCTGGGACTGGACAACGCCATGCGCATCGTACGCAAGCACCGCGGGCACATGAGCGTGAAGTCGGAGCCGGGCTCGACCTGCTTCCGCGTGCGGCTGCCGCTCGATCAACTCCAGGCGTACTGAAAGACAGGGAACAAGGGAACAAGGGACCAAGGGAACAAGAGACCAGACAGCAACTTCTGCACGAGCTTCAAGGCAGCGACCGATTCCGCTTTTGGCAAAGTGGAATTCGATCGATTCGGCTCAAGTCGACGGGGAAGTCGTGTGCAGTTGTAATGTCGACGAACCCAGGCCAACTGCGGGCGGCGTCGGTTCCGCTTGCTTGGTCCCTTGTTCCCTTGGTCCCTTGTTCCCTGCTATTTCATCACTTCCACGCCGCGCCAAAAGGCGACATAGCCTTTCACCTTGCGCGCCGCGGGCTTGGGGTCGGGGTAGTACCAGGCTGCGTCCTGGTTGTCCTGCCCGTCGATCGCGACCGTCAGGTACCGCTTCTGGCCGGTTGCGGGATCGGTTGAGGTGGTGCTGCTGGGCCGAAAGTACTCGCGCTTGAGGCTGGACTCGGGGAAATAGACGGTCCCATCCACTTCCATGATCTGTTCGCTTTCGGCAATGACTCGGCCGTTCCAAATTGCTCGCGCCATGGATTTTCCGGTTGCTTTCAATCGTTCGACCCATGCCCCGGCCACAGGGGGAACCGGCCAGGCAAGGGGAACCGATACGACAGTAGCAGACTTCGGGCGGCGTGGCGAGTCCTAATGAGGTACGTGTGCGAGTTCTGGACCGGTCAGAGCCGCCCCGCAGCCCCTATCTTGAGCCGCGAGAGCTCCGCATCCCGTCCACGCGCTTGAGGGTCGCCTCGTAGCGCTGCGATGCGGCCGAAAAACGGTTGATCATCTCTGAAGTCTTGGTCATGAACGTGGGGTTTGTCTCGCGGATGGCTTCCAGGATGGGCGCAAACTTGGCCAGCAGGAAGAATCCTTCGCCATTCGAGTCCACAAATAGCTCTGCCGAGACGGCGCCGTGCAGCACCATGGCCGCAGCCATCTCCCAGTATGTAATGACTTGCCGAAACCAGGCATTGTGCGGGTCGGCGGGGTTTTCCGCCACGGCGGCAAACTCTTCCAGCGTCTGCGGCCAGAACTCGCCGGTGATCCAGGCGCGCGCCTGGCGCATCACTGCTTCAGTGCGCAATTGATAGAGCTTGAGAATGATTTCGGCGTCGGCCGGTGTGGCCAGCATGCGTTCCATATTCAGGGGCATCTCCGCTGTCATAGTACAGGAACCAGCGGAGATGTGTCGTGCAGCGCCCGGCCCGGCGCACAAGTTGGCAAGAGCGTTTATGCTGCCGGAGCTTCCTTCTTCTTTGCCGGCTTCTTCATCTGTCCCGTGGCTGCGCCGGCCGCCAGCTCTTCGTCGGTGTAAAAGCGGCCAGAGCCGTCGAGCTCGCCCGAGGCGAGACGGCGGGAAACCTCGTCAAGCCCTTTACGGATCGCGTCATGAATCTCCTGCGAGCTTCTGCGGCTCATCCAGCCGCCTCCTCAGTTGGAGCCACCCTTCTTTACGAGAACGGAAAACTTCGTGATCTCGTTGAGATCGGGAAACTCCCTGTCTCGCAGTAGGCTCCAGTGCCCACGGCAATTTTGATAGAGCATGTAGACGTATTTGTGAAACTCGTCGTAAAAGCCGGATAGGCTGATGGCCGAACGCTCATGAGTTACATGTCCACTAATTTTGTTTCTCATCTTACGGAACTGTTCTGCGAATTCAGCCGGGACTTTCTCCGGAAAAGCACTGATATGGTTCTCCCAGGCCGGAGCCGTGCCGCTGAGTATTGCTTGACGCCTGCCGGTCAAGATACGTTGAGCATGGCTCGCAATGTGACTGTCTTTGACAGCCGCCTCCAGACGTGCGGTGTCGCCCTTTTCTCTCATTACCGCCCCTAGCATGAATTCGTAGAGATGGTGGATGAACCGCGCATAAGCATTGTAGGTTTTGTAAGCGATCAACCGCGTTTCCTCGGCTGCGGTTGGCGCAGCGCCTTCGGCCTCAGCCTGCGCCCGCATGATCATGAGTGTTCCATAGGTCTCGAAATCCTTAAATGCATCTTCACAGCGCAGGAATTCATGCTTGAGCGCGGTGCAGTGCGCACTGTCTGTGGCGTCTCCCGGCTTGAATTTCATGATTACCCTGCCTGTTTCTACGCCGGCTGCAACTCGCGATTCTCTTCCTTCTTTTCCACCACCGGCCCGTGGGTCTCCGCCGTCGGCAGTGGCGGCGCGTCGCCAATGCGCTTGGAGTAGCTGCACGCGGTCTTGCCTTCCTCCGCTGGAGCCGCGACCGGCTTCTTCCCACGCTTCTTTGGCGCCGCCTCTTCCTCAGCGGACTTCTTCTTGTTCGGGCATTCCAGAAAGACGCCCGAGCGAAGAGTCTTTTCGACGAGGTACGGGCTTCCGCACTTGGGGCATTTTTGGGCCACGGGTTTCAGATTCGAGGTGAAGTCGCACTTGGGATAATTCGTGCAACCCCAGAAGACATTGCCGCGGCGCGCGCGGCGCTCGGCCACGTCACCCTCGCCGCACTTGGGACATTTCATGCCCTCGATCAAATTCTGCTTCACATATTTGCACTTGGGGTATCCGGAGCAGGAGACGAACTCGCCGTACGCGCCCTGGCGCAGCACCAGCGGCTTGCCGCACACAGGACAGCCCTCGCCAGTGGGCTCGGGCGGCTTCTGCTGCTGCTTCGAGCTCAGCTTGCGGAAGGTCTTGCAGGGCGGATCGGCGTTGTAGTCCGGGCAGGCCATGAAGGGACCGAAAAGCCCGCGACGCATCACCATCACCTTGCCGCAGTTCTCGCAATACTCCTCGGTGTCGCCCGCCTCCTGCGCCTCCGGCGTGTTCAGATCCGGCTTGGCGGCGATGTTCTCCTTGGTGAAGGTGCAGCTTGTGGGGTCCTTCTTGTTGTAAGCCGAGCAGGCGTAGAACGTGCCGAACTTGCCCCACTTTAAAACCAGAGGAGATCCGCAGATGTCGCACTTTTCCGTGGTCTTGATCTCCATCCGCTTGATGTTTTCCATCTTCTTGCCGGCATCCTTCAACTCCTGCTCGAAGTAGCCGTAGAAGCCGTTCAGCAGATCCGTCCACTTCTCCGTGCCTTCTTCAATGTCGTCGAGCTCGGTTTCCAGCTTGGCCGTGTACGCCGTATCGAAGATGTAGGGGAAATTCTTCACCAGCAGGTCGCAGACCACCACGCCGATCTCGGTGGGATAGAACCGCCCGCGCGAGCCGCCGTGCTTCACCACATACTCGCGGTCCTGAATGGTGCTGATGATGGACGCGTAGGTAGACGGGCGGCCGATGCCGCGCTCTTCGAGCTCCTTCACCAGCGAAGCCTCGTTGTAGCGCGGGGGCGGCTGCGTCGCGTGCTCCTCGGGGAGCAGCGCGTCGCGCTCCAGCGTCTTCACGCCGTCCAGGCTGGGCAGCCGGTTCGCGGATTCATCGTCATCCTTGCTGTCTTCTGAAACTTCGTACAACTTCAGAAATCCGTCGAAGCGCATCACGGAACCGCTGACCCGGAAATCGTAGGTCTTGCGCGTTTTTGCGGAAAGCGCGGCGATGTTGGCGGTGGTCACGTCGTAAACCGCCGGAACAATCTGCGAGGCGACAAAGCGCCGCCAGATGAGGGTGTAGAGCTTGAGCTGCTCGTCGCTCAGGTAGCGAGCCATCGACTCCGGGGTGCGCGCGGCATCGGTGGGCCGGATGGCTTCATGTGCGTCCTGCGCGTCCTTCTTGCCTTTGTACACATTGGGCGAGTCGGGCAGATACCGGGTCCCCAGCTCCTTGCCGATCCACGTCCGCGCCGAGGCAATGGCTTCCGGCGCCACGCGCGGCGAATCGGTACGCATATAAGTGATGAGGCCCGTGGTGCCCTCGGCGCCGATGTCCACACCTTCATAGAGCCGCTGCGCCACGCCCATGGTGCGGCGCACGTTGAAGCCCAGCTTGTTGGCGGCGTCGCGTTGCAGTTGGCTGGTGATGAACGGCGCCAGCGGCCGGCGCTGCTGTTCGCGGGCCTGCACGCTGGTCACGGTCCAGGCGGCTTTCTCGAGCGCCGCCAGAACCGTGTCCATCGCCTTCTTGTCGGGCACAGCGCTCGCGATGAACTGGTCTTTGCCGTCCTTGTCCTTGCCGTTGGGCACGCGGACCGGCTCGCCTTCGATGCCGATGAACTTTGCCTTGAACTTTTGATCGGCCTGATTTTCCGGATGGAGCAACGCGTCCAGAGTCCAATATTCAACGGGCTCAAAGCCGCGAATCTCGCGTTCGCGCTCCACAATCAGCCGCAGCGCCACAGTTTGCACGCGGCCGGCAGAAAGCCCGCGCCGCACTTTGTCCCACAGCAGCGGCGATATCTGATACCCCACCAGCCGGTCCAATACTCGCCTCGTCTGCTGCGCATCCACAAGGTGCTGGTCGATGTCGCGTGCGTGGGCGAACGCCTCCTGCACGGCCTTCTTCGTGATCTCGTTGAAGGTGACGCGGCGAATTTTTTTTCTTTCTTTGGCGTTGGTTCCAAGCTGCAGCGCCAGGTGGTACGCAATCGCCTCGCCTTCGCGGTCCGGGTCAGGCGCAAGATAGATCTCGTCCGCCTTGGCCGCCGCTTTCTTCAACTGCTCGACAACCTTTTCCTTGCCCGGCGACACCACAAGGTGCGGCTCAAACGTCCGATTCTTCAGCTCCACGCCGAGGTCGTTCTTGGGCAGATCCATGATGTGCCCCACCGATGCGCGCACATCGAATCCCTTGCCCAGATATTTCTCGATCGTCTTGGCCTTGGCCGGCGATTCGACGATCACCAATGCTTTACTCGTTGCCATTCCTGTCCCAATTCCCTCTTTGTCTTCTTAACAATCCGGCCCCAGAATGCTGCCACCGTGCCCCATCCTTTTCCGTCCGCCGCGGCGGAGAAATGGGTGGGAAAAAGTGCCGCTCTTTACGAGCCGGAACAATCATTCCCGGGAGAGACGCTCTCCCCGGGGCCGCTGCGCACATGCAGCGCAACTCAACATTGGACTCATTTGCAGCCCTTCTGGTTCGCCGAGTTGGCTCAAAACCCTCTATTGAGCCAAACCCCTGCCCCAGCACGGAAAAAATGGGCCACAAGTGATGGACCCTACCACGGAACACCATCGCATTTCCACCGGCGCACCGCAATTTTCTTTATGCGTCCTCCCATTTCCGGGGACAGAAAATCCCCATCCTCTGCCAAAACCCCCGCAAATCCTTGGGTTTACCCCGCTCGAGGTCCCGCCGCAAAGATGAATCTAATTGATGCTGGCTCAATCCGCGAAAATCCGCCCCTTCCGCCCGCGGCCCCGCACTCCCGTAGCCCCGTAGTCCCGTAGTCCCTCAGCCCCTGTCTTTTTGTTCCCTGTTCCCTTCTCCCTGTTTTTCTGACCCCTGACACCTGAAACCTGAAACCTGTTTTTACATCGTTCTCACATAGTTCTTGCCCGGCAGTTGCCGCACCCGGCCCGCCATTTCCAGTTCGAAAAGCGCGGTAAACACCTCAGATGACGTGAGTTGCGTCTCCAGCAAGTCGAGAATTTCGTCGATTTGCAGGCTCTCGTCGCTGTGCAGAACCTCGAGCACCATGGCCTCCTGGGGCCGCAGCACGGGGTCAGGCAGTAGAGATGCTCCCGGCTCGGGTTTGGATGCAGCCGGAGCCTCCGCTTCGAGCTCCATCCTCACCTGCGATGGCAGATCCTCCCAAACGTCCTCCCACGTGGCCACCAGCTTGGCGCCCTGTTTAATCAATGTGTTAGGCGTCCAGGAGCCTTTGTTGGTCACGTTGCCCGGCACGGCAAACAGGTCGCGGTTTTGCTCCGCGGCGCAGCGGGCGGTCACACGTGTCCCGGAGTTCTCGCCCGCCTCCACCACCAGCACGGCCACGCTCAGCCCGCTCAAAATGCGATTGCGGCGGGGAAAATTCTGCGGCGCGGGAAACGTGCCCATGGGCACCTCGCTCACAATGGTCCCGCCCTTCAAAAGGATCTCCTCCGCCAGCTTCCGGTTCTCCTTGGGGTACACCACATCGATCCCCGTGCCCCACACTGCGAGCGTGGGCATGCGCGCCGCCAGCGCCCCTCTGTGCGCGCAGGAGTCGATGCCACGCGCCATGCCGCTCACAATCAGCAACCGCCGCGCCGCCAGATCGCGCGCCAGCATCTCCGCCACGCCCGATCCGTAAGGCGTGGGATGCCGCGTGCCCACCACGGCAATCGCGGGACGGCTCATCAGCTTCACGTCGCCCTGCACCCATAAGACGGGAGGCGGGTCGTAGATCTCGCGCAACCGCTCGGGATACTCCCGGCAGGCGTAGCTCACCAGCGTGGCGCCCTGCGCAACCACGCGCGCCCACTCCTCTTCTGCCAAGCGGCGGCCCTTGCCATCAAACAGAAACTGCGCCGCTTCGGCGGGAAAGCGCAGGCCTTCGAGCGCGGTGAGCGGCATGGTAAAGATGCGGCTGGCCGTGCCGATCTGCTGCACGGCGTCGAGAATGCGCTTGGGGCCGAGGCCCGGCGCCAGAGCCATCGCCAGCCAAGCCAAGCGCTGCTCGTCGAGTTGCGGTGTGGGAAGCTGCGGTGCGGGGAGCTGCGGCGTGCGCGCACTTTGGGGCTGCGGCGCAAGTGCGCTTTGGGGCTGTGGGGCGTGCAGGCCTTCGACCTGTGACGCGGAAGTGCCTGGGGCATGCTTCAGATGGGCCGCGAGGTCGGGCGCAGCAATGGGAGAGAGCTGTGGCGGATTCAAATACTGCACGCTCCGGCTTTCGGCAGAAGAAAGCCCAAGCAGGTCTGGGATCAAAGTACAGCACCGCAAGGGATGTGCGGCCACGTTACAGCCAGGCGCGGCGGAAGTCAAGGCTGGGGTGTAAGGCCGGGGTCGCGCAGCGGGGGGCAACAGGTCTTCGTCGCAGGGGTGGAGAGGAGCGGTCACGCGTCCTCGCGATCGCCCGCCGACGCGGTCGAAAAAGCTGTATTTATTGCGATCGGGGTGGTGTGGATCGTTAAGTTCAGCAGAATCAGGCCAAATGTTCGTTTATCTGGTCCCGAAAACCGCTCAAATGTTCGCTCAAGTGGTGTCATTTACCCCCGGAATGTTCGCTTGGGAGGTTGCGATTCTTTGAGACATGTACCGTGAAATTGACCATTTGGAGGGTAAGTGTAACCGCGAAATTGACCAAATAAGAGCAAAGGGTTGCAGAGAATTACCCATGAACATGTCAAAAAGGGCTTTGGAACGCGTTTTTGCGCTATTTTGCGCGTGTTTTCCAGTTCAGATAGCGCTTTCCGGCGTGATTGTCAGCGTCTTTTCCTCGCCTTGTATCAGGGCTTGGGGGGTAAACTTGGCTTCTTCCCCGGTCCTCAACTGCGAGCGACCGGGGGCACCTCAGTCGAATAATCTGTGCCTGAGATCATGGCCACCCACCATGACCGTCCACAATCTTGAAATTGGGGGCTGCTGGTTGTATCGTTGCGTCTGATTCCTTTCCAAGGTGATCGTCCAATCTCGCCGTAAACGCCAGGGCGGTTTGTGGGGGAGTAAATGGCATACATTCGTCAGACTGAACCTCATCGGTATTCCGTCAGCCTAGTAACCCAGGGGAAACATCGGTTCTACACGCTTACTTTGCCCAGCGAGGTCCTTGCTAACACATGTTTCGTCACGACCCGAGACGAGGATCCCAAGAAGGGATTCCAACGCGTTCTGGACGAGAAGAGAGCTCAAGAAATCGCGAACTACATTGACGTCGGGTTTGGAACTATCCCAACCTCCATCGTCTTGTCGGCCCAGCCCGCCGCCCAGCTGAAGGTCGTGGGGCGAGGAAAGACTCTCCAATTTAACGATCACCCCAAAGCGTTCTTGATTCTTGACGGTCAGCACCGCGTCTACGGTTTCTCTCTCGCGCAAACTAGCTTGCGTGTGCCTGTGGTTATTTACAACAACCTTGATCCTCGTGATGAATCAAGGCTGTTCATTGACATCAACACGAAACAGCGACCAGTCCCAAACGAGCTACTTTTGGACATTAAGAAGCTTGCGGAATATGAGAACCAGACGGAGAATCTGTTGGGGGAAGTGTTCGATCTGTTCCATTCCGAACCTTCGAGCCCACTTCTCGGTTTGTTAAGCCCACATGGGCGAGTTTCTAACCGAATATCGCGTGTGACCTTTAACGCTGGACTGAAGCAGCTTCTAGGCGTCTTTGCTAATGCGGAGCCAGATTACATTTACGCAGCTCTTAGCGCATATTTGTCTGCCTTTATAGGAGGGGCACAGGCAATCAAGGCTCCCGATATTATTACGAAGCCGACAGTCTTTAGAGCCGTAATGATGCTATTTACAGAGGCCGCCCAGCGCGTTCAGGACAAGTACGGAAAGGCATACACTCGCGAGAATTTCGACGAGATCCTGGCGCCCATGTTTGGCAAGATCAAGCCAGGCGTCCTGAAACAGCCGAGCAATAGTCAGCGCGACTTACATAAGGCGCTATCGGATGGTCTGAAGACCAGTTTCGTTCTGTGAGCGCTTGGAATGTCGATCATCGAAGACATTTCGAGGCCGTTTTGGCTGCTGGGACTGAACCAGGTCTCCGGACCCCAGACGAAAGGCATTGGCGGCGTGATCTGCGATGAAGCGTATCAGCTCTATTCGCAGATCACTCCGACGTCATTTGTGTTGACCTTCACTGACCCCGGCGACTTCCTTGGCGGGTTTGCGGGCGACATCAATAGGATTGGCTCTGCATCGTTCGAGTCGGTCCTTGGCATTGCCAGATCGACTGTTCTGCCGCGATCCACAGCGTGGCTGGTCATCCAGACCTATTACGCAGCATTCTTCTCTGCCCATGCGCTCCTGCGAATGCTAGGAGAGAGTTGCACGCCGATTGAGCGTGAGCAAATGAATTCCCTAATGCGCGTCGGGAGCCTCTTTGGCGCGTTGCCTATCTCACCTATGGCCGGAGGACTCTACCACATCATTTGTGATCCTCATGCGAAGACGTTGTCAGGAACTTCTCTTTCAGGGAGCCCGCACGAGGTTTTTTGGAGAGTTTTCTATGATCGCATGCTGCGACTGAGTACTGATGTATTAAGCGTCCCGACTGAATCTCTCGCAAATCGCCAGCGGGCATCTGGCAAGCTCTCAGAGCTTGCCAGCAATTTGTGTTTCCAATCGGCACCCACCGGGCGTTGGCTTTCTACGATCCGAAACGCGGTCAATTATAGCCAGAAGTTCGCGACGTGGCACCCATATTCGGGCCAGCACAAGTATTACGACAAGCTATTCGAGAAAACGAGCGAATGGAGTGAGGATCCGCTCGACCTCGACTTGACTTCTTACACTGACAAGGACCTGAGACGATTTCAAGTCACATGCAACTTCATCATTGCTGCGTTCAGAAGTCTCACTCAAGATATGGCTGAAAGGTGCACCGTGGGTCGATCGTTTCATAGCTTCGGCGCCCTAGCTTGTCTGAACCTTGCGAATCGGGCGATAAGGTAAGAAACTGGGAAGAAACTGGGGACAAGAAACTGAATACTGATCCAAAATTGATTGTCTACGTTCAGAAAGGGTCGGCAGGGTGATGTGGGGGAAAGCACAGCGCGGAGGCAATGTCTGATGACAAACGCAGCCCCCGCGGCTTCTAGCTCGGACGCTTCCGGCTGCATCGCCGGACTGCTTGTGCTGGGGTTTTTCGCGGCCCTAATTTACCTGCTCTACATATGCATTGTGGACGACCCGACGGTGCCTGCAGAGCTGGATTCCACTGGATATATTTCCCACAAGGTGCAGGGCACGATCAGTGCCCAAGCCAACTGGATGGTTGGCGAGAGCAAGGATTGCATTTCCTATCCGCTCGACGCCGAAGCCGCTCGTGCAGCAGGCCAGGAACCCGGATACGCCTTTTACAGCGTCCAATGCGACGACGGGCCTGTCCATAACATGTCGATCACATTTTGGGGAAGCAAGAGCCAGCCCGGTAAGGTCGCAGCGCTGTGGAACTGCAGGCGTGTTGCTGACTCGTTTATCTGCAAGCAGACCGGCGCACTCTAACTGGTCCTCAGATGTCGGCTTGTGGTGATCTTTGCCCGGGTGAAAGCCGCAGGGGATGATCGCGGCTTCGCCGCGGACTTGATTTCTCGAAAAATGGGTGGGCGGATTGCGGCTGTCGGGGATGAATCCCCGACCTACCAGCCAGGCGCTGATACAAGGCGACGAAAAGCAACCGCAGATCCTTCGACTCCGTTGGGAGCAAAGAACGCTCCCAGCTTCGCTCAGGATGACAGATTCCTTATGTATCAAGCATTTGGGCTTGCGCCCATAACAACTGAACGTGATGAAGTGGAAATCTCCGGCTTGCTGATAACGGACGAGGCCCTTCGTCATTGCGAAGAGGATACACCGCGAGGACCGGGGTTCGAGGGTTCCCACATCTCAAAAGCGAGATGTGGGGCACCCGGGGGATCACCCCAATCATGGACTGGGAATGTGGGGACGAACGGAATTTCCCCCCCACCCCCCGAGCGCCGGCATCTACCGGCCAAGTGCTACAAGCCACAACCCGCCCACGATCCGATTTCACGACTCACGCCTTTTGGTCCCGAGCCCCGCGGTCCCTCAGTCCCTGGTCCCCGGTTCCTTAAACTTTTCCCCCGCCGTTTTGCATATAATTTCCCCTTCCCGGCGCACAATGAAACCAGAGATCAGAGATCAGGGGTCAGTCCCTTAGTCCCTCAGTCCCTGGTCCCTGCACCTAAGTCCTTTGCTGTCTAATCTCTGCGGGTAAGTTCTTTGGAATCTAATTCTTGGCGCTATTTATCGCCCCTAAACGGATGGGACCAAACGATTTACTTTCAGAAAGCATGGGGGGGTGCCCCCTGTCGAGTTAGTTAACACTTTGCAAGGCAAAATGACCCGTTCTTCGCTCAAAAAGCCCGCTTTTCAGGCCGACGCACCAAATCCGGTGCAAACCGCCCGCAGGAAAGTGCAGGTTCCTTCGTTTTTGGCGCGCCATGAATTCAGCATGAATTGGCCGTCGGCAGCGAGAAGCCAGGAGCTAAAAGCTACGAGCTGGAAGTTGCCTTCTTCCTTTTCGCCAGCCTTGCCAGCGTGGCCTGTTCGCGCAACACCTGCTGCAACGGCCGCGCGGGCGTGCCCCAGTGGACCGTGCCCGGTTTGAGGCCTTCGTTGGTGATGGTCTTGCCGCTGAATACGCCGGCCTGGCCGCCGAGGATGACGCCGGGACCGACGTTGACGTGGTCGCCAATGCCGACCTGGCCCGCGAGAACCGCGCCCTTGCCGATCGTGCTCGAGCCGGAGATGCCGGTGAGCGCGACCAGGATTACGTCTTCGCCGATGTCGCAGTTGTGGCCGACGTGGACGAGGTTGTCGAACTTTGCGCCGCGCCGCACGCGCGTCTCGGCAAGCGCGCCGCGGTCGATGGTGGAGTTGGCGCCGATCTCCACGTCGTCTTCGATGACCAGCGTGCCCTGCTGCGGGAATTGCGTGTACGCGCCGGTCGAGGGATCGCGCACGTAGCCGAAACCGTCTGCGCCGAGCACGACGCCGGCATGCACCATGACGCGATTGCCGATGGTGGCGCCGGGATAAACGACGACGCGCGGATAGATGCGGCACTGCTGGCCGATTCGCACGCCTTCGCCGATGACCGCGCCGGCTTCAATGCGGGTTCCTGCGCCGATTTCTGCGCCATCGCCGATGACGGCACAGGCAGCGATGGTCACGTCCGGGCCAAGCCGGACGTTGGCTCCGATGACTGCCGAAGGATGAACGCCTGCAACCGGGAGCGGCGGCGCGAGCAATTTGGCGGCACGCGCAAACCAGAGACGCGGCTGCTCGTCCTCAACGATTGCGATGGTCAAGGCGCGCGCGGGGTCGGGGACAAACAGGCCGGCCTTGAGCACCAGCGCACTGGCCGCGGATTTGAGCGCTGCGGCAACGGCCGCTGCATCTTCGGCAAAGACCAGGTCGCCCACGACGGCGTGGTCGCTCGAGTTCACGGCGCGAATCTCAGTGTGCGCGTCGCCATGCAGCAGTTTGCCGCCAAGCGTTTTGATAAGTTCGCCAATCTTCATTGTCAGTCGCTCACCTGTAGATTCCTGTTCACTGACCACTGATCACTTGCCGTACAAACTCGGCTCGCCCGGCGGCCGCGTCTTCCAGCGGCGGTGAATCCAGAGCCACTGGTCAGGATAGCGCCGAATCCACGACTCGATCGCAGCCGTCGCACGCCGTGTGCCTTCCAGAATATCCGCGGCGCGGTCGGCGGTGCGGGGGATTTCGACCTCGGGACCGAAGTGGAGCACGTAGCGGCGTTCGGCCGGCTCCCAGAACATGAAGCCGGGCAGCACTGCCGCGCCGGTTTGGCGGGCAATGTGCGCCAGGCCGGTTCCGGTGCAGGCGTCGATGCCGAAGAAGGGCACAAACTCGCCCTGCGGCGGGGTCATATTTGTGTCCATGAGGATGCCGACCGTGCCGCCTGCATGGATGGCCTTCAACAGCCCGCGGCCGAAGTCGTCTTTGGAGATCACGAAGTTTCCGTGCAGGCAACGGATGCCGTTGACGAATGCATCGAGGCGGCGGTTGTCGAGATTGCGGATGATCATGCCCATGGGATGGCCCATGAGCGAGTGGTAGAAGCTGGAAAGCTCCCATGCGCCCAGGTGCCCGGTGATGATGAGGACGCCCTTGCCGCGGGCCTGCGCCGCGAGATAGTGCTCAAGGCCCTCGGTGCGCATCCAGTCGCGGATGTTCTCGGCGGTGTAGCGCGTCATGCGGCAGAACTCAACCAGTTGCCAGCCCAGATAAATGTAGACGCGCCTGAGAATTCTTTTTCTGGTTTTGGAGGGAAGTTCCGGCAGGGCAAGCTGCAAATTGCGCACGCCGACGCGCCGCAACCTGCCGAAGCACCAGTAGACGGCAAAGGCGAGGCAGGCGGCCAGCAGGCGCGCCAATCCCCGCGGCATGCGGCCCAGACAGCCGGCTACGGCCCGAACCAGCCCGTACTCCAGATTCTCCTGCATCGATGAACGCAAGAATTAGTGTAGACCGTCGGCATTGCCCTGGATGACCCAGCATGATGGACCTTGTGCTATCCCACCCCTTTTCCGCAAAAAGCGCGCAAAAGGATGGGGCACGGGTAGGTTCCTCTTCAGGCGGTCAGAGACTTAGTGGGCGGCCTTGGCCTTGACGAAGTACTGCGCGACATCTTTTACAAATGCGACCGCGCCTGCCGGTACTGGCACATTGCCTCCCAGAACCTTGTTGAAGTCTTCGGGAGCGCCGTAGTAGAGCTCCGTATCTTCTTTGTTCTGGCTGACGCTGGTGCCGTCGAGATCGATGCCGGCAAACAGACCCTTGGCGCGCGAGTAGCTCAGCAGCTCTGCGCTCATCTTCCAGTCGGTTGAAGCTGTGCCGGCTCGGCCCACCGGCCCGGCGGCTGCGGAGGCGTCACCGCCGATCTTGAACTTGTCCTTGAGCAGGTCCTGCATGCCACGGTCATTGACGGCAATGAGGATCAGATCCGTCTCCTGCCCGCCGAACTGGAAGCCGAAAGATCCGCCTTCCATGCGAATAAACACCGGCGCGCTCCAGCCATGTCCGGTGCGGCAGGTGACGACGCCCTGGCCATACTGTGCGCCGACAAAGAAGGCGCCCTTCTTCATGCTTGGAACCACCGCGACGCAGGTGGCCGAGCGAAGAATGTCGGTGGGAACGGTCGCGTCTTTGGCGGCCATGATCTGGTCGAGGACAGTTCTGGCCGAGTCAATGCGACTTTGCAGGTCATCCTTCGTCGAGCCCGCAAAAGCAGTGAACGTAAGCAGGAAGCTGAGACAAACGCTGGCAATGGCCTTTTTCATATCCATGTCCTTTCCGTTCCGCCGGCATGACGCCGCGGTTGTGAGAATCGATCCGAGGTCTCTGAGCCGGAGGAATATCCTACGCTGCCAAAGGGGGCCGGGCCCCAAGCCAGAACCGAACAAACGCGCGGCAGCGCCGCAACCTCCTCGAACAGCCTACCGCATCCGCGGTCGAACGCGCACTCTCCGTTGCCGAAATCTGCGGCTGGCAAGATTGATTCCTTGTGGTCGTGTGGCGCCAGAAGAAAAATGCCGGGCAGCAGCTCGCGGCTGGCGCAACGACGCCATCATCCCCGGTCCCTCCGCCGCGGCGGACGAGGGACCGGGGGCACCCCAAATGGCTTCGATCGCAAAGGCCGGCGCCGAATCACCGCTTTCACGGCACACGACGCAGGCTCTAACTCTGGATTCTGATGCAGGAAGAACTGAAAGGGAGGGCTGGATAAGCTACGCGAACGAGCTGTGGATGAAAAAAAAAGAGGAGTTCCCAGGCTTCACGAAAACATGCTGCCTGGGAACTCCTTTCCCCAGATCTGCGTTGTTTCTGAAAACATCATGTGGAAATCTGCGCACATGCACAAGAGTACTTAGAGGCTATGACTTAAAGTAACCAATACATATAACTATTTGGTTATTATCTCATTTACTAACTAAGGTGGCGATGGTGCGCTTGCCCCTGGCTTCTGCCAAAAGTGAGCGGCTCACTGCCGAAACCGACAGCTTGATGCGGTTGTCCGCGCCTGTTTTGCGCATAAGCCTTGCAATATAAGACTTTACGGTCCTCTGCTCGATGCCTAGTTTCCGCGCAATCTCGCGCGTGGATTGCGCCATCATGATCAGTTTCAATACCTGCTCTTCGCGCGGCGTGAGTTGAGGGCTGGGAGTGGCGCGCATCGCGGGAGAAACATGCAGCAGCCGATCGATGAGGCGCGAAAGTAACTGGCGTGGCGCCCAGATGGAACCTGAGGTAACTACTTCGATAGCCTTACGCACGATTTCGGGGCCTGCGGAAAGGCCCAGGTACGCTCTGGCGCCGCCAATGATCGCCTTGAACACCAGCTCATCGTCGCCTTCCGGCCCGATGACGATCAGGCGGACATCCGGACGAGTATCGCGCACGGTCTCCAGGATTTGAAGACTGCCCTCGGAGGAATGCAGATCGACGACGAAATATTCGATGCTGGACGAGCCGAGCAGCTCCTGCACGCCTCCGATCACCGGGACGAGCTGCGCCTGGCCTGGCTGCGCCGGCTGATCGAAGATACTAGCCAGGCCGGCAACGCGAATTGGCTCAACTGCCAGGATCCCAACTCGAATGGGACGAGGATTTGCAGATCCGGATTTCATGACGCGCCCTTGGGCCTTTCGAGGGGTTATCCCCGGAATCCGCAAGAGCGTGTCCCGGGAAGATGTTTGTATGCACACCTCCGCAGTTCGATCACGCCCATGTTGGTTCGAAGGCGGGCTGGTTCGAAAGCGGTAAGTTCTCAGAGTTTGGGGAGAACGATGCCTTGCTGCTTTTGATACTTGCCCTTCCGGTCGGCGTAGCTGGTTTCGCACGGCTCGTCCGACTGGAAAAACAGAATCTGGCACAGACCTTCGTTGGCGTAGATCTTTGCCGGCAGCGGCGTGGTGTTGGAGATCTCGAGGGTGACGAAGCCTTCCCATTCGGGCTCGAAAGGTGTCACGTTCACGATGATCCCGCAGCGCGCGTAGGTCGATTTCCCCACGCAGATCGTCAGTACATCCCGGGGAATACGAAAATACTCAACGGAACGCGCCAGAGCAAACGAATTGGGCGGAACGATGACTGATTCCGCCTGAACCGAGACAAACGACCGTTCGTCGAAGGCCTTGGGATCGATGATGGCGCTATTCACGTTGGTAAAGATTTTGAATTCGTCGGAGACTCTGAGGTCATAACCATACGACGAAAGGCCGTAAGAAATGACCCCGCTGGCCACCTGTTTTTCGCTAAACGGCTCAATCATGCGATGCTGAACGGCCTGTTCTCTGATCCAACGGTCGCTCTTGATCGACATGCATCTCCTCTTGCGGACGTGGTAATAGCCTCCGGCTCCGTAACGGCGCCGATTTGCAATAGAGACTTTATTTTACAAAACGGTCTATTAATTTACAAATCCGGGTGCGGATTTCTGGGACGGGAGCTGGACCGTGCTTTGCAGACCCCTCGCCCGCGGGAGCTGCGCGGACCAGGAAAAAATCCACAAATCCTCAATCCCCTGTTCCCTAATGGCCGCAAAATCTGTAATATGAGCGGAGTAGGTCGTACGATCGGTCAAAACCAGTTCACGGCAAGCGAGGAGACTCCATTGATCAAACAGGACATCGTTCACAACGTGGTCGAGCGCACGGGTCTGCCGCGCACCAAGGCAGAAGCGGCAGTGGACACGGTCTTCGAAGGTCTGAAGCAGGCTTTGGCGGCCGGCGAGCGCATCGAACTGCGCGGCTTTGGCGTGTTCAGCGTCCGTGCGCGCAAAACCGGCATCGGCCGCAATCCCCGTACCGGGACCGAGGTCAACATTGCTCCCGGTAAAGCAGTGCGCTTCAAGCCCGGCAAAGAACTGCACGCGCTGCAGCCGGGCGCTTCGAACACCTAGGGTCTGGCAAAAGCCTCGGCGACTAGTCCGCGTCAAGCGGCGTCCGTCCAACCCGCGTGTGGTTGGCTGGCGATATTGTCGGCCGTGGCGCAGACCAGTTCCCGCCTGGTGTCGCAGTCATATTGCTACAGCTTGCCAAGACCTCATGGAATCCCCTGTCTCCGTATGAAGAAACTGCTGCTGCTCTTCGTGTTGCTCGTACTGGCTCGACTGCCCGGTCTGGCGCAGTTGCCCCCATCGAACGATGTAGTTGTCCTCGACTCGTGGCGCGTCCATGAGGGCGATGACGCAAATTGGGCGCGGCCGGACTTCGACGACTCGAAGTGGACGCAAACCACGGGTCCGGCGCGATCGACCGTTTTGGACATACTGCGTGGATTTCACTGGTACAGAGCGACGGTCGAGTTGCCCGAGCAGCTTGAGGGGCGCGAGCTCGCCATCGGCATGGGGGGGATCGACGAGGTCTACGAGGTTTATGTAGAAGGGGTGTCGGTGGGCCGTTTTGGCCGGTGGGAGCCAAGGCCCGCGTCTCCCTTCGATCGGGACCTGACCTTTGCCATTCCACCGGGCCTCATCAAAGGATCCACAGTGCACATCGCTCTGCGGCGATGGGTCGGTGGGACATCGACGGGCCTATTTCCCTTTTACACCTCAGGCGCGGAGCGTTTTGGCCACACGCCCGAAATCGGCTTGCTGTCGACGGTCAGCGCCCGAACCGCTCTCAATCAGTATCGCGGCGTGGTTGCGAACCTGCCCTGGAATTTTTGCCTGCTGTCGATGCTAGCCGCCGGCTGCATTGCATTCGTTCTGTTCAGCGCGCAGCGCAATCGCGTCGAATACATTTTGCTCGGCATCTATTGCGCCGGCTCAGCGCTCGTTCCCTACATAGGCGGATTCCTGGCCGCGAGCGATTCCGTGATGCGCCGCTCCTGGGGGCCGACGCTGGCGTATGCGGGATACATGCTGATCAATCTAATTTCGTACCTCTTTCTTTCGGAAATCTGCCTGCGCTTTCGGCGTTGGATTCTGGCAGTCGCGGTTTCATATGCGTTTATCGAGGTCTTTGCGCTCTACGGCTTCGCGTTTCAAGCCCATCATGCGAATTTATGGCTCCTCACGACCGGCTCCAACCTGCCGATCGTCATCAGCCTGCTGGCGGCGTTGGGGCTGCTTCTGGAACGGAAAGCCGGATCCGTAGCCATCGCGATCTCGCTTCTTCTCGTTCAATTGACCGTTGCGTGGACCAATTATTTCTCCCATATGCTCGGTATGTCTGACCTGCGCTTCATGCCCGTGGGGCCATTCTTGGTGGACATCCGAGGCATCAGCCAGACACTTTTCGTCTTCGTCACGCTGATCGTGCTCTATCTGCGCTATCGCGACGAACAACTCCACCAGGCGGCGTTCGAGCAGGATATGGCTGCCGCGCGCAATGTCCAGCAATACCTCATCCCCGAACACTTGCCCGCGACACCTGGCCTGACCATCGAGAGCGAGTACCGGCCCGCGCGCGAGGTGGGCGGCGATTTCTTCCAGGTGCTTCCCAAGGCTGCCGACGGCAGCGTTCTCGTTGTGGTAGGGGATGTTGCGGGAAAAGGCCTGCACGCGGGAATGCTGGCCACGCTGATTGTGGGCGCGATTCGTACGGCTGCGACTTTCACCAACGATCCCCGGCAGATCCTGGCCCTGCTCAATGAGCGCATGTGCGGCCGCGGTCTTGCCACTTGCCTCGCGCTCCACATTGCGCCCGACGGCAACGCGGTGCTGGCCAACGCAGGCCATTTGCCGCCTTACTTCAATGGACAGGAGCTGGCCATGGAAGGCGCTCTACCGCTCGGCGCAGTTCCCGGCATCGACTTTCCCGTTTTGCGTTTCAAGCTGGCCGAAGGCGACTCGCTGATGCTGATGACCGATGGCGTGGCCGAGGCGCAGGATGCGGCGGGCCATCTCTTCGGCTTCGACCGCATTGATCAGATGCTGCGCGGAGGCCTTGCCGCTGCCGCGCTGGCCACAGCCGCGCAGAACTTCGGCCAGGAAGACGACATCACCGTGCTGACCGTAGCACGCATGGCGTCTGCCGTTTGAGCGGCGCCCCTCGTCGAACTTCCGGTTCGCTGACCTGCTGACTCGCTCCCTTGTTCCGCGCTTCTCTCAGATCAATCGAAGGGGCCTGCAACCGGCCTCATCAATGCCTCTGCCGCATCGCGAGCACGCATGGGATCCAACCACAAGGCGGGTCCCATGATTCAAGCGAATTAGCACAGACGGTTTATGAGGCCGGCGCCTACTCCCTTCAGAATCCCTCCACCGTGGTCGCGTCGAATTGCAGAGCATGCAACTGGCACACATCGATGCCTTGCGTGTATTGTTCAGCGGTTCCGTCGCTGAAGACCAGCTTGAAATCCTCGTGGCACACTCCGCGCCATGCGGGCGGAAACACGATCAATGTTCCCATCCCGTCAGGCAGGGTTGCACGCCCCAGCACATCCGCGCCCCACGAATTCTGCGAATGCGGCGAAACAAACAAGTTGTTCAGAATCTTCCCTGTGTTGTTCAGGAACCAGAAGTTCGCCCGGCTCTGCGGGATCGCCTGTTGCGGAAGCACACAGACCAACAGAACCGCAGGTAGAACAGCGGTTAGAAGCATTTTCGTAAAGGTTCGCATATTCTCCTCCTCAAATCGCATGAAACCCATTCAGGTCGTGCTGCTCTTGTCCCTTTCCGGATCAAAGAACTTCGCGTCCATCAACAGGGTCCGCGATATGTTGAACGCTGAGGCAGTTGGTCGGCGCGCTCATCGTAGCTGCGCCAACACTTGCAGGGAAAGGATTGCGATCTGCCCACGAACTGCTTCCAAAGTCCACAGACCGCGCTTGCTCATGACAGCACGGAAGCTGTCCCGGATCATAGTCGGCCATGTCGATTTTCAGCAAGTCAAAAAATTCAACGTTCGGGAAGCTGATTATCGCGCGCGATTTCGGGGCGTGCCCGACTCATACCCACCCCGTGGTCCCGAGCGAAGTCGAGGGATCTGCGGTAGTTATTCGACTGCATGGCCTCGCCGCCCCACGAGCCCCGCCTCACTCCGCCGGCTCCGTTAACCCCGCTACATCAGCCGCAGTGCGTCCACGTCTACAACCAGGTTGCGGCGCGGGATGCCGGCTTGGTCGGCATGCGCGATCATGCCGCGCAGCGCCGCGTTGAGCGCCTTGCGCGAGGCGCTTTTGAGAATCATGTGGAAGCGGTAAACATTCTTGATGCGCGCAATGGGCGCGGTGCACGGCCCCAACACGCGCACTCCTCCGGGGTTTTGGTTTTGGACTAAGTACTTGCCAAGGGCAGCCGCCCACCCCGCGGCTTCCTCCATTTTTTGCGACAGCACCAGCACATTGGCCAGCACGCCGAAGGGCGGGTAATGCATCCAGCGGCGGTATTTGAGCTCGCGCTCGGCAAAGGCCTTGTAGTCGTGGGCCGTGGCGGCCAGAATCGCGTAGTGATCGGGATAATAGGTCTGCACGACCACGCGGCCGGGCAAATCGCCGCGGCCGGCGCGCCCTGAAACCTGCGTCATCAACTGGAAGACGCGCTCGGCGGCGCGAAAATCGGGCAGCGATAGTGTGTGATCGCAGCCCACCACGCCCACCAGGGTGACGCTGTGAATGTCGTGGCCCTTGGCGATCATCTGCGTGCCCACGAGCAGGTTGATTTCGCCCGAATGCAGTCGCGCCAGCAGCCGTTCGAGATCGCCGCGCCCGCGCACCGTGTCGCGATCCATGCGCCCGATGCGCGCGCCGGGAAAAATCTCCTGCAGGCGCTCCTCACCCTGCTGCGAACCTGCGCCGAGATAGAAAAGGTGCTCACTGTCGCACTTGGGGCAGCGCGTGGGAACGGTGCGCCGGTAGCCGCAGTAGTGGCATTCGAGGCGCTGCCCGGCGCGGACTTCGGCCAGATCTTCCGACGCCGCCTTGTGATGCGTGAGCGCGATGGCGCAATTCTGGCAATCGAGTTTCTCGCCGCAGGCGCGGCACATGACGGCAAAGGAATAGCCGCGGCGATTGAGCAGAATCAGCGCCTGCTCGCCGCGCTCGAGCGCGGCCTTGGTCTGCTCGATGAGCGACCGCGAGAAGAGTTCGTCGCGGCCCGTCTCCTGAAATTCGCGGCGCATGTCGATAAGCTCGACCTCGGGCAGCGGCCGATTCATCACGCGGTCGCGCAGTTCGATGCGCGTGTACTTGCCGCGCTCCGCATTGTGCCAGCTTTCGAGCGAGGGCGTGGCCGAGCCCATCACCACCACCGCGCCGGCCAGCTTGGCGCGCATCACAGCCACGTCGCGCGCGTTGTAGCGCGGCGTTTCCTCCTGCTTGTAGCTCTGGTCGTGCTCCTCGTCGACCAGAATCAGCCCCAGGTTGGGTGCGGGAGCAAAGATGGCCGAGCGCGTGCCGACGACAATGGGCGCGTCGCCGCGGCGAATGCGACGCCACTGCTCGCTGCGCTCCTCGGGCGTGAGCGCGGAGTGCAGCAGCGCAACCTTCTGCCCGAAGGCGGCGTCGAGCAGGCCGGCGGTTTGCGGCGTAAGGCCGATCTCCGGCACCAGCAGGATCGACGACAGGCCGCGGTCGAGAGCCTTCTGCATGGCGGCGAGATAGATGGCGGTTTTTCCAGAACCAGTTACTCCAAAAAGTAAAAAGGGATGGAATCCCCCGAGCGCGGAAGTGAGCGTGGCCAGGGCATCGGTTTGCGCGGCGTTCAGGCTGAAGGGCGCAGCCGTAGGCGGCAGCCCGCCCAGCCGGAACAGCTCCGGGCGCTCCTCGATGCGCACCAGGCCGCGCCGCACCAGAGTTTGGAGAGTCGACGAGGGCAGATCGCGGCGGCGCAATTCGGCGAGCGGCAGTTCGCCGCCGCAGGCCGTGAGCTCAGCCAGAATTGCCTGCTGCTTTTCGGTCAGCGAGGGCAGGCGGGTGTCGGGAACGAGCACGGCAAAGCGCTCCATGCGGCGCGCATCGCGCTCGGCGGCCGCGGTTTCGCGTGCGATCCACTTCTTGCGCGCCATGGCAGCCAAGAGCGGCAGCGATGCGGCCGTCGCGGTGCGCAATGTGGAGACCTTGACCGGCTCGCCGGAGGCCAGCCGCTCGAGTACGCGGCGCTCCATGTCCTGCCCTTCGGCAGAGAGCTTCTGCTGACGGCGGGCGCGCGGCTTGGCGATTCCCTTCCCTCGATTTCCCTCCTCTGGATCGCCGTCGATGGCGGCGGCCAGCACGTCCCGGCCCAGGTCGGTGATGCGGTAGTAGACGGTGCGGCGCACCTCGGCGGCGAGCGGCAGCATGGCGCGCAGCACTTCGCCGAGCGGCGCCAGGTAGTATTGCGCGGCCCACGCGCCCAGCTCCAGCAGGTGCTCGCTGAGCAGCGGCTCCTCATCGAGCACGGTTTCGAGATAGCGCACCTCGAAATCGGGCGGCGCCTTGGCTGCAAGCGCCGTGACCACGCCGATCAGCTTCTCGTTGCGGAAGGGCACGATGACACGAGCCCCGCGTTGCGGCGACTGGCCCAGGCGCACGCCGTAGGTGAAGGTGTGGTCGAGCGGCACGGGCAACGCGACTTCGCAGAACGAGGGCATGGGAGACAAGATTCAGTGTAGGGGATGGGGAAGGCGGACGCTCATGCGCGGCTGGCGCCGGATGCTGGTCAGGCCGTGGCTTCTGCCGCAAAAAACGAAATCGCACAATTTTCAACTTTGCGCAGTACAATGCTCTTCGGATGAGTCCAAAAGCCGCCACCGACGCCGTCATTGCCCCGAAGGCCGCAACCAGCGCCTCGCGTGTCCAACCAGCCCCCATCACGCTTTCGATCGACATCGGCGGATCGGGCATCAAGGCCATGCTGCTGAACGCGCGAGGCAAGCCGATCAGTACGCGGGAGCGCATTGCGACTCCGGCCGTGCCCACGCCCAGCGCTGTGTTGCGCGCACTGGAAGATTTGCGCGCGCGGCTGGCCGGCTTCGATCGCGTTTCGGTGGGCTTTCCAGGCGTGGTCAAGCACGGCATTACGTATCTCGCGGTGAACCTGCATCCCAAGTGGGCCAATTTCCCGCTGGAGCGCGAACTCGAAAAGCGCTGGAAGAAGCCGGTCAGGGTGGCGAATGACGCTGCGGTGCAGGGCTACGGCGCCATCAAGGGCCGCGGCGTCGAGCTGATTCTCACGTTCGGCACGGGCATGGGATCGGCGCTGTTTTTTGATGGCAAACTCTGCCCGGGACTGGAGCTGGGCCATCACCCCTGGCGCGAGAAGACCTACGAGGACTACCTGGGCCGGCGCGGCCTGGACAAGTCCGGCAAAAAGCAGTGGAACAAGCGGCTCGAGGAGGCCATCGAGCAGACCGCGGCCACCTTCAACTGGGACCATCTCTATTTGGGCGGCGGGAATACGAAGAAGATCGCTTTCAAGCTGCCGAAGAATGTGTCCATCGTCTCCAACGAGGACGGCATTCTGGGCGGCGTGGCGCTGTGGAGAGAGCCTTGGCAGATTTCGATTTGACAAGTGACAATTGTCACTTTACGATATATTCTAGTGATCAGAAGCTTCAAGCACCGCGGCCTCAAGCGGCTTTATGAGCTCGGCGATGCGCGTGGAATACGGCCTGATCTGCTGGATAGAGTCGAAGATATCCTCTCCCGGCTCGACAACGCAGAGACAGCACAGGCGATGAATCTTCCCGGCTATCGGCTGCACCGGCTGAGAGGCGAACTGAAAGGCTTCTGGTCCGTCACTGTGAACGCCAATTGGCGCGTCATCTTCCGCTTCGAGGACGAAGACGCCTTCGACGTTGATCTGATCGATTACCACTGAGCCATTGGAGCTAAAGACTATGCCGATGAAGAATCCCGCGCACCCAGGACGCAGTATTCGCAATGCTTGTCTTGAACCTCTCGGGCTTTCTGTCACGGAAGGCGCAGAGATTCTCGGCGTCACTCGCCAGGCGCTCAACAACGTCATCAACGGAAAGTCAGGCATCAGTCCGGAGATGGCAATCCGTCTCTCGAAGGCCTTCGGGAGCACCCCGGAAACATGGCTGCGCATGCAGCTTGCCTACGACCTTGCGCAGGCCCGCAAAGATGCCGCCAGGATCAAGGTCAAGCGCCTGCGCGCGGCCTGAGGGCTGAGCGGCACTGTGGCGCGCGTGAAGACCGTCGTCAGCGAACAGTGAGCAGGGTCGAGAAGCGCCCGCACTTCAATGGTGAAAGCCGACGCCCGCATTCGTCGGGGTGAACCCCGGCTGCGAGGCAAACCAGTCCAGGTGCCGCTTCATGTCGCACAGCAGCATCCCCGCGAGATCGTGGGTGAACCCATTGCGCACCACGATGCGCTGAACGACAGTTTCATCGCGATTTGCGGGCATGCGATAGGCGGGCACCTGCCAACCCCGGTCGCGCAGGCGGTCGCTAAGGTCGTAAAGCGTCCAATTCGACGGCGCTTTCAGCTTCCACGCCAGCACGGGCAGGTCCTGCCCTGTCGAGAGCATCTCGAACGGCCCGAGCTCGGCAATCTGGCCGGCCAGTTCGATGGCCACCTCGCGGCACGCCTCATGCACGGCGCGGTATCCCGAGCGGCCCAGCCGGATGAGGTTGTAGTACTGTGCGACGATCTGGCTCGCCGGGCGCGAGAAGTTGATGGCCAGCGTGGGCATGGTTCCGCCCAGATAGTCAACCTTGAAGATCAGATCCTCGTCCAGATCGGCCGTCTCGCGCCACACGATCCAGCCCACGCCGGGATAGACCAGGCCGTATTTGTGTCCCGAAGTATTGATGGACTTCACGCGCGGCAGGCGGAAGTCCCAGACGATTTCGGGTTGGATGAACGGCGCCACAAATCCGCCGCTTGCGCCATCGACATGGATCGGAACATCGAGCCCCGTACGCGCCTGAAGCGCATCGAGCGCTGCGGCCAGCGCCTGCACGTCCTCGTAGTGGCCGGTAAAGGTCGAACCCAGCACGGACACGACGCCGATCGTGTTTTCGTCGCAGGCGGCCGCGGCGCGCTCCGGATTGGTGACGACCTCCGCGCCCTCGAGCGCAACTTCGCGCGCCTCCACGTCCCAGTAGCGGCAGAACTTGTGCCAGCAGACCTGGGTGTTGCTTCCCATCACCAGGTTGGGCCGCACGCCGTCTCGCTCGGGGTCCTTGCCCGCGGCGCGCATGCGCCGGCGCCAGCGCCATTTGAGCGCCAGGCCGCCCAGCATGCAGGCCTCGCTCGATCCAATCGTCGAGGTCCCGATGGTTTCCGCCGCGTTGGGCGAGTTCCACAGCTCGGCCAGCATGTGCACGCAGCGCATTTCCAGCTCGGCAGTCTGCGGATACTCGTCCTTGTCGATCATGTTTTTGTCGAAGGTCTCGGCCATCAACTTGTGCGCCTCAGGCTCCATCCAGGTGCTGCAAAAGGTGGCCAGATTGAAGCGCGAACTGCCGTCGAGAATCAACTCGTCGTGGATGAGGTTGTAGGCGGTTGAAGGAGCCATGCCGTCCTGGGGGATGGAGTGGCGCGGCGTTGGCCCCAGCAGCGATTGACGCGCGTACATGGGGCGGACTTTGTCGGAGTCGTGGTGCTTGCGGATCGGGGGCGGCAATGGCGGGTTCGGCTGGCTCATGCGATGACCTCTTGGGATGAACTATGGTAGCGGCAAAAACCAGGTTTTCTGCAAATTCGCCGCTAAAAACTGCCGTGGTCCGGCCAGCGCACTGACTGGGCGGGCTCCTGCAAATGAACCGCGCGCTTCTTCTAGCCCCGCGCCGGCGCCTTCAGCCCCAGTTCCTTCATCGCAATCTGCAGATCGGCCCAGGCTTCTTTTTTCTGGCGCGGGTCGCGGAGCAGGAACGCCGGATGATACGTCACGATGAGGCTCCTGCCGCGAAAGGCGTGCACGCGGCCGCGCAGGCCGGCCAGCGGCTGGCGCGCTCCGAGCAGATAGGTGGCCGCGGTCGCGCCGAGCGCCACCAGCACCTGGGGACGCACCACGTCGATTTGCCGGAAGAGAAACGGCGAGCAAGTGTTGGCCTCCTCGGGCTCGGGCGTGCGGTTGCCCGGCGGACGGCACTTGACCACGTTGGCGATGTAGACCTCCTCGCGCTTGAGGCCCATGGCGGAGATCATGTTGTTGAGCAGTTGCCCGGCGCGGCCCACAAAGGGCAGCCCCTGCGCGTCCTCGTCCGCGCCCGGCCCCTCGCCCACAAACATGAGGCGCGCAGTGGGCGAGCCATCGGCAAAGACGACCGAGTTGCGGCCCTTGTGCAGAGCGCAGCGCGTACAGTCGCCGATCTCGTCGCGAATCATCTGCAATGCGGCGGCGCGATCTTCTGCGGGAACGACGGCGCCGATTTCCGGGGCTTGGATTGGCTTGCGGGTTTTAATGGCGGGTTCCTCTGCGAAGAAGTTTGGTTGCTGCACCGGAGTCTCAGCCGCAGATTGCGCCGCGGCATCAATCGCAGCTTGCAAAAGCCCCTCGCGCTCCGCCAATTCCTCAGCCACGCTCCGGCCCAGCTCGGGATCATCGATTGCGGCGGCAGATTCCACATCTCTGCGATAAAAATCCGTCAGGCCGAGATCGCGATAGAAGCGCAGACGCTCGGCGAGAGCTTCGTACGTGGCGGGATCGAGGGGACGCGGCATGGTCTTACTCGGTAATTCTTACTCCGAATTCTTACTCTATGATGAGCTGACGGCGGCCAGCGCCCACCGCAATGCTCTCGCTCAGCACGCGGTCCTGAGCGGTTTGCGTCTCCTGATGCTCATCGTCCTCGACGACCATGGACCGAGGGCGGCGAAGGGTGAGAATCTCGTCGAGAATGCGGTCGGCGAGCTGGCGCTTGGGCATCTCGGGCAACTCGACGGACGTAGTGCGCGTGAGAAATGTCGCCGCATTGGTGTCGGCGTCGATGCCCACGCCCTCACCGGCCACATCGTTGACCAGGATCGCGTCTGCGCCCTTGGCGAGGAGCTTGGCGCGGCCGTTTTCCATGCGGTTCTCGGTTTCGGCGGCAAAGCCGACGATGAGCTGCCCCGGCCGGCGGCGGCGCACTACCTCGGCCAGAATGTCCTCGGTGGGTGCAAGCTCCACCGTCATCGGACCGGTGCGCTTGAGCTTCTGCGCAGAGACGGCGACGGGCCGGTAGTCGGCCACGGCGGCGGCCTTGATCACGAGCGTGGCCTCGCTCATGCGCTCGAGCACGGCGTTGCGCATCTCGTCGGCCGTAGTGATCCTGACCAGTTCGCAGTGCGGCGGCGCGTGCAGGGCCGACGGGCCACTGACGAGAATCACCTTGGCGCCGCGGCTGCGCGCCGCCTCGGCCAGCGCGTAACCCATCTTGCCGCTGGAACGGTTGCCGATGAAGCGCACCGGGTCGAGCGCCTCGCGCGTGCCGCCGGCGGTCACGAGCACCACTTCACCACGCAGATCGTGACGGCGTCCGAGGGTTTTCAGCACCGCTTCGGCAATCGCTTCCGGCTCTGCCATGCGCCCAGCGCCGACCATGCCGCAGGCCAGGTCGCCGGTTCCCGGATCGACGATGGCCACGCCGCGCTGGCGCAGGATTTCAAGATTGGCCTGCGTCGCGGGATGGTTCCACATATTCACGTTCATGGCCGGCGCCACAAGCACCGGCGCGGTGGTGGCGAGAAACAATGTAGAGAGAAAATCGTCGGCGAGACCGTGCGCAAACTTGGCCAGGATGTTTGCCGTGGCGGGAGCAACCACGAGCGCGTCGGCCCATTGCGCTTCGGCGATGTGATCGATGCCGTGCTGCTCGGCAGCATCTTCGGCGTCCCAATCCTCCCAGAGGCTGGTGATGACTTTGTGCCCGGTGAGCGCGGCAAAGGTGAGCGGCTGGACAAATTTCTGCGCCGAAGCGGTCATCACCACGTGCACTTCAACCGACTGGCGCTCGAGGGCGCGCACCAGCTCGGCCGCTTTGTACGCGGCGATGCCGCCGGAGACGCCCACCGTAACTCTCATGATGTCGATTGTAGTTCAGGTGTCAGGTCTCAGGTGTCAGGTGTCAGGTTTCAGAAGTCTGCGATCAGGGATCGACCATCAGTAGTCCGCACTGAAATGCAAGCCTTCTGCTCATCGCGCAAATGAGACCGAGATGCAAGCAATCGACACTTGCGCACCGGAAGGCGGCCGCCAAGAGCTGTAAGCCACTGCACTGAAACCTGAAACCTGCTTTTCAGCTCAGCAGGATGGGAATGGCCGGGCCCTCGACGAGCGGCTTGACCACCTCGACCTCGGTCTTGACGTAGGCGATCTTGCCGGCGTTGATCTCGTCCTGAGCAATGCGGCAAGCCTTGGTGGAATGCGTGGGGACCAGGGCATGGGCGCCGCTCTGGATTTGGCGGGCACGGCGAGCCGCGACCAGAACCTTGCGATAGTTGGAATCGAAACTGGTCTCAATCGTCATCGGAGTCTCCTCCAAAAAGAAGTTGTTGCTGGTCGGGGCCTCCATCGATGCCAAAGGCTTCCAGCACAGGTTTGAGCCGCTCCTGCGAGTTCGACAGCAGGCAGGCCGCGGCGACCTCTAACACGCGGCGTGAACGGTAGGCGATGGGCTCACCATTGCGATAGTAGCGTTCAGCCAGCACAATGGCCTCCAGTTGCGCTACCGCCCTGTCGAGAACGTCATTGATGAGAATATAGCCGTACTGGCGATAATTCTCAATCTCCCTGCGGGCCTGGCCGAGACGGCGAAACAGTTCGTCCTCGACCACTACGCCCTCGGCGCGGCTGCGATTGCGCAAGCGCGTGCGCAAAACCTTGGGATTGGGCGGCAAAACAAAGATGCCCACCTCCTCGGGCATGCGCGAGCGCACCTGCGCGGCGCCCTGCACGTCGATGTCGAGCATCAGGTCGTGGCCGGCGGCAAGCGCTTCGTCGAGCGAACGGCGCGAGGTGCCATACAAGTGGCCGAAGACCTCCGCGTGCTCCAGAAACATGCCGGCATCCACCATGCGCAGGAACTCTTCGCGCGTGGTGAAATGGTATTCGCGTCCGTCTTGCTCCGATCCACGCGGCGCACGCGTGGTCCAGGAAACCGCGAAGTCAACGCCGCTCACCTGCTTGCGCAGTTCGCTCACTAACGTGCTTTTGCCGGAGCCCGATGGCGCCGAGATGATGAAGAGAATGCCTGCCAATGTTCCTCGATCCCTTTCTGCTCAGTGGCTAGTGTGAGTGCGAGTGTGAAAAACATCCCTCAGGGGTCAAAACCCCGCTGTTTGTGCGCCTTTCATGGCACGGCTAAAGCCGTGCCCTTTCAAAGCGGGATTATGCAATCAGTGCTAGTCCCTGCTCCCTGTTCCCTGCCTTCTCGTTCCCTTGGTCCCTTGGTCCCTTGTTCCCTGCCTTGCTTATTCCACATTCTGAATCTGTTCGCGCGTTTTTTCGATCTCTGCCTTCATGGCCAGTCCAAGTTCGGTAATGCGCATTCCCTTCCCGCTCACGCCTCCGGTCTTGGAAAGTAACGTGTTGGCCTCGCGGTTCATCTCCTGCAGCAGGAAGTCGAGTTTCTTGCCGGCTTCGCCACCGGCGCTGAGCAATTCGCGAAAATGCTCGATGTGCGCGGACATGCGCGCCAACTCTTCACTGATGTCGCTGCGCTCGACGAGGACAGCCACTTCCTCGAGGACTCTCTGCTGGTTGAACTCCGGTCCCGCAGCCGCGGAAAGCCGCTGCGTAAGGCGCTCCTGGTAGCGCTGCTCAATCTCCGGGCGCAGCTCGGCGACGCTCGCGGTGGCTGCGGCAAGCCGGTCCAGCGTGCCGCGCAGAATCGCCTCGAGGGCTTCGCCTTCGCGTGCGCGCATGACCTTCAATTGCTCGACAAGCGGAACCATCTGCTCCAGAACGCTGGAGGTAAGCGCGGCCAAGTCGTCGTCCTTGCGATCCTCGCCCTGCAAGGCTCCGGGCAGGCGCAGAGCCGCGTTCAAATCCGGCGCGCCCTCGAGCCCGTGCTCGCGCCGCGCCGCGTCGAAGGCGGCGAGATAACCCGCAATCAGCTCACGATTGAATCCGGCTTTGGCCTGGGCGTTGCGCTCCACCGAGAGGTTCACATCGACGTGGCCGCGGACGAGATTCTCCTTCAGAACGCGGCGCAACTCCACTTCCAGGGCATCGAGGCCGGACGGAAGACGGAATTGAAGATCGAGAAAGCGATGATTGACGCTCTTGAGGGTGAGCGTATAACTGAGCTGATCCTCATCGCCCCCCTGCGCGCGAATCGGCACGCGAACCTGCGCGCGCGCAAATCCGGTCATCGAAAAAATAGCCATGCTTACTCCTGCGCCTCACTTGCGAGCACTGGCGCGCTCAAGTGCGACCAGCCGTTGCCGTTGTCGGGCATGTCGATGAACTGCAATTGATAGAGCTTCTGATAGGTCGGCGATGTCGTGAGCAGTTCATCGTGCGATCCGATCGCGGTAATGCGGCCCTCCTCGAGCACGGCAATGCGGTTGGCGCGGCGAATGGTGGAGAGCCGGTGTGCGATCACCACCACGGTGCGGCTCTGCATCAGGTTGGCCAGCGCCGCCTGCACCAGCGACTCGCTCTCCGAGTCGAGCGCCGAGGTGGCTTCGTCGAGGATGAGGATGGGCGCATCCTTGAGGATGGCGCGGGCGATGGCGATGCGCTGTTTCTCGCCTCCCGAAAGGCGGAATCCTTTTTCGCCGATGATGGTCGCGTAGCCCTGCGGCATTTTCAGAATGAATTCGTGCGCCAATGCGTTTTGCGCCGCCTGCTCCACCAGAGAAGCCTTCGTGTCCGGCTTGCCGTAGGCGATGTTGTTGTGCACGGTGTCGTTGAAGAGGATGGTCTCCTGCGTGACCTGAGCGACCTGACGCCGCAGCGAAGACAGTGTCAAATCGCGCACGTTGTGGCCGTCAATCAGAATGCGCCCGGAAGTCACATCGAAGAAGCGCGGAATGAGGTTGACCAGCGTGGACTTGCCCGCGCCGCTCGGGCCCACGAGCGCAAGCACTTCGCCGGCATTCACCTCCAGATCGACGTTATGAAGAATCTGGTGCTCGCCCTCTTCGGTCGAGTAAGAGAATCCAACATTCTCAAACTTGACGGACTGTCGGAAACGCGTGAGGGTCGACGCATGCGGGCGCTCTTTCACATCGTCCTCGGCGTCAAAGAAAGAGAAGATCGATGTGGAAGCGCCCATGGCCTGCTGAAAGCTGTTGTAGAAAAAAGCGAAGCGGCGCAGCGGATCGTAAAGTTTGAAGAGCAGAAAAATGAAAGCGCCAAAGGCGCCGATCGTCATGGCGTTACTCTTGATCTCGTTGCGCCCGATCCAGAGCAATACCGCCATGGCCATGGCGCCAACAGTATCCATCAACGGCGAGCTGATGGACTGGACCCGCACGCTGCGCAAATTGGCGCGGAAGAGCCTCTTGGCGGCGTTCTTGAAGCGCAGAATCTCCCACAGTTCGGTATTGAACGCCTTCACAATGCGGTTGCCCGTCACGGTCTCGTGCAGAATGTTCTGCACCTCAGCCAGCTTGTCCTGGCCGGTCCGCGTGCGCGTGCGGACTTCCCGGCCTATCCTGCGCACGGAGGTGATGACAACGGGAATAAAGAGAACCAGCACCCAGCTCAGGTGTCCACCGAGATGAATGACCCACGCCATCGCCACCACAAAAGTGAAAAACTGCTGCAGAAAATCGCCCAGCACCGAACTCAGCGCGGTCTGCACGCGGTCTACGTCATTAATCAGCGTGGAAAGGATGGTTCCGGTAGGGTGCTTGTGAAAGAAGCTTGACGAACGGCGCATCGTGGCTTCGTAAAGATGGTTACGCAAATCCGTAATGGTGCCGAAGGCGGCATAATTTACGAGGTAGTTTCCCAGATAATCGCAAAGGCCCTTCAGGATCGTGGTCACGATGAGCGCAAAGGCCACAACGTTCCATGCGTTGTGCAGATGCAGAAAGTGTGGAACCAGGCTGCGCAGATCGAAGTGCCATTGTGATTTGGGAACGCCCAGCATGATCGGGCCTTCCGGCGAACGCGGGTCCAGCACACGATCGAAGATTGGCTCCAGCAACAGGATGCGGAAGACGTCAAGCGCGCCCACCAGCGCCGACAGCACGACCCCGGGCAGCCATTCGAGCATGTACGGCAGCCCATAGCGCAACAGGCGCAGGAGGTTCTTCATGCCGGAGGGCCCGCCTGGCGCATGGTGTTGCGCCGTGGGGGCCCGAAATTGCGCCCAAAATAGGTGCGAAAGTCCATCCCCGTATTGTATCCGGGCCGACCCTGCGGATGGCTTAGGTGCCGGTCTCTCTGGCAGAGCCGGCCGCGCGCGTTGCTATGATGACGAAGTGATCCGTTCCACAAATCAAGCATGGGCCGCGGGCCTGCGCACGGTGTTTCTGGACCGCGACGGCATTCTGAACGAAAAGATGCCGGAGCACCAGTACGTGACGCGCTGGGAGGAGTTTCGCGTGCTGCCCGGCGTGCCCGAGGCTCTGCGGCGGCTGAATGAGGCGGGTTTGCGCGTTCTCGTGGTCTCGAATCAGCGCGGCATCGCGAAGGGGCTGTACACAGCGGCGGATTTGGATGCGATGCACGCGCAATTTCAACAACTGCTCGCGGGCGAGGGCGCGCGCATCGATGCATTTTTCATCTGCCCGCACGAGACAGACGAATGCAACTGCCGCAAGCCCTTGCCGGGACTCTTCGAGCAAGCGGTTGCGCGGTTCCCTGAGATCACGGCCGCGACCAGCGTGATGATCGGCGACTCGCCAACCGATGTCGAGTTTGGCCGCCGCCTGGGGATGAAGACGATTCTTGTCGATGAGCGAGATCGCGCGGCGGGCGCGGAAGAAGCCGCGAAGCTGGCGGACCTGCGATTCGCTTCCCTGCCAGAGGCTGTGGATGCGCTGCTGGCCGGAGGCTAAAAGCGGTCGCGCGGGTCAATGGTCAATAGCGCTTCAGATCCGCGGTCAATACCGCTTCAGATCCACAATCGCTTTCAAAATCGTTTCAGGCTGGGGAAGAATCGCGTCTTCGAGCTTGGGCTGGTAGGCCACAAACGTGTCTATGGAACCGATGCGCCGCACCGGCGCGTCGAGATCGTCGAAGAGTTCGTCGGCGATGCGCGCCGCGATTTCAGCGCCGTAACCCCAGCTCAGCATGTCTTCGTGGGCCACGATCACGCGGCTGGTTTTGCGCACCGAGGTGGCAATCGCCTCCCAGTCGTAGGGATTGAGCGTGCGCAGATCGAGAATCTCTACGTCGATCCCGTGCAGGCGCTCGGCTTGTTGCGCGGCCTGGAGGGCGCGCGGCACCAGTGCGCCGTAGGTGACGAGGGTAAGGTGAGTGCCGGGCCGAACGATCTTCGCCTTGCCGAAGGGGATGGCAAACTCCGGCCCCGGATAGGCGGCGCGGCCATGGGTTTCGCGGTAGAGCCGCTTGTGCTCGAGAAACAGGACCGGGTCGTCGCAGCGGATGGCGGTGCGCAAAAGGCCGTTGGCGTCGAGCGCATTGGAGGGAAACACCACGCGCAGGCCGGGAGTGTGCGTGAACATGCTTTCGCCGGATTGGGAGTGATAAATGGAGCCTCCGGTGAGGTAGCCGCCAATGGGCACACGGATGACCGCGGGAGTGCTCCAGGTACCGTTGGAGCGCCAGCGCAACAGCGCCAACTCGTTGCGAATCTGGTGCATGGCGGGCCAAATGTAATCAAAAAATTGAATTTCCACCACCGGCTTCATACCGCGCAGCGCGTAGCCTACGGCCCGGCCCACAATGTTGGCTTCAGCCAGCGGCGAGTTGAACACGCGCTCCGAACCAAACTCGGTTTGCAGGCCGGCGGTGAGCTTGAAGACACCGCCCTTGCCCTTCACCTCGTTGAGCGCCTCCTTGCGGCTGGCGTCGGCCACGTCTTCGCCATAGATCACGATGCGCTGGTCGCGGCGCATCTCGTCGCGCAGACAATGATTGATGAGGTCGGCCATGGTGTGCGCTGCGGCTTTTTGTCCAACCTCTTCCACCGGGAACTCCGGCTGCTCGGTGGCAAATGCGGCGCGGGTAGGATCGAGATCCTCAGAGTAGACGTGCGTGGTGATGCTCTCCACGGCGGGCAACGGCGCATGCAGCGCGCGCTCGGCGGCCTCCGCGGCTTCGCGATCGAGGCTGCGCTCCAGCTCGTCCAGCTCTGCGGCCGCGAGAATGCCGTCCGCAATCAGACGCGTGCGCATTCTGGCGATGGGATCGCAAAGAGCGTCGGCCTCGCGCTCGGCAGCGGATCGATAGTTCTTGTCATCGTCGGAGAGCGAGTGCGAGTAGAGCCGCACACAATGGCCGTGCACCAGCGCCGGGCCGCGGCCGTCGCGGCAGTGCGCCGCCGCCTGCTGAAATGCCCGCAGGCTGGCCACCGGATCGTTGCCATCGATCTCCGCGAAATAAAAGTTGGGGAAATTGGCCACCAGACGCGAAATGTTTCCGCCCGGCGTGTTTACCTCAACGGGAACGCTGATGGCGTAGCCGTTATCTTCGATGCAAAAGATCACGGGGAGCTTCTGATTGGACGCGGTGTTCATGGCTTCCCAGAACTCGCCCTGCGAGGTTGAGCCCTCGCCCACGCAGGCCAGAGCCACCTCGTCGCCGTGGAAATCGACGTTGTGAAACTCACGATAGTCGCCGGGGTCTTTGACGGCGGACTCGGGATGGCGGCTGAAGTAGCGGCCGGCCTCGGCGCAGCCCACGGCATGGAGCAACTGGGTCGCGGTGGAGGACGATGAGCTGACGATGTGCAGGGAGCGGCTGCTCCAGTGGGTGGGCATCTGACGCCCGCCACTGGCTGGGTCGTCGGCTGCGCCCACGGCCTGCAACATCATGTCGTAGGGGCTCACGCCCAGCGCCAGGCAAAGCGCGCGATCGCGATAGTAGGGGAAAAACCAGTCGTAGCCGGGACGGAGAGCCAGCGCCGCGCCCACCTGCAGAGCTTCATGGCCGGCGGCCGAAATCTGAAAGAAGATCTTTTGCTGGCGCTTAAGGAGAATCTCCCGGTCGTCTACCGCGCGGGAGAGAAACATGAGGCGGTAGATTTCGACCAACTGTTGTGCGGATGGCTCGTCCGAAGCGGGGCTCACCCCCATTCGACGAGACCTGGAAATTGCCACTTCCATTCCGGTTGACCCCCATCGCAAAACCAGACTTGCCCCTTTTCCGAATCCTCGACACTCAAGTCGACGCGACCATCAGGGAGCGGCGACCTTCGACAGAACGATAAAAGGACTTAGAAGGTCTGGTTTTGCCGAGAACCGTTTTCCAGATACTGCCCAACTAGATTGTACCAACGTGCCAGACGCAAGTGCTTGTGAAACTGTCTGTCCGAGCGGGGAGAGGCGCCAAGGCATTCAATGACTGGGAAAAGGGACCGACGCCGGCGCCGACAACGGCACCGGCGGCGACACCGGCAGCGGCATGGCGGTCTGAGGCTCGCCCACGCCTTCGGTCATCCTTTGCCTCACATTGCGCGCCAGCTTCTCAATCTCGGCGATTTTATGCAATTCGTCTGGGGTCAATGTACCCGTGTTGGCCTTGGCGACCTCTTCATTCAGTTCCCTGGTGAGCTTCAACAGCTTATCGGAGTCGGCGACGATTTGCTTTTGGCGCTCGATATTGAGTGCACGTATCCGCCTTTCGACCATCGCGGGGTCCGGATCATCGGTTACGTACGCATCGAGATCGTGGTGCGGGTGCATGTCTCCCTGGCTCTGGCCCTGCCACTGGCCGCCGTTGGATCCTCCAGAGGACTGCGCACGCCCCGCCAATGCGCACACCAGGCCGCACACCAGCGCCAGCAGAACCGCACCTCCCAGCCCGGCAGAGAGGCGCAGGCAGGCGGGGCGAATTTCCCGGTTCCGAAATGTGCGCCGTGTTTCATGCATGGTGAACCGTCCTGGCAGCACGTTGCATGGCATGCCTCAACCCTTGGGGCTTCCTGTCCTCACCTTGTGAGCCAACTGCTCAATCTCGCTGGCTTTGCGAACCACTGTGACGGACAGCGTATCCTTGGTGGTTTTGTCGACCTCCGCCTTCAGATCCGTGGCCATCTTGAGCAGGTCGGCACATTCGCTGGCAATCTGCTGCTTCTGCGCCTCGGCGGCGGCGTTTCCGGTGGGTGATTTTTCCTGCTGGCCGGCCGCGGGTGCGGGTGCGCTGGCAACTTTTTCAGGAGCCGCAGTGGGCGGAGGCGGCGCCGATTGCGCATGGCCGCGCAGCAGACCCGCGCCAGCCGCAACAGCAAGGGCGGCGCAACATGCCAGCAGACAGAGCAGCCCGCCGCGGCGGCGAAACCAGCCCTCGGGCCTCTCTCGACCAGCGCAATGCCGGCTTTGCATTGACCTCAGCATGGGACCAAAAATGTGCCGGAGAAACGGGTGAGGATTCCGGCCATTCCTGCGCACAGTCTAGTCCAGATGGAGGAGTTTTGGCATGTTTCTTTCTCCGATGCTCCCGACTTTCGTCCAGGCGATGCGATGGGGTCTGTTCCAGGAAGGGAGGTTCCTGGCAAAGTGCCGGTTGAATGGATTGCCGACAGCCAGGAGTTCGTTCACACCAAGCTGCCAAAGCTGATTGTCATTGCTATTATCGGATTTATATTCAACCACTTGCGGCACACTGGGATTCCAGCGCCTTCAGCAGAGCCTCGCCGTCGGTAATCGGCGGCAGGCAGGTGCGCCCGCGGCACACCATCGCCCAAACTTCCGAACCACTTGGCGGCGGCACCTGCAACAGCGTTTCGGCCAGCGCCTGGGGAATTTCGCCCGCCACAAGTCGCGCGGGATCGATGCGCATCACGGTCTTGTTGATGGCGAAGCGCGCCAC
>Ga0181533_1000953_pt1 | contig 38388 bp, 24 predicted proteins | sample PEATcosm2014_Bin_45_FD_119772 | JGI IMG/M metagenome (GOLD analysis project Ga0181533, IMG submission 119772) | Peatland microbial communities from MTU Mesocosm Facility, Houghton, MI, USA - PEATcosm2014_Bin11_60_metaG | ecosystem: Environmental > Terrestrial > Soil > Wetlands > Peat | place...
AAATGTCATGTCGCTGCCATTCGTAGTCCCAAAGGCATTGACACCGTTTATCCTGTAATGGTAAAGGGTATTGGGGAGTAATCCCGAGATTGCAAGTGAAACAGCGGTAGGTGTTGCTCCGCTAACGCTCGCAGGGACTCCGGGAAGGTTAGTTCCGTAAGCAACCGTGAGGCCATAATCAAATGATGTATTGGAGTTGGAATTATTGGCATTTACTGTACCGTTCAATGTCGCTGAATTCGCTGTGATGGCTGTAGCGGCCTGAGTGACCACCGTAGGAGCACCACATGTGGTTGTAAATGTCATATCACTTCCGTAGATTGTATTACCGGAATTTACACCCACGCACCTGTAATGGTACAAGGTACATGGTGACAGACCTGATACTGCTGCAGAAACAGCAGTGGCCGTGTTGCCGGTGACGGGAGATTGGGTAGCTGTCACAGTCGAGCCATAGGCAGTGGTCAGTCCATATTGAAAAGTCACCGTGGTAGAACATCCATTGGCATTTACGGTGCCATTCAACGTCGCCCCCGTAGATGTTATGGCAGTTGCAGCGAGGGTTGTAACTGTAGGCGGAGTGCAACTTACTCCTAATGTAATTCCAGCAACATAAATAGAATTGTCTTCGGCGGAATAGGAGTAAGGACATCCTGCATTCATCCCAGACCAAATTCTCCTGTTATTCGATCCGGATGCAAAACAGTTACTCCATCCCGAAGCTGAGGGACATGAACATTGGCCAACGGCTACAATTAAAGCTTGGGTAGGATCATAAGGGAATGGTGTGTCAAGCGTTATGGTCAGCCACGTACCTCCGGCTGCCGATAAACTCACTGAAGAATGGTTATAAACTGTAGTCATCGATCCCGTGTAAAAGCTGCCTGTAGGCAAAGTGTTGATGTTTGCCTGTCCCATTGCAATTGTAAAATTAGTATAAGTCCAGGGACCTAAAGGATAGCTCGGGCTTATGAAAAAAGACCAACTTACAATATTTCCTGCAGGAGCCGCTGAGGGGATACTAAAATCACCGGCAAGATAAAGTAGTTGCACTTCCATGCCTCCCGTAGCATTTAAAGGGAACATATTGTAACTGAAAGACCCCCCAGTATTGTAATTATAATATTGGGGCTGAGCAGTTAACGAACTGTTCAATCCTGCAAATAATAAGAGGATTGAAATAAAAGTGAGTAAATTTTTCATAGTTCCTGGTTTTTGGTTATTAAATTATGCCATATTACAAAAATAATATAAACATCTCTAAAAACAATCTAATTTTTTCAGAAATTAAAAAAAAACCTGCCATTTCCGGCAGGGCCTTTTTTAGGTAACAGTTAACAGTGAATAATGATCATTATTTTGCTTCCGGCACCGGGCTTCATCCTCGCTGAGTGGAATTAACAATTCCGCTCAGCAGTTTACATTTTAGTCAGGTTATTAGAGGTAATGGTTGATTAGGTTTCACCCAAAATTCTTAACTTCGCGGCCTCAAAACTACCGATGTATATGAATGAAACACTGGAAAAAATAAGATGTCTCATCATAGGATCCGGCCCTGCCGGCTTTACGGCAGCCATTTATGCTGCCAGGGCTGATCTGAAACCTGTGATATACGAGGGGCTGGAGCCTGGAGGACAGCTGACAATTACGACTGACGTAGATAATTTTCCGGGTTACCCGGAAGGGGTCAAAGGTCCGGAAATGATGGAGGACCTGAGAAAACAGGCAAAACGGTTTGGAACAGAAGTCCGCTCAGGTATTGTGACAAAGGTAGATTTCTCAAACCGGCCTTTTAAGGTTGAGGCAGATGACGGGAAGACCATCCTGGCTGAGACGGTGATTATTGCCACAGGGGCATCGGCAAAATGGCTGGGACTTGAATCGGAGATCACCTTTCGGGGAATGGGCGTATCTGCCTGTGCGACCTGCGATGGCTTTTTCTTTCGCGGACAGGATGTCGCGATCGTTGGGGGAGGTGATACTGCTGCAGAAGAAGCCACTTACCTGGCCAGACTCTGCAGGAAAGTTTACCTGATCCACCGCCGCGATGCTTTGCGTGCTTCAAAGGCAATGCAACATAAAATCCTGTCACTTCCAAATATCGAGTTGTTATGGAACAGTATTCCTGAGGAAATTCTTGGAGATAGTTCAGGTGTTAATGGATTGTTGGTGAAGAATATTCATACAGGCGAAATCCGGAAACTGGATATTACCGGCTTTTTTGTGGCAATCGGCCATGCTCCGAACTCTGAAATCTTCAGGGGCCAGTTGAAGATGAATGAGGCAGGCTACATTGAAACAGTCCCCGGATCGACAAGGACAAGTGTCGATGGCGTTTTTGCGTGCGGGGATGTCCAGGATCATTATTACCGGCAGGCGATCACTGCAGCAGGAACAGGATGCATGGCGGCAATAGAAGCAGAAAGATTCATTGGATCCTAGAAAAATCAAGTACTCTGTCACTGGGTCATTCTGTAACTCTCTGACCTTGTGACCCTGTGCTTTGAATAATGAAATAACCTAACATACAACAAATGATCATCTTTTTTCGTGATATTGACCGGATTTTTGCGGTCCATGCTGTCAGTCCCTTGGGGGATCAGGATATCGGAAAACTTTCCTGGCTTTTCGGGAATGCAGATCCGGTAAGTGAGCCTGCTATCCCCGGGAAATTTGTCGGTCCGCGGAAAGAAATGATAACGCCCTGGAGCACAAATGCCGTGGAGATTTGCCAGAACATGGGCCTCAAAGGCATCCTGCGAATCGAGGAATTCGTCAATAACGATTTACGGTTCAAGAATTATGATCGCATGCTGGAACAGATCTATGAAGGTCTTGACCAGCAGGTTTTTTTTACAGACCGGAAACCCGAACCTGTGCTTTCAATCAAAGATATCGCTTCTTATAATCAATCACAGGGTCTTGCTCTGAGCGGGGAAGAGATCAAGTACCTGGAAGAATTACAGTCCAGATTGGGAAGAAAGTTGACAGACAGCGAGGTATTCGGTTTCTCACAGGTGAATTCAGAACACTGCAGGCATAAGATCTTTAATGGCATCTTCATCATTGACGGGAAGGAGATGAGTGATAGCTTGTTTGCGTTGATACGCAAGACTTCAAAAACAAATCCCCGCCTCCTGGTCTCTGCATATAAGGATAATGTGGCCTTCATCGAGGGACCGCTTATTGAACAATTCGCACCGGAAACACAGGATAAGCCGGACTTTTTTTTACTCAGGGATATTTCATCTGTGATTTCCCTGAAAGCTGAGACTCATAATTTTCCGACTACCGTTGAGCCTTTTAACGGGGCCGCCACAGGGTCGGGGGGAGAGATCCGCGACCGGATGGCAGGCGGTAAAGGCAGCATACCCCTTGCAGGAACTGCGGTTTATATGACTTCCTATCCCAGGATCGACGGGGGAAGAAGCTGGGAGTCAGCAATTAAAGCAAGAGAATGGCTTTACCAGGATCCTGAAGAGATCCTCATCAAGGCTTCCAACGGCGCCAGCGATTTCGGCAATAAATTCGGCCAGCCCCTTATCTGTGGTTCTGTGCTGACTTTTGAATATGCCTCCGGTGAAAAGATTTATGGCTACGACAAGGTGGTCATGCTGGCAGGAGGCATCGGCTTTGCAAGGAAAGAAGACAGTTTAAAGGAGGAACCGGAAGCACATCAGAAAATTATCATCCTCGGCGGTGATAATTACCGTATTGGCATGGGAGGCGGGGCTGTTTCTTCTGTCGCAACCGGAGAATATAAGAATGCCATTGAGCTCAATGCCGTTCAGCGTTCTAATCCCGAGATGCAGAAACGGGTTTTCAATGCAATCCGTGCCATGACGGAGGCAGGACATAACCCGGTAGTCTCCATTCATGACCATGGGGCAGGGGGGCACCTGAATTCCATTTCCGAACTTATAGAAGCTACCGGCGGCGTGATCCATATCGATGATCTGCCTATTGGAGACCCGACATTATCGGATAAAGAGATCATAAGCAATGAATCACAGGAAAGGATGGGATTGCTTCTCGGCGAAAAGGATGTTCTCCTGATGAAAAGGATTGCTGAACGCGAAAGAGCACCGTTTTATGAGGTGGGAGAGACCACCGGCGACCATCAGCTTGTTTTCACGGATAAGAAGAAAAATATAAACCCTATCGACCTGAAAATGGAGGATTTCTTTGGGAAACCACCAAAGACTATACTAACCGACTCTGCATTGACCAACCCCCTGACCCCCCGCCTACCGGCAGGCAGGCTCCCCCAGGAGGGAGAGGCTTTTAGCCTCACGAATAACTCAGGACTTGTATATGATAAAACTAAACTATCGGAATATCTGAATGAACTGCTTCAGCTCGAAGCCGTTGCCTGCAAAGACTGGCTGACCAATAAAGTCGACCGTGCAGTGTCGGGTAAGATAGCAAAACAACAGACCTGCGGCCCCATCCAGCTCCCGCTGAACAATCTTGGAGTGACGGCGTTGGACTACAAGGGAGAGAAAGGCATCGCCACATCGCTGGGTCATGCCCCGGCAGTAGCCCTGATCGATCCGGAAACCGGATCACGCATATCCATTGCAAAGGCTTTGACCAACCTGGTATGGGCGCCGCTGACCCATGGTCTGGCGGGAGTATCTTTAAGCGCCAACTGGATGTGGCCCTGCAGGAATCCGGGTGAAGACGCCCGCTTATATGCAGCTGTAAAAGCTGTCAGCGACTTCGCCATCCAGTTGGGGATCAATATTCCAACCGGAAAAGATTCTCTCTCGATGACACAGAAATATCCCGATGGTAAGGTGGTCTATTCTCCTGGCACCGTTATTATTTCTGCTGTCGGGGAGGTGAGTGACGTTAAAAAAGTGATCAGCCCGGTACTGCTGAATGAACCGGGAAGCAACCTGGTTTACCTAAATCTTTCAGGAGATTCGCTGAAACTGGGTGGCAGCAGTTTTGCGCAGGTGATTGGCCAACTGGGTGACAAGGCCCCGGATATCCCTGATAGTGCATATTTTGCGAAAGGATTCGGACTTCTTCAGGAGATGATCAATAAAGAGATGATCCTGGCAGGACATGACATTTCTGCAGGAGGCTTTATTACGACACTCCTTGAGATGACCTTTGCCGATGACATCCTGGGAATGGACCTTGACCTTACATCATTGGCAATAAAGGACCCTGTCCAGTTATTGTTCCATGAGAACCCAGGCGTCGTGATCCAGGTGAAAGACCTGGAAAATAGCGGGTCTTTGATGGATGCTGCCGGGTTAAAATGGTTTTCCATCGGAACGATATTACAGGAAAGGAAGATCCTTATAAAAAACGGGTCAGTGAGATTTATCCTTGACATCGACCAGCTCAGGGATACCTGGTTCAAGACTTCTTACCTGCTCGACCGCCGGCAGTGCGGGCCAACGCTGGCACTGGATAGATATTCGAATTACAAAAAACAGCCATTAAGGTTCACATTTAAGAAAACCTTTACCGGCAAGGCATCCCAATACGGCATCGACCTGAAAAGAAGGGCTTCGTCTGGTTTCAGGGCGGCAATCATCCGCGAAAAAGGTGTCAACCGTGACCGTGATATGGCATATTCAATTTATATGGCCGGCTTTGACGTGAAAGATGTGCATATGACCGATCTGATAGCCGGAAGGGAGACTTTGGAAGATATCAACCTGATCGCCTTTGTGGGAGGATTCTCCAATTCAGACGTTCTGGGTTCAGCAAAAGGATGGGCCGGAGCTTTCCTTTATAATGAGAAGGCAAAACAGACCCTTGATAATTTTTTCCGGAGGGATGACACACTCAGCCTGGGCGTTTGCAATGGATGTCAGCTTCTTGTCGAACTCGGACTGATCTATCCCCATCATAAGGAACGCCCTTTCATGTCATGGAATGGCTCACACAAGTTTGAATGCACCTTTGTCACCCTGGACATCAGGCAAAACCATTCCGTAATGCTGGGATCTCTTGCAGGGTTAAGGCTGGGGATCTGGATTGCACATGGCGAAGGTAGGTTTAATTTCCCTTATGATGAAAGCAGCTATCACATCCCTGCAGTATTTTCTTACCACGGCTACCCGGGAAATCCCAATGGCTCAATGTATGATGCGGCCTGTCTGGCATCTGATAACGGCAGACACCTGGCAATTATGCCGCATCTCGAGGATTCCATAATGCCATGGCAATGGGCTTATTATCCTCCTGACCGTAAAAATGATGAAGTGACACCGTGGATTGAGGCATACGTTAATGCGAGGGAATGGATCGCACAGAAAAAATTGTGAGAGGTCAAAGGTGAGAAACTGTTTCGGCCGGACAATTGCTACTCGTTTTGCAAAGGATGAAGACAACCTTGTCATCAGCCGCCAGCCCAGGCTTTATTCATGCACTTCCACAAGAAATAACCCGACATTCTATTCCTTTACCCTTCACTCTTATTTCTTGGTTCCCAACTCATTTTTTCATTATTATTGCAGTTAAATAAAAAAAGTATGGAAGTCACCCGCATTTTTGACATTCTGCCCTACCACGAATCCAGGTTCAAGCCCAAGGATGACATGATAGCCTCAAAAGAAAATGGGAATTGGGTAAAATATGATATCCGGCAATACCGGGAAATTGTGGATGACATCAGTTATGGATTCCTTGAATTGGGTATCCAGCCAGGTGACAGGATCGCCCAGATCAGCCCGAACAGGGCTGAATGGAACTTCGTAGATATGGCCGTTCTGCAGGTTGGCGCCATCCATGTCCCCATCTATCCTACGATAAGTGAATCTGATTATTGTTATATCCTGAACCACGCTGAAGTGAAATACCTCTTTGTTTCAGGAATGGAATTATTACGGAAGATCCAGCATGTCCTGCCGGGCATTCCGCATATTCAGGGAATATTTACTTACAAGGAGCACCTTGAGCTTAAAAACTTGACCGAACTGATCAACCTGGGAAGACAACACAAAGATCCTGAATTACTTGAGCAGCGTAAGGCAGCCATCCGGCCTGATGATATTGCAACCATCATCTATACCTCCGGGACAACCGGAAATCCAAAGGGAGTGATGCTGACCCATGACAACATAATTTCAAATTTCAAAGCCGTTTCTTACATACCTCCTTTCGGGGAGGAAGCCAAGGCGGTGAGTTATCTTCCCCTCTGCCACGTCTATGAGCGGATGCTGAACTATTTATACCAGTATCTTGGATTTTCCATCTATTATGCCGAAAATATCGGAACAATCACCGATAACATGAAAGACGTCAAACCGTTGATCCTGACGACAGTCCCGCGATTGCTGGAAAAGATCTATGATAAGCTTTTTGCCACGGGACACAAACTTAAAGGGATCAAACGGTATATCTTTTTCTGGGCGCTTCACCTGGCTTTACGCTATGAGCTTAAAGGAGCCAATGGCTGGTTATATGAGATGAAGCGGAAGATTTATGATAAACTGGTATATGTTAAATGGCGGGAGGCTCTTGGAGGAAAGATCCAGCTCATCATCTCAGGTGGCGCTGCTCTTCAGCCAAGGCTTGGAAGGATGTTCACATGTGCGGGAATAACGATTCTTGAAGGTTATGGACTCACAGAAAGTTCACCCGTGATCGCAGTAAGCGACCTGACTGAACACGGAATAAAATTCGGAACTGTGGGCCCTGTACTCCGGGGGGTTGAGGTGAAAATAGCAGAAGATGGAGAGATCCTTTGCAAAGGACCAAATGTAATGAAAGGATATTATAAGGAACCTGAATTAACAAAGGAATGCATAGATTCTGACGGATGGTTGCATACCGGTGACCTTGGCCATCTTGAGCCTGAAGGCCAGCTTAAGATCACAGGCAGGAAAAAAGAATTATTCAAGACTTCCTTTGGAAAATACATCAGCCCGCAACCCATAGAAGATAAATTCAAGGAGTCTTTGTTCATTGACCAGATCGTAGTTTTGGGTGAACACCAGAAGTTTGCCGGCGCACTGATCGTTCCTGATTTTACTTTCCTGAGATCTTATTGCGAAGTTAAGGATATCCCTTATACGACAAATGCCGAGATGGTCAGAGTCCCCAGGATCCGCAAACGTTTTAAAGTAGAAGTGGATAAATATAATGCCACCTTGGGGGACACAGAAAAAATTAAATCATGGGACCTGCTTAATGTCGAATGGACCGCTGAATCGGGAGAATTGACACCAACGTTAAAACTCAGGAGGACATTCATCATTAAGAAATATGAACAGGAGATCTCAAGACTTTTCGAATAGGAAAATCTGATGCATCATCAAAGAAATATTTTTAATGAAAACGGTAACACGGTTATTTGATTTGCTTGAACTATACAAGGAAGAGTTTTCATCCTTGAAAAATGCCTTCACTTGCAGGAAAGACGGGAAATGGATCAGCTATTCCGCACAGGATTACATTAACTACAGCAATGAGATCAGTCTTGGCTTTTTATCAATGGGCATTGAACCGGGGGTAAGGGTAGGTACGATCATGCTGAACTGCCCGGAATGGAATTTCTTTGATATGGGTCTGCTCCAGGTAGGGGCTGTCCAGATCCCCATCTATCCGACCATCAGCGAGGAAACCTATAAGTATATTCTGAATGATGCCGGGGTGGAATACCTGGTTATTTCAAACATGGAGATCTACCGGCGTGTGAGTTCGGTCATAAAAGACATTCCTACCTTAAAAGAGATATACTCCCTTGAACCGGTCCCCGGTGTGAAAAGCTGGCAGGAAATTCTTGCAGCAGGAAAAACATATCCCCATCCGGAGGAGTTGGAGGAAAGGAAAGCAAAAATTCACCCGGATACCCTGGCGACGATCATTTACACTTCGGGTACGACAGGAAAGCCAAAGGGAGTGATGCTCTCGCATAATAATTTTGTAACCAATTACAAGGCTCTCAAGGAGATCCCTCCACTGGAACAGAACGACAGGGTCCTCAGTTTCCTTCCCCTGTGTCATGTTTATGAGCGCACAGCCGGCTATACCTACCAGGCATTTGGCGTCGGCATTTACTACATTCAGAACCTGGATGAGATCACCGTCGCAATTGCAGAAGTCAAACCGCATGCTTTTGCTGCCGTGCCAAGGGTGCTGGAAAAGATGTATAATAAGCTTGTGATGCAGGGAAGAACCCTTCCTCTCCCAACTAAAATACTGTTTTTCTGGGCGCTCAGGCAGGGGCACAAATTTGAGGTGGATCATAAGCGGGGATGGTTTTATGATCTCAAGCTCCTGATTGCAAACTATCTTGTTTTCAGTAAATGGAGAAAGGCCATGGGTGGGAATATAAAGTTCATTGTTTCCGGGAGCGCTTCTCTTCAGCCACGTCTTGCAAGGATCTTTTGGGCTGCAAGGATGCCCGTCGTGGAAGCATACGGCCTTACTGAAACCTCACCTGGCATTGCCTTTTATCGGTTTGAGTCTGGCGGTTTAAAATTCGGTACTGTCGGACCTCTCCTGACCGGTGTACAGGTAAAAATAGCAGATGACGGCGAAATACTTGTAAAAAGTCCGGGGGTCATGCTTGGATACTTTAACAGACCCGACCTTACCAGCGAGGTGATGGATAAGGAAGGGTGGTTCCATACAGGGGATATCGGGTTGTTCGAAGATGGGAAATTTCTGAAGATCACCGACAGGAAAAAAGAAATGTTCAAAACCTCAGGTGGAAAGTACATCGCCCCACAGGTTATTGAGCAGCTGCTGAAAGAATCTCCGTTCATTGAGCACATCATGGTGATTGGCGAAAGCATGCCATATCCTGCCGCACTGATCATTCCCAATTTCGAATATCTGAGAGGATGGTGCTCAGTGAAAGAGATCCCCTTTATTTCCCGCGAAAAAACTACTGCCAACCCACTGATCTGCGATCGTATACAGCGCGAGATCGACCGTTTTAACCAGGCACTGGGGCAAACTGAAAAAATCAAAAAGTTCAGGCTGTTGTCAAATGAGTGGAGTGTCACCGACGGGGAACTATCGCCTACCCTCAAGCTCAGGAGAAAATTCATCATCGAGAAGTATGATAAGGTCATCGGGGAGATGTATCGCTCCCCGGAATCTGATTACAAGGGAGAAAAGAAAAAATAAAGATATTATAACAGTGAGACGATGGAAATCAAAACGTCTTAGCGGTAAAAGAAATATGAGTAATAAGAACTATCTACTTTTGAAGCTTGTTAATACTTCAATGCAGAATCCTGAATATAAGCTCCTTCATTAGTTCCCCATCAGGGACTGTAGTGGCATTGCTGTCGACACCTTTTGCTTTAAGATCATATTCCCTTAAGAGTGAAATTATCGAAATGACCTTGCCTGACGTGTAGTTGGCTGCAGCCTTTTGATAATCCATGACAAAAAAAGGAGGGACTGATAAAGCCGCCGCAACATTATTCCGGGATTTATCAGGAAGGTGATGATAGATAAGTATCTTTGAAAAATAACTAAATAAAAGAGGGATAACTTTAACCAGTGGATTGTCACGCTGGTTGGCTGCAAAATAATTGATGATCTGGTTAGCTTTTAAAATATCCTTCTTTCCCAACGCCTTCTGCAGCTCAAAAACATTGTAGTCTTTACTGATGCCAATGTTCTTCTCCACATACTCTTCTGTGATCTCCTGCTTTTCCGGAATATTGATAATCAGCTTGGAGATCTCATTCACGATCTTTGAAATATCATTTCCGAGAAATTCAGCCAGCAGGAAACAAGCCTTTGCCGTTATGGAATAATTCAACTTTCTGACATATTCAGCAATCCAGTCGGGTATCTTATTATCATAGATCTTTGCTGATTCGAAAAGGATCCCTTTCTTCTCAATATTTTTAAAGAAAGTTTTCCTACGGTCAATCTTCTCATACTTATAGCACAAAACCAGGATGGTTGATTCCATTGGATTGAGGATATAAGGATCCAGATCTTCGATCTTGTCCAGGCCTTGGGCTTCTTTAACGATAATGACCTGGTAATTCGACATCATCGGGAACCTCCGGGCATAACTTATCAGGGTCGGGATATCGATATCTTTCCCATAAATAATGTTTTGGTTGAACTCCTTTTCGGTTTCGCTCAGCACATTTTTTTCTATGTAATCTGAGATCACATCAATAAAATAGGATTCTTCCCCATACAGAAAATAAACAGGGGAGTAAATCTTATTTTTCAGGCCGAGGAGTATGTTTTCGAAACTGGTTGTGTTTTTCGGAGCCGCCATTGACTTCAGAATTAATCATGTTTCATCTTACTTAAGGCAAAGGTAGCCAATTTATCATATTTTTCCGTATGTTTGTAAATCATCAGATGGGATGCAGACATTGAATTTACCGGCTGCTACACTCCGGATCCGGAATAACATTGGGAAACAGGAGATTTTCGACTGTATCAGGAAAAAATTTGTAGTCCTGACGCCGGAAGAATGGGTAAGACAGCATTTCATTCATTACCTGACCGGTCACCGTAATGTCCCACTTTCATTGATCGCCGTGGAGGCATCCGTTCATTATCACCGGTTAAAAAAACGTAGCGACATCCTCGTATACGCCAGGGATGGTGCACCCTGCCTGATCGTTGAATGTAAAGCTCCGGAAGTACCGGTTACACAGGCTGTTTTTGACCAGGTGGCGATGTACAACAGGGAATTGAAAGTACCTTACCTGGCTGTCACGAACGGGATAACCCATTTTGCCTGTCATACCGATCATGTATCTGGGAAGATCGTATTTATGAAGGAATTACCTTTGTATGAACAAATGTTGGAAGATTATGACTTGTAGCTCATATCCCTTCACACGTCACGAAAATCGAAAAATTCATAGACATGACTCATAAATTATAATATAGCCGGAATGGAACTTGTGAATGCAATACCGAAAGACCTGATCACTTTTTTCCTGGTTACGGTATTTTCCTTGCTGATCGGATTATCTCAGAAGATCCTTCACAGCCATAAACAGGCAGGACATACCTTCGGGACCGACCGTACCTTCACCTTTATAGGTATCGTTGGTTTTATACTGTTCCGGATTGTGCCTGGCAACCCGTTTTTATTCATGGGAGGAGGATTGGTTCTGAGTATTTTTTTGGGAATTAACTATGCTTTTAATATTTACCGGCATGAAGACCATGGCATGACCACCATGATCATCGCACTGATCACTTATTGTATCGGCCCTCTTATGCTAACCCAGCCCTTATGGTTGGTCATGCTGATCATTGTCACGGTACTGATCCTGACTGAACTGAAAGAATCTTTTACCGAGATTTCACAGAAGTTCGACAAGAATGAATTCCTGACCCTGGCCAAATTCCTGATCATTGCCGGTGTAATCCTTCCCATTGTCCCCGACGAGCCTATTTTTAGGAACCTGGCCCTGACGCCTTACAAGATCTGGCTGGCAGTGGTCGTTGTTTCTTCCATCTCTTATTTCAGCTATTTGCTGAAGAAATTTGTCTTCAGACAGGGAAGCATAATCCTGGCAGGCATCCTGGGGGGCTTATACAGCAGCACCGCCACTACCATAATCCTTGCACGAAAGATCAGGAAAGATCCTGCATCCCGGAACCAATATGTTGCTGCCATTATTTTTGCTACAGCCATGATGTATCTCAGGATCCTGCTGCTGATTTTGATATTCAACTCAGATCTATTTCAGCGGGTTTATCTTTATTTTCTTATTCTTACCGGTGTTTCAATACTCGCAGGCCTGGTAATCCTGCTTTATCATAACAAGGAATTCAAAACGCTGAACCCCGATCTTACCGTGGATAAAAATCCGCTGGAGTTCAAAGTGGCGATCCTCTTTGCATTGTTGTTCGTGGCTTTCACCTTTATCACCTGGTTCGTTATAACCCGTTTCGGACGCCCCGGGTTAAATATCCTCTCCTTCCTTGTGGGGCTGACCGATATCGATCCTTTCCTGATCAACCTTTTCCAGGGGAGATCTGCATTGACGATGGATGCGATTGCTGTTGCTACCTTGCAAGCTGTCGCAAGCAATAATATACTGAAAATGATTTATGCCTGCTTTTTTTCAACAAAAAAAACATGGGTATACCTTATCAGTGGTTTCATGATCATCATTTTACTGAATTTTATTTTTATCTGGATAATATAAATAAAAAGCATGTCTGAAACGCTGCGGCCTATCCTGAATAAAGTCGATGAATCTTTTGACACAAAAGAGCTACAGAAATATGATCTCACATTTGAATTGGGGGATAAAACCTTCGGATACAGTATCCGGGATGTTGAAAAAAACAAATTCGTCGCACTCGGTTTCTTCAGGAATTCCCTGGCTGATATAGGTAGCTCGCTGTCCTGGTTGCATGGTAAGTTTCATGCAGTCAACGGGATCACTGGAAACTCCAGGTTCACATTAATTCCTGAGACACTGTTTATTGAAAATGAAAAAGAAACCTATTTCAATTTTCTTCATGAACGGGAATCAGGTGAAACTGTTTTATACGATTGGCTTGAGCACCTTGGAATTTATACGGTTTATAGCATTTCCGATACCTGCAGGAAGGAACTGGACAAGGTTTTTCCGAAAGTCACCCTTTGCCATATTTCCAGTGTTCTGATATGGAACATCTGGATGAGTGTAAAGAACATGGCAGGCCGCAGGGTTTTCCTCAACCTGAGGGAAGGGCAGTTCGACTTGCTTGTCTTTGAAGGAAATCAACTGAAGTACTGCAATATATTTCATTTTCTGACCGCTGAAGACATCGCTTATTATATCATCTTCGTTTTTGAACAGCTGGACCTGAATCCCGAAGAGATTCCCCTGGTCCTTCTCGGGAATATAGATAGATTCTCACCCGTTTACGATCTTTTGTTCAGATACATCAGGAATATTGACTTTCTGAGCAGGAATGATGAGCTGAATTACAGCTATTTGTTCAACGATGTTCCCCGCCACTCTTACTTCACCCTTTTAAATCCATCTCCATGCGGATCATAACAGGAAAATACAGGGGAAAACAAATACATACACCCATAAACCTTCCGGTACGTCCCACCACAGATTTTGCAAAGGAAAGCCTTTTCAATATACTGAACAACATTGTTGATATCGAAAGTCTGAATGTACTCGATCTCTTTGCCGGCACAGGAAGTATCTCCTACGAGTTTTTTTCAAGGGGAAGTGAACTGGTGACGGCCATTGATATCAATCCGCACTGTGTTGCATTTATTAATAAAATGGGTTTGTCGATGAAGGCGGAAAACCTGGAAGCCGTCAGGGAAGATGTCTTTAATTTCCTGAAGCACCCGTTCGGGGAGTACGACCTTGTTTTTGCCGATCCGCCTTATGATATGAAGGGAATTGATTCGATTCCTGATCTCGTGCTTGGCAGCAGTATTCTGAAAGAGAAAGGATGGTTTATCCTTGAACATTCAAGGGATCATGATTTTTCCCGTTATCCGGGATTTGACCAGCACCGTAAATATGGTAACGTGAATTTTAGCTTTTTCAGGAAAGTCTAATAATACTAGGTATTAAAAAAAGAACCGCCCCGGATATCGGGACGGTTCTTTTTTAAGAGTGTTAAAATGAATTATTTTTTAGAACCAACATCCCACCAGACGCGATCCCATAATGTGACATTCATAGGAGTATGAGAGTTATAACTCTTCTCTCCGAGAGAATAAGGGAACCTGCGTGGAATTACATTTTCCACTGCTGATGTAAGCGGATTTGGACTCAACCCGATCAAATTATCGGTTCTTCTCCAGTCGTTGAATGTTTCAGCCTGGTTGAAGAGAGCAATATATTTCTGGGTCATGATCTCTTTGTACAGGGTTACAGTCATGGTGTCAACAATTCCGGTATATATAGTGATATAGAGCGGAACGAGCGTATCTGTTGCGGGCAGCCATTTGTTCAGTGAAGCAGTCAAACCATTGATAAGATCAGTCTTGGCATCTGTGATATCATTTGCTTTGTATTCGCATTCTGCTTTTATGAACAAACATTCTGTATAATCAAGGAATTGCACATAAGAGTCAGGTGATGCGACTGCGGGGCCCGGACCGGAGGCTGAATCGCCAGTTGATCCCCAGTCTGCTCCCTGATAAGGATTCGTACCAACTCCGGGTGCAGCATAAGCTGGTATACGGGGGTCATGCCTTTGACTCAGCATATCCATGAAAACTTTGTGCATAGCAATATCACCTCTTTGATCCATGAATTGGAACAAAGGATTCTGCTGGCCGACGTTGGCCCCGAAAGCAAACTGCATGTCATCATTATTGCTGGCAAGAGCGCCGGCTTTAATGAGTTGAAGAGCTGTGGCCCATGAAGTAGGATCTATTTTGCAAAGATGAAGTGTATAGCGGGCTTTCAGGCCATATGCAGCTTTAAGCCAGGCAGCTGCCTGTGAAGAAGCATCTCCGGTCGGATAGATCAGGTCCCCGCTCTCATAAACAAGCGGTGTGGCTTGAAACCTTGCAATAGCTGTATCGAGTAAAGCAAGTATCTTGGGATACAGATCCTGCTGTTTATCAAAAGGAGTATTTAATTGTCCCAATCCCTGGAATGCCTGTGAATAAGGAACATCACCCCAGATGTCGGTGACGAATCCAAGAGATTCTGCCATCAGTGTGCTGGCAATCCCCATGTTCATATTATCATGGGCTGATTGAGCCTTGCTTATAACTATGACAAGATTCTCCATTATTCCTGAATAAGCGGTATTCCATACATTGTCGACGTCTCCGTCATGCCATATATAATTAGATTCACCCTGTGACTGACGGGCAATACCATTATAATACTGCATCCATTGAGAAGTAACACGGGAATAATCATTCCCGCCGATAAGGGTATAAGCCATATTGGCTTCGATGGCCGGAACCAGTGAACTCATCGGAACATCTTTAGGAGCATCCGGGTTCGCGTTCATGTTAGTATCGATCCATTTCTTACATGAACCAAGGACCAAAGCCATGAGGAGTAAAACTCCAATGAATTTGAATCTTATATTTTTCATAATTATATCAATTTTTTTGTTAGTACAATTTATTTTGGTCCGATTTAAAATGACACATTCAAGCCAAAGGTATAACTTTTTGTTCCGGGCATATTAAAGTAATCCACACCCTGTCCATTTTGAGAACCTGCAAGGCTTGTTTCAGGATCAACACCTTTATAATGATCAAACAACAGTAAGTTCGTGCCGGTAAAGTATATGCTCAACTGTTTGATGAAGGTCTTCTTTAAGAATTTTGAAAGATTATAGGTAAGGGTGACAGTCCTCAATCTTACCCATCCGGCATCTTCAACGTATGGTGCTGTAGCTCCGACAAATCCACTTCCGTCTGACTGATACCAGTCCTGGGACAGGGGAACCTTCATGGTGTTTTTGCTCCCGTCAGCCATCACTCCGTTGAATACAACATATTCACCCCGGTTAAGTGTTCCGGCTGAAACTCCGAAATAATCCAATGCTCCACGAGTACCATCCCACATCTTTCCACCATGCTTGATATCAACCAGGAAATAGAGGCTCAGATCTTTCCAGCGAAGCGTGCTGCTGATCCCTGCCGTCCATTTCGGATCAACATTACCAAGTGCAGTCTCATTGGATGACATTGTCGGGTAACCATTAGCGCCAATGAGTACATTCCCGTTTTTATCGCGTACCCAATCATAACCATATATGGTACGATAGGGTTGACCAACAACGGCATCAACTTCAGAACCTGTGAAGCCGGCAAGATAGAGACGGTTAATTCCGGATGCGAGCGCAAGTACTTTATTGTCGATTTTCGACCAGTTTCCTGTGATATCCCATTCCCAGTTCTTTGATTTTATCGGGACAAGATCCAGGGTTATTTCATTTCCCCAAGTCCTGATAGAACCTGCATTCAGCCAGACAGAAGTATAACCTGTGGTTGCAGCAATAGGGACATTCAGAATATCATCCGTGGTCAAATTGTCGAAAAAGGTGTAAGATAAACCTATCCGGTTCTGGATGAATTTCAGGTCGATACCGGTTTCAAAGTTTCCTGTCTTTTCAGGTTTTAATTCATTGTTACCTAAAGTACTGCTATTCAAATATCCATTAGTGCTGTTGAAAGGCCATGTCAACCCCGTCGTCCATCCATCAGCAACAAATGGAGCTGCATAAGGGGTAAGAGTGCTGTAAGGAGGTGCATCCTTGGCAGTGACAGAATAGGATATACGAATTTTCCCGTAAGGCAGAACTTTGTTGTCCTTTAATGCATCTAATTGGGTAAAGATCCATCCTGCCCCGATAGAGGGATAGAAAAAAGAATTCTTCCCTGCTGGCAGGGTGGTCGACCAGTCATTTCTGCCGGTAGCAGTCAAATAGAGCATGCTTTTCCAGGAAAGCGTAAGATCCCCATAGAAACCGGCTCCCCTGCGATCGCTGGTTGATTCCTGGGAAGCTATGCTCGTAGTATTGTTTAGGTCATAATATTCGGGAATTACCAGTCCGAGGGCCTGTGAATTCAATGAGGTAAAATATTGTTCCGTCATATTCTGGCCCAGGATGAAATGAAGATTGAAATCTTTTGCAAAGTTCTTATCAATGGTCATAAAGAGGTCAGAATTGAAATTCTTACTGAGTTCTTCCCCTCTTTTTGCCCAGCCGGCTGGTTGGGTGGATGAACCGACAGCAAGGTTATCTATGATCTTCCTTCCATACCAGTCTATACCAATACGATAAGTGAAGGAGAGCCATTTATTTGCGAGGTAATCCACCTGTGCCGAGCCGATCAAACGGTTTACAGCATCCTGGTAATGGTTTTCATTTGCAGTCCAGTATGGATTGTCATAATAGATCCCATGACGGTAACTTCTTTCATTTCCTGCACTGGGTAATGGTGACCCATCAGGTAACAGGTAATCTGATGGAAATATATAACCGGCTGCATTATCGAAAGTAGGTGGTGTCCTTAACAACCCGAGCATTACACCGGAAGTATTATTACCTTGCTGAATACGGTTGGCAGATGTGATAATATAATTTGCGCTACCGGATACCTTCCAGTGATCTGATAGTTTTGAATCACCGGTAATCTTGAAGGTATTCCTATGCAGAGTATTATTAGGAACAATCCCCTTGGTCTGGTTATCTGAAAAACTGAAATAAAAGGTAGAAATATCGCTTCCGCCACTTAAGGCAATAGAATTATCAGTTGTTATTCCAGTCTGGAAGAAATCATAGGGGTTATATGTTTTAACAGCACCGCTGGTTCCTACCTTATTACTGACGATCCTTCCGTCTACATCGAAATCTTTCCACTCATAATTGTTCCAGTTTGTTTTGTCATAGGCGCAGGTATCGATTTTCGGGCCCCAGCTGAATTTATTACCGGATATCCAGCTTCCTTGTGTACCTTGTGCGTACTCATTCTGCCTGGCAGGGAGCTGACTTACCACATCAAATTTGACAGATGTGCTGAAATTCACTGAGATCTTTTTACCGGCAGTTGCTTTCCCTTTCTTCGTGGTAATAATAACTGCGCCGGATGCAGCACGTAAACCATAGAGAGCAGTTGCAGCGCCTCCCTTCAGGATACTGACTGATTCAATATCGTCAGGGTTAAGGTCAATGGCACGGTTAGATAATCCGACACCATCAAAATTATTATTCGTAGCAGCTTCAATATCGCCACCTGTTTCAGCTCCTGCTATAGGAACCCCATCAACTACGAATAGAGGCTGGTTGTTTTGTGTAAGAGAGGTGACGCCACGAACCTGAATATAGGATGCAGCGCCTGCAACACCTGATGAACTGACAACCTGCAAATCGGAGACCTTTCCCTGTAAGGTATTGATGACGTCGGTCTGGGATGCTTTGGCAATATCATCAGAATTAACATTTTGCACCGAATAGCTCAAAGCTTTTGTTTCCCTTGGAATACCGATGGCTGTCACAACGATCTCATCCATGTTCATGATATCGGGTTCCATCACTAAATCAAGCGTATTGGATTCCCCGATGTTGACCTCTTTTGTCTTCATCCCGACATATGAAAATGTCAATACATTGTATTTACTCGGAACAGACAAAGTATATTTCCCGTCAACATTGGTTGTTGTACCAATGGTCGTGCTTTTGACAACAATGGTCACCCCGGGAATGGGGGATTTATCCTCCGATGATGTTACAACACCGGATATGACCCGTGTTTGCGCAAGTAATCCTTGCAGTCCTGCTATTAGAAGAAAAGCAAGGACAATGGTAAATTTTCTCATAGTTGATGAATTTAGTTAGTAAAAGGATTAATAATCATTCAAATATTAATAAGATACACCGGTTTACAATTGATCATGCCAACCAGTATGATGTATATATTGAGTGTTAATATCCAGCCTTTCTTCATATCCAAATGCAATTTTAAGAAATAAAATCCTTAAAAGTCAAACAAATCTTAAAAAAAGTTAAAAAAAAGTTAATATAATTTTTCTGGAAAAGAGAAAAATTTGTTAAGCTGCTTATAATTAATTAATTGCAATTTCCTGGAGAATGATGGTCGGCAATGGAAATTGTGAGAAAACAAGTCCTGCTCAGCTGTGAATGAAAAATGAGGATTGAACAATGAGTCTCCTTTGAAAACTCGATATAAAATTATATGAACATGATGCAAAGATGTAAAAAGTTCAATTTCAACCATATACTTTTTAGCGAACTTAGCGGTTTAGCGGTAAAAGGTTAAAAGGGGATTATCTTAGCTTCTTCAGGAAAAAGCCGAAAACAATGATCAGCGCTATATAAAAGGCTGTGGTAAGGGATGAGATCTGTGTTTCGAATAATTGATATGCGGCTATCACCAGTGAAGAAGGACCCAACAACAGATAGCCCAGCCTTTTCATTTTCCATATAAAAATTATTCCGGTAAAAGATACTGCATGTAAGATCAATCCACAGAAGATATATAAATAAACACCGAACCTGGTTAAAGAATATTCAGGAGCGTACCTGAAAACCATATCTGCAACGGTACCTGACCAAAATAATGCCAGGAGAAAAAGAACTAAGACCAGGCCGAAAAAGACAAAAGAAAAAAGACAAAGCAAAGTCAGGACCAAGGGTCTTCTGGCTGTTTCTTTATGCGTATTTCCGTTTGTAAGATTGATCTCATCCATCATCAGGACATTTTTTTCAGGGTTGTACTATACAGTACTATGAAAATTCCTGAAAGGAGGACACTAAGCAAATCAGGGCTGGGAAGCCGGAAGAAATACATGGGTGCCAGGATCACCAGTATTTGTGAAACAGTATACATATGAAATCCTGCTTTCCTGAGCTGCCACATCAGTGTTGCACCTGCAATAGCCAGTACATTGATCAGGGCAGTAACTGCAAAATAGATAGGCCTGGCATCCAGGAATTGTTCCATTCCGTTTATCTTGAAAGACTTCATCATTTCCGCAGCAAATTTCATAGATGTATCGTAGAAGAGGAAAACCATCAGGTTAGAAAAAGCATTCAGGCCGCTGCCAATAAAGGTCAATATGCAGAGCAGGGTAAGCAGGGTAGGACGTTTCTCCTTTGATTCAATTGCCGGTGGTATTTGTTGTTCTTCCATTAACGGTCTGTTTTAATGATCTTACTCAAGTTTTCCAACGGTTTTTTCAACCTCATCCAGGATCTCACATGAGCTGACCAGGGATTTCATGGTATTATGATCGGGATACAAAGGCCGGTCAGCATCAAGGAAGGCAACATGTTTTCGGATAACTTCCTTTGCCTTACTGACACCGGCGCCGAACTTATAATCCCTGAAATCCAGGGCCTGTGCAGCTGCCATGAATTCTATTCCCAGGATACCATAGGCATTGTCGAGGATCTGGAAATTTTTCAGTGCCGTATTCATCCCCATTGATACAAAATCTTCCTGGTCGGCTGCAGCAGGAATTGATTGTATTGAAGCAGGTGCCGAAAGAATACGTTGTTCAACGATCTGCATATCAGCTGTATACTGGCTTAGCATCATTCCGCTGAACATCCCGGCTCCTTTGGTAAGGAATGCCGGCAGGCCAACGCTGAGGGCAGGATTGTTCAGACGGTTCATTCTCCTTTCCGATAATACGCTTACCATGGTAATCACCATTCCGGCCATATCCATGGGAACCGATACCGGCGAACCCTGGAAATTGGCTCCCGAAAGCTGCAGGTTTTCTTCCGGGAAAAAGACCGGGTTATCCCCGACGCCGTTCAGTTCAATCTCGACCTGTGAACGCGCATAGGCAAGAGCATCATGTGCTGCCCCGATAACCTGGGGGGTTGAACGCATCGAGTAAGCATCCTGGATTTTGCATTTTACTTTTCTTTCTGCCAGATCGCCTCCATTTACACATTTCATGATGGCTGCAGCGCTCCGGATAGCTCCTTTAAAGCCCCTGGCCTCATGCAGTTTCGGCAGGTACGGCCTCATATTGGCTTTCATTGCTTCCAGTGACATCGCCGCGGCAATTTCTGCCTGTTTCAACCAGTTATTGGCATCATATAGAAAAAGGGCACTCATGGCCGTCATCACATTTGATCCATTGATAGTGGCCAATCCATCGCGTGCCTTTAACCCCGGGATTGGAATTCCTGCTTTTTCGAGAGCTTCTTTCCCCGGGTATAATTCGCCTTCATAATAAGCTTGTCCTTCACCCATCATCAGCAATGCGATCTGTGACATTGGGGCAAGATCACCACAGGCTCCCACTGAACCCTTCTGGCAAACATAAGGTGTAACACCTTTATTCAGCATATCGACCAGAGTCTGGGTAATCTCCAGCCGTGAGCCTGAATTGCCATGCGCATGCACATTGATACGACCAAGCATAGCCCCACGCACCCACTCAACAGGCATCGGATCTCCGATACCTGCTGCATGGTTATAGATCAGGTATTTCTGGAATTCCTTTACCTGGTCATCATTGAGAACAACTTCCGAGAATTCACCGATACCCGTATTCACCCCATACATGATTTCATGGGCTTCAATCTTCTTCTCCAGCATAGCACGGCAGGCATCAATCCGCTCTATGGCCTTCCTGTCCAGTTCAACTTTTTCATTCCTGCGGGCAACATTAACAACGTCTTCAATAGTCAGTCCCGAACCTTTAATTACGAGTGTCATGGCTTTGGTATTAGGTATTGGGTATTAGATATGTATTAAGTGTCAGGTCTTAAGTGCTAATAAAGGGACGTTCTACGCGTCACGCGTTACACGTCACGAAATTCTCCAGTTCTAAAAAGCTTTTCTTTTAACTCTCCCCATGTCAATGTACTCTGTTCTCCTGTATTCATATCCTTTAATGTTAACCTGTTCTCCTTCATCTCATTTTCACCCACAAGCACAACATATGGTACGTTTTTACGGTTTGCATAATCCAGTTGCTTTTTCAGTTTTGCTGCTTCGGGATAGATCTCGGCAGAGATGCCTGATTCACGCAGACTTGAAAGCAGTGGAAGGCAGTAATTTTCTTCTACATCGCCAAAATTCACGAAAAAGACTTTTGTTGTGACTTCTATCATCCCGGGGAAAAGATCCAACTCATTCATCACATCATAGATCCGGTCGGCACCGAAAGAGATCCCGACTCCTGAAACGCCATTAAGGCCGAAAATCCCGGTCAGATCGTCATAACGACCGCCCCCGCAAATGCTGCCAATGGGGACATCCACAGCTTTTACTTCAATGATAGTGCCGGTATAATAATTAAGTCCCCGGGCCAGGGAGATATCCGGTACAACATTTTCAATTAAGTTCAGATTGCCCAGATAAGCCATTATTGTTTCGAGTTCTTTTATTCCTGACATCCCAGCAGAGGAGGATTGAAGTTTACTTTTTAAAAATGGCAGGATGATATTAAAATCCTTTTCCCGGGCAAGATTCAAAAAGGGCTCCAGCGCACTGATCGGAGCATCTGTAAATCCTTTTTCGTGGAGGTCGGCAATGACCGTTCCCATCCCGGTTTTTTCCATCTTATCAAGAGAAACGGTAAGATCGGTCAGCCGTCCCGGTTCTCCTATTATCTCTGCAATCCCTGAAAGGATCTTCCGGTTATTCAGTTTGATAATGTACTTCAATCCCAAACTGGTAAAGACCTTATCAATGATCTGGATAAGCTCAACCTCATAAAGCAGTGAATCACTGCCAACCACATCCACATCGCACTGGAAAAATTCCCTGTACCTGCCCTTTTGTGGCCGGTCGGCACGCCATACGGGCTGGATCTGATAACGTTTGAATGGAAAAAGAATCTCATTCTGATGCTGAACCACATACCGTGCAAAGGGAACCGTAAGGTCATATCGCAATCCTCTTTCCGCGATCATCGGCATAATATCCTTGAAATTCCGGGCAGAAAGATCGGACTTCTGCAGAGGATCAAGAAAATCACCCGAGTTCAGTATCCTGAACAATAGTTTATCACCTTCCTCCCCGTATTTTCCAAGCAGGGTGGAAAGATTTTCCATAGCCGGCGTCTCAATGGGTTGGTAGCCAAATAGCTGGAACACTTTTCGGATGGTATCAAAAATATAATTCCTCCTCATCATTTCAGGGGGGGGAAAATCACGGGTACCTTTGGGAACAGAGGGTTTCTGGATTGACATTCCTGGAAATTTGCACAAAGATAAAAATTATCCTTCAGTCACAATCAGAAACATGAAATCTTGTACCTTGCTGCCATGTTCATTACATTATGAAATAAAAAAAAACCACCCTGAAAAACCCACCCTGTTCAACCATCAGTAAAATAAGGCATTCCCCAAGTTTAGGGTGGGGTGGGGGGGATATCTAGTAAACTTTTTTATTTTTTTTATATGTACCGGGCGAGGGTCCCTTATAATTCATATTATTATTATTATTAATATTAGTATACCTATCCTACCCTGAACTCATGAAAGTATAATAAAATCAACTGATCCAACAGGGTGGGATTCTTAAAAAAAACCTACCCTGACTCCCCCCTATCCCCCCCTGGGACTATACATTATTATTAAATTAAGATATTTATCAAAATTCATTATATATTAATCTTGCTTATACACCTTTCTTTTTTTCCCACTTTCATAAATCATTTTTACCAGGGTACTATATCCCTATTTCGCTGCTTTTTTTCACTATGACATTATGTCATAGTGGCACAATAATTCTTCTCGATTTTAAACTCGCCTTAGATTCGACTAAAATTCGACTAAGATTCGACTAAGATTCGACCAAGCCAAAATAATTATATACAATCATATTAATCATCAGTCATTGAATTCATTACGAGTCATTTTTCTTGACCTGACAATTTGTCAACTTATTGCTGAAAATGGTTCATTTTTAACCTGAAGTGGCAATTCGCGGCAATTCGCGGAACAAATTGTCTATATTGCTGGTTAATAAAGTTTTATTTGGGTCTAGGGCTTTTCCTGGGGTTCATACACGTGATTGCATCCAAACCGCAAATCTGAATAACCTTGCCCCCCCTCAATTAATACCTGACCTCTCACCTCTCACTTTTCACACTTTCCACCAGCCTCCGGACGCAAATAAAAAAGGACAGATTAATAAAAGGTAGGAGGGTTATTCTTTCAGGATCAATCAGCTTTCAGCTTCTTATACCGGATCCGGGTGGGAGCTTCATCGCCAAGCCTTTTCTTGCGGTTTTCTTCATATTCCGAATATCCGCCTTCAAAGAAATAAACCTGTGAATTTCCTTCAAAGGCAAGGATATGGGTTGCCACCCGGTCAAGGAACCACCGGTCGTGGGAGATGATCACAGCACAACCGGCAAAACTTTCAAGCCCTTCTTCCAATGCCCTCAAAGTATTGACGTCAATGTCATTGGTGGGCTCGTCGAGGAGGAGCACATTGGCTTCTTCTTTCAGGGTCAGGGCTAAATGGAGGCGGTTACGTTCACCTCCTGACAACACGCCGCATTTCTTTTCCTGGTCAGCCCCGGTGAAATTAAACCTTGCCACGTATGCCCTTGCATTCATCGACTTTCCGCCAAGCTGGATGATTTCGCTGTTGTTTGAGATGACCTGGAAAACTGTTTTTTCCGGGTCAATGGAAGTATGGCTTTGGTCCACATATCCGATCTTCACCGAGTCGCCGATACGGAAAGTGCCACTGTCGGGCTTTTCAGAGCCGATGATAAGGCGGAATAAAGTGGTCTTCCCGGCGCCGTTTGGACCGATCACACCGACAATACCTGCCGGAGGCAACGAGAATTCCAGGTTCTCGAACAGCAGGTTATTCCTGAATGATTTTGAGACGGCAGAGGCATCGATCACCTTATTTCCCAGCCTTGGACCATTCGGAATATAAAGTTCCAGTCTTTCTTCCTTTTGTTTGACATCTTCATTCAGAAGACGCTCATAGGCAGCCAGTCTTGCTTTTCCCTTGGCCTGACGTGCTTTGGGCGACATCCTGACCCATTCGAGTTCTCTTTCGAGGGTCTTTCTGCGTTTGCTTTCAAATTTCTCCTCCATGGCCAGGCGGTTTGATTTTTGCTCAAGCCAGGATGAATAATTCCCCTGCCAGGGAATACCCTCACCACGATCCAGTTCCAGGATCCACCCGGCAACATTATCAAGAAAATAACGGTCGTGCGTGATGGCAATGACAGTTCCTTTATATTGCCGTAGATGCTGTTCAAGCCATTCTACTGATTCGGCATCCAGGTGGTTTGTAGGCTCATCCAGAAGGAGGATATCAGGTTCTCTGAGCAAAAGCCGGCACAGGGCCACCCTTCTCTTTTCTCCTCCCGACAATACATCTACCGGCCGGTCGCCTTCGGGGCAGCGCAGGGCATCCATCGCACGCTGAAGACGGCTGTCAAGATCCCATGCATTGTGATGGTCTAACAATTCGGTCAACTCTCCCTGGCGCTGGATCAGTTTATCCATTTCCGCATCGGTAAGAGGTTCTCCAAAACGTGCATTCACTTGTTCATATTCTTCCAGCAGGCTGACTACTTCCCTGACACCTTCTTTGACAACCTCCAGCACCGTCTTGTTTGAGTCGATCAATGGTTCCTGTTCAAGCATATCAATAGTATATCCCGGAGAGAAGATCACATTACCCTGAAAAGATTTTTCTGTACCGGCGATGATCTTCAGCAAAGTGGATTTCCCTGATCCGTTCAGGCCGATGATGCCGATCTTGGCGCCATAATAGAAAGAAAGATAAATGTCTTTTAACACCTGTTTGTGAGGCGGAAATGTCTTGCTGACATTCACCATTGAAAATATAATCTTTTTATCGTCGGTCATTTAGGTTATTAAAATGAGGAATTAAGGATAAAAAATGAAAAATCCGGATCGGGATCATCCTGGATTTAACAGTTTTTCAATTTTGTCTGTCTCAGCTTCCCAGCTGAAATTCTTCAGGACATACTCATATCCGGCCTTGGCTATCTGACCAGCTCTTTCAGGGTTGTCAAGCAGCAAAAGAATGTGACTGGCATAGGCTTCTGGATTGCCGGCGATCAATATCTCTTCATTTTCCTTTGCCAGGAGCGCCTGGTTGGCCAGGGGAGAAGTAATGCAGGGGATCTGCATAGCCATGGCTTCCAGTAACTTATTCTGCAATCCCGTTCCTATCTGCATCGGGGCAATGAAGATCTTTGCCCTGGCATAGCATTCACGCATATCGGGAACCCATCCGCTGACTTCGATATTTTCCGATTTAAGAACCGATACCCTTAAATTAGGACTGGCGCCTGCTATCAGGATCCTGATACCGGGTTTATGTGAAAGAACTAGGGGAAGGATTTTATGGGCCAGGAATTCAGCTGCATTAATATTCGGGGCATATCCCATATTCCCTGTAAATACCAGATCATATTCTTTTTCCCGGTCTAATGGTAAGAAGAATGTAGTGTCCACGCCGTTTCTGACTACCACGATCTTATCCCTGTCAGGATGAGGTATCAGGTCACGGTCGGGAATGGAGATAATGATCCTGTTGTCGAAAATTTCAAAGATATCACGTTCATATCTGACCAGCCGCCGGCACTCCATTTTCAGGAAAGGCTTGATATAAAATGGGGCACTTTCCATACGGCGTTCCATATTTTTGGAAAAGACATCCTGATAATCCAGGGTCTTCGGAATTGGTATCCCTTTCACATATTCAGCAACCCTGATCAGCTGGCAGAAAATGTGATCGGGTCTATGTTTTTTGATTAGCGAATGGATAATCCTGTTAACTCTGTCATTATAAAAATAGCCAACCTGCAAAGGTTTATGAGAAAATAATGTCAGTAAGAGGTGAAAATAAATGGACGGTTTGGAAATATTAATGATATAAACATGCTTTGCATACATGGAAAGTACTTTTTCAGCATCTTCATGAAGGAAAGAATCATTAAGCGCGCACAGAATGATCTCATGCTTCCGTGACAACTGCTTTAGCTGGTTGAATGCACGCAGCTTATCTCCTTTTTCAGTAGGGTAAGGTACACGGGGGACTAAAAAAAACAGTTTCATGAAACAGGCTTGGAAGGGCAAAAATAAATAAATCCCTAATCATTTCCTGATTTTTTGATAAAACCCGGTTAGTTTTGAAATGATCAGCTCGCGGTTGTACTCTGTCAGGATTAGATCCCTGGCATTCCTGCCGACTGTTTCACATAATACTTTATTCTCCACGCAGTTTGAAATGCAATGAATGAATTCCGCTGGCGTATCGGCGATGAATATATCGCGTCCGCGCGTATAACCGATCCCTTCAGCGCCAACTGTCGTGGATATAATTGCTCTCCCGGTCGCCATTCCTTCTATTATCTTGACCCGGATACCGCTGCCTGAGAAAATCGGAACTATAAGGATGGCTTTTGAGCGCATAAAAGCAACGGCATTATCAACTTCTCCAATGACCTCAACATTGGGATATTTCTTTTTCATGAGCCATCGTGGCATATGACGCCCTGCAAGATAATAATGCAAATGAGGATACTTAGAATGGACTTCCGGCCAGACCTTCTCCAGGAACCAGCAAATACCTTCAAGGTTAGGGATCCAGTCCATGGCACCAATCGAGAAGAGTGAAGGGAATTCAGGTTCTTCATTGGTCAAAGGAAACTGACCAGGATCAATGCCAAACGGGATGGTAATAACCGGAATCCGGCTTCCGTCTTCCGGTTGGAGACAATTTTTTGAACTAAAGAATGCTGCATCCTGATCGGTTATCGCTGCAATGCCATCAAACTGACGGATTGAAGAACATTCGTAATTTTTCAGCTTCCTCACCAGGTTTTTCAGGTACAGGCGTTTCAGGGGGTTTTTTGTACTTTCTGCAACCCGTTGCCAGATGAGATGTTCTATATTATGTGTGCGCAGTACGATCCGGGCATCGGAATATTTCCTGACAACCTGGACATACGGGCTCATATAAAGGAATTCAAGCTGAACAATATCGAAATTTTCATTCTGAAGGATCCGGATAAGGGCATTCTCCAGGTCGCGTGAGATAAACCGTTCCACATGATAGGAACGGCTGGAGAAAAGATTACAGAAAGCGGCAAATGGTTGAATGCTAAGATTGACATAGACAAGCTCAATACCCGTTTTTTTCCGGTATTCATCAGGGATTGAAGAAATATCTACCTTATATTTATTGGAATTGATGGCAAGCACCTTCACATGATGCCCTGCCCGGAGGAGCCCTTCAATGATCATGTTCATCGCGATCGGGCCGCCTTCCCTGGCGGGCCAGGGAGATTTATTACAAAGGAAAAGGATTTTCATGCATGCCACTTTTTTATCAACTCCTTTAATTTCATAAAAACCTTGAACCATGCATCTACATCAAGCAATGAAGCGTCAATGGTTGCCTTGTAGGTAAGAAAAATCCCTATCGGTAAAAGAACCACCGGGGCGATCCACATTCCCTGGTAAGCCGGCAAAACCCCTTCAATAACATATTTTTCCCCGGTGATGGAAAGGATCCAGAAGAGAATGAAAAAGATAGTAGAGATGACTGCAGGAAGCCCAAGCCCTCCTTTCCGGATGATGGCTCCAAGCGGGGCACCTATAAAGAAAAGAAGAAAACAGGCAATCGAGAAAGTGAATTTTTTTTGCAGAGCTACCTCATAACGGTGAAGGTTTTTTTCTTTCTGATAAAAATTCTCTGCATTGACCCGCAGGTTATCACTGACATTGAAAGCGGCATTTTTAGCTGATTCAATGATCCTGTTCCGGTCGTCAGGAGATATTCCGGTGAATAAGTCTTTCAACGGCTTGCTGACAGTCAACACCTTAATCGGCTTTTTTAGCGTGTCGGTAGAAGACAGGTAATAATAGTTGTGAATGAACATTCTGCCGAAATCTTTCTGTTGCTCCAGTGCATCTTTGTGAATCGAATCGATGGATTTTTTCAGCTGGGAAGTGTTCAGCATTTCATAATTGCTTTTAAAGAGCTTCTCATCCGTGCGGGTCAACTGAAAGGTGGAAAGATCAAATTGCTGGTATTCTTCACTGAACTTTGTCCGCTGGAAAGGATGTGTTATGGTTGCATCCCTCAGATCGACGCGTTCTTCATAATTTGTACCATCATATAACTTAAAGACCAGGAATCGTTTATCGGGTGTAAGCTCCATCTTACCCCATTTTGCAACTGTAAGCGAAACATTTCCAAGATGTTGTGTATGATCATAGATCATCACATCCCGGATAGTATTGCCATCCGGATCTTTTTTCCCGACACGGATCACGTAACCATCAATACCGTTGTAGAAAACGCCTTCCTTTATGTTGAAGGCAAGCTTTTTTTCACGGATATCAAATAACAGGGAAAGAAATTTCAGGTTGGCAGTTGGAAGTATCACATTGGAAAAATAAAACCCCAGCAGACTAATCAGGATCGATACAATGATCAGGGGCCTCATGATCCGGTTCAGGGAGATCCCTGCCGATTTCATGGCCACGAGTTCATAATGTTCACCCAGGTTCCCGAACATCATCAGTGACGATAATAAAATTGCAAGTGGCAGGGCATATGGGACAAAAGTGGAGGAGGCAAAAAAAAGCAGTTTGGCTATGATATACCATTCCAGTCCTTTTCCCACAAGGTCATCAATGTATTTCCACAGAAATTGCATGAGCAGTATAAAGACGGCAATGAAGAAAGTCATCACCAATGGCCCGAGATAAGATTTAAGGATGAACCAATATAGTTTTTTCATGGATTTGCCGATGACCGTCACAAAAATAGCGATTCTTTTTAACGCGCTCTGAAATAATGTATTTTTGTGCGGAAGTATTCTTTCCCATAGCAGATGTTAAGGAGTGATGTTAATCCTGAATAATGCCATGCAAATCGTTGAAATAAAAGACAGGAAAACCATCCGGGAGTTTTTAAAGGTGCCTAAGATCATCTATAAAAACGATCCTGTCTGGGTTTGTCCACTGGATCGTGAGACCGAATCAATTTTTAATCCGAAGGAAAACAGTTTTTTTAAGCATGGTGAGGCTATACGGTGGATACTTAAAGATGAAAAAGGAAACCTGACAGGAAGAGTAGCTGCTTTTATTAATAAAAATAAGGCGTTCACATATCAGCAGCCTACGGGAGGAATGGGTTTTTTTGAATGTATCGACAGTAATGAGGCGGCCTTCCTGCTTTTTGATACTTGCCGCGACTGGCTGAAAGAAAGAGGGATGCAGGCCATGGACGGACCGATTAATTTCGGGGAAAATGATGTTAACTGGGGTTTGCTGGTAGAAGGATTTGTACATCCCGGAATAGGGATGAATTACAATCCTCCCTATTACCGCAGACTGTTTGAGTCATACGGATTTAAATTTTATTTTGAACAGGTTTCCAACCACCTGGATCTTAGAAAACCGTTTCCTGAAAGGTTCTGGAAAATTGCTGAATGGGTACGGAACAAGCCTGAATACCAGTTCCGCCATTTTAATTATAAAGAGGCGTCAAAATTCATAGCTGACCTGAAGAATATTTATGACTCTGCCTGGACTTTTCATGAGAATTTTACACCGATGGAAGAAAAGCTTCTTCTCAAGACAATGGAAAAATCGCGGGCATTCCTCGATGAAGAGATGATCTGGTTTGTTTACCATAATGAAGAACCTGTAGCGTTTTTGATCATGTTCCCTGATGTCAACCAGATCACCAGGCATTTTAAGGGTAACTTGAATTTGTGGAACAAGATGAGGTTTCTTTATATGAAAAGCCGTAAAATCATGACACGGGCCAGGATCGTCATCATGGGAGTTAAGCCCAGTTATCAGCGCAATGGTCTTGAATCGGGGATTTTCTGGCACCTGAATGAGGTCATGAAAAGAAAACCACAATACACTGAGCTTGAATTGTCATGGGTGGGCGATTTTAACCCCAAGATGCGGGCACTCCATGAATCGGTCGGGGCGGTTTTTGCAAAGCGTCACATCACGTACCGCAAATTATTTACAAGTCAGGTATCTGAACAACGTTCAGCCATCATCCCGGTAGATACGAAAGAAAAAATAGTCAGGGGAAAGGAGTAAATTCGGAAATATCCGGAATCTTGATTTTTTATTGAAATTCTGTTGTTGATTTGTTTTTTGTCTTATATTTGTTCCATGAAATGAATTTTTTGTTAAACCCTAATTTAAAAGAAAGTAAGTATGAAAAAATTTTTATTCTTGGTGCTGGCTCTCGCTTTGACTGTGAGTTCATATGCACAATTAAATGGCGTAAAAAGAAATGTGAAAGCTACTGCTACAGTGAACAGTGCTATGGTTAACATCGATCTTCCTGTCCCTGGAGAAATGACACCCAACAGCATACTTTCAGGCAATAGCATTCTGACTGATCCTACTACTATGGTGACTATTTATGATCTGCAAACCAACGGTTCATCGCTGAACAGGTGTTATCTTTATCCGGATGGGACCCTCGGAGCCACTTGTACATGGTCGCAATCGACCAACACTTCTTTTCCCGATCGCGGTACCGGTTATAATTATTTTGACGGTTCTGCATGGGGTGCTCAACCGACTGCCCGGATTGAGTCCATCAGGACAGGCTGGCCCAGTTATCAGCCTTTTGGCCCAACCGGTGAAATTGTCATCTGTCATGAGGCATCCGGCTCCCTGGTAATGAGTACCCGTACCGTAAAAGGAACAGGCGCCTGGACACAAACCATATTACCTGCCCCGCCTTCAGGTGTGACTGTAATGCTTTGGCCCAGGATGGTGACAAACGGGACAAATCATACCAACATCCATGTTATTGCTGTGACTGAGCCTACAGCCAATGGCGGTACAAAATATAACGGTATGGATGGCGCGCTTCTCTATATTAATTCATTGGACGGAGGCGTTACCTGGTCCAGCTGGACACAACCCACCGATTTGAACTCTTCCAACTATTGGGGACTTGGAGGCGACACTTATGCATGGGCACAACCTCACGGAGATACTCTGGCTTTTGTCGATTGTGATCCTTTTTTTGATTTAATTCTTGAGAAATCAACTGACAACGGGACTACCTGGACAAGAACCGTTGTCTGGCATTCTCTTAATGATCTTGGTGGAAGTTCTGCTCATTTCTTTTATTGCCCAGATGAAGCAGCTGCCGTTGCATTGGATAATGCAGGCATGGCCCACATTGTTTTCGGGTTGGCATACGACAGCGGAGTAGCCGATGCTGCCTGGACATACAATTTGCTTGCCTCGGGGATTGGTTATTGGAATGAAAGTCAACCCCAACTCAGGCAGGACCTTAACTTTGATTCACTCTATGCTTCGGGTAACCTGGTGGGATGGATAAAAGATACGAATGTATTTCACCTGCCGGTTGGTGAAATAACTTATTGGAATGGTGCTTCTATGACCTCCAAACCGACCCTGGTAATTGATAATAATAATAAAATATTTCTTGCCTATGCCGGCGCTACAACACTTTTAGACCCGAACAGTTTTAATATGCGTCACATCTTTGGCAGAGACGGTGTCATCAGCCCGACAGAAAGCGTAACATGGCATAACGATACCCTTGTCGATATTACCGGGGACTGGCTACAATACAATTTTTCTGAATGTATGTTCCCGTCGGCTTCCCCCACGTCAGATGACTATGTTTATATCCTCTTTCAAAGTGATGCTTACGGCGGATCCTATGTGCAATCCATTGGTCAGTCATCCTGGCATGGCCAGACTGCAGCAGATAGTAATTATCTGATCATGATTAAATGGGAGAAACCACTGTGGCTTGGCGTAAACGAAAAACATGAAAAACCCACATTCTCAGTTGGCCAGAACTTCCCGAACCCGGTCAATGGTCTGACAAAAGTGAATGTTTACATTCAGAATGCAGGCGATCTTTCACTCAAGGTGACCAACCTCACCGGGCAAACCCTGATGACCATGGAGAAATCCAATGCTCAACCCGGCGTAAGCCAGTTTGCAATTGATGCCAGCCAGCTTTCACCAGGTGTTTATTTCTATTCGGTAAAACAGGGCGATAAATCTATTACAAAGAAGATGATCGTACAATAGAACAATTTTCGTGACGCGTAACACGTGAGACGTGAAGAAAAAACCCTGGTTCGCCAGGGTTTTTTTTATGATATACTTCAATAGGGCAACTGCAAGAGCTGGTTCTATATTTCATCAATCATTTTCTTAACGCAAAAAATCGTAACACATGACACTTACAATATCGAGTTGTCAGAAAAAACCGGAGATCAGAGAAGTCGATATCAGCAGGTACAATAGAAAGAAAGGAGATACCATACATATCTATGCGTGGGACAAATATAAGGTTAAGGGGGTCATTGTTAGTATTTTGGATTCAACCAGGAAAGATATTGAGGCCAATATTGCAGTTGAGATATCAACAGGATATTGGATCTAAGAAGCCAGCCAGGATAATTTATTATGGGATGGAGGAAAGGTTGTGGTAAGGGTTGAGAACATCCCGGGGAACTGGGTTGAATCGGAATTTACAATTCAGGAAGAAAAGCAACCGAAGCTTAGTTGAATCCTGATCAAACCCTGATCGAATTTTAACCGAATCTTAGTTGTAGTCATGTTGAAAACATCCTGAAGGCACCCCGAAGGCACTCTGAATTTACCTTCAAGAGAGGACAGAGACATCTGACTACTATTGGAACTATATTTGTATGGTATATCAAATTATTATTTGGTCATTTAATTTAATTATATTTTTGGATAATAATTCGAATTTTAATTAATTTTGTCAAAATAATCCCCAATCAGATTAATGTTTTAAAAACTAATCTTATGAAAAGAATTCTTACTTTAGTTATTGCCTTGTGCATTGGAATTGGTGCATTTGCACAATTCGATGCCATGATGCAAAAAAAAGCAAATGTGGTGCTTACAGGACAAAGGGAACTCATCAGCGATCTTCCGGTCATCGGGGTGCAACAATCAAATGGCTATGTTCCCGGTAGTATTCTGACCGACCCTGTCACCGCCGTGACAATTTATGATCTTCAAAGCAATTATTCCGACCAGAGAAGGGTTTACCTTCACCCTGACGGAACAGTCGGAGCCGTTTGTACCTGGTCACAGCAGACTTCTTCCTATAGCGACCGTGGTTCCGGTTACAACTATTATGATGGCACCTCATGGGGGCCGAAACCAACCGCACGTGTGGAATCTATCCGTGTCGGATGGGGAGAATATCTTCCGTTTGGTGCCACCGGGGAAATGATCATAGCTCATGAAGTGACCGGCCCGCTTGTAATCAATACCAGGGCAACCAAAGGAACCGGTACATGGACACAGACACTGATGCCGGCACTGCCATCCAATATCACGGGGATGTCCTGGCCGAGGACGGTGACCAACGGGCCAAATCATACCGACATCCATATCATCGCATTGACATTACCGACAGGCAATGGCGGGCAACTTTACAACGGGATGAACGGAGCTTTGCTCTATTGCCAATCATTAGACGGAGGAACGACCTGGACGAGCTGGACACAGCTTGCCGGTACTTCAGGAACCTATTACACCAGTTATACAGCAGATACTTATTCCTGGGCTGAACCTCATGGGGATACCCTGGCATTTACCGTTGGTTCCAGTTTTATGGATCAATTCCTCATGAAATCGACAGATAATGGAACTACATGGACAAAAACCATCATTTACAATTCACCATATAACCTTGGCGGAAGCTCTCCCCATTTCTTCTATGCCCCTGATGGAACAAATGCCATAGCACTCGATAATCAGGGCACGGCTCATGTTGTGTTTGGATTAATGCAGGACAGCATTACAAACGGGGCTTCAACTTATTATTATAGACCTTATACCGAGGGAATAGCTTATTGGAATGAAAACATGCCACAACTGATTCAAAGCCTGAATCCTGACTCACTCTTTAATCATCACCAGTATGTTGCATGGGTTAAAGACACCATGGTATTTCATCTTCCCACTGGTGTAACTCTAACTACCTGGTTCACCTCGCTGACATCATTCCCGGATCTCGTGATTGATAACCACAACAAATTATTCCTTGCATGGTCCGGAGAAACGACCCTGGTTGACCCCAATAATTATACTTTGCGTCATGTCTTTGGCAGGGATGGAGTTATCTCGGGAGATACAGTGATGTGGCACAATGATACACTTGTTGATATTACGGGCGACTGGCTGCAGTACAATTTTGCTGAATGTATGTTTCCGTCTGCTTCTCCAACGAGTGATGATAATGTCTACATTTTCTTTCAAGCCGATGACTATGGTGGATCTTATGTAAAGAGTACTACGGCAGGCAGTTCATATGCAGGACAAAATACACCCGATAGTAACTATATGACACTTATTAAATGGGCGAAACCACTATGGGTTGGTACAAACGAAAAGCATGAAAAACCCACATTTTCGGTTGGCCAGAATTTCCCGAACCCGGTCAATGGTCTGACAAAAGTGAATGTTTATATCCAGAATAGCGGCAATCTGTCGCTCAAGGTAAACGATCTCACCGGGCAAACGTTGATGAACATGGAGAAATCAAATGTTCTCCCGGGTGTAAGCCAGTTTGTGATTGATGCCAGCCAGCTTTCACCGGGTGTTTATTTCTATACGGTTAAGCAGGGAGATCAATCTATTACAAAGAAGATGATCGTACAATAGAAAGATTTTCGTGACGCGTAACGCGTGATTCGTGAAGAATGAATAATTAAAATTCTTACTGAGAAAGCCCTGAGGAATCAGGGCTTTTTTTTCTTTCCTTTCACTTCTTATGATCTTTGGGTGAGTAAAAATAATGATCTCTTTGTCGCATCAGCTTAAATTTAAGTTAATTTTGTTAAAATAATCCCAAATCAGATTAATGTTATAAAAACTAATCTTATGAAAAGAATTCTTACTTTAGTTATTGCCTTGTGCATTGGAATTGGTGCATTTGCACAATTCGATGCCATGATGCAAAAAAAAGCAAATGTGGTACTTACAGGACAAAGGGAACTCATCAGCGATCTTCCGGTCATCGGGGTGCAACAATCCAATGGCTATGTTCCCGGTAGTATTCTGACCGATCCTGTCACTGCCGTGACAATGTATGATCTTCAAAGCAATTATTCCAACCAAAGAAGGGTTTACCTTTACCCTGACGGGACAGTCGGAGCCGTTTGTATCTGGTCACAGCAGGCTAACACTTCCTGGACCGACCGTGGTACCGGTTATAATTATTTTGACGGTACCTCATGGGGACCGAAACCAACCGCACGTGTAGAATCCATCCGTGTCGGATGGGGAGAATATCTTCCGTTTGGCGCCACCGGAGAGATGATCATTGCCCACGAGGCAGTCGGCCCGCTTGTAATCAATACCAGGGCAACAAAAGGAACCGGTACCTGGACACAGACATTGATGCCGACACTTCCATCCAATATCACCGCAATGTTTTGGCCGAGGTCGGTGACCAACGGTTCAAACCACACCAACATCCATATTATAGCATTAACACAGCCAACTGGCAATGGCGGGCAACTTTACAACGGGATGAACGGAGCTTTGCTCTATTGCCAATCATTAGACGGGGGAACGACCTGGACAAGCTGGACACAGCTTGCCGGTACTTCAGGAACCTATTACACCAATTATACAGCAGATACTTATTCCTGGGCTGAACCTCATGGGGATACCCTGGCATTTACCGTTGGTTCCAGTTTTATGGATCAATTCCTCATGAAATCAACAGATAATGGAACTACATGGACAAAAACCATCATTTACAACTCACCATATAACCTTGGCGGAAGCTCTCCCAATTATTTCTATTGCCCTGATGGGACAAATGCCATAGCACTCGATAATCAGGGCACAGCTCATGTTGTGTTTGGATTAATGCAGGACAGCATTACAAATGGAGCTTCAACTTATTATTATAAACCTTATACCGAGGGAATAGCTTATTGGAATGAAAACATGCCACAACTGATTCAAAGCCTGAATCCTGACTCACTCTTTAAACATCACCAGTATGTTGCATGGGTCAAAGACACCATGGTATTTTATCCTCCTACCGGTGTAACTTTAACTACCTGGTTCACCTCGCTGACATCATTCCCGGATCTCGTGATTGATAATAGCAACAGATTATTCCTTGCATGGTCCGGAGAGACGACCCTGGTTGACCCGAATAATTATACTTTGCGTCACGTCTTTGGCAGGGATGGAGTTGTAGTGGGAGATACAGTGTATTGGCACAATGATACACTTGTTGATATTACAGGCGACTGGCTGCAGTACAATTTTTCTGAATGTATGTTTCCGTCTGCTTCTCCAACGAGTGATGATTATGTCTACATTTTATTTCAAGCCGATGACTACGGAGGTTCTTATGTAAAGAGCATAGGAAACAGTTCATATGAAGGACAAAATACGCCTGATAGTAATTACATGACACTTATTAAATGGGAGAAACCATGGGGTGATGATGGTGTAAACGAAAAACATGAAAAACCCACATTTTCGGTTGGCCAGAATTTCCCGAACCCGGTCAATGGTCTGACAAAAGTGAATGTTTATATCCAGAATAGCGGCAATCTGTCGCTTAAGGTAACCGATCTCACCGGGCAAACGTTGATGAACCTGGAGAAATCAAATGTTCTTCCGGGTGTAAGCCAGTTTGTGATTGATGCCAGCCAGCTTTCACCGGGTGTTTATTTCTATACGGTTAAGCAGGGAGATCAATCTATTACAAAGAAGATGATCATAGAATAGAAAGATTTTCGTGACGCAGACAAGTGAAGGGTAAGGAGTGAAGAGTGAAGAGTGAAAAGTGAAAAGTTGTCCATGCCTAAATAACGTTGACCGTTTTTAGGAGGTTTTTATAACGATTTTCAAAAATAAGATTTGTTGTTATATCTTTTCTTTTTTGGTTCTTTTTTCTTTTGTTTAAAACTAGCGGTT